>MDTG01403199.1_pt1 | contig 22753 bp, 24 predicted proteins | sample 811421 | NCBI WGS metagenome assembly MDTG01 (sample SAMN05326645, study PRJNA326480) | marine metagenome | isolation source: seawater | place: Pacific Ocean: South East | collected 2011
GTTGATAGGCTGGATGTGGAAGCGCAGTAATGCGTGCAGCTGACCAGTACTAATAGCTCAATTGGCTTGATTTATGCACTGAAAAAAATTTTTAAATTTCATATAAAAACTCGATAGATGATTTTACCAAAAAAAGTTTTAATATTTGGATCTGGATCAATAGCATTAAGACATGCTGAAAATTTAAGATCTGAGGGATTAGAAGTTTTAGTTTTTACAAAAAGAAAAATAAAAAATAAATTTTTTTTTAAACAAAAAAAAATTCTTGTTATTAATAATTTAGATAAAATAGATTGGAATAATATACTTTTTGGTGTAATTGCAAATAAAACGCATTTACATGAAAAATTTATTAATATTTTACTTGATAAAAAAAAAGATATTTTTTGTGAAAAACCATCTGTAATAAACCTAAAAACAATTACAAATCTAAGAAATAAAATAATAAAATCTAATGTAATTTTCTACGTAAATTATCAACTTAGACAACATTCATTTTTAAACAAGTTTCGCAATTTAATAAGCAATGAGAAGATTATTTATGTTCATGTAAAAGTTGCACATGATATAAATAAATGGAGAAAAAATGGCGTAAGAAAAAGAAGTTATTTTATACAAAAGAAACTTGGCGGTGGTGTAATATTTGAGTTGGTACATGAAATTAATTTGATTAACTATCTTTTTGGAAAAATAATAGAAATTAAAACTATTAAAAATAGTCACAATCAATCAAAATGTGAAGATCAAGCAATGTCTTTGTTTAAAACTAATCAAAATATAACTGGATTTTTATATCAAGATATGATCTCAAAAAATAAATTAAGAGAGATAGAGGTTATAACAAAAGATTCAAAAAAATTACTTTTTGATTTAGTTAAAAATAGAATATTTATTTATCAAAATAATATTAAAAAAAGATTAAAGTTTGGAAATGATAAAAATGAGCATAATGACTTAATTAAAAGAAACACAAAATTTTTCTTAAGTTTGATAGCTCAAAATAGTAAAAAGATAAAATATTTTGATGACTCTATCTTTGATATAAAAATTTGTAAAAAAATGCACAATGACTAAAAGCAAGATACTAAAAGATACTTTGTTATCGCTATGTGCAAAGGGAAAAAATTTAGGTTTACCGAATAAACATTTTAAAAAATTAAAAAAAAAAAATTTAATTGAAATTGCTATTAGAAAAGCAAAACAAACAAAAATTGATTATATTTGTTTTTCCACTGATAGTGTAAAAATATACAAACTTGCAAAAAAAAGAAAAATTAAGTTCGCTTATAATAGAAATAAACTACTTTCAAAATCAAATATTCCAAAAAGAGATGTGTGGGTTGACTCTATAAAAAATTCTGAAAAATTTTATAAAAAAAATTTTAAATATATTCTTGATATAGAAATTACCAATCCATTATTGAACATAAAAGATTTGAATAAATTTATTAATCAATTTTCCAAAATATATAAAAAATATGATGGTATGTTTTGTATGACTTCTTCGAGAAAAAGTCCTTATTTCAATATTCTTAAAAAGAAAAGAAATGGATATGAAATTTTTGTTAATAATTCAAAAAATATTTACTCCAGACAAAAAGCCCCAAACACTTACGAACATGTTGCGGGTTTTTATTATTTTAAGACAAAGTATATATTAAAAAATAGAAATATATTTAACGGGAAAACATTTGGATTTAAGATTCCTTTGATAAAATCATTTGATATTGATAGTGATGAAGACTTTAATTTAACAAAGTTATTAATAAAGTAGGTTATGAAAAAAATAATACTTATAGGTTCCGAAGGTGTTCTTGGAAAGCATTATTCGTTAAAATTACAATCAACAGCGTCATTTTTAGCTTTGGGAGATATAAGAATTAAAAAACAATTTATAAATAATAGAATAATAAAAAAAAATTTAGATTTAAAAAGTGAAAAAAATATTGAAAGGTTTTTTATCGACATAAAAAAAAAATTTGGAAAATTTGATATTTTGATAAATAACGGGGCATTAACCACTGAAGGTATGAAAAAAATGAAGACAAAAAAATCTAATAAAGATGAGTTTAATGTCGATAATTGGAAAAAAACGTTGGATATAAATTTAACTGGTACGTTTCTTTCGATAAAATATTTTTTAAAACATCATTTAAATAAAGATGTCACACAAAAAATTATAAACATAGGGAGTATTTACGGTGTTGTAAGTCCTCATCATGAAATATATAAAAATCAAAATTTTTCATCATCTATAGGCTATACAGCAAGCAAGTCAGGTTTAATTGGAATGACAAAATGGTTATCTACCAAATACTCCTCAAAGAGAGTCATTTGCAATATTATCAGTCCATCAGGTGTTTATAATAACCAAAAAAAAAATTTCTTAAAAGATTATGAAAAACTTTTACCATACAAAAGGATGGCAAAACCAGATGAAATTTATGGAGCCTTAAAATTTTTAATCTCTGAGGAGTCAAATTATGTAACTGGACAAAATATAATTGTTGATGGAGGATTTTCTGCCTGGTAGTTTTAAAATTTATAATTACATTTATCTAACGGGACTTTTCTTTCAGCAACAATAGTAAAGTTAAAAACTTTTCTTTGCTTTTTGTCATAGTAATAATGATAAATAACTTCTTTTTTCTCAAACCCAAGCAATTTTAGCATGTTAATAATTACCAATGGAGAAAATTTCCACCATTTAGTGGGTTTTCTTAAGTCATTTGGCACAAAATACAATAAAGGCTGTTCAACATCATTAAAAAAAAATTTTTTAATTTTTCTAATATTATTTAAAAATCGATTTTGATGTGAATATCCTCCTAATTCAGTAATTACAATTTTTTCTCTAAGTCGCGAACAAACTTTTAATAGTGCACCAAATGGGTCACGCAGATGTAATAACATATTAAAAAAAATTGCAACATCTTGCTCCTCCAATTCCTCAGGTAAATTATTTATATTTGATAATAAAAGCTTTGATTTTGAATCAAAAGCTTTATGGGCATACCAGAATGCATTTCTTCTTCTTTTTTCCAAGGCTATGAAATTTTTGATATCCTCAGTATTTTCATGCTTAACATTTATTACCCAATCAATTAATTCACCTTTATCATAATTTAAATCAATTGATGTAACATCTGCACCTCTTTTTTCAGCTTCGAATGATAAATATCCAGTTGATTGACCGATATTTAATACTTTTTTATTTTGATAATTTAGATTACCTAAAATGGCTTCAACACTATTTCTCAAATCGTATATTCCATCAACTAAACCTAAACCTGGGACGTTCATTATATGATACCAAGAACAATCTTCAATTTTTATATTTTCTTTGGATCTATCTTCAAAATCTAGCATTTTAAATAAATAAAATTTTAATTACTGATTTGACATTTACGCAATGCATTAAATCGATTTTATTTTTAATATTATTTAATTCAATATATTAGTTTTTAATAAAAGCCTGAGAATTTGATCTTTATTTAAATAATTAAAGTTACTGACTCTATATTTTTTTAAAAGTTTAAGTGTGCTCAATTTTTGTCTACTTTTATTTGTATTGATTACAAATAAATCACTTTTAATTTTTATGTAAGGAATTTCTTTTTCAGTATATAGTTCTTCCTCATACTTTTCCCCAACGTACATTTTTGAGATTAAAATTTTATTAGTTTTTTTATTAATTTTTTTGTAATAGCCAATGAGTGCTTGAGCCAAATCATAAATTTTAAAGCATTTCATACTTTTTAATATAAATATTTCTTGACCTCTCATTAAATATAAACTTTTAATAATAGATCCTACAGCATCCTGAAGAGACATAACAAATCTGACCATTTTTTTATCAGTAACAGTTATATCTTTTTTATTTTCAAGTAAATTCATGAAATTAGGTATTACCGAACCCCTTGAAGCTAAGACATTTCCAAATCTAATTATTGAAATTTTTATATTTGATTTTTTCTTTAATTTGCTTGCAACCTTTTCTGCCTCTAATTTTGTTTTTCCCATTTTATTCGTAGGTGCAACAACCTTATCTGTACTTATTAAGAGAAATTTTGATACTTTATTTTCAATAGATGCTTTAATCATATTTTTTGTTCCAATTACATTGGTTTGATATGCTTCTTTGGGGTTATATTCTACAATAGATACGTGTTTAAGTGCTGCAGCATGAATAACTATGTCTACATTTTTAGTTACTTCTCTGCATCGGTTAAAATCTCTGACATCACCCAAAAAGAATCTTATTTTATTTAATTTCATTTCTTTGGAAAAATTATCAAATGCAAAAGACGATAAATTTAAATCTCTAGAAAGTTCATAAAGTCCATTTTCATCATTGCTCATGACTCTTATAACTTTACATTTTGTTTTTATTAAATACTTTGCTAGTGCAGACCCTATTGAACCAGTGCCACCAGTAATTAATATAGATTTATTTTTAAGAAAATTGTTTTTCATAATTATATTTTTTTATTATGTAATTTGCCATTTTTATCTTGGGTAGGTAATTTATTTCTTTGTATAATCTTATATTAGAAATTTTTTGAGAGGGTATTTGGCTCAAGTTTTCTTTTTTATCTAAATATTTTATTTTTATATTTAATTTTTTTTCTAATTGTTTTATCAATTTAATTAACTTTATATTTTCAAAGCCTACATTGTATATTCTGTATTTTAATTTCTTTTTTAACATTCTAAATATTATATTGTTTAAATCTTCGACATTAATATAATTTCTGAATACATTTGCATTAGAAAGATATACTTTATTATTTTTTGAAATAGAACTTGTTAAATTTCTAACAATTCCATTTTTCTTGCCATTATAAATATTGCCTAATCTTAAGATTGTGTAATTAGTATTAGACTTAATGTATTCTTTTTCAGCCATAAACTTTAATTTAGAATAATCATCAATAGGTTTTTTATTAGAATTTTCATTTTTATTTTTTTTGGAGTATCCATAAATAAGACTAGTGGAAATAAAAAAAATCTTTACATTTTTTTCATTACATAATCTTATAATATTTTTATTTCCATCTAAGATAACATTCCTCATCAATTTGGAGTTAGCCGATATCTGTCCAGATAAATTGATTATAAAATCAACTTTATCGCTCACATTTTTTTTTAAACTATTGAAATTTGTTATATTCAATTTTTTTTTATTTGGAGTAAGAACGCTGTATTTCTTTTTCAAAATTTTTTTTAGTTTACTTCCAATGTACCCATTAGATCCAATTATTAAAATTTTTTTTTTCAAGTTTTAGTAAGTATTAATCTTTTGAGTATTAATATTAAGATCTAGTTTTTTAATAATTCTAACAATTTTTTTAGCACTATTACCTTCCCCATAAGGATTTTTCACTTTTTTTACTTTTCTTAAAAATGATTCATTTTTTAAGCAAGTATTAATTTTTTTTTTTATATCTTGATATTTATAATCAGCGTTCAGAATATTGACTGATTTTAATCTTTTATTTTGCCTTGTTCCTATGTTTATCACAGGTTTTTTGTAAGTTGCTGCTTCATGTATCCCTGAACTAGAGTTCCCTATAATAAATGAGCATTTCCTTAAAATAGTTTTATATTCTTCAATTGAAAGGGTAGATGTCCATTTATAATTTGACATTTTAATTTCTTTGATAATTTCAATATATCCAGAGTCATTATTGGGTAAAATTATAAATGAAGGAATTCCAGAATGCTTAAGTGCTTTTAGCGTTTGAGAAATTTGAAGTCTTGAGGATTTATTTTCACTTGTAACAGGATGTTGCAACATGCATGCAAATTTATTATCAAAATTGAAACCAAATTTTTTATTTAATAATTCTGTTTTAATATCTTTTGCATTTCTTAAAGCATCTATTGATGGGCAACCTACTACAAAAATATTTTTTTTTTTCTCTCCCATTTTAATTAATCTTTTTTTTGCATCTAAATTTGCTACAAAATGGAAGTTTGAAAATTTGCTCATAGAGTGTCTTAAAGACTCATCAATTGAGCCACTCAATTCTCCCCCTTGAATATGTGCTGTAGGAATGTTTAGGTGTGCGCCAGAAACTACAATAGAAAAATTTGCACCAATATCAAATCCCGCTAAAATCAAATTTGGTTTAATTTTGACCAATATTTTAGGTATTTTTTGCAGAATGTTTCCCATAGATTTAACCATGGAGACCCCATCTCCTTTGTAATTTCTATCAAACATTTTTATTTTATAAGATATTTTAAATCCATCTTTTTTAATTTCACCAATAGTTTTACCGTGTTCTTTTAATAAATGAAGTCCCGTAACGATCAAACTGTATTCAATCTTTTTGTCTTTTTTTATAATTTCTAATAAAGGTTTAAAACGACTATAATCAGCACGTCTTTCAGTAATCAAGACTACTTTAATTTTTTTTGACATCAGATTTTTTTATTTGTTCACCTTTTTTTATGTCCTTATTTGCACTGTACTTTAGCAATTTTGAAAAATCCTTAACTTTGAAGTATCCATTTCCAGGTCTAATTGGAAAAATATTTAAATTTGTGAATTTTTCACCTTTTTTAATATTTCTTAATGCAGCAATTGAGGCAAAGGCAAATGCAATTGTTTTACTTTCTTCTTTTAACGGTTTTTTATTACCACCTTTAGATTCGAAAATTATTTTTGAAGCTTTAATCAAATCTTTTAATTCATTTTTATCCATTGACGATGATATATCTGGTCCTTTTATCATTTTTGAATGTATATAATGTTTTTCTACAATTGATGCTCCCATTGAAATTGCACCCAGACATGGAAATATTGTTTCACTATGATCAGATAGGCCGACTATAGCATCTTTAAATGATTTTTTTAGCTCTAACATGGCATCAAGTCTGACTAATTTATGAGGTGTAGGATATATATTTGTGCAATGCAAAAGTGCAAATGGTAACTTGTATTTTCTTATAATTTTTACTGCAGGTCTAATTGTTTTGATGCTATTCATCCCAGTACTTAATATTATAGGTTTCTTCTTTTTGCATATGTATTCAATCAAAGGATAATTATTGCATTCCCCAGAACCTATTTTGTAAAGAGGAACTTTAAATTTCTCAAGTCTATCTACTGCTTTTCTCGAAAAAGGGGTGCTAAAAAAAATCCTACCTCTACTTTTTATATGTTGCATTAATTTTTTTTCTTGCATTTCAGATAAAGCGCAACTTTTAATAATATCATAAATAGATCTATTTGAATTACCAGGCACTATTGATTTTGCAATATTTGCCATTTCATCATCTACAACATGAGTTTGGTGTTTAATTATTTCAGCACCTGCATTTATAGCCGAGTCCGCAATTTTAATTGCCAGATCTAATGAACCATTATGATTTATACCAATTTCAGATACAATTAGCGGTTCTTTATCTTTTCCTATAACCCTTTTACCAATTTTAATATATTGCATTGAATCAAATTAATTGTTCTATTATTTACTCTTTAAATATTTAAAATAAAGATAATTGTTGTATTTAACCTTAAATGAATACTTTTAAAATTTTATCGCTATATTTGCAGTTTTTTTTATATGAATTTTATAATTTTCTATTGAATATCAAAAAAGTATTTAAATTTGGTGTAATTAATTACATTAAATTTTCTATTCTTAAACAAGATATCGAATTCGAAAATAATTATATTAATGATTATTTAAAAAAAAATATTAAAAAATGGGAAAAATGCATAAAGGTAAATAAAAAAAATTTTAATCAAAATAAAAAAGTCATAATCACTGGATTTGTTCATATTCCTATATATTATATGATGAATGCTTTGTTTGGAAAATTTTTAGAGGAAAAATTTAATTCAAATGTGTTTTGTTTATTGGAAAAAAATGATTGTTTAGGTTATTCAATATTTAAAAGCTTTAACTTTAAAAATTTCATTTTTCTTGATAAGGGAAATTTTTTTAAAAGAATTTTATCTTTTACAAAATCAGTTAAAATTATTTTATCTTATGATACTATAGAGGGTTTTTTAAAATTTAAAAAAGATAAAGTCTATTTTGGAAAAATTGTATATGACCATTATTTACGGCACACGGGGAATTGTACAACTGACATAAAGAATTTTAAAATTTTTTATCTTTTAACAGAGGCTTTAATAATCCATTCACAACTTAAAAAAAAAATTGATAAGAGAGGATTTAAATTTGGAGTTCAATCAGAACATCAATTTATACCATCAGCGATTTGTTTTCAAAATTTTCTAAATAATAACATTAAGATATTTTCAAGAAACAAAGGACCAAAATGGATTACGATTTCTAGCTTTAAGGGCCACAAAGATATTTATACCCCTAGGGATAAAATAGATTTTACAATTTTTAAATCAATTAAAAAAAAATATCATAATAAAGTTTCTAAATTAGGATCTAAAATTATCAAAAATAGATTTTTAGGAAAAGATGATTTTAGCTTGAAATCCTGGGGTATAAAAATAAATAATAGTAAGGACCTAACATTAATTAATTTTAAAAAAATTTATAATTTAAATAATAACAACCCTATAGTGTGTATATTTGGTCATCTTTTTGTAGATGGTAATTATTCAAACGGTTGGAGAGTTCATAAAGATAATTTAACATGGCTAATCTCAACGTTGAAAATTATTAAAGATATTAAAAATATTAATTGGATAATAAAACCTCATCCTTTAGAAGAAAGATATAAAACATCGACCTCAACCCTGAAAGAAGTGTCCAAATATACAAGAAGTTACAAGCATATAAAATTTGCAGACAGAAGAATTACAAATAATTTTCTTAAAAAAAATTTATTTGCAGTTGTGTCCTCCCATGGAACAGCTCCTTTGGAGTTTGCATCATTTGGTGTACCATCTATCGTTTGTGGAAATACAAGATATTCAAAACTTGGTTTTTTAAATACCGCCAGAAACCACAAAGAATATAAATACTTATTAGAAAATATTAAAGATATAAAAAAACTTACAAAAAACGAAATTTTAAAGGCAAATATTTTTACTTATCTAGCTGGAAGACTTGTAATAGTTGATAGTGAGGTTATTCCTGATGTTATAAGTGGTCAAAGTAAACTTAATGATTATGATAGTAATTTCTTTTGGAAGACTGCAATTAATAAAATCAATGAATATGACTATTATTCAAGTAACTTAAGAAATCAATTTAATAATCAAATTGACAAAGAGCAGAAAAATATATTGAACGATGAAATTTTATACAAAGATCTCTCTTTAAAATTAAGTGATTTTTTTAAATAAAATAAGTCTATTAATGGTAAGTTTTGAGGAATTTGATTTTGATACAGTATTTATATCAAATATTGAAGATAATAACTTTAATTTTTTACTGTAAAATTTTATTAATTTTTCTATCTTATTTTTGTTTAAAAAAATAATTGGATTATCTTTACCGAAAAAATAACTTTTTTTATAATTACTGGAAACTTCATAATTAAAAAGATCTTTATTTTTTTTTTTAACTTTTAATTGGGTTTGAGGATAATGAATTACAAAAAAGCCATTCTTTTTCAAAAGTTTGTGACAGTTTTCAAAAAAAATATACTGATTTTTATCTGTCAAATAATTGAATGTATCTAAGGTGTAAATTATATCAATTTTTTTTTTTATTTTTGGAAAAGATTCATTCAAATCACAATTAAAAAAATTTGATTTTTTAACTTTAGTATTTTTTAATATCTTTTTAATTTTTGATTTTCTAAGCTCAATACCAAAAATATTTGCTCCTCTTTTTTTGAATTCAATTAGATTTTGACCTTCACCAAAACCGATATCTAAAACATTTTTATTATTAAATTTTGCTCCATTTATTTTTAATAATCTAAATAGTGTTGAACTGGCACACATATCCAAATTTTCTGTCTCAAGCTTTTTCCAGAAAGATGTTACTTGACCTTTCTTCATTTTTTAATAATTTGATTTAAACATTTAAGCATAATTTTATGAAACAATTTAATAATACAAATACGGTTATATCAGTAATGTATCATTATGTTAGAGAGTTTAAAACATCAAAATTTAGAGATATTAATTTTCTTCAACACAAGAACTTTGTTCAACAAATAAATTATTTTAAAAAAAAATTTAACATAATATGCATAAATGAAATACTGAATTTAAGATGGGATAAAAAAAGATATAAAAAACCTTTTTTATTAATGACTTTTGATGATGGTTATTTAGACCATTATAAATATGTTACCCCAACATTAATAGAGAATAAAATTAAAGGCCTTTTCTTCTTACCTTCTAAAATATTTTATAAAAATTCTATTTTAGATGTTAACAAGATACAATTCATATTATCTGAGGCAAAAGATAAAAATATACTTTTCGATGATATAAAAAAAATTTTATTGAAAGAATATAAAATTAACATCAATCAATTTTTAAAAAAAAAAATTATAAAAAATCGTTTTGATAAAAAAAATATATTGATTTTAAAGAGATTGCTACAGCATCAACTTCCAAAAAAAATAAGAAATGAACTCATCAACATTTTGTTTAGAAAATATGTCACTACTAATACTGCTGATTTCAAAAAAAATTTATATCTCAATAAAAATCATGTAAATGAAATGATAAATTTCGGTATGAATTTTGGATCTCATAGTGAAAGCCATGAGTGGATGGAGTTTTTAACCGACAAAGAACAAAAGGATGAAGTTTTAAAATCAAAAAAATTCTTCAATAAAAATTTCAGCTCAAAAAATGGAAACTTTAAAACTTTTTGTTATCCATATGGATCATATAATTCTGAAACTATTCAGATATTAAAAAAAAATAAATACGATATGGCTTTTACAACCATTCCAAAGCCCTTTTTTAAAAAAAAAAAATCTAATATTTTTGAATTTCCAAGATATGATACGAATGATTTTAAAGTTTGGAGTTAAATTTTTTTAAATATTTTAGCCCTGATTGAAAATTATTAAAATAATTTTCATTTTTTTCATTAATCTTTATTTTGAATTTTTTTTCGATTGAAATTAAAATTCTTACATGCTTCATACTATCCCAATTTTTAAAATTATTTAGCTGTATATCATCTTTTTTTTTGATCAGTTTTTCTCTTAATGCTTTATTTATTTTTAATTCTTTCTCAAATATGTCTAAATATTTTTCAATCATCGAGGTAAAAGTTTTATAATTTTGGCATCAACCTTTCCACTCTTATTTATAGGAAATTTTTTCAAAAAAATAAAATTTGATGGAATTTTATATTCCTCAAGTTTCTTTTTTAAATAATTTTTTATTTTATTTTCGCTGACTCTAAAACTTTGAATAAACGATATTATTTGGTCTTTATGAACACAAGTGAAAACATTATTAAAGCCAAATAACCTTAAATAATGATTTATTTCATTTAGTTCTATTCTATGTCCTCTAAATTTAATTTGATCATCAATTCTTTTCACAAAAAAAAGATTTTTTTTATAAATTTTTGCAAAGTCCCCAGTTTTAAAATAGCGGATTTTATTCAAATAAATGAACCTTTTTTTAGTTTCCTCTTCTTGTTTTAAATAACCTTTAGAAAGTTGCTTTCCTCCTATCAAGATTTCTCCTTTGGTATAATTTCTATTTAGATTTTCATCTACAAGAATTATATGACTATTTTTGATTGTTTTTCCTATTGACATTGTATTTTTGGATAGTGTTCTGAAATTTTTATTATTTATCATACAATATGTTACTGAGACAGTGGTCTCTGTTGGCCCATAAGCATTAACTATTTGTATTTTTTTATTTGCTTTTAATATCTTTTTTACTTGATTTTCAAATAGAGGTTCACCACAAAAAAATATAGTACGAACATTCTTAAAATTTGTCGAATTCAATTCTTTAGAGTTATCAATATGATCAATTAAACTAGGAGTACATACAAGATACGAAATCTTATTTTTTTTAATCATTCTTGCTGGAAATAAAATATCAATTTTATTAGGTACGAATAATTTTGAACCTTTACAGATAGCTAAATAAAAATCACAAACAGAAACGTCAAAACTTATCGAAATAAATTGAGAGATATTATCTTTAGGATTTAATTTTGAAAAATTTGTCAACCAAGAAAGGTAGTAATTAAGATTCTTTTTGCTTATTATCACTCCTTTCGGTTTGCCAGTTGTGCCCGATGTAAATAAAATATAAGCTAAATCAGAATTCTTATAATTTTTATTTTTTCTTTTTTTTATTTTTTCAATTTTTTTTGGACTTATTCTATGTAAATTTATATTTGTTTTCTTTAAAATAGGATCAAGCGACTCTGCGGAGGAAAAAAAATTGGCCTCTGTTGATGAAATAATCAAATTAATTTTCTCTATGGGAGTTTGTTTATTAATTGGGACATAATGCCCTCCAGCCATCAAAGTTCCAATCATTGCAACATAATCAAAAAATTTTTTGGTTTCATATATACACACAATAGGATGTTTATTTTTAGAATTATTGATTAAATAATTTTTAAATTTTATACATAGTCTGTAAAATTCATGATATGAATAATTCTTTTCTCCAGATATTAGAAAAGTTTTATCGCTAAATTTTAAAAAATTGTTTTTAATTATGTCAAGAAAATTAATTTTTTTTTTCTTATCCATTTTTAATCATTGCGTAAATATTTTTTTTGAAAAGCTTATTACCATAATGTAAAAAATCTTTCATATAGATTGAGTAACTCATCCCAAAACGAAGTTTTGATTTAGTGACAGGAGCACCAATTTTTATAATTTCTCCAAAAGTTTTATCAAAATCATAACTTATATTTTTAGGTCTTCTAAAATAATTAACATCAATAATTTTGATTTTGTTATTTTCTCTGATTCTTTTTTTGATCTTAATTTTTTTTCTATAAGGTACATTGTTTAGATACTCAAGATGAACTAAAAATGTACCACCTTCTTTTATAGAACATCCAATATAAACACACTTAAAATTATTTTTTGTCATTAAATCAAAATCTGAATTTTTTCCTAAAGAAATACTAGGGTCTATTTTTCCTTTAAAAATATTTGCTTTATTCCCTAAAATTAAATGACTGTGTATCAACCTTTTACTTCTTGTTACTTTTTTTTTGAAAAATTCTTTAATTACAACACTAGTGGAATAATTTTCTTTAATCTGTTTAATTTTAAAAATAAAGTTTTTATCTTCAAAAGTATAACTTGGCATCGCTATGGTGCCTTTTGGACCAATATATTTTATTAAGATATTAATAAATTTTTTATGAAAATTTTGATCAATTATACCAAAGGAGGAAAGTTTAGTATAAACTAACACATTATCACCTTTTTTTATTTTTAAATTTTTGAAATGTTTTATTAATAAGTTGTATATATTTTGCATTTAAAATTTTTAGTTTTTTAAGAAGTAAGTTAATTTAGAATTGTATTTTTGTAAAAATGAAAAAAAGTATTTCTATTGTTGGAGCTGGTTTTACTGGGATTATCACAGCAATTATTTTATCAAAAAAATACAATGTAACAATAATTGAAGCGAAGGATAGAATTGGAGGAATCTTATCAGATATCAAACATAATGAAGAAATTTTTTTTAAATCATGTCAATATCTCAATACTAAGTCATCATCATATAAATTGTTAAATAATAAATTCAAAAATTTATTAGATATTTTTCCGGCACCTTATTCCAGTTATACAAAAAATAATAACAAATTTATAAGTTCAAATAAATTTGCAAATCCGGTTTTTAAAAAAATTAATATTAAAAGAATTAGAAATAAAAAGATTTCATCTCTTAAAGACAGGTTTAGATGTTATGAAAAAAAAATAGAAAATTTTTTAATTTCATATTTAAAAAAGTTTAATATTGAACCCCAAAATTATGTAGCTTCGAATGCAATAAATCTACAGATAGATCGTGTTACGTCTATTAGAGATGAAGAGAAGATTGCGAGACTAAAAAAAATAAAATTTTTTGATGATCTTTATGCTTTAGACAACGTAAAAATGAAAATTTTTCAAAAAACAGCTCTCCCTAAAAATGGATATGATTTTTTTTTTGATGAAATTCTTAAATATCTTAAAAAAAGAAAAATAAAAATACTGTTAAATTGTAAAATAATACCAGAGTGGCAAAATAAAAAACTTATTTTAAAAAGAAAAAAAGATACTCTTGATTATGACTATATTGTTTGGACTGCAAATCCTGTAGCTTTATTAGCAAAATATTTTAAAACAAAAAAACTTGATTCAAAACCTTTTATTGTGAAACAATTGGATTTTTTATTAGATAAAAGTAAAATTGATAATAATTATATTCAAGTATTCTGGCCAAAAAGTTTTATTACAAGAATTCATATCTATAAAATTAAAAATAGGCAAAAAATGTCTGTAGAGTGTATTAATTTTGATGATCAAATGCTAACAAATGTAATTAAAGAATTAAATTTAATCTTGAAAACTTTTAAAATCTCTTTAAACGACAATAACTTGAAATTTCTTGGATCTTCAAAGTATTCCAGGTATGATTTATGCTCAATAAATGATTATAAATTAATTAATCAATTTAGAAAAGAGGTAAAAAACACAAAACTTATTACCAGCCCATGGGAGTTCTATGGAAGAGAAAATAAAATAAATATCATTATTGATTATCTAAAAAATAAAAAAATTTTATAAATGATTTTTGTTTTAAACGAAATATGAGATTTAAAAGCTAAATGAAAAAAAAAAAATTAAAAGTCGATAAAAAAATATATACAAAATCAAGCAAATGGACGTTTGCAAATAAAATTGCTCCAAAATTTGATACTCATATTAAAAAATCGATTCCTATATACCAGGATATACGTTGGTTAAGTTTAGAATTGTCAGATTACTTTTTAAGAGAAGGATCTAATGTATATGATATCGGATCCTCAACTGGTAGCTTCTTAAATGAATTGTCATCCAGAAATAGTTTTAAAAAGACAAAGTTTTATGGAATAGAAGTTGTCAAAGAAATGGTAAATTATGCAAACAAAAATTTTAAAAAAAAAATGTTTCATTTTTAAATAAAGATTTAATTAAATTTAAATTTAAGAAATCTGACTATGTTACGTCTTTTTTTACTGTGCAATTTATTGAACAGAAATATAGACAAGCTCTAATTAATAAAATATTTAAAAGTTTAAATTGGGGAGGAGCCTTTTTTTATGCAGAAAAAATTAGATATCCTGATGGAAGATCGCAAGATATGATGAATGAAATTTATAAAGAGTGGAAAATAAAGAATGGATTTTCCTTAAATGAGGTAAATTCTAAAACTAAAAGTCTAAAAGGAATATTGGATCCTTTTTCAACTAGAGGAAATTTAGTAATTTTAAAAAATGCTGGTTTTAAAGATATTTATCATATAGCAAAATTTATAAATTTTGAGGTTTTTCTAGCAATTAAATAATGTTGAATAAAATAAAATCAGTTATTCTATTTCCATTCAATCTTTGTTTAAAATTAATTCCAAAAAGCTTTCATTATAAAATTGAAATCTTATTAGAAAACTTATTAAGTTATGTAAAAAAGTCTTTCTCAAGTCATGATGAAATTGTAAATTTGAAAATAGGATCAACAAATTTTTCACTAAAAGCAAGAAAAAATAATTTACAAGCTCACACAGTTTATAAAAAAATGAGAAATGAGGACTCCATCTATGAATTATCAATTCTTACTTGTCTTAAATCAATTTTAGATAAAACTTTTGAAAATAAAAATTTATTTTTAGATATAGGTTCTTTTATTGGATATTATACATGTTTTGTTGCAAAATATAAAAAAGAAAAAATTGATATTATTTCAATTGAGAGTAATCCTGATTTTTCAACAGATATAGAAGAAGCTATTAAAATAAATGGGATTACAAATGTAAAGGTTATTAACGAAACACTGTCAGATAAAAATTCCAGACAATACATTTATCGAGAAATGAGTATTGATGCTAAAAATTTAGAAAATAATGATTTAGATAAAAATTTATACAATAACTTTAAAAAATATGGTTTTTTAAAAAATTCTATAACTCTAGACAGCTTAAATATTGAATTTGACAAATATAATAATTCAAACATCATGAAAATAGATGCGCATGGAGCTGAAGCTAAAATTCTGTCAGGCGCAAAAAATCTTCTTCAAAATATTGATTATATTTTATTAGAGCTTCATACAGATAGAGATATCGAGGTTTATTCTCCAGGATATAGTAAAAAGCAAGTAATTGAGAATTTAATTAATCAGAACTTTAATTGTTATTTAGTTTCTCCTCATGCAGATATCAGAACAAAATTAAGAAACATGGATAAATTTAAAAATGAATATTTTAGTTACAAAAAAAAATTTGAATATATTTCGATCAAAAAAGATATGATCGATAAAATTTTATTCGATAGAAATCTTTCAGATATTTTTATTTTGTGCCTAAAGAGCGATATTTTGATTACTGAATTGAGTTGTTTTAATTAATCATCTCTTTTCATAAACTTTAGATGGTATCTCTTTAAGTTTTTTAATTGCAGATATTGTCAATGAATTTTTACCGTATAATTTTGGATAGCTTTTTTTTGTAATTTTGTGTCTTATTTTATGATCCATAAAACATGCAGTAAATCCTAGTCTATTTTTTTTTGTTTTATTTTTATCTGAACCATGCAAAGTATAATTTGAAAAAATTATTGCTTCACCTGGTTTTAGTTCTAAATATTTAATATTTTTCTTTTTAACAAATTTCTTTATTAATTTTTTATCTAATAAATTATTACCATCACCTATGATGCCATACTTGTGAGACCCTTCTATTACTTTAAGACATCCGTTTTTTTTTGTTGCTTCTGTAAGTGCAAGCCATAAAGTAAACTTTGGTTTACCTGTCATGGGCCAATTTTCACTCACATCCTGATGAAAAGGTAAAATGGATGATTTTATAAATGATTTATTAAGTATCATGGACCTCATTGATGAAACATTATCACCCACCAATTTTTTAGATATTTTTCTCAATGATTTACATTTTAATAATTTTAAAAATAATGGATCATATTCTAAGTCTTTTATTTTTTTATATCTTTCTGACGGTCCAGAGAATACTTCATTTTTCACATCTTGATGTTTAATATTAAAATAATTTCCATTAGGATCATCTAATTTGAAAAACATATTTTTATATCTGATATTTCCCATCATTAAATCTTTAGTCCTCTTAATTAATTCTTTTCTAAAATTTTCTGTTACAATCTTACTTAATTTAGCGTAACCTTTGTCTTCAAAATCATTAGTAATTTTATTAATTTTTTCATCCGACAAGTTTATAAAGTTGTTATTTGGCATGAGTAGCTAATATAATAATATTTAAAAAAATGCAATATATACATTATTTTAAGAATAAAAAGATAAATCAGCAAATTTATAACAAAAAAATCAATTGGTTTTTTGATATTAAATCTATCATTTATAGAAAATATAAAAAAAAAACTATTTTAAACTTCGCGAGCCAAATTTCAAATGATTATCATTTGTTATCAAAAACTAAAAATACAAAAAAAAATAAATTAAATAAAAAAATCAGCACTCATAAACTAATTATTAGAAATTACTCAAAAAATAAGAAAATAATAAAAATAATCAAATCAGTTTATAAGTTAAGAATGAATAAGTATTTTAAACATTTTTTGATTCAAGGAAGTGTAGCGTCCAGAGATTATATTAATGGTTACAGCGACTTTGATACGTTTGTAGTGGTTAAAAATGAAATATTGAGTGACAAAAAGAAAATATTAGAACTTAGAGTTAAATTAAGCAAACTTTATGAAAATATAATATCGTTTTCAAAACTTCAACATCATGGATTAATTTTTTATACAGAATATGATCTACAAAATTATTTAAAAGGTTTTCTTCCTCTTCAGGCATTAAGAAAAAATATTAATTTATTTCAATCAGAAAAAATAAATTTTAAATTAACAACCGATAAAAAAGTTAATTTGTCTAAAAAAATATTAATAGAGAGAAAAAAATTTTTAGAAGATTCAATAAAGTCTAAAACATATAATCATCACATAAAAAATAAAAATAATATTCCAAAAATTCCGTTTAGATCAGGAGATCCATTCCTTTTTGAACTTTTTTATCATATAGGCACAATTTTAAATATCCCAATATTATTTCTTGATGCAATTGGAAAAAGTAGCCACAAAAAAAATTCTTTTTTAAAGTTTTACAAAATAGTAAATAACAATTTTATAATTAATTTTATCAAAAAACACGAAAAATTAAGACTGAATTGGAAAGATTATGATTCTAAGAATTTTAAGATATCAAAAAAATTAATTAAATATTTGGGACCAAACTATATTAATAATTGTTTTAAAATGTATAAAATTATTTTGTTAAAGTTATAGATACCAAGTCAATCTATACAACCCAGATTTAAATTTTTTATATTTTAAATCCAGATAACATTGATTTAAAAAATTGATTTTTTTTATAAAATAATCCTTCTCACTATTTTTAAAAGTATAAGCAATTTTTGAAACCTTTAAATCATTCCTTATTTTTTTTGATAAGTCTAAATTTTGTCTAGCGTAAAAATTGTATAAACATCCATAAATAAAGGGAATATCATTCGATGATCCATGCTTATATTTAAAATGTAAATTTCTGAATAAAAAAGAAAATTTAGAATTTGAATTATCTAAAAATTTTTTGTCTAATAATTTTATAGATCGTGAATGAAAATTTTTATCAAAAGTTTTTAAAGATTTAGTGAATTTCAAAAATTGGTTTTTATTTTTTCTGTTGATGTAATCCTTCCTCAGTTGAAAATATTTTCTCATAAAATCTTTTTTATAAAATGGAATATTCTCAAGACCGCAATATTTGTAAAATGTTTGATATGACATAATAATAGACTTAATGTCTCTTATATTATTTTCAGAAATATAATTATTGATATTTTTTAATTTATTACGTCTTTCGTAATACCTTTCTAAAAAAGAGCTTAAATACATCAAATTTAAAAAACTTTTTTTAAGTTTATGTCTGATATTTGAATTACTTCTTATTGAGAAAACATTTAGTTTTTCAAATAAAAATATATTATAACGCAATTTTTTTGGAATAAATATTATAGTTCCTCCATACATTTTATTCTTTAAGATTTTCGGCAATTCTATTTTTTCTGGTAATTTTTTATAAATAATAATTATATCTACATCTGAAATTCTATCCTTAAAACTTCCATAGAACCAAATATCAAATATAAATTTATTTTTTTTTAAAATAAGTTTTAAGTTTTTAATTATTGTTTGTTTTGAAATGGACAATTTTAAGATTTATTTAATATTTCAACTGATTTCTTAATAGATAAAATCATATAATTTAACTTTTTTTCAGTCATCCAGTGATGAAATGGAAAAGATATCATACTCTTAAAAAATTTATCAGTATTTGGACAATTAGCTTTTCCAAAACCTTTTTTTTTAAATAATGGATATTTATAAAGAGGGTAATATTGAACTGCACATTTTATTTTGTATTTATTATATAAAAGATTAATTAAGTCATCTCTATTAAATTTTTTAGAAATAATCCTTGCAGAAAGCAGGTGGTACACATGACGATTATTTTTAAATGAATTAAGAAATTCTATTTCCTTATATTTTTTTAAGCTATTAATTACTTTTTTTGCTCTTTTTACTCTATCATTATTCAGATTTTTTATTCTTTTGATTAAAAGATAGCCTGCTGCGCATTGTATTTCTGATAGTGTAAATTTAAATGGCCACTTATCCATTAAATCCATATCAAGATTGCCCATTGCTGGTTTCCAATAATACTTTCTTTTTTTATAGTCACAGTGACCATTGTGTCTTAATCCAGTAACTTTTTTTGCCAAGCTGTTATTTTTAACATATATGGCACCACCTTCACCTAAAGTTGTTAAATTTTTTTGTGCATGAAAAGAATAACACGAAAAATCACCTAGTGTACCAACATTTGATTTTTGTATTTTAGCTCCAAATGCCTGTGCACAATCTTCAAAAATAATTATTTTTTTATTTTTTTTTTTAATCTTTTTTTTAACTCAATAACATCAAAAGCATAACCATATAAATGTACTACAACGATCACCTTTGTCTTTTTGGTAATTTTACTTAATATATCATTTACAGACACAACTCTAGTTTTCAACTCTATATCAGACCAAATTATTTTTGCCCCATTTCTTGCAAAAGGGATTGCTGTTGCACAATATGTATGTCCAGGAATTATAACTTCATCACCTTTTTTGATTTTACAAAGCATAGAAATTAATTCAATTGCTGAGGCTGCGGACGAAGTTGCAAAAACATTTTTTTTACCGAGAAAATTTCTTAAACTAGTCTCAAAAAGTTTTAAGTATTTTCCACCAGTTAAAGGGTCGGCATTTCTTATCACATTTGACAGAGTTTCAACTTCTTTTTTAGTATATTTATGAGATCTACCCGACCAATCTATTTTCATCATTTTAACAATTTTTTAGCAATCTCGAAATCTTCAATATCATCCAAGTCAAATGATCTTATTTTAGGCATTATATAAAAACCATGATTTTTTTTACTATACATTTGTTTTTTTTTTATAAGATCTTTTTTAACAATATATATAGCTCCATTAATAAAATAAGAGTTAATTTTGTAATCTTGTCTTCTATAAAATTTAGAACTTTTTTTAAAAACGTAGTATATTTCATTTTTATTTTTAAGATCAATAGTTTCATAAGGATGTTCCAAAGATTTTGAAACACTAAAAAGACTATGATATTTTTTTTTCTTAAAACCTTTTACTGAATTTAAGATATCGTCTTTTACTCTAAGTGGAGATGTAGGTTGCAACATAATTAGGGCATCATAGTCAGATTTTTTTAAATACCAATCTGAAAAATGGGAAATAGTGTCGATAGATGAGGTGTTATCTTTTGATAAATTTTTTGGTCTTACATAGTCAGTGTTAATATTGTATTTCTTAGCAATATTCTTAATATCTGAGGAGTCAGTTAAAACATACTTATTCTTAATAGAAGTTTTATTTAACTCTTCAAATGTATATTCAATTAAGCTTTTTTTTCCTATTTTTTTTATATTTTTATTTTTTATAGTTTTTGATCCTTTTCTTGCGGTTACAACAGCTAGAAATTTCATTAATTAATTATTGAATTTTTAAGTTAATTTGCTTTATAAAGTTAACATAATAATTTATGAAACAAAATCTATTGTTAGAAAAATATAAAAAAAACGGCTTTGTTGTCGTCAGGAAAGTATTTAAAAGACAGCAAATTTTAAAAGTATTGAAAGAATTAGAAATTGTTAAACACAAAGCCTCTAAATTATCTAAAAAATATTACCATAAAACAGCTAATGGAAAGTTTAATACAATTCATAATATTAATACTTTTGTTAATAAAGGTAATATCATTAAAATTTCAAAATCCCCAAAAATAAATAATCTAGCAAAAATAATTTTAAACGACAAACCTCAACTTAGAAACATAGAGTTTTTCTTAAAACCAAAAAAAAACAAAATGAAAACTCCTTTTCATCAAGATAATTTTTTTTGGAATATAGTTGACGCTAAAGGCATAAATATTTGGATAGCATGTTCAAAAGCCTCAAAAGCTAATGGCGGGATTTGTTATTTGAAAGAGTCTCATAATTTGGGAACTATCAAACATGAGATGTCTTATGTAAAAGGAACGTCTCAACAAATTCCATCAAAAGTTTTAACAAATTTAAAATTTAAAAAAATCTTTCCTAAAATAAATACTGGTGATATAATTATTCATAACTGTGAAGTCATACATGGTAGTGAAAATAATAAATCGGAGAAAGATAGAATAGGTCTTGTGTTAAGTTTTAAAGGAGCAAACTCGTCATACGACAAAAAAAAAATAGCCTCTTACAAAAAAAAATTAAAAAGAAGTCTTAAGAAAATATATAACTAACTTTACCAATACTTAAATTTTTTCAGGATATTTTTTTCATCACTCGAAAAAATTTTTTTTCCAGTTCCAAAAATTTTTTTAGTTTTTTTAATTATATTAGTTAAGTTTTGAATTCCTGGTTCAGAAAGCGAAGCTGATTGATCGGTGCCCCACATACTTCTATCTAAAGTAATATGTCTCTCAATATATTTTGCACCTAGATAGTAAGCTAAAATTGTTGGAGAAACAGATGTTTCATGTCCACTATATCCTACCTCGCACTTAAATTTTTTTTTTAAAGAAATTATAGTATTCAAATTTAGTTTTTCAGGTGGGCAAGGATAAGCTGACACGCAATGCATAAGAACAAATTTACATTTTGCTTTTTTAAAAATTTTAACACACTTTTCAACATCTTTTAAGGTTGCCAAACCAGTTGAGATTAAAGTCTTCCTTCTTTCTTTCGCAATCTCCTCAATCAATTTAAAATTAGTAAGCATAGCAGATGCAACTTTATTATATTTAAGATTAAATTTATTTAAAAATTTTTGACTTTCTATGTCCCACGCTGATGCAAACCAAATTATTTTCTTTTTTTTGCAATATTTATCTATTTCTTTAAATTCTTTATATCCAAATTCAATTTTTTTTTTATATTTTAAATATGTTATCTCACCCCACGGTGTTGAACGAATGGTTTCTTTCAAATACTCAGGTGTTGAAACGTCAGGATTTCTTTTTTGAAATTTGACAGCATCA
>MDTG01300739.1_pt1 | contig 22751 bp, 21 predicted proteins | sample 811421 | NCBI WGS metagenome assembly MDTG01 (sample SAMN05326645, study PRJNA326480) | marine metagenome | isolation source: seawater | place: Pacific Ocean: South East | collected 2011
AGGCCCGGCTGCAAGATCGCCGTGTCAGCTGATAACAGCATGTCCCAGTACTTGGTGAAAGCGTGTAAATGGTCGAGTAAGGTACGAGCCGACGTTGAAATCTGGACCGAGCCTGTACGGGCTGGCATAGTGCGCGAGTTAGACAGATGATGGCGATATCCGTTAGGGATGCATCACGTTGAAACGCCGGTTGATTATCACGCTGATTTCCATCGCTCTGGCGATGCATGGAGCGGTGCCCATGGGTTTGGCTGCCAGTTCGGCGCTAGGGCCGGGGGGATCTCTCCTCGTGGTGGCACAGGTCATATGCACGGCTAACGGCGTTGTTAATTCGATAGACAGCGAAAATCTTGCTGATGATCACCACAATTGTTCGACCTGCTCTACACCCTGTCAGAGTTCCGCGCTGGTAGGCCCTGTCCTAGCTGCCACCATTCTGCAGGGTCGATTGGTCCTTGTCAGCCCGCTAAGCTTTGGCGTGCTGAAGGTCAACCACGAGTGCGGTCCGGCTCGGTCCCGAGCGCCACCCTTGATCCTCTGAATGCTGAACCACTTCGCATAGTTTTGCGGTGCAATCTAGACTTTTGAGGAACGGAAGAATGACCCGACTTACTGTTACTGTTACTGCTATGGCGCTCGCCTTGATGGTATGCGGTCCGGGGCTTGCCGATAGCCATGGACATAAGAAACACGGCCACGGCATAATGAAAAAAATGGATCAGACCATGGTAGGCCTGACCGTCAAGGATGCATGGGCGCGCGCCAGCACTCCCGGGGCCAAAAATGGTGCCGCCTACGTAACGATAATGAACCATGGTATGAAATCGGACGCTTTAATTGGCGTCGTATCCGACGTTTCTGCGAAAGTGGAACTGCACTCTCACAAGAACGACGGTGGCGTGATGCGCATGCGCCGGATCTTGTCCGTGCCGGTCCCGGCGCACTCCGTTGCGGAGTTGGAACCTGGCGGTGACCACATCATGCTGATCGGCTTGAAGCGGCAGTTGAATGTGGGTGACTACATCATGTTGACACTCAGATTTCAAAGTGGCGCGACAGAGGTGCTCAAGGTCATGGTCATGAAGAATAGCCGGACCACGAAAAAGAAGCACATCCACTAGCTTCCGCGCGGGTTTGATTGCCGATGTTTGGCCCTTTAAGGTGCCGCGTCACCGACAATATTTCGCGAAGGAGCCCAACCATGGACGCCAACGCCTCTGGAAATCTACGTCTCGGCATCCCTAAGGGAAGTCTGGAGGACGCAACCATCGAATTGTTCAAGCAAGCCGGCTGGAGAATCACGCCGCGCTCACGCAACTATTTTCCGCGCATCGACGATCCTGAGATCGAGTGCGCGCTGGTGCGTTCCCAGGAAATGGGTCCTTATATTGCCAGCGGCACATTGGATGCGGGGCTATGCGGAATCGATTGGGTCATGGAGACTGGCACCGAGAATGATGTCGAGGTGATTTCGGACCTGGTCTATTCCAAGGCGTCTGATCAAAAGGCGCGCTGGGTTCTGGTGGTCGATCAGGACAGTATGATCCAATCCGTCGCTGACCTGGAGGGAAAGGTGATTGCCACCGAGCTCATGGGTTTCACCAAACGTTATCTAGAAGAGCGCGGTATCAATGCCAAAGTCGAATTTTCCTGGGGTGCAACGGAAGCCAAAGTAGTAGAAGGTCTGGCCGACGCAGCCGTGGAAATTACTGAGACCGGGTCCACGATCAAGGCCCACGGCCTTCGAATCGTTTGCGATCTCTTGAACTCCCATACGGTTTTTATAGCTGGCAGGCCGGCCATGGCCGACAGATGGAAGAAGGACAAAATCAATCAGATCGCCCTTTTATTGGAAGCCGCGTTAACCGCGCGCCATAAGGTGTTGCTGAAGATGAATGTCGCGGCAGCTAATCTGGAGGCGGTCGTCGGACTGTTGCCGAGCCTGCATGCGCCCACCGTGAATCGATTGGCCGATGAAGGCTGGTCGGCGGTCGAGACAGTGGTTGATAATCATGGTGTCCGGGCGCTTATCCCCAAGTTAAAGGCTGCCGGGGCAGAGGGTATACTACAGCTCGATCTGACGAAGATGTGTTAGGCCGCCTAGACGTTGGCTAGCAGTTCTTGCGCCATGGCGTGTATCGGCAACACCGGCACATTTATTTTCATCGGCGTTAGGATGAAATTCTTGATCAGACAATACCCTGGGCACGAAGTTTGATGATTGTTTCTGCATCATAACCGTACTCGTCCAGAACCTCATCGGTATGTTGACCAGATTTTGGCGTCGGCATGCCCGTGCGCGGTTGAAACCGACTCATGTTTATAGGTTGGCCGACAAGGTCCATGTCGCCCAGGTCGTCGTGACTGACCGGGTGGGTCATGCCTACGTGTTGGACCTGCGGGTCCGCAAACATTTGGTCAATGCGGTAGATGGGGCCGCACGGCACGCCCGCGGCTTCTAGGGCCTCGATCCATTCGGCGGATTTTCGGTTCACTGTATGGGCCTCTATGCTCGCGTTCACTGCATCGCGGTTTTCGGATCGCTTGGCGCCATCGATGAAGTCGGGGTTATTCGCCATTGCCGGATCGCCCAGCACCTCGCATAAGCGCACCCACATGATATCGCCGGCGCTGGCGATATTGATATGGCCGTCGCTGGTCTTGAAAACTCCAGTGGGAATAGTCGTGGGGTGGTTGTTCCCAGCCTGTGGCGCCACGTCCCCGGCGACGGTCCAACGAGCGGCCTGAAAATCGAGCATGGAAACCATCGACTCCAATAGTGAAGTATGCACCCATTGGCCTTCGCCCGACTGCTCACGCTCTAACAACGAGATCAGGATTGCGATGGTGGTGTAGTTGCCCGATGATAAGTCAGCAACGGGGATGCCGACGCGAACTGGGCCTTGGCCCGGCATGCCTGTAATCGACATTAGTCCGCCCATGCCTTGTGCGATTTGGTCGAATCCGGGACGTTTTGCATAGGGGCCGTCCTGACCGAACCCAGAAATTGACGCCAAAATGATACGAGGATTGACTGCTTTCAAGGAGTCGTAGTCGACACCCAGCCGATATTTCACGTCGGGTCGGTAGTTCTCAACCACTACATCCGCTGTGGCTATCAGTTTCATTAGAACATCGCGGCCTGCGTCCTCTTTCAAGTTGAGCGTCAGGCTTCGTTTGTTGCGGTGAATATTCTGATAATCCGGGCCGTTGCGCGCGCCGCCCATGCCCTTTGACTTGTCGACGGCCGCCGGGGCCTCCACTTTGATAACATTGGCTCCCCAGTCGGCTAGATGACGTACAGCGGTTGGACCGGAACGCACCCGCGTCAGATCGATAACGGTAAAGCGTGACAATGGACCTTGATAGTCGCTCATGGAGGGTCTCCCTTGGATTGGTGGGAACTTATCATGGCTCATCAACTCTGCCAACGCGCCGGCAACTGGCACCACATCTGTGCGATACTCTAACTTCAAGATGATGATCAAACCGGTCTATTTTTTGATTTCGTCGTGTGACAGGATGTGTGGAGGCGGTTACATTGCCGGGTCGCAGGCCGTGGGTGCGGCGCGTTAAAGGAGAAAACGAAAACATGAGTGGTGGCGACAACCTCAGGACTGGTGGGGAACTACTGGTAGATAGTCTTTTGGCCAACAATGTGGATCGGGCATTCTGCGTTCCCGGTGAGAGTTATCTGGCAGCCTTAGACGCGTTGCACGGCGCACCCTCCATTGACCTAATGACTTGTCGTCAAGAAAGTGGCGCCGCCATGATGGCGGATGCCTACGGTAAGTTGACCGGCAGGCCGGGTATTTGTTTTGTCACCCGTGGGCCAGGGGCAACCAACGCGTCGGCCGGCGTCCACATTGCTTTCCAGGATTCAACGCCGATGATCCTGTTTGTTGGTCAGGTCGGGCGTGAAATGCGTGACCGCGAGGCGTTTCAAGAAATCGACTTTCGGCGCATGTTTGGCCAGATGGCAAAGTGGGTTGCGGAAATTGACGATGCGGCACGGGTCCCCGAATACGTGTCACGGGCCTTCCACACGGCCGTAGCGGGCCGGCCTGGCCCGGTCGTGCTGGCTCTACCCGAGGATATGCTTCGTGATCGGGCGCCGGCCGTGGAGATCACTGCCGCCCGCATCAATGAAGCACATCCTGGCGCCGATGCTATGGAAGAATTGCGGAACCGTCTGGAGAAGGCCGAGCGTCCCTTGGTGATCGTCGGCGGTGGTGGTTGGGACGCGATGGCCGTGGCCAACGTGGAGAAGTTCGCCGAGGCCAATCGTTTACCCGTGGCCGCGGCGTTTCGCTTTCAAAGCCTGTTTAACAACACCCACGCCAACTACGTTGGTGATGTGGGCATTGGGATCAATCCTAAGTTGGCGGCCCGCGTCAAGGAGGCGGACATGCTGTTGGCCATTGGGCCGCGCCTTGGTGAAATGACGACTGGCGGCTACGGTCTGTTGGATATCCCTGTGCCGCGCCAGGATCTCGTCCACGTCTATCCGGCTGCGGAAGAATTGGGCCGCGTCTATCAGCCCATTCAGGCCATCAACGCCGGCATGAAGGCCTTCGCGAAGGCGTTGGTCGATATGGAACCGGTGCAGGGCGGCTGGGTCGAACGGACCCAAGAAGGGCACAACCAATATCTGGCCTGGACGGAGCCGACGGAAGTCCCGGGGCCGGTAAACGTGGGCCGGGTGGTTGAACATTTGCGTGACGCCCTGGGCCCTAAAGATGTGATCTGCAATGGTGCGGGAAACTTCTCCGCTTTCGTCCACCGATTCTTCCGGTATCGGGGCTTTGGAACGCAACTGGCGCCAACGTCAGGCTCAATGGGTTATGGTCTGCCCGCTGCTATTTCCGCCAAGCGTATGTTCCCAAACAGCACCGTGGTAGCGATGTGTGGCGACGGTGACGTGATGATGACCTGCCAGGAAATGGCAACGGCGGCGCACTATGGCATCGCCGCCATCGCGGTGATTGTAAACAACGGTACCTACGGCACCATTCGTATGCACCAGGAACGGGACTATCCTGGAAACGTCATCGCCACGGACCTTACCAACCCGGATTTCATGCTGTTTGCACAATCCTTCGGCGCGCACGGTGAGCGGGTGGAGAAGACCGCGGATTTCGCCGCCGCCTTTGACCGTGCCAAGCAGTCGGGCAAGCCAGCGATCATAGAATTGATCGTCGCTGCGGAAGCGATCACACCGACAGCGACCCTGTCGGGCCTCCGTGAGGCGGCATTGGCAAACTAATAGGACGCACCCCTGTCCAGCAGCTTACGCCCGGCACTTAATAAGAGGCCAGGCTTCTATTGATGCGTCCCATTCCCCTCTGAAAGATGTCTCTTTGTACCAGTCGAAGGCTGAAAAGGCATCTTCGAGAACCGTAGCACGGAATTCTCAGCCAAACCTGTCTGCTTCAGGCTCGGTTAGCATTTCCTCGGCTCGGAAATCTGGGTGGTCTCATTTCATTCCTGCTCAATGACTGTTGCGAGGGCCATCCCAATATTCGAGCATGCTGCGAGTTCGATGCGGCCTGTACCTTGGTTTGCATCACGTCATGTGCAGGAGCGGAAAGGACGAGTAAGATGATCACGAAAGGCGTATTTATCGTCAGGGCAGAAGTCCCCGAAGCGGACCGGTCGGCGTTCGAGGATTGGTATCAGAACGAGCATTTGAGCGAGGCCAAAGAGATGTTCAACGCTGCCGACGCCTGGCGAGGTTGGAGCCGCGTTGATTCGGCGATCCATATGGCGTTCTACGAATTTGAGAGTGTCGAAGCCGCTGCCGCCATCCAGGATTCTGGGGCGCTGCAAACTCTGATCGGAAAGTTTAATGAGGTTTGGGGGGATCGGGTCAGCCGGACCCGAGAGGTAATCGCGGTGGCCAGTTAATAGGCATCCGTCTCTGGACTGGACCCATATTGTCATTCCTGCGCGGAATCTAATGTATAGTGATTGGCCCCTCGACTGAATCAACGGTCTTCCTCATTTCCAGAGGTGGCTAGGCGAACAGAAATTCGCAGCGTTAAACGGCAACCAATTGCGACAGGTCCATGTTTTCCAAGAAATAGATACCGCGCTTGGGTTGCAATTTGATGTGGCAGTCGAAGGGCTGTTTGGTGCTTTGGTTGTTAAAGCACTTAGCCAAGGCCTCGACTGCCCGTCTGTCAATGCTCCTAAGGGCGGACTAAATCGACTCGGGCGAAAGCCCTTTTCAAGGCGTCAACGGTATCAGACAACTGGGCTTTCTCGTAGGGTTCCATCGAACCTTCACCCCATATCGGCCCGGGCCAGGCCGGATCCGCGGTGAACCTTGCAATCACATGGATATGCAATTGCGGCACTATGTTGCCAAGGGCAGCGACGTTGATACTGTCTGGATCGTGCAGGCTCTGCAGGGCGTTTGAGGCACGGTCTATTTCTTCAATTAAGGCGGGTTTATCTGCGGGCGCGACGTCGTGGAAATCCCGAAGGCCGTCGCGCATGGGCACGAGGATTAGCCACGGGAAAGTCGCGTCATTCATCAATAACACGCGGCAGAGCGGCCAATCGATCACGTGAGCCGAATCGGCGTCTAATCTTTCGTGCAGGACGAACATGGCCGACTCCTGTATGGTAGGCATCACGAATCGTGACACGGGGTCAATCGGAGTGCAAGGAGATGGCGGAGCCGCGATTGCGGGCCGAGATCTGGGTGAAGGCGCAGTTGCGCTTGTGTGATCAGGCTATGCTGCCTGCTTTTGTTCGCCGGCGAGGCGATCCGGATGCCGGGGCCGTGATCGTCAAATTGGATCGAATGGATGGGAGGTCTGAAGTATTCATTCAGGCCCGCGCCGGGGATGGATCGCGGGCGTGGTCCCAAGGATCTGGAGAAGGTCCGGTGTTGGATGCTGAGGCTGAGGCCTATATCCAGCGTCAGTTGTCGTTTGATCCTGATATTTGGGTTTTGGAGGTTGAAGATCCGAGGCTGCGCTACATACTTGATGGGCCGCTGATAACCTGAGCGCCATTGGCCACTCATGTTGAGGCGCCGTGCAAATACTAGCGTCACCTTTTTAGTCATTGGTAAGGGAACGCCACAGCCCATAAGCTGCGTGGTCAAGACGAATAAGGAAGCTTTTATGAAGGACAATCGCGAACCATGTGAGTTGAGTGCCACGGAGGCGCTGCACCGCATTGCCGCCGGTGAGTTGAAGTCAACGGCCTGGGTCAAGTCCTGCCTGGATCGAATTGACGCCCGCGAACCAGACGTCCAGGCCTGGTCATACCTCAATCCCGATACCGTCGCACAGGCCGCCGCCCGCGCAGATCAGGGATATGGTCCGTCCATTCCCGTGGGTGTGAAGGATATTATCGATGTTTGCGGCATGCCAACCATGATGGGCACAGATTTCCACGATCCGGCCCCAGTCAGCCGCGAGGGCGGATCGGTGGCGATTATGCGGGAGGCCGGCTGTCTTTTTATGGGGAAGACCGTGACCACGGAACTGGGGCATCGCCATCCAGGCCCAACGCGCAATCCGCACAATCTGGCGCATACGCCCGGTGGATCCTCTTCAGGATCCGCCGCCGCCGTGGCCGATTTTATGGTGCCGCTATGCTTGGGCACACAGACCACAGCCTCGGTCATTCGTCCGGCGGCGTTCTGCGGCATCGTCGGTTACAAACCGACTTACGGTGATTTCGACAAGTCGGGCATTTTGGCCAACGCACCGACCATGGATACGCTTGGGATCATGGCGCGAACCATCGACGACGTGGGTTTGTTGCGCGCCATTCTGTTGGAGGAGGCGCCTGAAGTGATCACGGATGCGGACCTTTCCGACGTCAAGTTTGGATTGCTCGATGTGATCCCCTGGAATACTGCCGAGCCCGAAACCCAGCGCGTCATCGAAGTCTTCGCCGATGATTTAGCTGGCGCCGGGGCGCGACGGGTGGACGTGGCGATCGGCGACCAGATCATGCGGTTGATCGAATTGCATCGGCTGATCAGCGGTTACGAGTTCGGCCGATCCATTGCTTACGAGCGGACCCGGCATTTGGATCAGTTGAGCGCCGTGTTGCGCGAGGGACGTCTGGCTGATGGGCGTGAGGTGGATAGTCGACGGTACCCCGACCTAATTCGAGAGGCGGCATCGCTGCGCGTCTCGTTGGTGGAAGCGTTCAAAGGTGTCGATATTCTGGTGTCGCCAAGCGCCGCGGGCCCAGCGCCGGCAAGCCTTGAGTCGACCGGTGATGCGGCGTTCAGCGCCGCTTGGTCACTTGCCGGAAATCCAGTCATAACTTTGCCGTTATTTCAGGAGGAAGACACCGCAATGCCGATCGGGTGCCAACTGATTGCCGGATTTGGGGAAGACGAAAAACTGCTGAATGTGTCCAAAGCTATATTGACCCGATTCCAGGCCTGATAGCCGATATCTCGTATCGACGGAAGCCGGCCACCCCAATGGCGCTAGTCCAACATTTTTGTATGCATTAGAAATCTCGAGGGCCCTGGGCCCAATGCCTCTATATCTGATCCGTTAGGATCATTTCCGAGGCCTTCTCCGCAATCATGATGGTCGGTGCGTTGGTGTTGCCCGATGTAATGGTTGGCATCACCGAGGCATCAACGATCCGAAGTCCACTGATCCCGTGTACCCGAAGCCGATCGTCCACCACCGCCATGGGATCTGATCCCATTTTGCAGGTGCCAACCGGATGAAAAATCGTGGTAGCGATATTTCCAGCTTCACGAGCTAGGTCAGTATTCTCCGAATACTCCAGGCCTGGGAGGTGCTCTTCCGGCTCAAAACGTTTCATGGCATTCGAAGAGACGATGCGCCGGGTCAAACGGAGCGCATCGGCGGCGACCTGGCGATCGGCGGGAGCTGACAGGTAGTTGGGACGGATTGCGGGCTGTTGGAGTGGGTTGCCGGATTTGATCCGCACGTGCCCCCTGCTTTCCGGCCGCAAGTTGCAGACAGAAGCGGTAAAGGCGGGGAAGGGGTCCAGTGGCTCGCCGAACTTGGGCAAGGACAGGGGCTGTACATGATATTCCAGGTTTGGCGTTTCCTTGTCTGGATCGCTCTTGGCGAAGCCGCCCAACTGGCTGGGAGCCATAGTCATGGGGCCGCGTTTGAACAAGAAGTACTCCAATCCGATCCCAATCTTGCCGACAAGGGTGTTGGCCCTCTCGTTCAAGGTCCTGGTGTTTTTGACCTTATAGACCGCGCGGATCTGCAAATGGTCCTGAAGGTTTTCGCCGACCCCCGAGAGGTCGTGATTGACCTTAATACCGAGGTCCTTCAAGTGATTGACCGGACCGATCCCCGAGAGCTGAAGTAATTGTGGTGATCCGATCGAGCCGCCAGCAAGGATTACCTCGCGGCCGGCCTGGGCGCGGGCTGGCCGACCTTTTCGAATGATTGAGAGCCCCGTGCAGTGTTTGCCCTTTAGCATGAGGCTGGTTGCGTGGGACTCTGTTAAGACGGTGAGGTTCGGCCGAGCCATTATGGGGCTCAGAAAACCCTTGGCGGAGGTCCAACGCACCCCCTTGTTCTGGTTTACCTGGAAATAGCCGCAGCCTTCGTTGTCTCCTTGGTTGAAGTCGTCAGTCTTGGGGATGCCGATCTCCGCGGCAGCATCCTGAAAGGCATCCAGGATTTCCCAACTAAGCCGCATGTCCTCAACCCGAAACTCACCGCCGGTGGCATGCTTCTCTCCTTCGCCTCGGCCTTGGTCCTGCGACTTCAGAAAATAGGGTAGGACATCATCCCAACCCCAGCCCGCATTGCCCATCTGCCGCCATTGATCATAGTCGCGGGCCTGGCCACGGATATAGATCATGCCGTTAATGGCTGAACACCCGCCCAGCACCTTTCCGCGGGGATAGTTGAGCGCGCGACCATTCAAGCCGGCTTCTTCCTCCGTCTTGAAACACCAGTCCGTGCGAGGATTATTCATGGTGAAGAGGTAGCCAACGGGAATGTCGATCCAGAAGTAGTTGTCGTCCTTTCCCGCTTCCAATAGTAGGACGCGGTTTTTTGGATCCGCCGAAAGGCGGTTTGCCAACACGCAACCGGCCGATCCGGCTCCGGCGATCACATAGTCATAGGTGCCCAGGTCCTGGATATTTGGTTGATTCATACGCCATACCTCCCGGTGTGATCATAGTCCGGCCTACGGGTTGAATGAAATGCTCTCGTCTTGTTGATCCGAGATGCCTCCAGATAGTGACGTGCTCGAGACCCGAAGGAGAGGACGAGTTGGTATGAGCGATAAACACATCAAGGAACTGCGCACGGTTGGGTTCGGTTTCACGTGGGAAGATTACACGGTCGGCGACCATCTTAAGACTCTGGGGCGTACGGTCACGGAAACGGACATCGTTAACTTTGTTGGTGTCACGGGAATGAACGAAGTTCTGTTCACTGACCACACCTTCACCATTGGCGTGGCGGCAGCTGGGCGCGCGGCGCCCGCGGTTCTCACCTATGCGCTGATTGAGGGTATCATCTGTCAATACCTAATCCAAGGCACCGGCCTTGCCATGCTAGAACTGGAGAAAAAGATACTGGCGCCGGTCTTGGTCGGCGATACGGTGCACGCGGAGATTGAGGTTCTGAGCGTGCGCCAAACCTCTAAGGGGGGGCGGGGCATTGTCAAGACGCGCAATGATATCGTCAACCAGCGCGGCGAAACGGTGATCACCTATGAGGCCACCCGAATGGTTGCTGGTAAGGACTGATTTTATTGGTCGTTTTCCTCTGATAGCACCTACCCTGTGGACGAATCGCACAAAAATAGTAGCGCATACGGAGAATTAGGCTGTGCGCAAAATCAAGTGATAGCCAAAATCGGTCTCTACTGGGCTGGACACTTCGTCAACGTCTAGGTCAAAGGCGACGTCCTCAAAGGGTGCTACCATCATGCCGCGGCCAAAATCACCTAGATCGCCGCCAGAGCGACCGGACGGGCATTCGGAATGTTCACGCGCCTGATCGGCGAAATCGGCGCCGTCGTCGATGGCAGCTTTAATGTCCTCAACTTCTTTCAATGCGTCCTCTTTCGAACGGCCGTCGACGTTACGCAGGATGTGGGAAGCACGTATGCTGTCGGGCATGGGATACTCCTGTCTTTAGGTGAGCGTCTTAAGCTTAAAAATGTTGGTCGGGTTAGAGCATGCCGCGTCCCGGCACGCAAGACTGTGCTAGAGCGTCTGATAGGTTGAGCCTCGCAAAACCGGTCAAGAGTGGCTAGCGTATCTTAATCTGCAGTCTGGGCGCCTTCGAAGACAATGTTTTTGGGCGTCTCGCCGAGGAGGGCCCGGTCGATGTTGGCAGCGACGAATTGCCAGCGGCGGTCAACCTGCTCCGGAGTGGCGGCGCTTTCGTGTGGGCTCAGGATTACGTTGTTTAGTTCGTGAAATGGGAGGTGGGATGGCCAAGCGTCTGGCGTTTCTGGTGAGATATGGTTGTACCAGACATCGATGATGGCGCCGCCGATGGATTTTGCTATCAACGCCGCATATAGTGCGTCTTCCTGAACCACCATACCGCGGGCCACATTGATGAGGACGCTGCCCTGCTTCATGGCGTCCAACTCGGCCTTGCCAATCAGGCCGCGGGTTTCGTCATTCAGGTCGCAGGCTAATACGACAAAGTCACTCTCGGCCAGCAGCTGGGGTAGGCAATCTGCTGTGCCCAGCCAGTCAAGTGGCTCAGGGGTCTGCTGCAGGGTACGCCGGGTGCCGATGATCCTCATGCCGAAGGCCTGGGCGCGCTTGGCGATTTCCACGCCGATATGACCGTAACCGACGATGCCGACCGTGCGTCCTCTTACCTCGCTGTGAAATACCGCCTCTCCAGGGGCACGACCGCCCCAACCCTCGGCGCGGAACCGCCGGTCCATCTCGCGCAATCCGATCGTCCACTCCAGCATGGCCGCCATGACGTATTCGGCCATGGTGCTCTCATGTTCGAAACAGTTACATACGGGTATGCCCTTGGGCATGGTTGCGGGCGAACAAAAGTCGTACCCGGTCCAGGGAATTTGGAACATCTTGAGTTTTGGTGTCTTGGGCCAGCGTTTCAGCGGGATGCCGCCGCCGATAACCACATCCGCCCCGTAGGCGAGAGATGCGAATGCATCGGGGGTATCCGTTGCCGGGTTCCAAACCAGAATGGACCAATCATCGCCCAGGTTTTGACGGAGAAGTTCGGTGTATTGAACGGCGATACGGCCTTGGACAAGGGCGGTGGGCATGGTGAGAACTCACGATTGGATCGAAGCTTTTACGGTACGATCGTACTGTGACGTCGGTCGGGACGCGACGCAAGTCTGGCAGGGGCGGTTCGTGCACGCGTGATCACGGGATGTTGACGATTTGGTAATTTCAACCTTGTTCGATTAGCGACTAGGCTCTTTACGACAATGTCAATCTAACACCCCCCGACCGATGACTTTTCGCCGCTTCGGGGCCATGCTACGAGATTAAAAGTTCTTTACACCAGTCCCGAGGAGATCATGACCAATCGAATTTACCTTGAGATCACTGAACGCGTTTCCTTCGCTGATGGATACGAATTCGAGGGGGCCGGCATTTATGAGAGGCTGGCCGGTCGAGCACATTTTGCCGTTGATCCAAGAGTTACAGCCAATGCCGGTATTTGTGATATCGATAAGGCGCCGGTCAACGATGACGGCTTGGTGGAATTTGCCTCCGATATTTTCATTTATCGTCCGGTAGATCCGGACAAGGCGAATAAACGCGTCTTTTACGATTACGGCAATCGAGGGAACCAGCGGGCCATACAGTTCTTCAATGATGCGCCGCCATCAAACGCTCCGCTCAGCCTTGCCGAAGCTGGAAACGGGTATCTCTTTCGTCGCGGCTATACGTTCGTGTGCTGCGCTTGGCAGGCGGATCTGCTGCCTGGAGATGGGCGGATGCTCATGGACGTGCCCGTGGCTGCGGACGACGACAAGCCACTGACCGGACTGGTGCGCACCGAATTTATTCCCGAAAGTGACGGTGGAGTTACCTTCCCTCTGTCCGGATGGATTAATACGCGAAGCTACCCGGCCGTCTCACTTGATACAACCGAAGCAACTCTGACCAAGCGGCGCTATGCCACCTCCGAACGTCAGGTCATTCCCTCCGATCAATGGCAGTTCGCTCGAGACGCCGGGGGTATCGGCCTAGACGGTGTTGCACGCCAATCCGCGATCGTACCGTCGCACACGGACATTTACATGGACGGTGGGTTCGAGACGGGGTGGATTTATGAGCTGGTCTACACCGGGCAGGATCCGCTGGTACTTGGTCTCGGTCACGTTGCTGTCCGAGACTTCATCAGTTATCTCAAGTATGGCGATGCGGACGCGGCCGGCAATATTAACCCTCTTGCTGACATAGGAATCGAGAAGGCATACGGATGGGGCCGGTCCCAAACGGGTCGGATCATTCGCGATTTCCTCTATCTCGGCTACAATGTCGACGCACACGGTCGTCAGGTTTTTGACGGCGTATTGCCACATGTAGCCGGTGGGGGTCTCATGTGGATGAACCACCGGTTTGCCAATGCGGTCAGCCCGGCAGGCCAGGAATATGAAGACCACTACAACTGTGCGGACCGCTTCCCGTTTTCTTATACGGAGAGCACGGATCATATGACTGGTAAGACTGACGCCATTCTGAAACGACCTGATACCGATCCTTTGGTTATTCACTCACAGACCGCGACGGAGTATTGGCAGCGCCGTGGTTCCTTGGTTCACACGGATACGCAGGGTAACGACATGGAACAGCCCGAAAACGTAAGGGTTTTCATGTGGGGTAGTTCGGAACATTTTGCGGATCCGAACCTTAAACGCCCATCGAAAGGTGTTTGTCAGAACTGGAGCAACGTTGTTCGGACTTCCATGCTGTTCCGCGCACTCCTGGATGCGTTGGATGCCTGGGCCACGGATGGTACGGCGCCACCGGCAAGTCGAATACCCCGGCGCAGCGATGGTACTCTGGTGGATGTCGATACCTGGCAGGCTGGATTTCCGGCCATTCCAGGGCTGGCGCTGCCCAACGGCCCGGCGGGATTGCCGCTCCTGGATTTCGGCCCGGAGTTTGACAAGGGTGTTCTGGGGAAGGAGCCGCCGGACGTTGTCGACGCGGCCGGGTATCCAACCTTGGTGCCAGCTACCGATACGGACGGCAATGACCTTGGCGGGGTTAGAGCGCCCATGGTCACCGCGCCGCTGGCGACCTATACGGGATGGAACCTTAGGGCCCGCGGTCAAGGGGAGGGTGCCAAGTACAAGTTCTCCGGTTCCACCATTCCTTTTCCTGAGACCGTCGATGAACGAATGACCACTGGTGATCCGCGTCCGGCCATTACCGAACGATACGCGGACCTCAACGCTTACAAGGCGGCGATCCGTGCCGCCGCAGAGGCCTTGGTGGCCGATCGACTGATGTTGGCGGAAGATGTGGATCGTTGTGTTGCATCGGCCGACGACTGGGACCGCGAGCGGCATGACTTGAGAGCTTTGTAGAGGGGGCGTGGCCGCTGATATCCCCATGACATGCACAGCGGCATCGGAGGCGGAACTGCGCCGGCGTATTGAGGAGGATCCCGACGATGCGGCGGCATTAGATTCCCTAGGTCTGTTCCTGCGTGACGCCGGAAAAGCAAACGCCGCTCTTGATTGTTTCAAGAAAGCGGTCATGGCGAAGCCGGATCATGTCGAGGCTCAACTCCATATGGCGGAGATCTTGCTGGACCTTGATCAGTTCACCGCCGCGGTGATGGCTTATCGCCGCCTGACGATCCTGATACCCGATTCCGCGCCACTTTACACGGCCCTTGGCGTCGCCTTGAAACGCGGCGGCGACTTGGCGGCCGCCATGGCTTGTTACCGAAAGGCGATGGCGCTGGATCCAGAAGATACGAAACCTGTATTTAATCTGGCCTTGATTTTGGAGGAAGCCGCAAACAGCGAGGCGGCCCTTGCCGCCTATGAGACCATAACATCCATCGCGCCTGAGATGTTTGAGGCCTGGGTCAACCTGGGAAACTTGCATCATCGCGAGAATCGGTTCACCGCTGCCGCTAAAGCATATGAACGGGCATTGTCCGTGAACCCAGAGGACGCCTCGACGTGGAGCCGTCTTGGTGTTGTTGCCGACGCCTTGGGCGCGCAGGATGAAGCCCGTGCGCACTATCGCACAGCCTTGGAATTGGACCCCAAATGCGTTGAGGCCCACTACAACATGGGCATCTCTCTTCGTGAACAAGGGGATCTGGCTGCAGCTATCGACAGTTACCGGGCTGCCGTTTCTGTCGATGCGGATCAGGTGGCGGACCAGGACAATTATGGGACGGCTTTATTAGCTCAGGGACAACTGGATGACACCGTTGATGCCTATCGCCAGGCTACGGGCGGTGATCCAGTGAACGCCGTGCATGCAAATTCAGCGTGGAACCTATCCTTGGCCCTATTATTGTCTGGCAATTACGAAGAGGGTTGGCGCTGGTATGAATGGCGCTTTCACAAGGGCAGCGCGACGCCCCCATCCTTTGAAAAGCCACGGTGGTACCTAGATGCGCCGGTAGATGCCCGGGTTCTTGTCTGGGCCGAACAGGGCTACGGCGACACCATGCAGTTTGTGCGCTACGTGCCTATGGTCAAGGCGCGTGCGGGGACGGTGATCTTGGAAATTCACCCGAACCTCCGATGCCTGTTGGATGGCTTTGGCGGTGCCGTCACGGTCGTCTCTGGCGAAGCTGTGCCTGAGCATGATTTCCATATTCCCATGCTCAGCCTTCCTGGGCTGTTCGGGACTACCGTGGATTCTGTTCCAGCTAATATTCCCTATCTTTCAGGGGATCCAGAACGAGTGACCTATTGGCGCGAGCGGCTGGCCGGTGATGGCCGAACCATCGGTTTATCATGGCGCGGCAACCCTGAGAACCAGAATGACCGCCACCGTTCGGTTGATCCGACGCTTTTGGGCCCATTGTTGCATGCGCCTGGGTGCCGCTTCTTCAGCTTGCAGAAGATCCCAGCGGCTGGGGATTGGGATGTCTTGGCCAATGTTGGACCGATTACCGATCTGGGTCCCGAGTTGGACGACTTCTTTGAGACGGCCGCTGTCATTGAAGCATTGGACTTGGTGATTACCGTTGACACGGCGACAGCCCATCTGGCAGGCGGTTTGGGGAAATCAAGCTGGCTAATGCTACCCTTTATTCCTGATTGGCGATGGATGTTAGATGCCGAGGAAAGCCTCTGGTACCCAAGTCTCCGGCTGTTCCGCCAGACGGAAATGGACTCGTGGCCGACGGTCATTGAGCGCATGACGGTAGCGTTACATGACGAGGCTTAGCCTCGTGCATGTAGATCCATGGCGTCATTGGCGGCTTCCGCGAGCCGAAACGCGTCGTCTATAGTAAATCTGAAGAAAGCGCTAAGGATGGGCCATGAGTGCCTTTCCTCAAGCCTTCTTTAATTGGTCAAGGGTGCTCGAACAATCGTTTTGGTAGGTTTTTCGGCTAGGGGTTTAACCGTGCCTTAATGGTAGCGCTGTAGAGTAATTTCGTCCTTTGAATATCAAACCCAGGCCGTGTCGGAAGATGGGTTTAAGTGGGCTCAATTCGGTATAATAATGGCTGTTCGCGAAGTTGAACGGTATCGTTAAGGACGCAGGATAAATGAGAACCGCCGTCAAAATTTTTGCAGCGTTGATCTTTGTGTTGATCTTTTGCGCTGGGGTTTCCTTGTTGGTTTTGCCAGACGCAACACTGCACGGATTGCCTGGCGGACAGGGCGAGCGGTTGGTGAGCACCAAGCGCGACGCCCGTGAGGGCGCTGCTAATTGGTTCGAAGATGTCTCCTATGTGGCGCAATCCTTTACATGGAATCTGACCAGCGAGGATTTCTTTGACACGCGAACCACGGTGGAGATCGAAATTCCGCCGGATGTCCAAAAGCAATTGCGGCAGGTCACCAAGAAGCCGGAGGTGCAATTGCCGAGCACACCTAAGCCGGCGCCGAAGCGTCCATCGCAACCACAAACGGAAGCCTCACCCGTGCCGACCAAAGCAGCTGCGCCGTCAAGTCGAGCGTCTCCCGAAAATACGGCTCCGAAGCAGGCGATGGTGCCAAAATCGACCCTAGCGCCTGTTGTCGCCGAAGAGGCTGATCCGTCGGCCACGGGTGGAGTGATCGAAAAAGCTGACGATATGTCGCCGAGCGCCGTTATGGCCAAGCAGATTCCTCCTCCGCCGACCCTTGCGCCGCCGTCGCCTGTCGCCAAGACGTCAGGCTTGTCAAAACCGGGGGGGCCGAAAAAGAAAACTGTGCCGTTAAAGGCGAAAACGCCAGAAAAGAAAACCGAATTGGCAAAAGTGACAATACCAAAGCCAGCTTCGCTACCTAAGGCACGACCACCCATGGCAACGCCCAACCAGGTTGCCAAGGTCGAGGTTAGAAAGCCGAAAAAAGATGCCGCAGTGCCGGCGGAAGCTCAATCTCCGGCGCCGATATCGAAGCCTGCGTCAAGCCCGACGCTGCCGACGACTAAGAAACTGCAACCTAAGGCGGCCAAGCCGCCCGCGAAGGCTTCTGAGGACGGTACAGACGAACATCAGAGGGGCATGCTCCTTTATCGCGGTAATACGGTGCCTAAGAACCTAAGTGAAGCCGCCAAGTGGTTCCGTATTGCGGCGAAGAATGGGCACGCCGGCGCTCAATACAATCTTGGGATTATGGCGTTTCTAGGCCAAGGCATGACCAAAGACTATGCGAGAGCCGCCAAGTGGTTCCGAATGGCAGGAGAGCAAGATCATGCTGCGGCGCAATACAACCTTGGATTTTTGTACTACGTGGGCCGGGGCGTCGCGAAGGACGACGTGAGTGCTTACACCTGGATCGATCGGGCCGCCAGTCTTGGTGACAAGAAGGCGCAAACCGCGCGAGATACACTGCGCAATACCCTATCGCCAGAAATTTTACCGAAATAGGAAAAATGCCCAAGAAACCGATATTTTTACAGTATTTGTTTAGCCCCCGATGCGGCCGTTTAACGCTAAATTTACTAAAATTTTGGTATTCCCCCAGAGACGGAGCAGTGCTCACACTACACTGACGGGGAATAGTGGATGACAGTTAAGTATTTGGCCGCACTTGCGGTCTCTGGAATACTGACGGTCGCCCTGCCGATTTCGGCTGGCATTCAAGACTCCAAGGCAGTGGAGTTGGCGGGTGCAGATGAAGAAGACGAGGTGATGATAGACCAGTTGCTAAAATCTGGTCAGGTACAATTACCGGCTCCCTACCTTAAGATAGCCGAGACGAAATCAACGCTATCGGCTAAACCAGTGAACCAAACGCTGACGAGACCGAACCCTGAGCTACAGCCTGAAAAAAATATTGCTGAGCCTGAACCTAAGCCTGAGCCGAATCTGGCAGAACAGACCAATAAGGTGGTCGTTCCCGAACCCGAACCAGCTGAGCCAGTCAAGAAAGCTGCCGAACTCGCTTCAAAGGAGGAGCCAAAAGCAACACTCGACGCCAAAAAAAAAGTGGTGTCCGAACTGGGTCAACCGACCATCGCTGCACCTTACTTCCGAATGGACGTCGGCTATGGCTTTGTCTTGAGGCCTGAAGGTACGACAACCGCCGGAGACATGACCGGAGAGGATGTGGCCAATCTAGCTATTTTCGGCGCTGGGGTTGGGTATAGAATTTCCGAGAATTTGCGCGTTGATTTGACTACCGATTACCGTGCCGATTCAGAGATCGATGGGACGACGCCCGATGGCATCGCCGTCAGTTCTGAGATCAATGGCCTGGCAGTTATGCTAAACGGTTACTATGACATTCAAACATTCGATGGGTTCATCCCTTACGTCGGTGGCGGGCTAGGCTTCACGCGCTTGGATACCGCCGCGCAAACCGGACCAGCGGCGACCGGCGACACCAGCACTAACCTCGCATGGGCACTGAGCTTGGGATCGGCTATCGACGTCGGGAACGGCGGGAATACCATGGCAGACGTCGGTTACCGGTTCGTCAGCCTTGGCGGGTTTAAGCAAAACGACGGCACCACTTATGACGACCTGATGGTTCATGAGTTCCGGGCCGGCTTTCGGCACCAATTTTGATTGAACCGTTTTCTCACTGACACAATGTATTTACGTTGATAGATCGATACTATTTTACGTCGCGGAACGGCATAAGGATAGTTAACGGAAGATCACTGATATCCATTCGGCGGGCGATGTTAAAAATGCCGTATTTTGATCATCGACGCGCCGGACAAAGCGGTTAACGCGGTCGGTGAGACGAGAGGTAAAAAACCTTGAGTGGTTGCTAGTATCCCGCGACGTGTGTCCGGCGTGCAAGGTGCCACCGAGGATTGATATTGTTTGGGATCGATTGTTGTCGCCCAACCCCTTACTTGCGGACTCGATCGGGTTAAACACCGACTTTGGGATTGCACTGAGGTGCGCGAAATCACTCTTTTTGATGAGGCCAGACGTAGTCCGAGATTCTACTATACCCGAGGTCACAAATACCAGGGATAGGCTGGAAATCAACGGGGGGTCAATTGCTGCGTTGCAATCGTTCGCGATGCAGGATGTAGATTCCCGCGATGATAACGATGGTAGCGCCCATGATCGTGCGCAGATCTGGAATATCGCCCCATATGAGGTATCCGAAAATTGCCGCCCAGACTACGCCCGAGTACTTGAAGGGAGCAACCAGCGCAGCTTCGCCGTAACGGAATGTCTCGATCATCAGGAAATGGGCACTGCCGATCAAGAATCCGTTCGCCAGGAACCAACCCCAGTCGGTAAGGGGCACAGGCTGCCACACGAAAGGGACGACAACCATGCTGGCTAATACAACGCCCAGCGAAGTGTAGAACAGAAGCGCGACCGATGTTTCTGTCGCGCTCATTCCGCGGGTCAGAATGTCTCGGAAGGCGCCGGTCAGGCTTGCGGCCAGTGGGAAAAGGGCTGCCCATTGGAAAATGTCGCCGCCCGGACGCATAATGATCACAATACCGATAAACCCGGCCAGCACGGCCATCCAGCGCCGCCAACCGACGTGCTCCCCGAGCAGCGGTGGTGCCAGCGCGGTGATGAACAGGGGCCCTGCGAAAGCTATGGCAATTGCATCAGTCAGCGGCAGGTGCTTGAGACCGCTGACGAACAAGAAGGTACCCAAGATGACCAAGAGGGCGCGTATCAAATGACCCTTTGGATTGTCTGTCTTCAATGACCTTAAGCCGCCACCCCGCCAAATCAATAAGGTCAGCGGAATGGAGACGAACAACCCCCGGCAAAACATGATCTGACCCACGTGGTAACCACCGGTCATCCACTTCAGCAAAGCGTCATTGGCGGTCAGCACCGCCACGCCAAGAAGCATGCATAATATGGCTCTGCCGGGTGCTGACGAGCCGCGGCCCTGAATGAAAATTTTGCTCACGGAGGATCCTTTTCAGCGGCAGTCTACCCGCAAAGCGTCCTGACTATAAAGACTGCCTCGCAAACTCTAATCAGGTCCCGTCAAAAATATCGCTACGGGGGCACGGCGAATGAGCCGGACTTCGACGGCACCGAAATTGACGGCGAGTACCTATAAGAGGGTTTTCATCGAACTCTGGAGGACGGAGACTAGATATCTATCGTGGCTACCTGGTCTCACCGCCGAGCCTTGGATGATCAACGCCAGGATACCGCGCGGGCCCAAACCGAACAGCGGATGCAACAGTGCCATCGGTGGGGCCTTTCGCGGTAGGTAGACCAAATGGGTCACGGTGCCAAATGGCTGGATGATTATGGCAAATTGCTTCTCGCCCATGATAATGCGCGTCAGCGCCGATTGGGGGGGCGTTTTCAATGAAACAGTTGCGTGCTAAGCAAAAGCATGGCTTGGTCAATTGAACTCTTAATCCTTGTCACCGTGACGTTTCTCCTTGCCGGTACGGTTAAAGGCGTCATCGGTATGGCGTTGCCCACGGTATCTTTAGGGGTATTAGCGGCTACCCTCGGCTTGAAGGAAGCCATCGTATTGATGTTGGTGCCGTCCTTCGTCACAAATGTCTGGCAGGGAGTGATCGGTGGGTATTTCACGGCGCTCATGAAGCGCCTATGGGGCCTTTTAGCTGCCATGGTGCTGGGCACCTGGTTCGGAGCCCAGGCGCTGACTATGACCGATACCTCGATCCTGGAGGCGCTTTTGGGGCTGACCTTGATCGGCTACGGAATTTTTGGCTTGTTGGCGCCGAAACTCCCGACCACGAGCCGAAGCGAAGGGTGGTTGTCGCCTTTCGTCGGTGCCGCCACAGGGATGTTGGCTGGGTTGACAGGATCGACGGTGTTGCCAGTGGTGCCCTATCTGCAAACCTTGGGCTTGTCGCGTGACGAGTTCATTCAGGCCATGGGGATCTGTTTTTCTACCGCCGCATTGGGCATTGGCATTGGCCTCAGTGGACGCAGTCTGCTGCCACCGGATCTGGGCCTCCTATCCGCCATTGGCGTCCTGCCGGCTTTGGTGGGCATGATGGTGGGGCGGGTTGTTCGGGTCCGCCTTTCGGAAAAGCACTTCAAGCAGGTGTTTTTCGTCTCGGTGGGAGTGCTTGGCGCGTACATCGCGGCGCGTGCTTACATTTTCTGACCTGGGCCCAAAAAGGTGGAACTCCGCAAAAATAAACGCACCGTGATATGGGTATAAAACGGATGCGACTTCACGCCAGGTAAATTATATCTAGGGTGAAGAGGAGGAACCCAACCATGAGAAATGAACCCCGGACCATCCGGCTCGACCCGGCTGACAACGTCAGCGTCGCACTGGATGCCCTTGCCGTCGGTGATAAGGAACATAGCGCGGGCATCGCCGCCGTCAGCAGCATACCGGCGGGCCATAAGATGGCCGTCGAAACCATCGCAAAAGGCGACGCGGTTCGAAAATTCAATCAGATCATTGGCTTTGCTTCCGATCTCATCAGGCCTGGTCAGCATGTGCATACCCAGAACTGCGTATTCGAATCTTTCGAACGCGACTACCAGTTCGGGGTTGACGCCAAGAAGACGGACTACGTGGCAACCGACCAGCAGGCCACGTTCCAGGGGTTCTGCCGTGCCAATGGACGGATTGGCACGCGTAACTACATTGGCATCCTCTCCAGCGTCAATTGTTCCGCCACCGTGATCAAACAGATGGCGGATCGCCTCAACTACTCGGGTGTCCTGGATCAATATCCAAACATTGATGGCGTGGTGGCTTTTGCGCATGGGTCTGGTTGCGGCATGGATATGAATGGCGAGGGTTTTGGAAACCTACAGCGGGTCATGCACGGTTTTGCCGGTCATCCCAATTTCGCCGCTGTGGTAATGGTGGGGCTCGGCTGCGAGGTGTTCCAGATCTCCATGTTTAAGGAGACCTTCGGTCTGGAAGAGGGAAAGAATTTTGTCACCTTGGTCATGCAAGAGATGGGTGGGTCGCGTAAAACTATCGAGGAAGGCGTGCGTCGGGTCGAAGAGATTCTACCGACCGCAAACGAAGCCACTCGCGAAACCGTACCCGCGAGCGAATTAACCGTGGCGTTGCAATGTGGCGGCTCAGACGGTTATTCGGGGATCACCGCGAACCCAGCCATGGGGGCGGCCGCGGACCTTCTAGTTCGCCATGGCGGGTCGGCGATTTTGGCTGAAACGCCAGAGATCTATGGTGCCGAGCATCTG
>MDTG01099902.1_pt1 | contig 22748 bp, 22 predicted proteins | sample 811421 | NCBI WGS metagenome assembly MDTG01 (sample SAMN05326645, study PRJNA326480) | marine metagenome | isolation source: seawater | place: Pacific Ocean: South East | collected 2011
GCATCTCCTTTGATTGGGCAATTATTAACGAATTGGATATTCCACTACCTTACTTCTTATCCGGTGGATTATCACATATGACAGTAAATTCAGCCTTGGAATTACTTTCAGGGAACCCTCCATTAGCTATTGATGTATCTTCTAGAATAGAAGAAAGTATAGGTATTAAAGATTTTGATAAACTATCTTTGTTAATGGAAGAAGTTAACCTAAATTCTAAAGATTAGACTTCCAAATTCTTCAATCGTTATATTCAACTAACTGATCATACCTCAAATCACAATAATGTCTGTTATTACTACAAACACTTATTCCGAGCCCAATCATAAAGGATATTTTGGAGCCTATGGGGGTAAATTTGTCCCAGAGACACTGATACCAGCCCTAAATGAACTCGAGTGTGCTTACAAAGAGGCCAGCGAAGATCCTGAATTTGAGAATGAGTATCTACGCTTACTGCATGAATATGTAGGAAGACCTACCGAATTAAGTTTTGCTGATCGTTTAACCAATTATTATGGTGGTGCAAAGATCTATTTAAAGCGCGAGGATTTATGCCATACTGGTGCACACAAAATAAATAATGCTATTGGCCAGATACTCTTAGCACTAAAAATGGGAAAGAAGAGAATAATTGCTGAAACTGGCGCAGGTCAGCATGGTGTGGCAACTGCAACTGCATGTGCGAAATTTGGAGTGGAATGCATAGTCTATATGGGAGAAGAAGATATGGTACGTCAAAAACTCAATGTCGATCGAATGCGATTGATGGGAGCGGAAGTTCGTGGAGTAAGTAGTGGTTCTAAAACTTTAAAAGATGCAACCAACGAAGCTATACGCGATTGGGTTACTAATGTCGATGATACATTCTATATCATAGGTTCAGTAGTTGGTCCTCACCCATACCCTATGATGGTTAGAAATTTCCACCGCATAATTGGTGATGAAACCAAGCGACAATTAATGGACATTGAAGGGCGATTGCCTGATTATCTAATCGCATGTGTTGGAGGTGGATCCAATGCTATTGGTATTTTTTATCCATTTATTAATGATAATGTACATATTATTGGGATTGAAGCAGGTGGATTAGGAGTTGAATCTGGACAAACAGCTGCTACCTTGACCAAAGGAATACCTGGCGTGCTCCATGGGTCAATGAGTTATCTTCTCCATGATCAAGAAGGACAAATTGAATTAGCCCATTCAATCAGTGCTGGGTTAGATTATCCTGGAATTGGTCCAGAACACGCTTACTTACACGATACAAAAAGGGTCGATTACCGTGCTGTGACTGATGCACAAGCACTTGAAGCAGTGTCTTTACTTTCCAGGTTAGAGGGAATAATTCCTGCTTTGGAAACAGCGCACGCTTTTGCCTGGCTGGATGAGCTAATGCCAAAAACTACATCCGAAGAGATTGTTGTACTGAATTGTTCTGGTAGAGGTGATAAAGACATGGAAACCATTTCCAGATATCTTTAAGATAAATGGAACACTTAATGAATCGAATTAATAAGGTTTTTGAGCAAAAGAAAGACGAAAAAGTTATGAGTCTTTTCATTACTGCTGGATATCCTGATATAAATGAAACCGTTGATCTAATATTAGGATTTGAACGCAATGGAGCTGACATTATTGAATTAGGTATGCCATTTAGTGACCCATTAGCTGATGGACCGACCATTCAATACTCATCCAATATGGCCATTTCTAATGGGGTAACCATTCAAGGCATATTTGGCATGGTGGCTGAAACTAGAAAAAACTCTGAAATTCCAATTATATTAATGGGATACATTAATCCTATACTTAGGTTCGGATTGGGGGAATTTTTCTCTAGTGCAGCTAAGGCTGGTGTAGATGGGCTAATTGTACCTGATCTACCACTCGACGAAGCAACTATGATTGAGGAATTTGCTCATACACATGAAATCCAACTAATTTACTTAATTGCACCTAATACGAGTGATGAAAGAATGCAATTAAGTGATGATAAATCCAATGGGTTTGTATATTGCGTGTCGGTAACGGGAGTTACAGGCGCTAGAGATGGTAGTGAGGTTCAGCAATCAGTAGATACATTCATTCAACGCTCAAAAGCAAACATCACTAAAAACCCATTGATGGTCGGTTTTGGAATAAAAAATTATAATGATGCACAAAGTATATCTAAAGAGGTAGATGGTTTTATCGTTGGTAGTGCACTTATTGAAACAATAAAAAATGCGTATCCAAATGAGCATTGGAAGGAAGAGGTCTTTAACTTTGTGCATCAACTCAAATTTGGCTATCCTAATCAATAGTATTCATTGGTTTATTACATCGGGCTAAGATTCCACGTCCCCGGACTATTAGTACAGAAATTTGATTAAAATTTGTTCAATTTTATGCGTTTTTTATTTTGTTTATCCTTTTTATCTCTAGTGGCATGTACATTGGCCTGTAATGGTGACTTTAGAGAACGTGCCAAAGGCGATACACGTGAGTTTTTTATTGTAATGGACTCTGCAGACTGGGATAGTGAAACGTCTAATGCACTACGAGAAACATTTGGGAAATATGTATTCACCCTACCAAATCCAGAGCCTTATTATGACTTAACATTTGTGCAAATACGTTCCCGTTCCCAACTAGAACGTATTATGGGGTATAAGAATATTATTTTTGCTGCGCCAATTGATGATTCTACCACGGTTGCGGCACAGGTTAGAGCTTTCTTGGATGAGTCAACTGAACAGCGAGTACGTAATGGGGAAAGTTTTGCTTTCCCTCTATTGGATCAATGGTATAAGGACCAATATTCCTTAATTTTAAGCTCAAATAGTGATTCTGCGTTAGCATACAAAATTAGGAATACAGAAACGGCTTTATTAACCAATGCTTTGGATAAAGAATTATTACGTTGGAATTGGTTTGTTTATGAGAAAAAAGAACAAACGCAGTACAGTGACTCTTTGTGGAATGATCATGGGTTTATGGTTCGGATTCAACATGATTATATAAAAAGAATTGATACAACCAACTTTATAAGCTACCGTCGATTCTTACCGGATAATGACCGATGGATGTGGGTATGGTGGCAGGATGACATAAATGATATTAGCTTCCTAGATGATGATTGGATAAATCGGACTAGAGATTCACTGAATCAGCAATTCATCAAGGGAAGAACTGATTCTATGTTTATCACTACCGAATATCGGAGACCGGTTGAAAGTAACAGCTTCCAAAAAGCCCGGTATTTAGGATACGAAACCCTGGGTACATGGCAAATGATTAATGGGGCAATGGGCGGACCATTTGTAAATTTTACCTATTATGACGAATCTACTTCAAGGTTGTTTATGGTTGAGTATTCTCAGTTTGCACCATCTGTTAGAAAAAAATTGCGCTTTGTTCGTCAGTTCAGAGCTATGGGTAGAACTTTTAAGGCAGATAGCCTTTATTTGACGCGCCTTTAACTTTTATTTGTAGGTTGATTTGCTAACTAAATCGTACAAAATTACACCAGTGGCTACCGATAGATTGAGTGAATGCTTACTTCCAAACTGCGGAATAATTAAGTGATAGTCTGCTGACTCAAGGGCCTGATCGTCTAAACCTTTTACTTCATTTCCAAATATAAAAGCAAGATTTTTATTAGTAATATCCGAGTAATTAAAGCTTGTAATTGGAATAGATTGACGGGTCTGCTCTACAGCAATTATGCATGTATTTCTTTTCTTTAACTCTTCAAGACAATTACTCCATTGTATAAAGTGCCTCCAGGAAACATACTGTTCAGCACCAATAGCTGTTTTACAAACTTCAATATTAGTTTCTGGAGTAGGGGTAATGCCGGTAAGAAACAGCTTATTTATGCCAAATGCATCTGCATTTCTAAATACTGCCCCTACATTGTACGCACTTCTAATGTCATGAAGACAAATAATAGATTTTTGTAATAAACTTGGTTTATCCGCTTTTGAATGTCGAATAAACAATTCTTCTGCTGTTAATTTCATTCATAAATTAGATTAGATAATCGTCTAATGAATATTTGTTTTTATATATAAATAAATCCAATGTATACAAGCTTAGTAATACGATTGTAATAGAAATTAAACTTATAATCGGGTTCCAGATCGTTAAACCATCAACCGTATCGATTATAACTCCAAGTCTTTAAAATATACCCCAATTCTTTATTAGTTGAAGTTTTAATTAAAGTTTCGATTCTAGATTCATCATACCATTTTAAATGGTATATAATGATGTGATATATATTTAAGCGACTGATAAGTCCATGAAGCCATATCGTAATTTGCTGCTCAATAGTATCGACTTACTCGCCAATTATAGAATGTATTTTTCAAATAAGTTATTTACCTGTTCAAATTGAAGTTTCAATTCGTCAAGTAACTCGATAAGTGCTTCTTTAACTAATTCCTGAACATTAGCCACTTTAAAAATAGTATTGGTTTTTAATGCAATTCGACCTAAAATTCTATTTTGTAACTTGCTATTTACCTCATCCTCATCAATAATACGAATGACCTATTCTAATATTATCTGTTGAATGATCGCATCTTCTTCCATAGTCATAATTTTTTTCTGTTGCTCAGTTGAATCGTCAAAACCAAAGATATGTAGTAATCCATGAACCAATATCCGTAGACACTCTGTATGAAGTTTTACGTTTAACTCTCTGGATTGTTCGATAATCCTTGGTAAGCAACAATAAATTGTACCTTCTAGACAAGTTCTGTTGAGTGAATCCACTGATTCACTTTCTTCATGATAATGAAAGCTAATAATATCAGTAATATAATCCCTCTTAAGGTATTCACTATTGATACGCCTTATTTCAATTTCGTCGACAAGTACAATTTCTATGAATTCAATTGTACACGAATGACGTTGAATAAATAAATTAATGAGCTCATTTATAGTTGTTTCAGCTACCGGAAATTCAAGTTTAGTGGTATTAAAAAATTGAAACATTTTTGAAATCGACATGAACTTGAGGCTTAAATAACTAATCCTCAAAGCTAAAATCATCATCCATTGACTCGGTGAGGGATAAGGCAATACCACACATCATCAAATCTTCTGGAAGTTGAGTGAAATCTTTTGATTTTATTTCTCCATCAACACTAGCATGTAAACAACAACCTGCTTCTTTTTCAATGATTAATCCAGAAGTTTTACTACCTGATGTGCCAAAAAAGGTTACCTTTTGTAGAATTTTACTTGCCACAAATGCAGTAGAATTATGTAATTGGAGAAAGGTATCTTTCGCATACACTGGGACCATATACATAGAATCACCCTGAATATCTAGACCTAGATAGATTTCTAATGCAAATTTTCGATCTGATTCAGTATCTTTAAATTTTAATTGGGATACATTATCACCTAAGGGCTTAGGATCTGTATCAAAAATCTTAGCAATTGTTTCGATGTTCTCAACTGTGAATGTATGTTTCATAAACAATTTTTTATAGTTTATCTCCATTGTAAAAAATATTATAGACTAACGCATACAGAAATAATACATAGGTGTATCAAGTTTAACCTACATATTTATTGATATTTAAGTTTCAATCATTCGTTAATCTATAATATTCCATATCTGCGAACTTCTTGCTCACTTTCCTCTCTACTGATAGGTAGAGAAGGGATTTGGGTGCCGAGCATTAAAGTGTTTAGCTCTTGTGTCAGCTCAACTGCTTCAGATTCATTACCGGACTCATAAAGTAAATGCTGAGTAATGATTAAATACTGTCGAATTTGTATAATTTGTTCCCCTAAACGTTGCGTTTCATCATATACAGCCTGAACACTTGCTCTTAATTCACGTTGTTTTTTTACATCACCTGATCTTCTAGAAGTTTCAAATTCATTATTTAATTCATCAAACTCTTGTTGATATCGCTGAAATATTTCAAACTCACTAATGAATTCTCTTCTAATTACCGGTTCAATCCGATGCGCTATGATTGAAGCTTGATCTAGCGCATTTAGCTTGAGATAGTTAATGGCGAATAATGATTGAATGTTATAGCTCTCTTCATCAGATCGAAACGGAATCTTTTCTTCTGAAAATTCTAGCCAATAACGGGCAGAATCTGGCTCATTTAACTCTTTATATCGTTCGGATAATTGTAAAAAGGTATACCGGTAATTACTGAGCATTCGGCGGATATTTTCATCGAAATATGCGTTTGGATTATTCCATTCAGTAAAAGAAAAGTTGCGTAGACGTTTTGCATGAATCGCAGGATCTAAGTACCCCATTGTTCTAGCATTATATTTTTTTGGCATTATGCGATAGGCCTTACCCTCCGTTCGGAAATACGGTTGAAGATCTAGCATACTAGATGATGAGACTGTGTTCGCAAAGTAAATTGGACGTAGCCAATTGTTTGATTGTAGTAAATCGATAATCATAAGATCCTGTACTTGCATGTAGTAAATTCCATTACCTTGCTGGTCTCGTCCGTATAAACGACCTTCTACGCGCCAGTTTAATTGATCATCTAACTCATCTAGAGGTATTTCAAAATCGACACCTGTTTTTAGTAACTGAAGATTTGTATCTGGCCGTACACCTATGGCTTCTTTGTATTTTTGATCTTCTGAGAAAGCAACTCCTAAGATCTCTTTGTTAACTGGTATGGTAATAGTTTTCGGTTCCCATCGGTCAATCTTAGAGGTTATTTGTTCAATTTCTTTGTCTGAATAACTGAATGGTAAAGGAGCAGACTCGTGAGACCATTGATTTTTTAGTTGCTTTATATACCAATCTGTATTTAGTAGACTTAGACATACAATTCTGACATCCGTTCTAACTCCCTCTATTTCTTGGGCGTACCAAAGTGGGAAGGTGTCATTGTCACCATTGGTGAAAACTATTGCATTTGGAGCTAATGAATTCAACAAGTTTTTTGCATAATCTGGAGCAACATAACGATTACTACGATCATGATCGTCCCAATTCTGCGAGGCCATCCAGAGAGGTGAGGCCAGAAGTAGTAAAAATAAGGCAGCAAAATTAATGGTTGAATTCTTTAATTTTGTTTGGATGAATTGAAGTAGACCTGCACTACCTAAACCTATCCATATGGCAAAGGCAAAATAGGAACCTACATAAGCATAGTCTCTTTCCCTTGGTTGATAGGGAGGTTGGTTCAAAAATACAATAATGGCTAAGCCCGTCACTATGAAAAGTACTAAGACAGCTAATGCTCTATTTCTATCTGCTTTAAAATGGTATAATACCCCAGTTAGTCCCAGTAAAAGGGGAATAAAGTAGTAGGAATTACTAGCTCTGTTTTCAGGGTATTTTTCTTCTTCAAACCCAGATTGCCAACCTGTATCTTGAATATCTGATACTCTTCCTACGAAATTCCAGTTGAAATAGCGTATATACATGTGTCGAACTTGATAGTCCCAGAAATATTCTAAATCACTATTATAACGTGCATAATATGACAGGTGATTAGGAGCTTGTGAGTGTCTACGAGGAAGCCAAACGGCCTTTTGTGTATTAATTTGACCTGTTGCAGCATCATAAGAATTTCCCTTGAGTATTGGAGTATCACCATATTGCTCTCTCTTCAAATAACTCACAAAGTCTTCTACTGTTTCCGGATCATTTTCATCTACTGGGGGGTCAGCTATGGAACGTATCATTATAACTGAGTACGATGAATACCCAATTATTATCATCACATAACTAATAAGGGCAATATTCGCGAGTCTATATTTATGTTTTTGGGTGTAATATATGCCGTAAATTAGTAAACCAATCAATAAAAATATAAATGTAAAGGGACCAATTAATCCGTAGGAAGCATCATTAATTTTAGATGCCCAATCTGGGAGTTTTTGAATGGTTATGGGATATATAAGAAAGAATGAAAAAACAGCAATGATTCCCATTATAACAAAGGATTTTATTTCAATGGTTTCCTTGACTTTAAAGTATACAATGAGTGCCACAAAAAATATGGCCAACAAATTAAGTAAGTGAACGCCTATAGCTAGGCCGAACATGTATGCAATAAGAACTAACCAACGTTCACTGAATGGTTTATCATGTTGTTCGGACCACTTTAGTGCGAGCCAAACTACAATAGCAGTAAAGAACATAGACATTGCATACACTTCAGCTTCAACCGCATTAAACCAAAAGGTATCGGTTACAGCAAAAGTTAAACTACCAACTAACCCCCCACCATAATGGACAATTTTATGATCCAAATTCCATTCATGTACATCTTGTTTGAATTCTCTAATAAGTCGAATGATTATTAGATAAAGAAGCATGACAGTGAAAGCTGAAGAAATTACACTCATGAAATTTATACTCACTGCGACATATTCCGTAGGCATAAACATTGAGAATAGACGACCTAAAATAGAGTAAAATGGTGCTCCTGGAGGATGATTAACCTGTAGTCCATGTGCGACTGCAATGAATTCCCCAGCGTCCCAAAAACTAGCTGTTGGAGCCATTGTCATAGTGTATATAATAATAGAGATAAAAAAGGTCGCTAGCGCTAACCACTTATTTGTTTTCTGATGTGAGTCAAACATTTAGTATAATCTTACAGCAATGATGATTGAAATTGATACAACTTAAAAATAGTTTGTCGAAGCCATATATTTATAACCGTAATAATAGAGATAGCACTATTTGAATCAAAACAGAATAAGGCATATCAACATCATTCAAGATACTATACTCTAATTAAAAATTCCCAATTTAGACCAAAATAGATGAATACAATAGAAGGTAAAAATGAGGATAAGGAGCGGTTTTCAACCAAATGGGGTCTCATACTAAGTGTACTCGGAATTGCCATAGGAACAGGGAATATATGGCGTTTTCCGAGAATAGCTGCTCAAAACGGAGGAGAAGCTGGAGCAGGGGCCTTTTTAGTAGCATGGTTAAGCTTTTTATTTCTATGGTCAATACCTCTTATAATCGCTGAATATGGTATTGGAAAAAAAGGTAGAAGAGGTATTGTAGAATCTTATGTGGCTATAGCTGGTAAAAATAAAGCATGGATGGGTTCTTTTATTGGTTTTGTTGCCACAGCTATTATGTTTTACTATAGCGTAGTGGCAGGTTGGTGTTTGTATTATTTATCGCAGTCTCTTCAATCAGGACTACCAAACAGTTATGAGCAGGCGATGGATGCATGGAATTCTTTTCATGCGCAAGGTATACCTGTATTCACTCATGGTATAATTATGATTTTGGGTTCTTGGGTAGTTATCAAAGGTATTTCATCTATTGAGAAGGTTAATAAAATATTAATACCAATATTATTTACAGTCTTATTGTTTTCATTGGGCAAGGCGATCAGTTTACCAGGTTCTTGGGAAGGTATTAGCTATCTATTTACCCCTGACTGGCGGACTTTGACTGAACCACGTATTTGGCTTGAAGCACTGACTCAAAACGCATGGGATACAGGTGCTGCATGGGGATTAATTCTTACATATGCTGCTTATATGAGAACACACGATAGGATCACGATTAGTGCATTCCAAACAGGAATAGGTAATAATGTCATCTCATTAATTGCTGCAATTATTATTTTTTCCACTGTATTTGGAACTCTAGGTAATAATATGTCTAATGCTGAAGTTTTAGAAATTATGCAGAATTCTGGACCAGCAGGAACGGGGCTAACGTTTATTTGGATGCCTCAGTTATTTGCAACAATGTCAGGTGGTGGCATATTCTCTATTCTTTTTTTCTTAGGTTTAAGCTTTGCTGCATTTAGCTCTTTGTTGTCTATGATTGAATTAGTTGTGAAGGTAGCTGTAGATGTTGGATTTACACGCAAAAAAGCAACTATTTTGACAGGAATTGCAGGATTTGTATTTGGTCTACCATCTGCTTTGAATCTCACATTTTTTGAAAATCAAGATTTTGTTTGGGGAGTCGGTCTTATGGTTTCAGGTGCCTTTATTTCTTACGCGGTTATCCAGTATAACGCAACAAAGTTTCGAGAAGAATTAGTACATCAAGCAGGAGATTTAAAACCTTTAGGTAAATGGTGGGATATAGTCATAACCTATATTGTACCTATAGAAGTAATAACTTTACTTGGTTGGTGGATGTATTTAAGTGTTACTGAATACGCACCTCATGAATGGTTTAACCCATTAAGTCCGTACTCTTTAGCTACTATTTTAGTACAATGGGGTTTAGCTTTAGCGATGGTAAGATTGGTACAAAATAAAATTTGGCCGTAGAATACTTAATTCCTTAACCAAATTATAATTTAGATGATAAGCAATAGAACTACTAAAAGTTTAGAAATTTTATACTGATATAGGAACAATAATTGAATTAAAAAAACCATCAAAAATTACAAATCAAAGTTTTTTAAAGTTCTTCACCACAGTATTTACAAAATAATGCATCTCTTTCATGATCTTGTTTTCCACATACTGAGCAGTGGTGCATCTTACGTGTATTCTTTGTCATTTCATAGGTTACAATCCCTGTAGGTACCGCTATAATCCCATAACCAAGCATCATGATTATAGCAGATATAAACTGGCCAAGCGGAGTCACAGGTGCTATATCTCCAAAACCTACTGTTGATAGAGTAACAATAGCCCAATATATTGATATTGGTATGTTACTAAAACCATACTCAGGGCCTTCGACTACATACATTATTGATCCAGCAATCATGCATATCAGGACTACAGCAAAAAGGAACACCAGTATTTTCCTTCTACTTTGCCACAATGCCTTACTTATAAAATTAACCTCTGATAAATAAAGAGCCAATTTTAAAACACGAAATATACGCAGTATTCTTAATACTCGTATAGCTACGAGGTATTGTGTGCCCGGTATGAGAATGCTTAAATAGGTAGGTAAAACTGCTAGAAAATCTATAATACCATAGAAGCTAAGCACATAATCCTTGACATTTTTTACTGTAGCGATCCTAAAAAGATATTCAACGCTAAAAAGTAGGGTAAAAGCCCATTCTAAGTTCCACAGTAAATCACCGTATCTAACCCTGATTTCGCTGATACTGTCCATCATGATCACAGCAACACTTAGGACTATAGCTGCAATTAAAATTATATCAAATAATTTTCCCGAAAAGGTATCCGAACCGAATATAATTATATGTAGATTCCTTCTGAACCCTTTTTTTGGAGGAATATTGACTAGATCAACTTGCATCCAGTAACTCATTCCACATTTTTACTTCTTTAACTTGTGAGAGTAGTGTTTCCGTTGAACCAATTATTTCGATTTGTTCGATGATATCACCTTGTTGTATAATGTTTACAATATTTTGGTCTTTTTGACTAATAACCTGTCCAAATATAGAATGTCGGTCATCTAACCAAGGAGTTGAAATATGTGTGATGAAAAATTGACTACCATTTGTACTAGGTCCTGCATTTGCCATTGATAATTTACCGGGTTCATTATGACGTAAACTAGGTACAAATTCGTCCTCAAAGCGATAACCAGGTCCACCTACACCGGTGCCAAGCGGGCAACCACCCTGTATCATAAAATCTGGTATAACTCTATGAAAGGTCAATCCATCATAAAAACCACGTTCACATAAGTTAACAAAATTGGCTACAGTTTTTGGCGTTTTATCAGGGAATAGTTCGAGATGAATAATTCCTTTGTTAGTGTGAAGGTTTGTTTGTATTGACATAATTTGAATGGATGTAATGTCTTGTTTAGATATTTATTCAATAAGATAAGATAATCTTAATAACAAGTATATAGAGTCTATACCAGGATTTTGTTTACCTGTTTGTGCGTTTGAAATATGATGGAATGCTCCACCAAAAGACACGATGTAGTGGTTTCCTATCACTTGTTCAATAGTTGATTGCAATTCAAAATGATAATTTAGCCGCCGTCCCTTGTCCGTTGGAAATGCTTTAGACATATAACTAAATCCTCCATAAATACTATTTCGTAGTTTTGTTACTTTGTTAAGTTGGACTCTTGAACTTAAACCAAAGGGATCTAGCGACCAGCCTTGAATATTATCTAGTCTACCGCCTTCATCCCGTTTAGAATAAATATATTTTATGTTTGGATGAAAGCGTGTACTAAGGTTAAAATTAGTACCAAAAATCTGTAATGAATAAGGTGAAATGAAACCAATTCCAGCCCGCTGAGAAGATGAGTATGGCGTTTTACCCAATATTGTAAATGAGGTGGGTGAATGTGAAAATTCCATAAATATTTGTGCTGCTGAAATATAACCTAAATTTATTGATTTATTCACTTTATCACTTTGAGCCATAGTCAATAAGGGTTTAAAAGTTAGAAGTAAAAACATTATTGACTGAAATACAGAGTACCTAACAACCATAAAACCTTAAAAAAGTTTAAAAAGGTTCAATCTCACTTTCTTTTCATTTGGTATACCCTATGGATAGCAAAACCTAAACGTATATCACCATCCCAAAATGAGTCAGAGGTTTGTTTAATAATGTATTGCTCAGTAAATAAATACCCTGATTGTAAAAATAACTGAAAAACATGACCACCTGATGCAATTTCATAGCTAAATGCCCAGTGACTTACTGATTCCGGATCAGTATTAATGGGTACGGTTTCAAAACACAAAAAGTTTGTTTCATTAAGTTTTAACCTACCTAAAAATAGGGCACTAAAAGTAGTGTGGTCAAGGTTATTTGTATTTTGTGATACAAGGGTATTAAAATGGGATAATGATGGACTTAATTGTAATGAAATCCTATTTCCAAATCTCCGAGCTATGAAAAAACTACTATGATAACTTAAACGCTCATTAAAACTATAATTGAACCGCCGTTCCTCTAATGTCTCTAAGCCTATGTTGAAGTAAATACCCATACTTACAGGTTTATTATCGAAATTACTTTGTCTATAAGGCATCCATTTTAATCGTAAATCAAAAACATCATCAACACTGGTACGCCCAAGGCCAAGACTTAAATTCTTTGTTATACCATAATCTATTGCAAGGTGGACAGCAGCATTGTTATCTAGACCAAACAAATCGCCCCATCCACTACGAATAGTTCCAAAGGAATGTGATATTGCACTTTGCATTTCTCCTTTAGGAACAATACTTACTGTTTGAGCAGTAACTAGAGAAGTACTAGAAAATAATTCTGTGTCGGGCATATTTTTAGTAGCCCTTTTTCTTTCCATTTGAGCCTGAGCCGAATCATAAAATAACAAGAAAAAAAATATATAGAATAGTAATCTCATAGGGAATAGATAATGATATTAATTATACAACTATTGTTGGATTAACAGAACATTAATATATATTTTTTGAATTGGATCTACTTTAATTATGAGAAAGGATGGGGGTAAAATATCATAGTCATCAAGTTTTACTATCCATTCAGCTGTTAATTTTAAAGCATTGTCTATCATCGTTAAATTTCCTTTTACTTCGATTTCCTGTGATACTCCATGAATACTAAAGTTCCCTTTGGTTCGTATATTTTGTACTTGAGTACTTTTCAAATCAATGCTGTCTAAAAGAATACCATAGAACTCTGCAAAGGGATATTTTTTTGTTTCTAAGATTAGTCGCATATCCTTATCTCTTTTTTTAATACCACTATCTAAAGTCTCTAGGTCTAAATAAAAGTCCACTGTATTTTTCGAAACATCAATTAGCCCTGTTAACTGATTACTGGAACCTGTAAATTCATAATATGGTATACTAGAAGTAAAAGAGGCTGTACCAACTTCCGAGTAGTAGCTTTGAGCCAATACCTGCATTGACATAAATACTACAAATTTAGTTGTAAGTAAATAAAACTTGAAATTAGAATTAATTATTTTTTGCACCCTCATTAATCCATGATTTTATAATTTCTATTTCATTACCTGTTAAGTAAGGTCCACCAGTTGGCATTTGTTGAAGCTGGAATTGTGGTCTTTCTAACAGTACATCATATAAACCACTATTTAAAGCATCACCAGGAACAACAACATTCTCCTTCCAATTAGTACCAATATTACTCATGACTGCTTCATAGCTGCTTAGGTTTATGCCTGCGACATTACCATGGCAAGAAACACAATATTGTTTTAGAATAGGTTGTACATTAAGTTGAAACGAAACATCCTGCACTTCTTGGCCCTCAATATTTTCTATATTAGTCATACAGCTAGGAGTCAACAGCCCAACTATTAGTACTGTCAATCCATAAATTGACTTTTTTTTGTAGTTGCAAAAATTTGATGTTAGTCTATTATACATTCCTGATTGTTTATACTTATCTAAAAAGTATTTAAATGGTTAAATTAGATTAATTCTTCCATACTTTTTTTAGTAAATAAAATTGAATATTTAATATTGTTATTTTTACCTAATACTTAATTATCTATAAAATCAATAGTTTGATAAATGGAAAAAAAGCAAGCTGAATTAATACTTAATAAATATGTTAAAGCAAATTCTTTGTTAAATCATTCACATATGGTGGCAAATGCCATGAAGGCATATGCAAAAAAACTAGAAAAAAATGAAAATACAATTCATGATTGGTGGTTATGTGGTTTATTGCATGATATTGACTGGGAGGTATATCCCGATCAGCACCCCAATCATGCTGTAGAGCACATATTCCCAGTAATTGAATTATCAGATGAAATACAACATGCGATCCTTGCTCATGCACCTAGTAGAACAGGTGTAACTGCCGAATCTGAAATGGATCGTTATTTATTTGCTTGTGATGAAATATCTGGTTTTATACATGCTGTATCCTTAATGAGACCAACAGCTTATGATGGGATGAAAGTTAAATCAGTTATGAAAAAATTAAAAACTCTTAACTTTGCCGCGAATGTTTCTCGAAACGATATAGATACTGGCGTAGAGCTGATTGGTGAATCATTATCCGATCACATCCTTTTTTTAATTGATGTGTTTCAAGACGCTAAGCAAAAGAATTTAATTAATTAATTATTCTTTAAATATCCAGAAACTGTTTATGCAAGCCATATACTTTTAATGCAACCAGCGTATATCTATCAAAATTTATGAAACCACTTATATTGCAAACAGTTTTTTTCTTAGCGTCTTTTTTATTTGTGTTTAGCCCCAGAAACTATCTTTTACACTCCAATGGATTCATCCAGACGTCATTTACCTCACAAGATGATATCTCATTGTACTTTGATCTAGCACAACCAATGGATAGTGTTTTTAGCGTATTAGAAAAAAAAGGCTTATCCATAAACTCAGAGATTTTTGATTGGGCAAGACGTCTATCAGGTTGGAAAATTGTGCCAAAAGGTCATTATTTAGTAACTAAAAGCAGTTCTTTGGATCAATTATTGGAAAAACTTGGAAGGGGTTTGCAAGATCCAATTTCATTGACAATACTTCCTGGGAAGAATATTGAATCAATTATTGAGCAACTCGATCGACAGAGTTTATATGATGAATATGATTTCCTCGAAGTCCTAAAAGATGATACTTGGCTGTCAGAAATTAACTCAAATGCGACTCGAGTAATTGGACAATTGTATCCAGAGACCTACAGTGTTTATTGGACCGATAAACCTAAGACTATCATAGGTCGATTAATAGAAGAGAGCACTAAAGCCTTATCAAATTTTATTGACGAAGATCCATTCGCATCATCCAAATGGGAAGAAATTATCATCATGGCTTCAATCATTGAATGGGAATACAGATTTGAGGAGGAAAAAAAACGTATAGGAGGACTATATTGGAATCGCATAAATAGTAATATGAGGTTACAAGCAGACCCAACAGTAAATTTTGCCTTGGGTGAGCGCAGAAGGTTATTGTATAAAGACTATAATTTTGAGCATCCATACAATACCTATCAAATTGATGGTTTACCACCTGGCCCTATAACCAATCCTTCTTACAGCAGTTTAGAGGCTGCTGCACGCCCTGAACGTCATGAGTACTTGTATATGGTAGCTAGTCCTAAAGGCACACACGCATTCAGCACTAGCTATAAAGATCATTTAAAAGCTAGTAAAATTTGGAGAGATTGGATACAAGAGCAATACCGAATCAAAAAGCAACATGAACAATCATCATATTAAGCAACTCAATTTTGTTCATCTGTAGTTTGAAAAGAAGGAATATGCTGAATAAATACCGAAGAATTGACGTGAGTATTACGGAAATTAATAGTAAATGCATGTCCTTTGTAGGCCGAGGATTTTTTAATTCTATTTTTTAAAGCCTTAGGATTTTTAGCTGAGTATAATTCGCGCATGACATAATATGCTACATCAAACCCTATATAACTAAAGTTAGTAGGATAGTCACCATAGCGTTCTTTGTATGATGAGGCAAACAATTGGGTTTTACTTTGTGTAGTGTCAACTGCAAAGCCTCTACTAAAATAAATATTGGTTTCTGGAAGTCTAGAAGCATTAATATTTACACCACCCCATTCTTCTGATCCTAGGATGTCAATAGTACTTCGCATAGCTTCAAGGTCTGTAAGTAGTGATTCAATTAGTGTTTGAGCAATAGTTCCCGTAAATGGTGCATAAACTGCGTCAACGATGGTTACACTATCTAATGTATCGGTAGTGAAATATTTGGTGAAATCTGTTATTCCATAACCTTGCTTTTCAAGATTTTCTACAAAGTTATAGGCTACAAAAGCTCCCAATCGCTCTGATTCTCTTAGAAAAGAGCGCGCTGCTGCTTCCCCTAAACTACCTTGTTCGGCTATGATGCCGAGTGTATCGTAGCCGAGGTTTTCTACAGCATACCTAGCCAATCTAGCCCCTTGAGAACTAAAACTCGGATTAACTTGGAACATGTAATTATTATGAAGATCTAAACTATCGGCATTGGCTAGAGGTAAAAATAGTGGTGTATCATATTCTTCTGCGAGTGGAGCATATGATGGAGCTTCATTAGAGTATAAGGGTCCAATTACAGCATTGACTCGATCAGAAATAACCATGGACGAAAATTGGGTATGCGCAAAATGATTGGAATTTGATTTTTGGACACTTAGTTCTCTATTTCTCGATGCGGTATCACTGGTAGATTTATAAATAAGAAAAAATTTTGCATCTGGAGTATTGGCATTGAATTCTTCTGCTGCAAATGACATGCCTTTATATAAATCTTGAACCACAGTATATCTAGGATCATCTAACGAATACATAGGAAGTAATACCCCCAACCGGTAATGAAACCCATCAGGTATACTATACTGCTTAAGTGGATCATATCTGTTTTGGTATTGAACAGGTACTGATAATTGTTGTTTAAGCCTACTTAAGGTTATGTTATTACTCTCACCAGACTTTTCAGCCAACTGTTCTACATCTGAAAATAATGAATTAGCAAGCCCATATGGAATAGTGTATACAAGCTCCTCTAATATACTAGCTTTAAGCTGAACTGGGTAAATATCAGTAAGTAATTGTACTAAATCAGCTGGACTTAAGTACCCTAAGATATCTTCGACGAATATAGCAGCTCTATTTTTTTGATCCTCGGTTGAGCTAGAATGAATAGATAGGGCGTAAGCCTGCTCTAATGCGGTGGAATGATTATCGAGATAAAATAATATTTTAGCTCTTGCTAAACCTGCTTCGATGTTCCACCAAATAGACTCTTCTGAATTTAAAATTTTGATCAAGCTTGAGAAGTAAATTAAAGCTTGATTATAATCTCCTAAACGTAAATAACTACTGGCGAGATAATAATATTCAGCCTCTGAAGTAGGAGTGGAGTATTGTTGTATTATAATACTATCTAAGCCTTGCTCATATAAGGATAGAAGTTCCTGATACTGTATTTGCTGTGGTAGAGTTTGAGCTACAACTATGTTTTGCGACGAAACCATTGCTATTGCTGACATAAACAATGTTATTAATAAATAAATAATCGATTTTGTCATAACTTAACCTTATGATTTATTCCCATTCAATGGTAGCAGGTGGTTTTGAGCTTATATCGTAAACCACTCGATTAACGCCATTTACCTCATTTATTATACGATTAGATACATCTGCCAAGAAGTCATAAGGTAGACGAGCCCAATCTGCTGTCATACCGTCGGTAGAAGTTACTGCTCTTAGGACAATTGTATATTCATAAGTTCGTTCATCTCCCATAACACCCACACTCTGTACAGGTAAAAGTACTGCTAAGGCCTGCCAAATTTTGTTATATAAGCGAGATTCGCGAAGAGATTGAATGAAAATTGCGTCTGATTCCCTCAAAATATGTAATTTTTTACGACTAAGTTGTCCAAGTACTCGAATACCTAAGCCAGGCCCAGGAAATGGATGTCTATCGATAAAAAGATCTGGTATGCCTAACGCTCGACCCACAATTCGAACTTCATCCTTGAATAACTCCCGTACAGGTTCAATTAGTTTGAGCCTCATTTTATCCGGTAAACCACCTACATTATGATGTGATTTTATAGTTGCTGATGGTCCTTTAAATGAGATGCTTTCTATAACGTCTGGGTATAAAGTACCTTGAGCTAAATACTTGAATGAATCTATATTTTTCACTTCTTTCTCAAATACATCAATAAAGGTTTTACCAATAATCTTTCTTTTTTTTTCCGGATCAGAAATACCTGTTAAACGATCTAGAAACAGTTCAGAGGCATCTATGCCTTTCACAGGTAAATTCAGCTCTTCTTTATAGAGTTGTAGGACATCACTATATTCGTCTTTTCGTAATAATCCATTATTCACAAAAACACATAATAGCTGTTCACCAAGTGCTTTATTCAGTAGCGTTGCAACAACGGTAGAATCTACACCACCCGACAATGCGCAAAGTACTTTATCATTACCCACTCTAGCTTGGATGGCTTCAGTTTGTTCGTCGATGAATGAAGAGGCAGTCCAGTCACCAACTAGACCACAAATATCTAGTGCGAAATTGGAAAGTAATTGTGTTCCAAATTCAGTGTGTACTACCTCTGGGTGAAACTGCACTCCAAAAATTGGTTTATAACGATGCTTTACAGCAGCAACATGCGCATTTTTAGTATGTCCAATGATGACTAATTTAGAATCCATGTCTTTGATTTGATCACCATGAGACATCCATACTACTGATTTTTGCGGAATATCTTTGAGCAGGTCACTTCCATTGTCAATTAATAAATGAGCTCTCCCATATTCTCTTTTTTGTGCTCTTTCAACAGAGCCAGGTTTTAAGTTATGTGACAGTAGCTGTAGTCCATAACAAATACCTAAAATTGGTGTTTTAAATTCTAAGATTTCGGGTTGAAGATGGGGTGCACCATCATCATTAACACTCATTGGCCCACCTGATAGTATTATTCCCGAAGGCTGAGGGATAATGACCTCAGCTAAATCTACATTATATGGGTGAATTTCGCAGTAAATGTTGAGTTCTCTAAGACGTCTTGCTATTAGCTTGGTAAATTGAGAACCATAATCTAATATTAGAATCCATTCATTATGTCGACTCATACTAATTAAATAAGTGCTTGATAGGCTTTGGAGTCTAACAGTTCGGATTGTTGATCTGGATTCAAAATCGTAATTTTGATCATCCAGCCTTGCCCATAGGGATCATCATTAATTAATTCAGGTTCATCTTCAAGAGCTTTATTGATTTTAATAATTTCTCCATCTATTGGAGCATAAAGATCAGAGACCGTTTTTACCGCTTCTACAGTTCCAAAAGTTTCCTCTTTTTCGAATAAATCCCCAATTTCATTTAATTCTACAAAAACAATATCTCCTAACTCTCCTTGGGCAAAATCAGTAATTCCAATAGTAGCAGTACCATCATCATGAATATTTATCCATTCATGATCTTTAGTGTAAAACAAATGTTTTGGTGTCTTCATAAATGTGCAAAATATTTAAAAATTTAGCTTTTCTTCTGATTTGTAGGTAAATGTAGTTTCTAGATATTTGGTACTAACAGAGCCTTGATTAAAGTTTGGGTCATCCATCAATTGAATGTGATAAGGAATAGTTGTTTTGATACCTTCTATAATAAACTCTTGCAAAGCTCTGCGCATTTTAATAATTGCTTCAGGTCTAGTTTTAGCTGTAACAATGAGTTTAGCTATCATTGAATCATAATTAGGAGGGATCAGATAACCTGAATAGACATGGGTATCTAGCCGAACACCTTGACCACCAGGGGGATGGAAGACAGTAATTTCACCTGCAGAAGGTTGGAAATTAAATTCAGGATCTTCAGCATTAATTCGGCATTCAATAGAGTGACCTGTTAATTTAACCAGATAATCTGCGATAGACATTCCCGCGGCAATTTTAATTTGCTCTTCTATAAGGTCAAATCCAGTAATTTGTTCGGTAACTGGATGTTCAACCTGTATTCTTGTATTCATTTCCATAAAGTAGAAATTAAGTTCATCATCGACCAAAAATTCTACAGTTCCAGCACCTTCATATTTAACCGAGAGAGCCGCATTTATGGCTGCTTCGCCCATTTTTTTACGTAACTTAGGTGTTAAAAGAGGGGACGGAGCCTCTTCTAAGATTTTTTGATGTCTGCGTTGTAAAGAGCAGTCTCTTTCACCAAGTGAGATAGCATTACCATATTGATCGGCTAAAATTTGTATTTCAACATGATGAGGATTTTGAACAAATGTTTCTATATAAACTTCTGGATTATTGAAAGCTGTTTTAGCTTCATTTCGACACATGTCAAAGCTTTTTTGAAGCTCAGATGCATCCATTACTACTCTCATTCCACGTCCACCGCCTCCCGAGGAGGCTTTTACAATGACGGGGAATCCAATTTCATCACAAATTGCTTTAGCGTCTTCATAACAAGAGACAACACCATCGCTACCTGGGACAACAGGCACTTTGCTATTTATCATCGTTGCTTTTGCAATGGCTTTATCACCCATAGAAGAAATAGCTTCGGGTGAAGGGCCAATAAACTTTATATTATGCTCATCACAGATTCTAGAAAATTCAGCATTTTCTGCTAAAAACCCATACCCTGGGTGCACAGCATCTGCATTTGTGATTTCTGCCGCAGCTAATATCGAAGTTATTTTTAAATAGCTATCCCTGCTTGAAGCTGGACCTATACATACTGCTTCATCGGCAAATTTAACATGCAAGCTGTCTTTGTCGGCAGTCGAGTATACGGCTACAGTCGGAATACCCATTTCCTTGCATGTACGAATTATACGAAGGGCTATTTCACCTCTATTTGCAATTAAGATTTTATTAAACATTTAAACTAGTCCTTAGAAATTGAAAAAAGAGGCTGCCCATATTCTACAGGTGTTCCATCAGGTACCAATATCTCAGTTATAATACCACTACAATTTGATTCAATTTCATTCATAATCTTCATGGCCTCAATGATACAAAGAGTTTGCCCAGTTTGAACCTTGTCACCAACTTTTACAAATGGGTTCGAATCAGGGGATGCTGCTTGATAAAATGTTCCAACTATAGGCGCAACAATGCTATTAGATGAATTGCTTGTAGTGCTTACCGGTGCTGAAGATTCTAGATCTTCAGAAGCTGTAAGAGGGGCGGTGTGAGGGACTTGAGCTACTACTGGTTGAGTGTAGCTAATATGTGAACTTTCTGAGAGTTTTTTTACTTTGATTTTAAAGTCAGCTTCTTCAATAGCAACTTCATTTAAATCACTTGCTGCAATAAGATCAATAATCTTTTTTACTAATTTTAAGTCCATAATAAATTGTTAGCTATTTATAAATTAATATAGAATTTTGGTAAAGATGACAAAGTATAAAGTCGGTTAAGTCCATTATCAGTATGTGTTTATAGACTACTTACTGTAAGTAGTTCTGTTTAGATCGTTAATTCTATTTTGCACGTTCCAAGTATGTTCCATTTCTTGTATCAACTTTGATTAATTCACCCTCATTAACAAAAAGAGGTACATTAATAATAGCTCCTGATTCTAGAGTAGCAGGCTTAGATCCACCTTGAGCAGTATCTCCTTTAACGCCAGGATCTGTTTGTACCACTTTTAATACTAAGTGGACGGGTGGTTCTGCATAGAGAACTTTCTCATCGTCGGCATTAAATAAAATAGTACAATTTTGGCCTTCTATTATAAATTCTTTGCGTTCTACTTGATGGGGAAATACTGGAATCTGCTCAAACGTTGTGTTGTTCATGAAATAGTAAGACTCGCCATCGTTGTACAAGTACTGATATTCTCTAGATTCAACACGCACAGCTTTTGTTTTTTCGCCAGAACGCCATGTTTTATCAATATTTTTCTCGTTTACAATACCTTTTAATTTAGTGCGAACAAATGCAGGCCCTTTACCTGGTTTGACATGTTGAAATTCTGTTATGGCGTATAAAACACCATCTAAATTTAAAACCATTCCGTTTCGGAAATCGGCGGTAGATACTTTGGACATCTATTAGAATTAAATTTATATATATACGAAAATAAAGCTACTTAGCCTGACTAACAAGTTTTCATAAAATTAAACTCTATAAGAAGTTGCTGATTATATTATATGCTATTGCAGCTGGGCAAATTACATACAAAAACAGAGGCCATACTTTAGCAAAGAGACTTTCTTTGATTGTTGGGAAGCCGTGCTCAAGCTCACTGAATGCTTGTTCTTTTTTCCAGAAAAAGGCTATGAATAAACATATTAATAAGCCTCCAATAGGTAATCCTAAGTCACTAAAGATATAGTTGAAAATGCCAATTAAGCTTGTTTCGAAC
>MDTG01226534.1_pt1 | contig 22746 bp, 21 predicted proteins | sample 811421 | NCBI WGS metagenome assembly MDTG01 (sample SAMN05326645, study PRJNA326480) | marine metagenome | isolation source: seawater | place: Pacific Ocean: South East | collected 2011
GTTGATAGGCTGGATGTGGAAGCGCAGTAATGCGTGCAGCTGACCAGTACTAATAGCTCAATTGGCTTGATTTATGCACTGAAAAAAATTTTAAATATATTTAAAGATAAATGATATTTACATAATTATATAACCCCTAGTCTTTTTTCTGGCTGGGGGTTTTTTTTATGATTAAGATCAATCAATAGTAATTATATTATATTTTTGAAATTTTAAATAAAGATAATGAATTTTAACTAAAATCACTTAAAATAAAATTCTTTGAATTTATTTAGAAAATAAAAATTACTTTGAACAAAAAAAATTGAATAAATACAAATGCATATAACCGCATTATTAACTGGTAGAGGTGGTAGTAATTTAAAAGATAAAAATGTTATTAAAATCCTCAAAAAACCAGTTTTAGGCTATCCTTGTGAAGAGTCAAAAAAAGTAGAAAAAATTAATAACTATTTTGTTTCAAGTGAAGATAAAAAAATTTTAAATACTGCTTTTAAATATGGATTTGACAAAATTAAAAGACCAAAAAATTTATCAAAAGCAAATAGTAAGCATCATGATGTATTAAAACATTCTTTAAAAGAATTAAATAAAAGAAACTTATATCCAGATATCATAGTTGTGTTACTTGCAAATGCTCCAATAATTTATTCTAAATGGATTGATGATTGTATAAATCTTTTAATTAAAAAAAAAGCAACAGCAGTTGTTCCTGTTGTTTTGGATAATGACAAGCACCCACTAAGAGCTAAAAAGATAAATAAAAAATTTATTAATCCATTTATAAGCACTAAAAAAAAAATTTCCTCAAATAGACAAGATCTAGAAAATAATTATTTTCTTTGTCATAATTTCTGGGTTATAAAGACTGAGTCAATAATTAAAAATAATGGTTTTAACCCTTGGAATTTTATGGGTCCAAAAGTTTTGCCTTATTTAGTTCCCTACTCTCATGACATACACACAGAATTTGATTTAAAAATTTGTAAATTATTATTACAAAAAAAATAATCTAGATTATTTATAAATGAAAAAAATATTAAATATTTTTATTATCATCGACATTCAAAAACGAAGGTTTCAATTAAAAACTTTATGAAAAATATACTAGTAACTGGTGGTGCTGGATATGTTGGATCTGGACTATTAAGAGATCTATTAGCTGAAGGATACCATGTAACTTGTATTGACAACCTAATGTTTGGAAGAGATTCTATATTAGATATTCTTCATAAAAGAAATTTTAATTTTATTAATTGTGATATAAATGACAGTAATAGTTTAGATACAATATTTGCAAATAATAAATTTGATGCAGTTATTCATTTAGCAGCAATTGTAGGTGATCCTGCTTGTAAATTAAATCCTGAACTTTCACTTAAAACAAATTTAATATCAGGTAAATGGTTATTAGAAAAATCTAAATCTTCAAATGTTTCTAAATTTATATTTGCTTCAACATGTAGTAATTATGGAAAGATGGATAATCCAGAAGCATATGTGGATGAAAACTCTAGGTTAGCTCCAGTTTCTCTATATGCAGAATTAAAAGTTAAATTTGAAAATTACATGTTGAACGAGATGAAAAAATTTGATGGATTTTCGGTTACATCATTGCGTTTTTCAACTGTCTATGGTCTTTCTCCGAGAATGAGATTTGATCTAACTATAAATGAATTTACCAAAGATTTAACTTTAGGAAAGGAGCTTGTGGTATTTGGAGAACAATTCTGGAGACCCTACTGCCATGTTAAGGATTTTTCAAACGCATTTATTTCTATTTTAAAAGCATCTAATGAAAAAGTTATGAATAATGTTTTTAATGTTGGGGATACAAAAGAAAACTACACAAAACAAATGATTGTTGATGAAATAAAAAAAGTATTACCTGAGTCAAAAATCAAATATGTAGCAAAAAATGAGGATCCAAGAGATTATCGGGTCAATTGTGACAAAATAAAAAATTTGCTTGGTTTTAAGATTAGTAAGACAGTTCCAGATGGAATAAGAGAAATTAAAAGAGTTATTGAAGATAATTTAATTCAAGATCCTGAGAACCAGAAATATTATAATATACCCCATCAACGAAAATGATTTTATTTCAAAAAGTATATACAATCAATAATGATACATATGTATATTTAAAAAATTTCTATCTATTCTTGAGTTGAAATTTTATTAAATAAAGTAAAATATTTTAATGATGTTGAATCTTGGTTATTTTGCAGATGGGCCTTGGAGCCATGAAACATTTAAAAAATTAATAAATGATCCAGAAATAAAGATATCTTTTATATGTGCAAGATATGAAAGCATGGATCAAACTCTAAAAGATTTTGCTGTAAAAAATAATATTTATTACTTTGCTCATGAGAATGTTAATTCTGATGAATTCATTTCTGTTATTAAAAAATTTAAATGTGATTTATTTGTTTCAATGTCCTTCAATCAAATTTTTAAATCAAGAATTATTAATCTACCAAAGTATAAAACTATAAATTGTCATGCAGGAAAGTTACCATTTTATAGAGGAAGAAATGTTCTGAATTGGGTTCTAATAAATGATGAAAAAGAGTTTGGTATAACAGTTCATTATGTTGATAAAGGAATAGACACAGGAGATATTATCTTACAAAAAAGTTTTGAAATAACAGATCAAGATAGTTATGAAACCTTACTTAAAAAAGCATATATAGAATGTGCAAATATTCTATATGACGCTATTTTGATGTTTAAAAAAGGAAATGTAAAAAGTTATAAACAGAATAAATTAAACTCAGAAGGATTTTACTGTAAAGGAAGAAAAATAGGAGATGAAATTTTAAATTGGAACCAAACAAGTAGAGAAATATTTAGTTTTGTTAGAGCAATCTGCAAACCTGGACCTTGTGCAAGAGGTTACTTAAATAAAAAAGAAATGAAAATTAATAAAGTTGAATTTTTAGATAATGCTCAACATCATAATTATATGATTGGTACCATAACAAGCAAAAATTCTAATAATTTTATTGTAAAAACAAAAGATAGTTTAATTAAAGTAACTGAATTCGAATTTGATGGTAGTATAGAGATTGGAGATAAATTTGAAGTTTAAGAAAGTGTTTATTATAGCTGAAGCTGGTGTAAATCATAATGGATCAATTGATTTAGCAAAAAGATTAATAGATGTTGCCTCTAAGTCTGGAGCAGATGCAGTTAAATTTCAGACGTTTATAGCTGAAAATTTAGCTACCAAAAAAGCTAAAAAAGCAAATTACCAGAAAAATTTAACTAGCAAGAAAGAGTCTCAATTTAAAATGCTAAAAAAACTTGAGCTAACTAAAAATATGCATGTTGAGCTGATTAATTATAGCAAAAGTAAAAATATTAAATTTTTGTCATCTCCTTTTGATCACGAAAGTATAGATTTATTAAATAATTTAGGTTTAGAAATATTCAAAATACCAAGTGGTGAGATTACTAATCTTCCATATCTTAGACATATTGGAAAATTAAAAAAAAAAATAATCCTTTCGACTGGGATGTCGAATATAGGTGAGGTAGAGAATGCTTTAAATATTTTAATCAATTCTGGAACTAATAAAAACAATATAACAGTCATGCATGCTAACACTGAGTATCCAACCCCCATGGAAGATGTTAATTTGAGGGCAATGGTAAAAATTGGAAAAAAATTAGGTGTAAATTTTGGTTATAGTGATCATACATTAGGTACCGAAGTTGATGTAGCTGCAGTTGCTATGGGCGCAAAATGTATAGAAAAGCATTTTACCTTAGACAGTAATTTGAAAGGTCCAGATCATAAAGCAAGCTTAGAACCAGAAAAGTTAAAAGAAATGGTCCAAGCAATTAGAAATATAGAGTTGGCTCTGGGTAGCGAAGTTAAAAAACCATCTAAGAGTGAATTGCCAAATATTAAAATAGTTAGGAAATCAATAGTTGCAAAAACTAAAATCAAGATGGGTGATGTTTTAAGTGAAAATAATCTTGCAGTTAAAAGACCAGGTGGAGGCATAAGTCCTATGAAGTGGGATGATATTATCGGAACTCGCGCAAAAAAAGACTATAATGAAGATGAATTTATATGATTAAAAGGAAAATATGTGTTGTGACAGGATCACGTGCAGAATATGGATTGTTATATTGGCTAATTAAAGAAGTTAAAGCTGATCAAAATCTTGAACTTCAGTTAATTGTAACAGGTATGCATTTAAGTGCCAAGTTTGGTTCAACTTATAAATTAATAGAGGAAGATTTTAATATTGATAAAAAAATAGATATGGACTTATCTTCTGATACCAGTTTGGGCATTTCAAAATCTATGGGAATAGCTCATAAATCCTTTTCAGAAGCATATGATGAATTAAAACCAGATATTATTGTGGTATTGGGTGATAGATATGAAATTTTTTGTGCTGCAAGTACTGCAATGATAGCGAAGATACCGATTGCTCATATTCATGGTGGAGAGATAACTGAAGGATCCTGGGACGATTGTATTCGCCATTGTATCTCAAAAATGTCTCATATTCATTTCACTGCAACGGAAGAATACAAGAACAGGGTGATACAATTAGGTGAAGAGCCAAACAGAATTTTTAATGTTGGTGGGATGGGAATAGAAAATATTAGCAGATTAAAACTTCTTAAAAAAAATGAATTTGAAAAATCAATTAATTTTAAATTAAACAAAAAAAATATATTAATAACTTTTCATCCTGTAACTCTAGAAAATAATTCCTCAAAGGGGCAATTTAAGGAGCTATTAGATGCTCTAAATGAATTATGTGATACTAATTTTATTTTTACTAAAACTAATAGTGATTTAAATGGAAATGTAATAAATGAAATGATTGATAAGTATACAAGTGAAAACACAAAAAAATCAATTGAGTTCACTTCATTGGGACAATTAAGATATTTAAGTGCTTTACAATATGTAGATGCTGTAGTTGGAAATAGTTCGAGTGGATTACTCGAGGCCCCAAGTTTCAAGATAGCAACTATAAATATAGGTGACAGACAAAAAGGTAGAATTAAAGCTGAGAGTGTAATTGATTGTTTACCTAATAAAAAAGATATACAAAATTCTTTAGAAAAACTTTATTCGAAGGATTTTCAAAAGTTATTAAAAAATATTGACAATCCTTATGACAAAGGATTACCAAGTAAAAAAATAGTAACAGTTTTAAAAAAATTTAAATTACACAATATATTAAAAAAGAATTTTTATAATATTGAGTTTAATACATGAAAAATATAGAAAAAATTAAAATTAGATTAGACGCAACAATTAAGGAAGCTCTAAAAATTATCTCTGACGGTGCTATTCAAATTGCAATTGTAGTTGATAAAAATGGTAAGTTGTTAGGTACTTTGACTGATGGAGATATTAGAAGAGGGTTTTTAAAGGGTTTGAATATCAATAGTTCTGTTAGATCAATAATTTTTAAAAAACCAATTATTGCAAAGAAAAATGATACCAAAGAAAAGTTATTGAAAATTGCCCTATCTAAAAAAATCTATCAAATACCATTAGTTGATAATAATAATAAAGTAATTGGAGTACGAGTACTAAATGAGCTTATTAAATCAAAAAATAAATCAAATAAAGTTGTAATAATGGCAGGTGGAATGGGAGTACGTTTAAGACCACTCACAAAAAATATTCCTAAACCAATGTTAAAAGTGGGTAACAAACCAATTCTTAAAATCATAGTAGAGAAATTTAGAGATAGTGGCTATGAAAATTTTGTAATATGTGTCAATTACAAGTCAAAAATAATAAAGAATTATTTTGGTGATGGGCATAAATTTGGAGTTAAAATTGAGTATATACAAGAAAAAATAAGAATGGGTACAGCTGGAGCTTTGAGTCTTTTTAAAAAAAAACCAAAAGAACCTTTTTTTGTAATTAATGGAGATTTACTTACAAATCTTGATTTTGAAAAAATGCTTGATTTTCACTATGAACATAATTCTAAAGCCACTATGTGTTTAAGTGAATATAATATAGAGTCACCTTATGGTGAAGTGAAACTAGAACGAGAAAATATTACATTGATTGATGAAAAACCAATACATAAATTTTTTGTTAATGCGGGTATTTATATATTAGATCCCATATGCTTGAATCTAATACCAAAAAAATTCTATAATATGCCATCACTTTTTAATAAAATCATAGCAAAAAAGTATAAGACAATTTCTTTCCCATTAGGAGAGTATTGGTTGGATATTGGAACCTTCAATGATTATAAAAAAGCAAAACTAGAATATAGTTCAACCTTAAAATTAATTTAAAAAATTTTTTGTTTATATAATTTTTTTGATTATATCTAAATCTTGGTAGTCATCTAGATCCAAAGATCTTTTTTTTGGCATTTCATATATTGTATGAAATTTAATTGATATCATTTTTTTCTTTTTTAAGAGTTTTTTATTAAAAATATAAATGGCTCCATTAATAAAATAACTACTTTTGTAATTTTGCCTTAAAGAAATCCTTTTTTTCTGAAAATAATTTATTTTATTATTTTTAATAAAAATACTTTCATTTGGGTGTTCAATAGATTTTGATATAGAAAATAAACTTTCTGATTTATTTTTTAAAATTTTTTTTATTGAGTGCTCAATATCTTTATATTTTCTTAGAGGCGAAGTAGGTTGAAGTACAACATAGTATTTAAATTTAATTTTATTTCTAATAAATTTGTCAAAGTGACACAAATTATCAATTAATTTTGTGTTGTCTTTTGATAACTCTTTAGTTCTTATATAACTTGTATTTACATTATATTTTTTTGCAATTTGTTTTACTAGTGTACTATCTGATAATACGTATTTTCTTTTGTTTGGAATTTTTTTAAGTATTTCAAGGGTATATTCTATTAATTTTTTTTTTTTTACTTTTACTAAATTTTTATTTTTTATTCCTTTTGACCCTTTTCTTGCAGGGACTATAAATACAAAATTATCAAATAATTTCATTAATTTTTACTTAATTCATAAGATAACTTTTTATAAAATGAATAACTTTTTTTAAAAAAAATTGGTATAGCAATTGCTTTATTTAAAATATTTTTAGTTTTCGAAATATTCTGTATTTCTCTTTTATTAAAAATATGTTTCCAATAAAATGCACAATGCCATTTAATAGCATCAGGTAAATTTTTTGTGCCTAGTTTATTTTTTTTAAGAATTTTAAGAATTTTTCTTTTTTCAAGGTTATTTTTAATATAAAATATGAAGTTGTCATAGTTTGATTTACCATTTTTTGTCATTTTTCTGTGGCGAAAATTTTGAAGATTTTTTTCAATTATCCTAAATTTTTTTCTATTATCTTTCAAAAGAGAATTTAATTTTTTAATTTGAACTTTACCAATAGCTCCTTGTAGCTCAGTCATTCTGTAATTAAAACCAGCCATTGAAACCTTATCATTGCCTCTTGATAAATTTTTAACATTTTTGTGTCCATGATCATGATATTGTTTACAGTATTTGAAGTATTTGCTGTTATTTGTTAATATCATTCCACCTTCTCCAGTAGTTATTGTTTTTCCAAAGTCTAAACTTAAAATTCCAATATCTCCAATTGTTCCCAAAAATTTTTTTTCATATTGACCTCCTATTGACTCACAATTGTCCTCTAATATTTTTATTCTTTTTTTTTTACAAATTTTTTTTATATTTTTCATATCACATGGAAACCCAAGCATATGAACAGGTAAAACAACTTTTGTTCTCTTTGTAATTTTTTTTTTCAAATCAAGTACATCCATATTTAGTGTTTCATCAACATTTACTAGAATAGGCTTTGCTCCAACATCAATAATAGCTTCTATTGTAGCTATGAAATTGAATGCTTGAGTTATTACTTCATCACCTGGCTTTACATTTAAAGCTTTCAAAGCAATTTTAATAGCAGCAGTTCCAGAGGTCACTGCTAAAGAATATTTACATTTAAAGTAAGAATTTATTTTTTTTTCGAATTCTCGCACGTGGAAATTTTTTCTCATTTTTTCAAATCCATGTGCAAACAAAACTCCTCCATTTTTAAAAATAGAATTTACAGCTTTAACCTCTGCATTATTTATAAGTTCAAAACCTGGCATTAAAAAGATTGTGCTCTAGATTGAATTTGATGTCTCAAACTTTTTTCATAAGTCTTTATTTGCTCAAGATCGTAAGACGCATTTTTATCTTTAAATTGTATAGTCCAACCTCTTCTGCTATTTTTAGATATATTTTTTGAACTCCCGTGCACTACAAGGGAGTGGTGAATCAAAGCATCTCCTGGCAGGAGCTCTGGGTAAGAAATTTTAAATTTTTTTAAAAAATTATTATCCGATACTTTTTGAGAACTGCCTTTAGCAAATGAGGCCTCATGATTAAGAATCCCATATTTATGAGACCCATCATAATAGTGAACACAACCATTTTCCTTATTTGAGCCATCTAATGCAACCCAAATAGTTAGTGCATTTGAACCCTTTACTCCCCAATAATAATTATCTTGGTGGGCTGGGGCAGGCAAACCTATTTTTGATGGTTTAGCAAATAATTCACAAAATCTAAACTCTGGTTCAGACTCTAAAAAAACTTTGGCCACATCTAACACAATTTTTTTTTCTGCAAAACTTTTAATTTCATCACACTTAGCTAATTCATGAAAAGAATTTATATTTTCTAAATTAATATCATAATTATCTATAAAATTTATAGACCTGGTTTTTTTACCTGTTAATAAAAAATTTTTTTTTATAAAATTATTAATAATTAAATTAATTGAATTTATCTCTTTAAGAGAAAAAAGTTTCTTATAAACTACCCATCCTTTTTTTTTGTAATGTTCTTTTAATTTTTTCATTATGTTCTAACAAGACAATGGTTGATAAAATAAAACTTGTCAACTAATAGATAAAATATCTCTTTTTTCAAATTACTTGTTTTTTTTATTCAAATATAATTATTATTAATATATATGTCTCGAACTAAACATGTAGCTTAGTAGTAAAATTATAAAAAATAAGTAATATATATTTATGTCATTAATAAAATTAAGACCCAATAATTTTAATTATAATGCGGAATTCAAAAATAAAAATTCAATAAAATCTGTAAAAAGTCTATCAGGCTTTAAAAAATTAAAATATTGCCCAATATGTTTATCTAAAAAAAAAGAAGATTACATAACTAAAGAAGATCTTATTTATTCTAGATGTCAAAAGTGTGACTTAGTTTTTTCAGAAAAACAACCTAAAGATATAAATGATATTTACAGTAGTTCGAATTATTTAAAAACACAGATAAATGCATATGATAAATCTAGGAAATTTAGAATTAAAAATTTTGCAGTTGAAAGGATTAAAATTTTAAAAAAATATAAGAAAAATGGATCATTGCTTGATTTTGGCTGTGGTACTGGATGGTTTCTAGAAGAAGCAAAAAAACATTATGACGTCACAGGAATTGAATATAGTGATTCTATCAGACTATGGTTAAAAAAAAAATTTAAAATTAATTCTTTTAAAGAAATTGATAAATTAAAAAAAAAATTTGATGTAATTACAGCATTTGATGTAATTGAACACGTCCCTAATCCTTTAGAGTTTTTAAAAAATTTAAAAAGAAGATTAAAAAAAAACGGAATAATTTTGATTTATACACCAAATGTTGACTCTTTAGGTTTTTCATATTTAAAAGAAAAAAATAATTTACTATGCGTAGACCATCTTTTTTATTTTAATCAAAAGTCTTTTAAATATATGTGTGATAAGGCAAATATTAAGATCTTAGAGACTCAATTTAAAGGGTTGGATATTGGAGACATTTATGGATTAATGAACAGAAACAAAAATATTAAAATATCTAAGTATTTAAAAAAAAATTTTGAAAAACTTCAAGATTTTATTGATAAAATTAATTATTCAAATCATATAAGATTTGTAATTAAAAAAAAATTTTAGAAAATTAGATGGTTAACAAATCTCAGATAAAAAGTTTCAAAAATAATGGATATGTTATTTTGAGAAAATATTTGAGTGAAAATAAAATTAAAACTCTTAAAAGAGAAATTGAATTAATTTCTAAGAAACACCAAATAAAAAATATTTTTGCAAGCAAAAAAGATTTATTTTGGAAAAAAAATTTTAAAAAACTTAATAATCTAAGACTTGAATTAAATTACAATAATAAGAGATTTGATAATTTTTTCAATTCAAAGCTTTTTTATTCAGACACCTCAAGAATTAAGAAAAAAAAATCATCAAAGTTTAAAGTCGACAAGATAAGATTTAATATACCTGCTTTGAAAAGCAAACTACATCCATGGCATCAAGATGAAATTACTTGGCCAAATAAAACAAATCAAAATCCATTAACTTTTTGGGTTCCATTAGTTAATATTGATAAAAAAAATGGCATAGAATTTGCTAAACTGTCAAAAAAAAGTGACTTTTTATTTGATCACAAATATGGAAAAGATCCAAAAACCAAATTAAAATATGCGACGTTTCAAAATAAGAAAATATTAAATAAAACTATTAAACCCAAATTAAAAATAGGAGATGTTATAATCTTTGATGCTTTTTTACCACATCGGTCATGTTTAAACATCACTAAAAAGATAAGGATAAGTATTGATACTAGATTTAGATAATTTATAAAAATTCGGATGCGATCCTGTTTTGTAAAGCTAAGTGTATTTTTTTTGGAGTAGAGTATTTTAAGCTCAATTTAAATAACTCATTTAGTTTCTTTGAATTAGATTGTTTGTTATAAAATTTAAATATCCTAAAACTTTGACAAATAAATAATAAATCAATTGCTAAATTAACTTTTTTTTTGTTACTTAGCATTCTAATCTTTTTCAAATTTTTAACAAAAATTTTATTTGTATTTTTAATATAATCTTCTTTGTAATTCACATCTTTGATTTGATCTAATATTCTCAATTTTTTTTTATTTGAAAATTTAACAGCTTTTATTTTCTCAAAGCATAATGAAATTCCAGTATTATTTTTTTTATCCACTGAATGATCATATTCTCTAAAATTATTATGAAAAATTGTTTTTAAGCCCAAATTATTAAAAGTCTTAATCAAATAATTTAAGTCAAATAAATATAAATTTGGTACAAAAAAATTATCTACGCACATTTCATGAAAATGAATTAATGGATTTTCATGAGACAAATCGATCATTAATTTTTTAATATCAAACTTTTTTTTAAAATCTTTTTTAAATTGACCTTGATTTTTAATGCTTATAAATTTTCTAATGAAATCAACTATATAAAATTTGATTGATCCCGATCTATAAATTCTAAAAAAATATTTAGATTTAGTTTTCGAAAACCTATAAATATTTTTTAGTGCTTTTTCGGGACTATGAAAATGATGAAATACACCATTTAAATAAAGATAATTAAAATCCTTTAATTCAAGATTGCTATTACAAAAATCTTTAATCTGATAATCAAAATTTTTATAATATTTCTGAAAATATCTGGCATTTTTTTTTGTTTTTGGAGATAAATCAATTAATTGGCAATTTTTTGTTTTCAATTCTAAAAATGCAAATGCCTCTCTGCCAGTTCCAACATTTAACACTTTAAGTTTTTTGTAATCCTTTTTTTTTATTTTACTTTCTAAAAGGTTTTTTTTTATAAGAAATTTTGCATCTTTTTTTTCATTTTTATTAAATTGATATCTGTGATGATAAATATCTTTATATGTTTTGTAAAAATTTTTCTGTAAGTTATTCATATGAGATATATATAAATATTTATTTAATAAGTTAAATTATTATATAACTATAGATCTTAAAAAAATTATCAACAAAGACTAATTTATAATACTATTAAAGAAAATTAAATGTGATAAATCTAATCCTTTATTAATTAAAAATTATCTGACGATAAATTTTTTACAATGTGTGGAATTTTAATATCAAATACAAATATTGCTTTATTTAAAAAAGCTCTTAATCAACAGTCTTTTAGAGGGCCTGATGGAAATAAAACTTATGAATTTGATAAGACTATGCTTGGTTTTAATTATTTATCAATTACAGGAAGAAAAAAAAATTATTGGCAACCTTACAAATTAAAAAATTATATTCTTTTATTTAATGGAGAGATTTATAATTATAAAGAATTAAATAAAGAAATTCAAAAAGTTAATAAAAACTTTAAATCTGATAGTGATACAAAAACATTAATTAATTATTTTTTAAATTTTGGGATTGAAAAAAGTTTAAAAAATTTAAGAGGAATGTGGTCATTGTGTTTATTGGATACAAAAAAGAAAACTTTGTTTTTATCCAGGGATAGATTGGGAGTCAAACCTCTTTACTATTATAAAGATAAAAATAAATTTATTTTCTCATCAAGTATAAAAAGTATTAACTACTTATTAAAAAAAAAAAAATTAATCAAGAATATTTAAAGAAATATCTAATTCATGGTCACCTAGATAATTCAAAAAGTACCCCATTTAAAAATATCTTAAACTTTCCAAGTGCTTCTCTATTAAAAATAAATCTTAAAAATAAAAAAAATATTGATTTTAAATTTAGTAAATTTTGGAAATTAAATAAAAATGAAACTAGAAATATGGGTGATGTAACTAATTTTAAAAAGCTCTTAGACAAGAATTTTTTGTTACATGGCGATATACAAAAAAGAGTAAAAGCCGTTATACCTTTAAGCTCTGGTTTAGACTCTACCTTTATACAAAAAAAAAATATTACAAAAAATTATATTTCAATTAGTTTGTCAGGAGACTTTTTTAATGAAGAAGTTTCAGTAATCAAAAGATTTGTAAAAGATAAAAAACTAAATCATATTTTTTTAGAAGTAAAAAAAAACGATTATTCATCAAAAAAATTAAAAAAATTCATTGAATTACTTGATCAGCCAATAAGATCATTAAATCCTTATTTTCAATTTTTAATCAGAAAAAAAGCTAAAACATTTAATGCAAAAGTACTCCAAAATGGTGATGGAGGTGATGAAATTTTTGGGGGATATTATTATGCTTTACCATATCTGTTAAATTTTTTTAACAAAAAATCTAATTCAAAATTAAAAAATTTAAAATTTATTTTTTTAAAAGAATTTGCTGAAGAATTATCAAAAAAAAATTTTTTAAACAAAAATCAAAAAAAAATAGATCTAAAACAGTTTCTGTTTAGTAGAATTTTAAAAACACATATTCCTTATTGGTTGAGAGTAGACGACGAAATCTCGATGTTAAATTCGATTGAAAATAGAGTTCCTTATTTAGATCATAGAATTTTAGAATTTTGTATGAGTGTTAAATCACAATATTTTTACAAGAAAGGTTTAAATAAATTTTTTTTTAGAGAAACAATTAAAAATGAACTTCCTAAATATATATTTAATCAAAGAAAAATTGGTAAACCTGGCTCATCTTCTATTTTGATTTATACATTATTAAAAAAAGAAATATTAAAAATAATCGATGCTAATTTTTTAAAAAATTATATAAAGCCTAGCAAAACGCAAATTAAAAATTTTTTTTTAAAAGATGTGGATAAGAAAAATCATTTGAAAGCTGATTTTTGGTTTAGAGTGTTCTTTTTATATTATTGGTTGAAAAAAAATGAAAAATAAAGATCAGAATATTGTTAAAAAAAAAAATAAATTCATAGAATTTAAAAAATGTGAAGTTTGTTTTTCAAATAAAATTGAGACACATGTAAATTATGGTAGGACAGGTAGTAATTATGAATATGGCTATTTGCCAGTTTGTATCTGTAATGAGTGTGGGTATAAATTATTGAGTCCTAGGAAAAATAATCGTTTTTATATCAATTATTATAAAAAATTTTATAGATCAAAAAAAAAAAATAATGTTCAAATTAGCAAAACTTATGAGAAATCACAAATCAATAGAGGAAAAAAAATATTTAATTTTTTTGAAAAAAAAATAAATGTTAAAGTGAATTTTTTTTTAGACCATGGATGTGCGATGGGACTCACCATGATACCCTGGAGAGAAAATGGATGGAAAGTTACAGGACTTGACCCTAATATTGAAAGTGTTAATTATGCTAAAGAAAAGTATTCTTTAAAAATTATTAATTCATTTGGAGAAAATTTATCAAAGCAAAAAAATAAATTTAATATTGTTTTAAGCTTAGGATCATTAGAGCATTCATTTGACATCAATAAAACAATGCAAAAAATTAGGGAAAATACCTCTGATGATGCGTACTTAATTATCAGATGGCGGTCAAATAAATTAATTGGTTCACCATTAGAATACTTTAATCATAATCATTTTAGATATTTTAATAGATTTTCATGGAAAATTTTACTCAATAGATTTGGTTTTAATAAAATTTCTTTTTATTCAGAAAGTATTGAGGAAAATAACGGATACGAGTACATCTTAGCAAAAAAAACAAAAAAAATTAATTCAATTAATAAATTTAAAAAAAAACTAAAATCTCTCGATGTAGGAAGATCTGAAAAAAAATACATGAAAGATTACTTATTTCATTATACTAAATTGAGTGAAAAAATTAAAATGCTTAAAAATAAAAAAAAATTAAATAGTTTCGATTTAATGACAAGATTTATTACAAAAAATAAAATTGGATTAATTAATCATAAAACAAACAAAAAAAGTGTTCATAGATTTTTTATTGAAACAAATAGATTTTTAAGATTTAAAGGTGAATATAATTTAAATAACTAAAATTGTGAAATTTAATCCATTAACTATAAAAATTAAAAAAGAAAAATTGCTTCCATACTTTGTTAAGCATAAAATTTTTCAAAATATAAAAAATCTAAAAATTAATGATAAGAAAAATAATCCTTTTATTGACACAAGACCATATGGCCTGGAACTTAATGATTTGTATAGATTGCACCAAATAATTTTAAAATATAAAAGAACTACTATCCTTGAGTTTGGTGTTGGATGGTCAACAAAAATTATGGCAAATGCTTTACTTATAAATAAAAAAAGATATTCTAATAAAATCAGACATTTAAGATTCAACAATGCTTTCCAAATTCATACTGTTGATAATTTTAAAAAATATATCACTCAAACAAAAAAAAAACTTAATTATAACGAAAAAAAAAATACTTTTATAAGATATTCAGAAGTTAAAATGTGCCAGTATAACGGTAAAATTTCTACTGAATACAACCAGCTTCCAAGAATTAATCCTGACTTAATTTATTTAGATGCTCCAAGTCAATTTAATGTGAAGGGAACAGTTAATAATATTTCAACTTCTCATTATGATTTTATGCCAATGGCTTGTGATATTTTAAAAATTGAGTATTTTTTAAGACCAGGAACAATAATTGTTATTGATGGAAGAACTTCAAATTATAATTTTCTTAAAAACAATTTTCAAAGGAAATGGAAAACATTTAAAGATTTTAAAAATGAACAATTTTTCTTAATACTTGATGAACCACCTTTAGGTAAACTAAATATTAAACAAAACGAGTTTTATTTCGATTAAGATACATTTAATTTTTATTTTTTAATAGAAAAAAGTCATATTAATTTTCAAAAAAGAATGGTTCTTTTAAAAGTGATCTTTCAGATTTATTAATATCCAAATTAATTTTTTTTTCAAAATATTTTTTAACTACCTCTTCATTAAATTCTTTTTTTCTTGAATATCTAATTTCTTTATTTTTTTTTTGATTAATAGGCTCAATATTAAAAATTGAATTATCCTGTATTTTTTTGGTAATGGAGTGAAATGCAGATTTAATAGTGGACATTGAATATTCATAGGGATTTTCTTTTAAATTAGACATTGCATGGTACAAAATTGGACCACTATCTATTCCCTTTGAGAGAAAATGAATTGTTGATCCTACCAAATGAGGATTATTATCGTAAAGTGCCCAGAAATTACAATCTGCACCCCTATAATAGGGAGAAACACCAGCGTGAATATTAATCGCTTTTTGTTCGACTAAAAAATTCAAAAGTTTACTTTTTATATAACTACTTCCAAAAATAATATAGATATCACTTTCTAAAAAATCAGATAAAAATTTTATTGTGCACTGATTTAGATCTCCATAAATTATAGGTAAAATTTTAATATTTTTATTAAAATTATTTACGTAAGAATTTCCAAATAACTTTAATTGAACATCGTTAACATTTTGAAAATATTTATTCATAGTAGGAGAGACAGGGTAATCGCCAGGTATTACACCTGGAAAAATAGTTTGACATTCTTGAACAACAAAAAGTTCACTAGATATCTCTGATAACAAGTTAATAAAATAATTATGTCTATTTTTATTTGATGTAAATAAAGTGATCTTCATTAATTCATTTCTTTATAAATAGTAGCATGATCTTCTCTTGCTATTTCTAAACAAGAATTATTAATCCTTTTCATGTTTTTTTCTGTCTCAATTGTCATAATTTGTTTAAAACCCAACTCAATATTAAGCTCTTTTAATATTTCCAAAGTATTATTATTATAACTTCCACAAGGATGTGACATATATTTTATTTTTTCTTTAGGTTTATTCAAAATATTAGAAATTGAAGATAAACACTTTTCATATTCATTTTTTTGTTCACTATAAGTTAAATTTTCCAATACTGTTGGATGATTATGTGAATGTAAGCCAATTAAATGACCTAAATTATCAAGTTTTATTAGATCATCTTTTTGAAAAAAAAGTATTTTGAAAAAATCTTCAAACTTAAAATTTTTTTCTTTAAACATTATGAACATAATTTCTTCATATCTTTTTTTTTTTAAAAAAATATCTCTAACAAATCTAAATTTTATATCTTCTATTGTGTAAGTAGGAAATTTAATTTTTGTTTCTTTGATTTTTTTTTTATTTTTTTCAAAGAAAATTTTTAAATCTTTATCTAGTACTTTATAAAATTCATTATAAAAATCATCAACAGTAATAAAATAATTCATTCTAAAATATCTAAAAATTTCTAAATTATCTGGTTTTCCTTCAAACATTGATGTGTAAACAAAAAAGAAACTTTTAATTTTTAGTTCCTCCAAAATAGGAAGCGCAATATCAATTTGGCACTTTATAGCATCATCAAATGTTAAGCAAACTTCGTTATTTTTAAGCTTATTTTCTTTAAATTTTTCAAAAAATACATCAGCATCTACAATATTTTTTCTTCCTATAAATTTAATCATTTTAATGAAATCTTCTTGGTCTATTGAACCTTGCCCTTTTGTATGTATACCATTGTCATGGAAATGGTGAAACATTATACCATGAAAAAAATTGTTATTTTTATTGAAGTACATATTTAGTAAATTAATTACCACCTTTATCAAAAATAATCTAAATAAGAATTATAAATAATTATATATGATTTTTAGATAGTAATTAATATTAAGAAATTATAAAATTTCACTATGAAAAAACAAAGTAATAGCTTAAAAACATTCAAAGTTATTAAATTAAAAAAAATTTAGTTTAAAATAGTTAAAGTCATCTTGTTTTGAAATATAAAAAAAAAATTTGTGTCAGTATTAATAACAGAGCAAATTATGCTCGTATAAAAACTCTATTAAATGAAATAAGAAAAAATAAAAATTTTGAATTACAAATTTTATTAGGAGCTTCAGCAATTTTAAGTAGATTTGGTCAGCTTGACCATATTTTAAGAAAAGATGGATTTAATAATTTTAAAAAAATTTACTCAATTGTTGAAGGTGAAAACTTAACTACAATGGCAAAATCTACTGGTTTATCAATAATAGAACTATCAACTTTTTTTGAAAACAATAGACCTGATGCTGTAATTGTTATTGCAGATAGATTCGAAAATTTGTCTGTTGCAATTTCTGCAAGTTATTTAAATATTCCTCTGATTCACATTCAAGGTGGTGAAGTAACAGGCTCTATTGATGAAAAAGTAAGACACGCAATAACAAAACTTTCAAATATTCATTTTGTTGCAACAAAAAGATCAAAAGATTTTCTTACAAAAATGGGAGAAAATAAAAAAAATGTTTTCTTAACAGGGTGCCCATCTATTGATATTGCATATAGATCCAAATCTAAACTACCAAAAGATTTTTTTAAAAAAAATAGTGGTGTAGGTAATGTTCCAAAATATAATGAGAAATACATTGTTGTAATGCATCATCCAGAAACAACAAAGTTTGATGAAACTTATGACCAAATTCGAAAAACAATTAATGCTATAATAAGAATAAAAGATGTTAAAGTGGTATGGTTGTGGCCAAATATAGATGCTGGCTCAGATATCATTTCAAATCAATTAAGAATAATAAGAGAAAAAAAATTAATGACAAATATTTCATTTTTTAAAAATTTTTCTCCAGAGGATTATATTAAACTTATATATAATTCTGAATGTTTAGTTGGTAATTCATCATCAGGCATAAGAGAAAGTTCTTTTTTGAGCATACCTGTAGTCAATATTGGTTTTAGGCAAAATAATAGAGAAAGAGGTTTTAATGTACTTGATGTTGGACATGATGAAGATAAAATATTTAACGCGATTATCAGACAAATGAAAAGAAAAAAAATTAGAAAATCTTTTATTTATGGAGACGGTTTTGCACATAAAAAAATTGTGAAAATTTTAGTAAAGATTTTTAAAAAAGAGGTATCTGTTGAAAAAGAATTAAATTATCTTTAATTAATTAACTTAATAAACAACAAATATTCTTAAATCTGTAATTTATGAAAAAAACTGTCTTTATTGTAATATCTTCTCCATATTATTTAAAATATTTAACAAACAAAAGTTTTATAGATTTAGAAAAAAAATATAAAGTATTTTATCTTTTCAACCAACAGAAAATAAAAAAAAAAAGTTTTAAAATTAAGAATAAAATTTTTTATAAACTTGATAAAAAATCATCAATTTGGATATCTTATTTTTTGCATTTTTTAAGAATTTTAAACCATAAGAAATGTAAATCTTTTAAAGCCACTACTGAATGGTATTATCCTAGCTATAGAGCTTTGAAGCAAGTATTTAAGCAAGAAAACATAAAAAAATCATTTTTTATTTCTTACTTAAAAATTTCTTTAAAAAAATCGATTATGAATTTTTTATCAATTAATTTTCTTTCTAAATTTGTAATTAATTATTTTTATAAAAATATGCATATAGAGGACAATTTAAATCAAATTTTTTCTAAACATAAACCTGATTTAGTAATTTATCCAACGCATAGTTTTGAACCTGAATTTCTTAAATTGCAAAAGTTATCAAATATTTATAAATCCAAGACTTTTTATATAATTGATAATTGGGATAATTTAACATGCAGCACATATTATGAATTTAAACCAAACTTTATTGGAGTTTGGGGAGAACAAACAAAAATTCAAGCAGTAAAAATTCATAATTTTAATAAACAGAATGTTTTTTTAATTGGAAATTGTAGGTTAGATAATTATTTTAAATTTAAAAAAAAAAAATACGAAAAGTTTAATCAAAATTATATATTATTTGTATCTTGTAAAATAAGAGTTGATGAAATTTACTATCTAGAACTTTTAAACAGAATAGTGAGAGAGAATAAAAAAATATTTAAAAATACAAAAATTATATATCGTTTACATCCTCAAGATAAAAATTTAGAGGTCATTAAAAAACTTGATCACTTAGAAAATGTATTAATTGATCAAACTGTATTCTCTGATAAGAAGGTTTCATACTTCAAGAATGACACTAATTTGATAAAAAAAAATTTTATACCGTTAGTATCGAACGCAAAATTTCTTACCGGGTTTGTTTCAAGTGTTTTAATTGAAAGTTTAATATTAAATAAATCCTACTTGGTAATAGCATTTAAGAGGAAAAACGAGGGCTTTTTTAATCCAGAGAGGTTTTATAAAAAACTTGTACATTATGAAGGTTTAGAAAAAATAGATAATGTAAAGTTTTCTTTAAGAGAAAAGCAATATGAAAAAATGGTAATAAAAATGTTTCAGGGTCAAAAAAAATCTTTAAGGTATTCTAAGACTCTTAAACAATTAGATTATTTTTATCATAAAAATAAAATACCTTATAGTAGAAAAATTCTTAAATTAGTTAATAAATTAATCTGATGTATTTTTATAATAAATTAAAAACATTTTTAAAAAAACCAGGATCATATTTTAGATATAAAAAAAAATTTTTAAGAAATTTTTATTTTCAATTTTCAAAATTTTTACATTTTAAAACTTATTTTTCACGAGTTAATACAAAAAATTTTCCAAAAATTATAACCAATGCTAAAGAACTTATAGATAATAATGAAGGTTATAAACTAATTAATGCTTCAAAACTCAATGAAAAAGAAACAAATGTTAATGAAGTCTTAAAAAAAATTAATTATGATTTAAAAAAAATAGACCTTACAAAATTGAATTATTCAGATGAGGGAATAATAAAGTTAAAAACATCAAAAGATTTTAACAATGAAAGTCCTGAATTTAAGTTTGTTACTAATAAATATTTGATTGAAATTGTTTCTAGATACTTAAAATGTATTCCAATACTAACTAATTTATCTCTATGGTATTCGCCAAATAAAAAATTTATAGAAAATAGTAGTCAAGAATATCATTTAGATCATGAAGATTACAGGCAAGTAAAAGGTTTTTTATTTATTGATAAAATTAACTTAGATAATGGTCCTTTGAGTATAATTAATGTCTTACAAAGTGAAAATATTCAAAAATCAATAAATTACAAAATGACAAATTCAGGTAAGAGAGTTAATGACAAAATAATTATTGACTTAAAACGAAGTATAGAAATTAAGGAGAATATTATTATTGGTGAAGCTGGAGATTTATTGCTTTGTGATACAAGTAGTTGTTTTCACTATGGATCAAGATTAGGTAATAGACCAAGGTTAATTTTAGCATTCCAATATACTACTCCATTTAATTTTTTTATGGATTGGAATTGGATGAAGAGTGAAAGACTTCCTTATAAAGATCTTAAATTTGAAACAAACTCTTTAGTAAGGCAGGTTATTGGAAATAAAATTTAATATATAAAATGTTTAAGAAATATCTTGATAAATTATTACATGAAATTTCTAGAAGAATAAAAAAATTTTTTTTTCTAGGAATTTATAGAAGGGATACACCTGAAGGTACATGGAAATTTTATAATAAAATGAGGTTTATTTATAAATCAGAATTTGTAAAAAGAAAAAATTATAGCAAATATTTAGACGATACAAATACCAGTAATATCTTAGAACAAAATGGTTTTGCGATGTTAAATCTGAGTGATATATCAAATAAGAAAAAATTTATTGAAGCAATTACAAAATTTCGAAAAAAATTTGATGATATAAATCAGAACAAAATAGAAAATATGAGTTCTAATTCTAGAGGATATTTAATTAATTATAATTATGAATTTACTAACGAAGTAAAAATTATAGCTGATTCTTTTATAGACATAGTTACGAAATACCTTGGGACACTTCCTATTTTGGATACTTTTCAAATGTGGTATTCTCCAAATGACAATGAAAAATCAATTGGTAGCCAGCTTTTACATAGGGATGGTGAGGATTTTAAGCAAGTAAAAATATTTATACCAATTGAGGAAGTTAAAATGGAAAATGGACCGTTACATTTGATAAATAAAAAAGAAAGTGAAAAATTATATAAAAATTTAATTAAAAAAAACTTAATTACCAGAAGAAATCAAAAAATTGATGATAAATATACAAAAGAATTTAATTTTACATTTCATAAAATATTGTTGAATAAAGATCAATGTGCTCTCGTAGACACATGTGCATGTTATCATTTTGGCAGCAGAAAATCCTCAAAGCCTAGAAAAATATTATTTTTGCATTTTACATCTGCCTTTTCAGGAAAAACACCTATCTTTAGAAACTACGATACCAAAGAAAAATTTTTTTCAGAAAGAGATAAATTGGTCTATGGTTTACAGAAAAAAACGTCCAGTCATAGTAAAAATACTGTATATTTAACTATATAAAAAAGTGAATGAATAAAATTATTTTTATAAAAATCCAAAAAAAAAATTTAGTTAAACAATCAATTAATTTTTAATGTTTTATTTTACTGAAAAAAAATATTACAGTAAGCAAGCAATTAATACTTACAAAAAAATTGCACCAATATCAAAAAACAAAAGCGATAAAATAAAAATTTTAGTAGTAAGATTGAATTACAAAATTGAAAAAAATTTTCTAAAAAATTTTAAAAACTTGAAATTTATTATAACAAATACAACAGGTTTGGATCATATTGATAGAAATTATTGTAAAAACAATAATATAAAAATTTTAAGTTTAAATGATACAAAAAAACAAATAAAAAATATCCACTCAACAGCAGATCTAACTCTTGGACTTTTAATTGGATTAGTTAGAAATATAAATTTTTCAAATAAATATGTTCTCAATCAAAAAAAATTTGAAAGATATAAATTTATAAGTCATGATTTAAAGAATCTTACTGCTGGAATTATAGGTTATGGAAGACTAGGAAAAAAAGTTAGCAAATTCACGAAAATGTTAGGTATGAGGACTATAAATTATGACATTAAAAATAAAAATTTAGATATAAAAAAAATTTTAGGTAAATCTAATGTAATAGTGATAACTGCAACATCTTTTGATGGCAGAAAAATACTTACAAAAAGTCTTTTAAAAGTTTTAAGAAAAAACACTTACATTGTAAATACCTCAAGATTTTTTTCTGTTGATGAA
>MDTG01414440.1_pt1 | contig 22746 bp, 19 predicted proteins | sample 811421 | NCBI WGS metagenome assembly MDTG01 (sample SAMN05326645, study PRJNA326480) | marine metagenome | isolation source: seawater | place: Pacific Ocean: South East | collected 2011
TACCCCTTTTGTAGATGGTAAAATCATTTTTTCAACATCGCGCTTTACAGCCATTTTAATGGCTTTTGCAAAAGCTTTAAAAATTGATTCTATCTTGTGGTGTTCATTGGTGCCTTCGGCTTTAATATTTAAATTACATTTAGCACCGTCTGTAAACGATTTAAAGAAGTGAAAAAACATTTCTGTAGGCATTTTACCAACCATTTCCCGTTTAAAATCTGCTTCCCATACCAACCAGTTTCGTCCACCAAAATCAATAGTAACTTGAGACAAACAGTCATCCATTGGTAAATAAAAACCATAACGTTCTATCCCTAATTTATTTCCTAAAGTCTTTGCAAAAACTTCACCTAGTGCTATTGCTGTATCTTCAATAGTGTGGTGTTCATCAACTTCTAAATCACCTTTTACATTAACAACTAAATCCAATTGACCGTGTCGGGCTATTTGATCTAACATGTGATCAAAAAATGAAATTCCTGTTGAAATATCACTTGTACCAGTTCCGTCTAAATTTAAATCGATTTGAATTTTAGTTTCATTGGTATTTCTTGAAATACTTCCTGTTCTATCTTTCGCCTTTAAAAATTCATAAATTGCAGACCAATCTTTTGTTTCTAAAGCAATATAGTTTTCTAATTCATCTTTTGTAACCGTTAATTCATCGGTCCCTTCTATATTATCATTGTTAATAAAAATAGCCTTTGCCCCTAAGTTTTTAGCCAATTCTATATCTGTCATACGATCACCAATCACAAAAGAGTTTTCTAAATCATATAATTCAGAAAAATAATGCGTTAATAAACCAGTGTTGGGTTTTCGAGTTAAAGCATTGTCTTTTGAAAACGTTTTATCAATAATTTGCTCTGTAAACACCACACCTTCCTTCTCAAAGGTGTTCACAAGAAAATTATGTACCGGCCAAAAAGTAACTTCAGGAAAACTGTCTGTTCCAAGACCGTCTTGATTGGTAACCATCACCAACTCAAAATCCAATTCTCTGGCTATTTTACCAAGGTATTGAAACACTTTTGGATAAAATTCTAATTTTTCAAAACTATCAAGCTGATAATCTACAGGAGGTTCTATGGCTAATGTTCCGTCTCTATCTATAAAAAGTACTTTTTTCATTTATACTAATTTTAAGGTATTTATTAATTTTTTGTTTTCATCTGGTGTACCCACTGTAAAACGCAAGCAATTATCACATAAAATTTGGGTAGTTCTATTTCTTACGATAATTCCTAGTTTAACTAATTGCTTGTAACGTAGAGTAGCGTCATCTACTTGTACTAATAAAAAATTGGCATCAGATGAATATACTTTTTCTACGATCTCAACATTTTCCAAGTCTCTAATCAATTGATTTCTTTCGGATATAATAGCTGTTATATTATTTTTTACTTTCTCCTGATTTAAAAGTGATTGTAGGGCCACATCTTGAGTTAGTTGATTCACATTATAGGGAGGTTTAATCTTGTTTAAGATTGAAATAATTTCTTTTGAAGCATAGCAGACTCCAAGGCGAATTGCAGCTAAACCATAGGCTTTAGATAAAGTTTGCGTAACTATTAAATTTGGAAATTCATCTAACCTACCTAGCCAGCTGTCTTTAATAGAAAAATCTATATACGCCTCATCAATAACTACAATTCCATTAAATTCTTTGATTAAAGTTTCTATACTAGTAGCATCAAAACTATTGGCTGTTGGATTGTTAGGTGAACATAGAAACAACAGTTTGGTTTTAGCGTCTTGACCTTTTACGATCTCCTTAACATTAGGCTGGAAATTTTCTATTAAAGGAATTTTTACCAACTCAATAGCATTGGTATTTGCTAAAACCTCATACATGCCATAGGTAGGAGGTAAAATAATTACATTGTCTTCTCTAGGTTCACAAAAGACCCTGAAAATTAAGTCCAACACTTCATCACTTCCATTTCCTAAAAGTATTTGTTCCTCGGAGATTCCTTTGATTTTAGATAATGCTTCTTTAACTAAAGTCTGTTGCGGATCTGGATATCTATTTAAACCTGTATCAAAAGGATTTTCATTCGCATCAATAAAAACAAACTCTGAAGACATCGCTTTAAATTCATCTCTAGCAGAAGAATAAGCCTCTAGTGATTTTATATTTTCTCTAATTAGATCTTTTATTTCCATCATTTTAAGTCTTTTAATCTGAGAGTTACTGCATTTTTATGCGCTTGCAAACCCTCCGCCTCCGCCATGAGTTCAATTGAGGATCCAATATTTTGAATTCCTGTTTTAGTTATTTCTTGAAACGTAATACTTTTAGTAAAACTATCTAAATTTACACCTGAATAGGTCTTTGAATATCCATTAGTTGGCAAAGTATGGTTGGTTCCTGAAGCATAGTCTCCTGCACTTTCAGGAGTATAATTTCCTATAAATACAGAACCTGCATTGCTAATACCTTCAATAAAAAAATCATTGTTTTTTGTACATACAATAAAGTGTTCTGGAGCGTATTCATTAATTAAAGCCAAGGATTCTTTAAAATCTTTTACTAGAATAGATTTTGAATTCTGAATGGCTCTGGTTGCAATTTCTTTTCTTGGAAGTTCTTCAAGTTGCTTCTTAAGTTCTGTAAAAACATTTTCAATGATTGTGTTTGAAGTACTAACCAATAGTACTTGGCTATCGGCTCCGTGCTCTGCTTGACTTAATAAATCGGAGGCAATAAATGATGCATTCGCAGATTCATCAGCCATCACTAAGAGTTCACTTGGTCCAGCTGGCATGTCTATAGCTACTCCAAATTTAGTAGCTAGTTGTTTTGCAACAGTTACAAACTGATTTCCAGGACCAAATATTTTATAAACTTTTGGAATAGTTTCTGTTCCGAAAGTTAATCCTGAAATCGCTTGGATTCCTCCTACTTTATAGATATTAGTAACACCACAAAGGCTAGCAGCATATAAAATTTCATTAGCAATTTTACCCTCTTTGTTTGGAGGCGAACACAGAACTATCTCTTGGCATCCTGCGATTTTTGCAGGAATGGCCAACATTAGAACTGTGGAAAACAGTGGTGCAGTTCCTCCAGGAATATACAAGCCAACTTTTTCTATTGGTCTTTTTTCTTGCCAACAAACCACTCCAGGAGTAGTTTCTTGATACACTTTTTCAGTTTTTTGTGCCCTATGAAATTTTTCAATATTAGCGGCTGCCTGTTGGATAGCTTCTTTTAATTCTATTGAAACAGCTTCAACTGCAATGCTAATTTCTTCTTGAGTTACTAAAAAAGATGACAACTTAACCTTATCGAACTGTTTAGTATATGTACTGATAGCCCTGTCACCATTTACCTGAACATCCTCAAAAACTTCATTGACTGTTGCTTCAATTTCTTTGACCGTTTGTGTTGGTCTTTTTAAGATTTGAGACCACTGATCTCTTCTAGGATATAGAATATTTTTCATTACAACACCATTTTTTCAATTGGACAAACTAAAATACCTTCTGCTCCCTTTTCTTTTAATTCATCAATAATTTCCCAAAACTGATATTTACTTATTACTGAATGCACAGAACTCCATCCTTCTTCCGCCAATGGTAAAACAGTAGGGCTTCTCATTCCTGGCAATACCTTTAAGATGTCTTTTAGTTTCTCATTTGGAGCATTCATCAAAACATATTTAGAGTTTCTTCCTTTTAAAACAGATTCAATTCTAAACTGAAACTTGTTTAAAATAGTCTTCTTTTCCATCGTTAGTTTTGGAGAAACAGCTAATACAGCCTCAGATTCTAATAATACCGCTACTTCTTTTAAATTGTTTTTAAATAAGGTACTACCACTAGATACAATATCACAAATACCATCAGCTAGTCCAATATTTGGAGCAATTTCTACAGAACCGTTTATGACATGAATCTCTGTGTCAATTCCTTTATCAATTACATATTTTCTAACAGTATTTGGATAGGAAGTAGCAATTCTTTTATTGGCAAAATAATCAATACCTGTATAGGTTTCATTTTTTGAAATTGCCAAAGAAACTTTACACTTAGAAAATCCTAGACGTTGAGTAAATAATATTTCTTCACCTTTTTCAATTAATACATTTTCTCCAATAATAGCAATGTCTACCACGCCGTCTCTGAGGTATTGTGGAATATCACCATTTCTTAGATAAAATACTTCTAATGGGAAATTTCTAGCAGAAGCTTTTAACTGATCTTTGCCATTATCTATGGAAATCCCACAGTCTTTAATAATTTTCAGAGAGTCTTCATTTAATCTCCCAGATTTTTGAATTGCAATTCTTAATATTGTCATAATATTTGCCCGAGAAAGCGGGTATCTTATAATTATTTTGAGATAATCTTTGGGTTATTAAAATGGAAAAACCCGTTTGATTGTCTCAAACGGGTTTTTAATATGTTGAATTTATTCAATACATTTTCACTTCGCCTGAGTCGAATGATAAAAATGGTGATGATGATTTTGAATAAATTTCATGTTTAAAATAATTTATGCAAATTTTGCAATTTTATTTATTAATTACCAAACTAATTGGTTTATTTATTTGTTAAAAAACAACTTTTTATGATATTCTAAAATTTTTGAATGAAAATTTTAATAATCTATTTAAATAGTAACTTTTATTTTAAATTTTGTAAAATAAAATCAACTGTTTTGTTCGCATTATTATTTACAAAGAAAGAATTTGTTAAATGTTTGGCAGGAATTGCATACTTGTTTTGAATCATATAACTGATAGTATCTAAAAATTCTAGTGAAACTTTACCCGTTATTAACAAGTTTAAATCTTTACCACTCTGATGATAATCATAAATTTTTTTCAAGCCTGAAAGATATAAATAGTCTTTTGTAAAACCACCTCCTCTGTGAGCTCTTACGGAAATATAGAATGCTTGTTCTCTTTCTAAATCATAAGAATTATGAAGCATTCTAAAAGTTTTAGAAAAAGAGTATCCTTTTGCCAAACTATCAACAGCTAATACTCGATAAGCTAATTCTTTTAAACGTTTTATGGTAAGATTTCCAGACATATATTCACTGAAAACTGCTAAACCCTCTTGAGTTTCTTCATTCCCTGGAAACCCATGAGAAAATATTTTTAAAGGATGCAAAACACCATTCATAGTTGTAACCATATGAACCCCAATTTCATGATTTGCTAAAACATTAATTTCATTATCAGAAAATACATGGTTTTTATTTAACACCAATGCTTTAGTACTATTTGAAACCATGGCAATAGCTCCCATAGTAGATGATTTTTTAATCTCATAGGTAAAATCGTATTTTTTGGAATACTCTTTAAAGAAATTAAATGATTCTTCTACTGAATATTTAGGTTGAAACATCTCAGAATTTTTATCTTCTACTTCAAAATGAAGAATAAATTTAGCGTTTTCTACATCTTGTTCGGTTGGAGTTCCAAAAGAACGAAGACTATTGTAATAAAAACGCTTACCTGTTCCAATCGTTTCTATACATTGTATTAGTCCCGAATAAAAATAAATTATATCTTCATAAAAATCTCTTAAAATATCGTCTTCTATTTCACTAATTGTTAGTTTAAAAAATTCTTTATGCAAGTTAAACTTATCGAAGTCTCTTTCTGGGTATTTAAAATTAGGATCTGTAAGGTATTTAGAGCTAAAAAAATGTTCTTTTTCAGATTCTATATTAATTGGATTCACATAATTTAATAACTCAATTTTTTTTACGAGCTGATCTATGCAATTATCAATTTCAAAAAGTGTTTTATTTTGTAAGGAAGTATCATTCATTTTGGGTCATTTTATAAATCCTATTAATCCATAAAAAATAAATTAATTCTAAATAATTACCAAATTTACAATTTATGACTTGTATAAAAAGCTTCAGCATGTTTTTTTAATTCAGTTTTTAAATATGTTTCAATAGCCTCTATTACCTCTGGATACATAATATATTTAAGCTCATCACAATAAACCTTAGAAATTTCTGTAGCTAGCACCAGGGTGTTGTTAAAGTGTTGGCTTACATACTTTAAAAAATAACCATTCCCTAAAAAAGTATCATTAACTTTAGATGTTGATTTTATATCCTTTGGAAAAGGAGTTTTTTCTAAAGTTGCTCTCCATGATTCAATATCATTTTCAAATCTTTTTTGATCTACATTGCTGGTTCCTAAATTCCAAGTTGGCACTTCTCTATTCCAACGCTTCCAGTTATAACTGTGCATGTCATACACAATACAAATACCAAATTTTTCTTCTAGTTTAGATACCAATGCACAAACAATTTTAAAAAAGTTCTCATGTTTTAATAAACTTTTCTCTTTTTCTTTATCAGATAATGAAGTATGCCATAACTTTTTTCCCCAAGCATCTTCATATATGGCTGTTTCCGGTGATCTGTTTAAATCATACTCAAATCTAGAATCATTTCCTGCAATTACTATTGGATGTGATTGAATCATTTGTTTTGTAGCCGGATCTTCTTCATACCAACGTTCATATTCTGAATGTATACAGTTTTTCCACAAATCTTTTCTAAATTGGTGACCATCATGAACAGCTCCACATACATAGTGAACATACTCATCAATCTTAATAGTAAAAGAATAGTCGGATGAAACTGCGTGAAATACTTCTTCTTTGTTAATTTTCTCAATAATTTGTTTAACTGATAATCGTAAAATCATGCTTCGTCAACCATTCTTTTTAAGTCTGTTTTTCTTTGAAAAGCAGCATTCCTTTCTAATACTTTACTTTCTATAAAGTCAACAACTTTTTCTTGTACCTTAATTTTATATACTTTATTGATATAAGTAATTCCTCCAGGGCTCATCACATTTACTTCTACTAATTTTCCACCTATTACATCAATTCCAACAAAATAAAGACCATCTTGAACTAATCTAGGCCCAATCTTTTGACACAATATTTTCTCTTGATTTGTAAGTTTGTGTTTAGCAACAGTTCCTCCAGCAGAAACGTTAGAACGATGATCTTTATCACCTGGAATTCTTCGCATGGCTCCTACTGGAATTCCATTTAAAAGTAAAATTCTAACATCACCTTGGTCTGCTCCTTCAATATATTCTTGGAGAATAACATAATCTGATGTTCCGTCTTTTTTATGAATATAAAAATCTAACAGTGAATTTATATTTCCCATTGCTGATTTTTCAATTAAAATAACTCCTGAACCTCCAAAACCATCTAAAGGTTTTAAAATCATTTTATCAGAAGTAGATTCTTCAATCATTTTAATTAAATAATCTTTATTCTTAGATACATGTGTAACAGGAATAATTTCATTGTTAGGGTCTTCAAATGCAGCAGTGTATAATTTATTATTAGCTTCACGCATTCCTCTTACTGAATTTATAATAAAAACATCGTCCTTAACAGAATCTAAAAAGTTCAACATTAGAGGATCTAAAGGAGGCTCTGCTCGCATAAATATTACATCAAAACCAGCAATTGGAAGCATTTCTTCCCTAGTTTTAGTGTTTTTGTAAAATGATTTAATACTTGTAGATACTTTTTCAACTCTATTTAAAATTGTACAAAAAGCATTGGTAACACTATTTCTAATGGTTAAATTAGAGGGGGTACAAATTGCTACCCCATGGCCTCTTTTCATGCATTCATGAATCAATGTAAGAGAAGTGTCATTTTCTGGTGATTTGATACTTTCCCAGGGGTACATTAAAAAACAAACATTCATAATTTATGGTTTTTATTTATATATTATTTTTGTAGTTATCATCCCAATTTTTCTTTTTTGGTTCTCCCAATTTACCAATAGACATAGCAACTAGCATAGATACAGCTGCATCACCAGTAACATTTACCACGGTTCTACACATATCTAAAGGTCTGTCTACTGCAAAAATAAGAGCCAAACCTGCTTCTGGAATTCCGGCATAACCTAACACACCAACCAACATAACCATACCAGCACCTGGCACCGCTGCTGAACCTATTGAAGCTAATGTTGCTGTAGCAATAATACCTAACTGTGTCCCAAAAGATAAATCCATACCAAATGCTTGTGCAATAAAAACCGCTGCAACAGCTTGGTATAAACTAGTACCATCCATATTTATTGTGGCACCAATAGGTAAAACAAAACTTGCTACTTCTTCTTCTACTCCAATATGTTCCGTAACTCTTTCCATAGTTACAGGAAGCGTTGCCGCGCTTGAACTAGTAGAAAATGCCAATAATTGAGCGGGTGAAATAGCTTTCATAAAAAAGCTTGGTCTTTTTTTGGTAAAAACAAAAACAAGAATATTGTATATTACGATCATTAAGGCTAGCCCTAATACAACAGTTAAAGCGTACCATGCCAACGCTTTAAATAGATCTACACTTGGTGATTCTGCTATTAAAGCTGCTAACAATGCAAAAACACCGTAAGGAGCTGCCAGCATTATTAAATCTACCATTTTTAGGATAACTTCATTAAAACCATCAAAAAAACTTTTAACAGTTTTTCCTTTTTCTTCAGGAATTAAAATTAGGCCAATGCCAAAAAACACAGCAAAGAAAATTACTTGTAGCATATTTCTATTACTTGTGGCTGCAGCAAAAATATTCTGAGGCACTAAGTCTACCAATGCTTGTAAAGGACCACTTTCTTCCTGTTTTGATGCTTCGTCTTTATATTTTTTTGTATTGTCACTATACCCATCAACTAATTCTGTTCTAGTCTTATCTGAAATAGAATTTCCTGGCTTTACAAGATTTACTAGAACCAATCCTATAGAAACTGCTATTACTGTTGTTACAATGTAAATTGCAATGGTTCTGCCTCCCATTTTAGATAATTTAGAAATATCTTTTAAATCTGACACTCCTTTTATTAAAGCAGCCAAAATAAGTGGAATAGCTATTAATTTTAGTGAATTTATAAATATGGTACCAAATGGTTTAATCCAATCTTTTATAAATTCTTTTCCGAAATCAAAATTAGTCATCACAAGAGCAAAGGCCACTCCTAAACCCATTCCAATTAATATCTGCCAATGCAGTGCCAGTTTTTTCATCTATATATTTTAAATTATTTAATTTTTGAAAGATAAAATAAATCTTAGATATATTCTTGCTAATCTTCTATAGATTCGTTTTTATATGATAATGTAATCCTCTATTTTTGCAAACAGAAATAATCTAATGGAAAAACTAAAAGAACGTTGGGGCATTACTTCCAATATTCAAATCATTCTTATATTAATTGTTTTTGCAATTAATGGTTCTTTTGCCGCATGGGTTGCAAATCCTGTAACTGCTTTTCTAGGAATATCTAAAACAGTAACAAGTGGTTTTATCTATTGGCCCTTAAGAATTATACTTATTTTTCCAATATACCAGTTAACACTTCCCATTGTTGGATTTTTGTTTGGACAATTTAAGTTTTTTTGGAATTTTGAAAAAAAATTTTTGCGTAGAATTGGTTTTGGTTTTCTTTTTAAAGAAGAAAAATAATGTATGAAATTTGAAGACTTCACAAAAAATATAACTCAATTAAAAAAAATACAATTAGGAGGCGTAGAAGCACAATTTAAATTGGCTCCAGAAATGCGTTTAGCTTATGATGATAAAAAAATAACTGCAAATAATCCAAAAATTGCAGCTGTATTAGCACTATTTTACCCTAATAATAACAATAATACATCTTTATTACTAACCAAAAGGGCCAGCTACAATGGCCCACATTCTAATCAAATAAGTTTTCCTGGCGGAAAGATTGAAAAATCTGACAACAACCTTAGTCAAACTGCTTTGAGAGAAACTTTTGAAGAAGTAGGAGTTTCTCAAGAAAAAGTTGAAATATTGAGAGAAATTACTAATGTTTATATACCTCCTAGTAATTTTTTAGTGACTCCTTTTATTGGTATAACAAAAACAAAACCAATGTTTAAAGTTAATTCAGAAGTTGCTGAAATTATAGAGGTTTCATTTCTTGATCTTTTAGATGATAATAATGTAGGAACCATTCAAATAACAAATTCATACATGAGAGAAACTTTAGTACCAAGTTTTAATATTAATGGTTCGGTTATATGGGGAGCAACAGCAATGATATTAAGTGAAATTAAAGAGGTACTTAAAAAAACTCAACTATAAATACTTTTGTACTTTAGCAAGTAATTATTAAAAAACATTTATGAATGGCCTTATTTAAAAAGAATCCTTTCGGACATATTTTATGGATTAAAAAAATGTTGATTAGAATTCTGGGAATTATTTCTCATAGTCGCTACAGAAGTTTTAATAATTTACATATTGAAGGCTCAGATATTTTAAGAAATATTCCAGAAAACAATGTTCTTTTTATTTCAAATCATCAAACATATTTTGCTGATGTTGCCGCTATGTTTCATGTTTTTAATGCCGCCTTGAAAGGAAGAGACGATTCTATAAAAAATATAGGTTATATATGGAATCCAAAATTAAATTTATATTATATCGCAGCCGGAGAAACAATGCGTTCAGGTATATTACCAAAAATATTTGCTTACACTGGTTCGGTGTCTATTGATAGAACTTGGAGAAGTGCTGGAGAGAATGTTAACAGACAAGTAAAAATGTCAGACATTTCTAATATAAGCAAAGCCTTAGATGATGGCTGGGTAATTACTTTCCCTCAGGGCACAACCACCCCTTTTAAGCCAATTAGAAGAGGAACAGCTCATATTATCAAAACTTACAAGCCAACTGTAGTTCCTATAGTTATTGACGGGTTTAGACGTTCTTTTGATAAAAAAGGCTTAATGATAAAAAAAAGAAATGTATTACAATCTATGGTTATTAAAGAACCTTTAGAAATTGACTATGAAAATGACGAAATAAGTGATATTGTTACAAAAATTGAATATGCAATAGAACAACATCCTTCTTTTTTAAAGGTTATTTCTACCAAAGAATATGCTGAACAAGAAGATGAATTGCATAAAAAGCGAAAATTTTGGAATTTGTAAACTTCTATTTAACTTGAAATTATTTTAAAATAATTTTGAATTAACTATAATTTTTTGTGATAGTTTTTACTATTTTTATAAGAAATTATTATCTATGACAATTACTCAATTAAAATATGTTCTTTCAGTAGCTGAGTATAAGAATTTTACTGTGGCTGCTGAGCATAGTTTTGTGACTCAACCAACATTAAGTATGCAAATTCAGAAATTAGAAGATCAGTTAGGAGTTTTAATATTTAATCGTTCTAAAAAACCCATTGAATTAACCGATGTTGGTAAAAAAGTAGTTGAACAAGCAAAAGTCATCGTAAATGAAAGCATTAGAATCGTAGATATTGTTCATCAATACAAAGGATTCATTGGAGGTGAATTTAGATTGGGTATCATACCAACTGTAATGCCAACATTACTCCCAATGTTTTTAAATAATTTCACAAAAAAATACTCAAAAGTAAAACTTATTATAGAGGAGTTAACTACTGAAGAAATTATTAAGAAATTGTCAGAAAATCATTTAGATGCTGGATTAGCTGCTACTCCATTAGAAAATGAAGCTATCAAAGAAATACCTCTTTACTACGAGCCCTTTGTTGGCTTAATTCCAAAAGAGCATCGTTTGTTTCATAAGAAAGAAATTAAATCTGGGGAGTTAGAAATGGAAGATATTTTATTACTAGAAGATGGTCATTGTTTCAAGGATAGTGTTATAAATCTATGCAGCACTTATAAAACAAATAATAACAAAGGGTTTAAACTAGAAAGTGGAAGTTTTGATACATTAATTAAACTCTCAAAAGAAGGCCTGGGAATGACCCTACTTCCCTACTTGCATACACTTGATTTAAATGAAAAAGACAAAAAACTTTTAAGAGAATTTACCTCTCCACAACCCGCAAGAGAAATAAGCTTAATTTATCATAAATCACAATTAAAAATTCAATTAATTGATGCTTTAAAAAATTCTATAGACGGAGTCATACGTGGAGCTATTTCATTTAATGATGTAAAAATAATTAGCCCCTTACAAAAAAAGTAAACTTACTATTAATACATTTTCTCTCTCAATTCTTTCACTTTTGGATCAGCTAAATATTCATCAAAAGAAGATTCTCTATCAATTACTCCATTTGGAGTTATTTCAATAATTCTATCAGCAACTGTCTGAGCGAACTCATGATCATGTGTAGAAAATAAAACCGTTCCTGGAAAATTTATCAGTGAGTTGTTTAATGCTTGTATAGATTCTAAATCTAAATGATTTGTTGGTTCATCTAAGATTAATACATTGGCTCTTTTCATCATCATTCTAGATAACATACACCTAACTTTTTCTCCACCAGAGAGAACATTACTTTTCTTAAGAGCTTCCTCTCCTGAAAAAATCATTTTTCCAAGAAAACCACGCAAGAAAACTTCTTCTCTTTCTTCTTCTGTTTGTGCATATTGGCGAAGCCAATCTACTAAGTTGAGATTTCCATCTTCAAAAAAGTTTGAATTATCTAATGGTAAATATGACTGAGTAGTTGTTACTCCCCAATCAAATTTTCCAGCATCTGATTTTTTACCCCCTGCAATAATTTCATAAAAAGCAGAGATTGCTTTTGAGTTTTTAGAAATAATAGCAATTTTATCTCCTTTGTTTAAGTTAATATTGATATTGCTAAATAAAACCCCTTCATTTGATGTTTTTGAAAGTCCTTCAATATTTAAAATCTGATCTCCTGCTTCTCTTTCACTTTTAAATATGATTGCTGGATATCTTCTACTAGAAGGTTTAATATCATCTACATTTAATTTTTCAATCATCTTTTTTCTACTTGTTGCCTGCTTAGATTTTGCAACATTAGCCGAAAAACGTCTGATAAAATCTTCGAGTTCTTTCTTTTTGTCTTCTGCTTTTTTATTTTGTTGAGCCCTTTGTTTAGCTGCTAATTGTGAAGATTCATACCAAAAAGTATAATTTCCAGAGAAATGATTGATCTTTCCAAAATCTATATCAGATATATGAGTGCAAACTGCATCTAAAAAGTGACGGTCATGAGATACAACAATCACAGTATTATCAAAATTTGCTAAAAAGTTTTCTAACCAAGCAATCGTTTCAAAATCTAAATCATTGGTTGGTTCATCCATTATTAAAACATCTGGATTTCCAAAAAGTGCCTGAGCAATTAATACTCGTACTTTTTGTTTACCATCTAGTTCACTCATAAGCGTGTAGTGATACTCTTCCTTTATTCCTAAATTTGAGAGCATAGCAGCGGCATCAGAATCTGCATTCCAACCATTCATTTCTTCAAACTTCACCTGTAACTCCCCAATTTTATCAGCATTTTCATCTGTATAATTAGCATAAAGGGCATCTATCTCAGACTTAATGGCAAACAAATCTTTATTTCCCATCACTACAGTTTCTAAAACAGGAAAATCATCAAATGCATAATGATCTTGAGTTAAAACAGACATTCTTTTTCCTGATTCTAAAGATACATGTCCTGAGGTTGGATCCATTTTACCAGAAATAATTTTCAAAAAAGTAGATTTCCCTGCACCATTGGCACCAATAATACCATAGCAATTACCGTGAAGAAATTTAGTGTTTACTTCATCAAACAAAATACGTTTCCCAAACTGTACTGATAAATTTGAAACTGATAACATTTCTTATTTTTTTTAAATTATGCGCAAAAATACTAAATAGATTTAGGTTTTGACTTAAAAATATCCATGATTAAAACCACAGATCTCAGATTTAATATATTAATCAGATAAAAATATTTTAATTTTATAACAAACACATTTTAGAAGTGTAATATCTCTTTTAACAAGCTATTAACAAGCTTGCCTAGTTTAGATATGTATTTTTGTTAAAATAATGGGGATATTTACTAAAATTAGAATAACAAACAAACTTCTTGCACTAGTTTATTTTTCAGTCTTTATTGGTTGTGAAAATAAAACTGTGTGTAACAGCACCTATTTTGGTGGAAAGATAATTAACCCAAAAACTAATCATGTAGTTTTATTTGAAAATGAAACTCCCATAGATACTTTTTATCTAGACAATAAGAATTCATTTTTAGGTGAAATAACATCTTTAAACGAAGGGCTTTTCTACTTTAAACATGGTAACGAAAATCAATACGTTTATCTTGAACCTAAAGACAGCCTATTAATTCGTTTAAATACTTGGAATTTTGATGAAACGCTTGTTTTTAGTGGAAAAGGAGCTGAAAAAAACAACTTATTAATTGATAGTTTTCTTGAATCAGAAAAGGATAAAAAATTATTTTACTCCTATTATGATTTATCTCCTTTAGACTTTAGCGCTAAAGTTGTAGCTGCAGAAGAAATTAAACTAGCAAGGTATAACGATTTTGTATCAAAAAACCCTGAATCATCTGAAAAATACAATAGTATTCTAAAAATTGCACTAACCTATCCATTGTACTCTAAAATTGAAAATTACCCGCTAGCTCACTCAGTAAAAATTAATGATGGCAAACATCTGGAGATAAATAGTAGTTTTTACAAACACAGAGAATTTATTACCAAAGACAAAGATTCTTTGATATACTTTTATGCATATAGAGACTATATAGTTAGTAATTTATATAACAAAGCTCATTCTTTAGGACATGATTTAGCTTCCGATGAATTTACAATTGATTTACTAAATATAATTTCAGAACAATTTAATAATGAAAATTCTATAAACTCTATGTTGAAGAGAATTTTTATTACACATTTTTACAGAAAATCTTCTAGTGATATTAATGAAGAAACATTTAACACTTACCTAAAGTTAAGTTCTAGTAACGAAGATGAAAAATTAGTAAAAAACCTACTCTTTGATTGTAAAAAAATAAAAAAGGGAATTATAATACAAAATTTTGATATTACAGATTATAACAAAACCAAAAGATCAATTAAATCGCTTATAAGAAACAAAAAAGCAGTATTGTATTTTTGGAATCCAGATTTTACAAGTAAAGATTTTATAGGTAGTAGAATTCAATACTTGTCTAAAAAGCACCCTGATTTAAAGTTTATTGGTATAAAAATTGTAGGCGATCATAAAGACAGAATATATAAACTTGATATAAAATCTCAATATTATTTGGAGCAAGACAGCAAAGCAAATTCCTTTCTAACGAGTAAAATGCCAAGAACAATTTTAGTTGACAAGAAAGGTTATGTTATTAATGACTATGCATCATTATCTTCCAGAAAAATCTTTAAACAAATAGAGCTTCTAGCTAAAAAGTAAATAGCTCTTATTACACTGTTTTATTATATTTATCTTACATTTGCACGTTTTTTGGTGAAAAAATAAATCACCAAAAATCAAAGTCGTATTATAAATTAAGATTTGCAGGTGGGCGTCTGTGGATCAACAAAAAACACAGTATGTCAACATTTTTAGAATTAGGTTTAAAAGAACCTATCAATAGAGCATTAACAGATTTAGGATATGAAAAACCTACTGTTATTCAAGAGAAAGCAATTCCTCAAATTATATCTTCAACAGACGATTTAAAAGCATTTGCACAAACAGGAACAGGAAAAACTGCTGCATTTAGTTTGCCAATTTTACAGTTAGCAGATGAAAATAGTAAAAATACCCAAGCAATTATTTTATCTCCTACTCGTGAACTAGCTGTTCAAATAGGAAACAATATAAAAGAATTTGCAAAACATATGCCTAATATAAAAGTAGTTACTGTTTACGGTGGTGCTAATATAGAAGAACAAATAAGAGGTCTTAAAAGAGGCGCTCAAATTGTTGTTGGTACCCCAGGAAGAACAGTAGACTTAATTAACAGAAGAGCTTTAAAGCTTGGCAATGTTGAGTGGTTGGTTTTAGATGAAGCAGATGAAATGCTTAATATGGGTTTCAAAGATGAATTAGATAAAGTTTTAGAAGCTACTCCTGAAACTAAGCAAACTCTATTATTTTCTGCAACATTTCCAAAAGAGGTTGAAGCAATTGCAAGAAACTATATGACCAAGCCTGTAGAGGTTACCTCGGGTCAAAAGAATAGTGGTACAGATAAAGTTAGCCATGAGTATTATTTAGTTACTGAAAGAACACGTTATCAAGCATTAAAAAGGATTGCTGATTTAAATCCAGATATTTATGCTATCATTTTTTGTAGAACTAGAAGAGAAACACAAGAAGTTGCAGATCATTTAATCAAAGATGGATACAATGCTGATGCATTGCACGGAGAATTATCTCAGGGGCAACGTGATTCTGTAATGGGTAAATTTAGAAAGAAAACCGTACAAATATTAGTAGCTACAGATGTTGCAGCTCGTGGGTTAGATGTAAATAGTCTTACCCATGTAATCAATCATAAACTACCAGATCAAATAGAAAACTATACACACAGAAGTGGTAGAACTGGTAGGGCTGGAAAAACAGGAATTTCTATTGCTTTGGTAAGTAATAAAGAAAAAGGAAGAATTGGCGCTATAGAACGTATTATCAAACAAAAGTTTATTCTTGGTAAAGTTCCAAGCGGTAAAGAAATTTGCCAAAACCAATTAATGCATTTAATTGATAAAGTTAATGCTATTGAGGTAAAAGAGAGTGAAATTGTAGAATTTCTACCAAGTATTTATGAAAAGTTAAAAGGCTTAACAAGGGAAGAATTAATACAAAAATTTGTCTCATTAGAATTTAATTCATTTTTATCTTATTACGAGAATGCAAAGGATTTAAATGATTTATCTAGTAGAGATAATTCTAGAGGTGGACGATCTGTTGATGAAAACATGACTCGTTTCTTTATAAATATTGGTCGTAAAGACAGTTTAAACCCCGCTAAATTAATTGGATTAATTAACGATCAAAAAATTACAGATAATATAGAAATAGGAGCCATTGATATTTTAGATACCTTCTCATTCTTTGAAATAGACAAGAAATTTGAAGAAGAAACATTAAGTACTTTTTCTAACAATCAACCAGAATTTAGTGGTAGAGGTGTAAATATTGAAATTACTAAAAAAGAACGCGGCGGTGGCGGTGGAAGACGTGGTAGAAAACCTTTTGGAAAAAAAGACGGTGGTGGATTTGGAAAACGAAGAAGTTCTGAAGGATTCTCTGGTGGAAGAAGAAGTGAAGGTAGTGTTAGAGGAAGAAGTTCTTCTAGAAGCGGTGGAGACAGACCAGATAGAAATTCTAGCAGCGATAGAAAGCCTAGCGGATTTGGTAGAAAACGAAGAGATAGATAATCTTTTTTATGTATGAAATTAAAAACCCCAAGCTTTTTAGCTTGGGGTTTTTAATTTTTGTTTCTTAAAAAAACTACTACTCCATCATTGAAGCAGCTAGCTTTTTATAAGTGCCATTTTCTAATAAGTCTCTAATTGCAGAAAATGCTACAATCGTTTCATCTATATCTGTTTGTGTATGCGTTGCTGTAGGAATTAATCGTAAAATAATTAATCCTTTTGGTATTACTGGATAGACTACAATTGAGCAAAATACACCATGATTTTCTCTTAAATCATGAACCAAAGCCATTGCTTCTGGCACCTCTCCCTGAAAAAAAACTGGGGTAATACATGTTTGAGTGGTCCCTAAATCAAAACCAGCATTACGTAAACCAGATTGTAAAGAATTGGTGTTTTTCCATAACGTATCTTTTAATTCTGGCATGGTACGAATCATGTCTAAGCGCTTTAATGCTCCTTTTACCATGGCCATAGGCAATGTTTTTGCAAAAGTCTGTGAACGCATATTATATTGTAAAAACTGAATCACATCTTTATCTCCAGCCAAGAAAGCACCAATACCTGCCATAGATTTTGCAAAAGTTGCAAAATATACATCAATATCATCTTGTACTCCTTGTTCATAACCAGTACCTCTACCACCCTCTCCCAATGTTCCAAAACCATGGGCATCATCTACTAATAACCTAAAATTGTATTTTTCCTTGAGGGCTACAATTTCTTTTAAACGACCTTGTTCTCCTCGCATTCCAAAAACACCTTCAGAAATTGCTAGAATTCCTCCTCCAGTTTTTTCAGCCATTTTCACAGCTCGCTTCATGTTTTTTTCAAAACTCTCCATGTCGTTATGTCTGTAAACAAAACGTTTTCCTGGATGTAAACGAACACCATCTATAATACAGGCATGTGTATCTACATCGTATACTATGATATCATTTTTACTTACCAAAGCATCAATTGCTGACATAATACCTTGGTATCCAAAATTTAATAAATACGCTTTATCTTTCCCTACAAACTCTGCACACTCTCTTTCTAATTGCTCGTGAAAATCTGTATGACCAGACATCATCCTTGCCCCCATTGGGTAAGCCATACCGTGTTCTATTGCTGCTTCTCCATCAGCTTTTAATACTTCAGGATGATTTGCTAGCCCTAAATAATCATTTATACTCCATGTAATTACCTTCTTTCCATTGAAAGACATACGGTTAGAAATTGGACCTTCTAGCTTAGGAAAAACATAGTATCCTTCTGCTTTATCTGCCCAGTTACCTAGTGGTCCTTTGTCTGCTTTTATTCTATCAAATAGGTCGTTTGTCATGTTGTGAAATATTTTATGAACGAATTACTTTTAAGGGTGTAAAGTAACTGAATTTTGGGGAGTTATTCAAATAAAATAATTCTTGATTGAACTAATTTTACGAGAAAACATCTACATAGTATTTATTTATTAAATATAGGTTGAAGGTTTATTCTGTGGTAATTTAGGATCATAGAAACCTTGTTCTTTCATCCAAGTATCGCTGTAAATTTTACTCATATAGCGAGATCCATGGTCTGGAAATATTAAAACCACAAAACTATCTTTATCAAACATTCCTTTATTGGCATATTGTTCTGTTGCTTGCATAATAGCCCCACAGGTATATCCTGGAAAAATTCCTTCTTTTTTTATAATCTCTCTTGCCTTGTATGCTGCATCTTTGTCTGTTACTTTTTCATAAATATCTATGGTTGAAAAGTCTGTTGCAGCAGGAATCAAATTCTTTCCTAAACCTTCTATTTTATAGGGTTTAATTTCATTTTTATCTAATTCACCTGTTTCATGATACTTTTTCAAGACAGATCCTACAGCATCAACTCCTAAAATTTTAATTGCTGGGTTTTGTTCTTTTAAATATTTACCTGACCCAGATATGGTACCTCCTGTTCCGCTGGCAACCACTAAGTGAGTAATTTTACCATTAGTTTGTTTCCAAATTTCTGGACCAGTAGTCTGATAATGTGCTTCAATATTTAACGTGTTAAAGTATTGATTTATATAGACAGAATTAGGAGTTTCTCTATGAATTCTTTTGGCTACTTCGTAATAAGAATTTGGGTCATCTACTGCTACGTTGGCAGGGCAGACATAGACCTCTGCTCCCATGGCTCTTAGTCCATCAATTTTATCTGTAGAAGATTTGTCACTAACAGCCAATTTACATTTATAGCCTTTAACCATGGCTATCATTGCCAGTGAAAATCCAGTATTTCCGGAGGTAGTCTCTACAATAGTACTTCCTGGCTTTAGAATTCCTTTTTTTTCTGCATTTTCTACAATATGCAAAGCAATTCTATCTTTTTGCGATTGACCAGGATTAAACATCTCTAATTTTGCAAAATAATTTCCTGGAAAATCTTTAGTAATAACATTCAATTGAACCATTGGAGTTTGTCCAACCAATTCTAATAAATTTTTATAAATCTCGTCGTTTCTATCCATTCTTTTAAATCAGCAACAAAAATTATTGTATTTTTTTTTATAATTTATCTTCTAAAGCTAATAGAAATGTATAATCTATTGCTGTTTCTTTTAAAGAATCAAAACGTCCAGAAGCTCCTCCATGTCCAACGTCCATATTAGTGTGTAATAATAAAATATTAGTGTCTGTTTTTAATTCTCTGAGTTTAGCAACCCATTTTGCAGGTTCCCAATACTGTACTTGACTATCAAAATAACCAGTAGTTACTAGCATATTTGGATAATCTTTTGCTGTTACTTGATCGTAAGGTGAATAAGATAACATATATTCATATGCTTCTTTTTCTTTTGGGTTACCCCATTCATCAAACTCTCCTGTAGTTAATGGTATTGTTTCATCTAACATGGTAGAAATTACATCCACAAAAGGAACAGCTGCCACAATTCCATTATAAAGTTCTGGATTCATATTACTAATTGCACCCATTAACAAACCTCCTGCAGAACCTCCCATTGCGTATAAATGTTTGGCAGAGGTATAGTTATTATCAATGAGGTATTTAGAACAATCTATAAAGTCAAAAAATGAATTTTTCTTTTCCATCATTTTTCCATGATCATACCATTCTCTTCCTAAGTATTGACCTCCCCTAATATGAGCAACTGCATATACAAAACCTCTATCTAATAAGCTTAAGCGTGTTGTTGAAAATCCATCAGAAATAGTATATCCATAAGATCCATAGGCATATTGTAATAATGGAGTGTCTTTAGTAAGTTCAGTGTCTTTATGGTATACCAAAGAGATTGCTACTTTTCTACCGTCTCTTGCTGTTGCCCAAACTCGTTCACTCTTATAATTGTTTTTATCAAACTTACCTCCTAAGACTTCTTGCTCTTTTTTAACTTCTTTAGATTGATCTTTCATATTAAAATCAATTACAGAATTTGGAGTAGTCATAGAATTATAAGAATACCTAATTACTTCTGTATCAAATTCTGGATTAGCATAGACACCTGCAGAATAGGTTTCTTCATCAAATGGCAGATAATAATCTTCTTTTCCGTCCCAAGTTTTAATTCTAATCTTTCCTAGACCGTTGGTTCTTTCCTCTATTACTAAATAGTCTTTAAAAATAGAAACATCTTCCAATAAGGTTTTGTCTCTATGCGGAATAACATCTACCCAGTTCTCTTTGGTGGTTTTGTTTACAGGTGTTTTCATCAACTTAAAATTTAAAGCACCATCCTTATTGGTTTGAATGTAAAAATGATCTCCATAATGTGCTAAACTATACTCTAAGTTATCTTCTCTTGGCTGAACAATCTTCCAGTCTCCGTAAGGGTTGTCTGCAGAGATTATTCTAAATTCAGAAGAAAGTGTACTGTAACTACCAATAACAATGAATTTATGAGATTTTGTTTTGTAAACATAGGTACCAAATGTTTCATCTTCTTCTTCAAAAACAACAACATCTTCAGATGAATCAGTTCCTAAAACATGCCTATAAATCATTGAACTTCGTAATGTTACTGGGTCTTTTTTAGTATAAAACAAGGTTTTATTATCATTTGCCCATACAGAACCTCCTGTAGTATTCTCTATTTTATCAGAAAGGATTTCTCCTGTTTCTAAGTTTTTAATTTGAAGAGTGTACTGTCTTCTACTAACCGTATCTGTAGAAAATGCAACCAAACTATTATCTGGACTCACATTAAGACCTCCTAATTGAAAATATTCATGGCCTTCAGCTTCAATATTTACATCAAAAAGCAGCTCTTCAGCTGCTTCTAAGGTTTCTTTTTTACGCCCATAAATAGGATATTGACTACCTTTTTCAAAACGTGTTATGTAAAAATACTTATTTCTAAAGTATGGAACTGAAGCATCATCTTCTTTAATTCTTCCTTTCATTTCTTGAAAGAGTTCCTCTTGGAAATCATTGGTTGAAGCGGTTACCTTATCAAAATAATCATTTTCTGAATTTAAATATGCTTCAACTTTTTGTGTTTGTTTGTCTTTTTCATTGGATGTTTTTTGTTCATCTGTTAAACGCATCCAAAAATAATTATCTGTTCTAGTAGAATTATGTATCCTTAATTCTTTGGCTTGTTTTTCTGCAATAGGCGCTTTTGCGTCTGTGTTCATAGATTTATCTGATTTACATGCAGCAACAAAAATAATACTTATTAGAAGAGTTAGCTTTAAAATTGACTTCATTTTAATGGTTTTTTTATAAGATGCAATATAAAAAAAATAAGGGTGATTATATTTAACCTGTAACTTCATTCATAATATTTTTACAATACTATTTTATATATTAGTATTAAATAATGATTTAATCTAACCAAAAAAAACATTTATTATGGAGCAAAATCATCCAAGACCTGAAAATTACCTTGTTTTTGCAATTTTAACAACAATATTATGCTGTTTACCAACTGGTATTGTAAGTATTGTATACGCCAACAAAGTAAATACGTTATACGCAGATGGAAAGTTTAGTGAGGCAGATGCAGCTTCAAAAAATGCAAAGACTTGGGCAATTGTCTCAGCTGTTATTGCAGTTCTAGGAGTTATCTTATATTTTTTGTTCTTTGCAGCAATAATTGCATCAGCAGGAACTTTCTAACAAATGAAAAAAAAATATAAGTTCATAGTTGGGATATTAATATTACTATTAGTATCCCTTTATTATTTTTTTAACCCTACCGTTTCAAATTTTTTCCCAAAATGTCCATTTCATACTATTACAGGACTTTACTGTCCGGGATGTGGCTCACAAAGAGCCGTTCATGATCTCATGCATCTAAACATTTTTGAAGCCATTAATCATAATGCTTTGATGTTTTTTACGTTTACTTTTGGCATAGGATTGTATTCGTATTCTAAAAAGAAATTTTCTGATTTAATCTATCATCCAAAATCACCTCTAATTATTTTTGGGATAATTTTTCTATTTGGTGTTTTAAGAAACCTTGATGAATTTCATTTTCTAGCACCATAAAAAAAGAGCCGAAAGGCCCTTTTAAATTATTTTTTAAACGCTAAAA
>MDTG01263299.1_pt1 | contig 22744 bp, 25 predicted proteins | sample 811421 | NCBI WGS metagenome assembly MDTG01 (sample SAMN05326645, study PRJNA326480) | marine metagenome | isolation source: seawater | place: Pacific Ocean: South East | collected 2011
GGATATCGATTTTGGAAAAATAAAAGCTAAATTTGGTGGAAGTAGTGCAGGACATAATGGAATTGACTCTATAGATAAATTTATTGGTAAAGACTACTCAAGAGTAAGAATAGGTATTGGTCATCCAAAGGAAAAGAAAAAAGTAAACAATCATGTTCTTGAGGATTTCAAAGAGGATGAAGAAGAAAAAATCAAAGAGATTACAGATAATATTATTAAATCAATACCAACATTAATTGAAAAAAAAATAGATTTATTTTCAAGTAAAGTTAATCAAAATCTTAATGGGATTTAAATGTGGAATTGTTGGCTTACCTAATGTCGGTAAATCAACATTGTTTAATGCTCTTACTGCTTCAAAAAATGCTGAGGCTGCTAATTTTCCCTTTTGTACTATTGATCCGAATGTAGGGGTTGTAGATGTTGTAGATAATAGATTAGATCAATTGTCAAAGCTTTCAAACTCAAAAAAAAAAATTTATACCAATATTACATTTGTTGATATTGCAGGTTTAGTTAAAGGTGCATCTAAAGGTGAAGGACTTGGAAATAAATTTTTATCTCACATTAGAGAGGTAGATGCAATAATTCATTTAGTAAGATGTTTTGACTCAGAAAAAATACAACACGTAAATTCAAAAATAAATCCACTCGATGATCTAGAGATAATAAAAACAGAAATTTTACTTGCTGATATAGATAGTATACAAAAAAAGCTCGAAAAAAATAAAAAAAAATCTTTTAATGAAAAGGAATTATCAATACTTCAAAATAAACTAAAATCTTTAAATGCGGGTGAAGAAACATCTGAAATGTCTACTGAATTTGAAAGAGACTTTTTAAACAGATCTGGTTTATTAACTTTAAAACCTAAAATTATTGTATGTAATGTAGACGAAAATAGCCTTGCTGATGGAAATATTTATACAAAAAAATTAAAAGAAAAATACCAACATGAAAAGATTGTATTAATCTGTGCAGATATAGAGGATCAGATGATGGGTCTAGATAAAAAAGAAAGAGAATCTTTTATGAAAGAAATAGGTTTAAATAAAACTGGTCTGAATAAGCTCATTAGAGAGGGTTATGATCTTTTAAATCTAAATACTTTTTTTACATCCGGACCCGAAGAAAGTAGAGCTTGGACAGTAAAAAAAGATACCTTAGCCCCAAAGGCTGCAGGAGTAATACATACAGATTTTGAAAAAAAATTTATAAGAGCTGAGGCAGTAACTTACGAAGATTTTTTTAAATTTGGAAGTGCAGAGAAATGTAAAGAAGCTGGAAGATTAAGAATTGAAGGAAAAGATTACAAAGTAAAAGATGGTGACGTACTATACTTCCGTGTCAATCCTTGACCAAATTCTCTTCATACTAAAATAAACTAAAACTGATAATATAATTAAAAAAATAATAACCTTGAAACCTAACTTATGTCTTGCTTCTAAGTGTGGCTCTCCAGCCCAAGTTAAAAAAGTTGTTACATCTTTAGCCATTTGATCTATTGAAGCTTTAGTTCCATCGGAGTATTCGATAATATCTTCAGAAAGAGGGTTGGACATTTTTATTTTGTTACCGTCCATATATTCATTATAATAAACTCCATCATCTAATTTAAAATCTTTTGGAGGTTCTTCATAACCCATCAAAACTGAATAAATATAATTAGCTCCACCTTTTCTGGATTTAACTAGGACTGACATATCTGGTGGATATGCTCCTCCATTTGCTGCAGTGGCTGCCTGAATGTTTGGATATGGTGAAACAAATCTATCTGATGGTCTACCTGCTCTAGTAAACATTTCGCCTTGATCATCTGGACCGTCAGTTACCTCAAAACTTGCTGCAATATTTTTTACTTCATTTACGGTAAATTCTGGACCACCGGCTTCACCTAAATTTCTGTAACTTAGAAGCCTCATAGAATGACAGGAGGCACAAACTTCTTTGTAAACTTGATAACCTCTTTGAAGAGATGATCGATCAAATTTACCAGTAAAACTCTTAAAGCTCCAATTTACTTTTAATAAATCTTTCTCTGAAGAGTATAAATTCTTAAAACCTGTTAACGATAAAATCAAGAGAGTAAAAATTAAATATTTTTTAAGCATTAAGTTTATCCTTTAAGGGCAGTTTCTTGCAAAACAGGTTCTGAAATGCTTACAGGTAATGGATCAGTTTTTTCTACTGAACTCAACAAAGGTAAGATTACTAAAAAATGTAAAAAATAATATGCAGTGCCTATTCTAGCAATTAATAAGTACGCTCCTTCTGCAGGCATTGCTCCCATGTAACCTAGGACTAAAACGTCAATAATAAATACCCAAAAAAACTGTTTATATATAGGTCTGAAAACAGAGGATCTTACCTTACTTCTGTCTAGCCAAGGAAGAGCCAACAAAATAAAAATTGATCCAAACATGAGTATAACGCCTCCAAGTTTATCTGGTACTGATCTTAGTATTGCGTAGAAAGGTAAAAGATACCATTCAGGAACAATATGTTTTGGAGTTATCAATGGATTTGCTTGGATATAGTTATCGGGATGCCCTAAAACATTTGGTGAGAAAAAAATAAAACCAGAAAAAATAATTAAAAAAATTAATAAAGCAAAAAGATCCTTGATAGTTATATATGGGTGAAAAGGAACGGTGTCTTTTGAAGGTTTTTTTATATCTATACCTATTGGATTATTATTTCCTGGAACATGTAATGCCCATATGTGTAAAATCACCAAACCTAGAATTATAAAAGGGAATAAGTAGTGTAAGCTAAAAAATCTGGTTAATGTTGGATTATCTACTGAAAAACCCCCCCATAACCAAGTAGTAATGCCTTCGCCTACAAAGGGAATTGCGCTGAATAAGTTTGTTATTACTGTAGCTCCCCAAAAACTCATTTGCCCCCAAGGCAAAACATATCCCATAAATGCAGTGGCCATCATTAAAATATAGATCAACATCCCTATAATCCAGATAACTTCTCTTGGTGATTTATAAGAGCCATAAAATAGTGATCTGAAAATATGAATATACACTGCAAGAAAAAACATCGAAGCACCATTGGAGTGTATGTATCTTAACAACCATCCATAGTTAACGTCTCTCATAATATGCTCTATGCTATCGAATGCCATATCAATATGTGCAATGTAATGCATAGCTAATACTAGGCCAGTAACAATTTGAGTGACCAAACAAAAAGTAAGTATTCCACCAAAAGTCCACCAATAATTTAAATTTTTAGGAGTTGGATAATCAGTTAGATGCGCGCCAAGAGATAGGAGAGGCAATCTATCATTAAACCATTTTCCAAATTTTGATGTGGGAACATATGTGTTTTCGCTCATTAATATTTATCCAATCTTAATAGTATTGCTGTTTACAAATTCATATTTTGGTATTTCCATGTTAACTGGCGCAGGACCTTTTCTTATTCTTCCAGAGGTATCATAGTGAGATCCATGGCATGGGCAAAACCATCCATTAAATTCTCCTTTGTCTGCCAAAGGAACGCACCCTAAGTGTGTGCATACTCCTAACATTACTAACCATTCAGTTTTTTTCACTCTATCTTCATCTTTTTCAGGATGTGGTAATTCATTCAAACTTACAGATTGTGCTTCAGAAATTTCTTCTTGGGTTCGTCTCTTAATAAAGACTGGCTTGCCTCTCCACAATACAGTTACAGATTTGCCTGGCTCAATCTGACTTATATCAACTTCAGTAGTTGCTAAAGCTTTTACAGATCTGTCAGGATTCATTTGATCAATAAAAGGCCAAATAGTTGCACCTATACCTACAGCACCAAGAGTATAGCTTGCTGTAAATAAGAAATCTCTTCTATTTGTTTTTTTTTCTGATTTATCCATATAAGATATTTACAATGTTAAATATTAAATAAAACTAAATTCTTATTTTTGCTAGGGTCAGAATGACACATAAATTAGATTATAATGGTTAATATAGCGCTTTATAATCCTGATATTCCACAAAATACAGCTGCAATAATTAGGTTGGCAGCCTGTCTTGGTCTTAAAGTCCATATCATTGAACCATGTGGATTCAACTTAGAGGATCCAAGATTTAAAAGAGTAGTCATGGATTATATGAAAATAAGTAATATTTTAAGATATCAAAGTTTTGAATTCTTTAAGAAAAAAAACTCTAATTCGAGAATTATTTTAATGACAACGAAAGCTAAAAAATCATACTACAAATTTAAATTTAAAAAGAAAGATATATTACTTTTTGGAAGAGAAAGTGCAGGAGTACCTAGTGAGATACATGAAGAAATTAAGAATAAAATAAAAGTTAACTTGAGTAAAAAAGCAAGATCTCTTAATGTAGCTATGTGCGTAGCAATAGTTGCTTCGGAAGCAATAAGACAGAAATTTAATTTTTAAAAATATGAATATTAAAGAAAAACAAAAACTGGTAAAAAAATGGTTCATACGATTACAAGATAATATTTGTAATTCAATAGAACAAATAGAAAAGGATTTTGGCTCAAACATTAAATTTAAAAAAAATAAATGGAAACATGGGGAATACAGAATCTTAAAGGGAAAAATTATTGAAAAAGGTGGAGTTGCATTTTCTAATGTTATAGGAAAATTTCCAAAAGAATTCTCAAAGAAAATTCCTGGAGCAAAAAATAATAGAAAATTTTGGTCTTCAGGTGTTTCAGTTGTTCTTCACCCAAATAATCCTAAGATTCCTGCTTTTCACTTTAACACCAGATTTATTTGTACAAAAAAAAATTGGTTTGGTGGAGGAATAGATTTAACTCCTTCCATTATCGATAAAAAAGAGAAAAAATATTTTCACTCTAGCTTAAAAGATATGTGCAACAATCATAACAAAAAATACTATTCTAAATATAAAAAAAATTGTGATAATTACTTCTACTTATCTCATAGGAAAGAATTAAGAGGTATAGGTGGTATTTTTTTTGATTATAAAATGGATAATTGGGAAAAGGACTTTTTATTTGTTAAGGACGTTGGTGATACTTTTGTTTTTTTAATTAAAAAAATTATAAGAAAAAAAATGTTTTTAAGATGGAACAAGAATGAAAAAGATATTCAGTTGATTAAACGTGGAAGATATGTTGAATTCAATTTATTATATGATCGAGGTACAAAATTTGGTTTAAATACTGGTGGAAATATAGATGCTATATTAATGTCTATGCCGCCAACAGCAAAATGGAAATAAATTATGGAAAAAGAACCAATTACAATTTCAGGAATAAAAAAATTAAAAGTAGAGTTGGAAAATTTAAAAAATATTAAAAGACCTAAAATAGTTGCAGCAATAGCTGAGGCTAGATCTCATGGTGATCTTAAAGAAAATGCAGAGTATCATGCAGCTAAAGAACAACAAGCTCAATTAGAAGGTAGAGTAATTCAAATTAATGATTTAATAGCTAGAGCAAATGTTATTGATGTTACAAAAATAGATAATAATGGAAAAGTAATCTTTGGTTCAACTGTAACTGTACAGGACTTAGACTCAGATAAAAAAATTAAATACAAGATTGTTGGACAAGACGAGGCAGATATTTCTAAAAATCTTATATATTTTAAATCTCCTATTGGTAAATCTTTCATCGGAAAAAGTATTAAAGAAATGATCTCTGTCTCTACTCCTTCTGGTGAAAGAAATTTTGAAATATTAGAAGTTCAATATATCTGATTTTTTTATTTTACTTATAATAGATGCTATATTTTTTTCAGGTAGATTATAGTCATTTTCAATCCATTTCATTTCTAATTCTTTTAAGGCTATACCAATCTGTCTTCCCTCAACAAATCCTTTTTTCATCAAGTATTCACCATTATAAGGAAATTTAGGAATTTTGGTATTTTCTATATTAGATGTTATTCTTTTCAATTCTTCATATCTTAATCTTCCACTTTTACAAAATACTAATAAAGAAATTTCTTTCATAATTTCTTTACCTAAATAATAAATATTTTTCTTTATATTTTTTTTGAAAAAATTTTTATCAGTTTCATATTTTTTTAGAGATTGAGATAAAATATTTAATCTTTCTCTAATTAGATTAGAGACTTTATATTTGTGGCAGAAGTATTCATGGTTATTTGAACCGTCTATCAATAATAAAGCTAAAATAGTCTTAAAATCTATTTTTGATACTTCTGAATTTGGTATTAAATCAATTCTTTTTAAATAATCTAAATTTTTTAATTCAGGAAAAATTATGGAAAAAATGATTTTTAAATCATTATTTTTTTCTATTTTAACAAAATTATTTAATTTTAAAATTTTAAAAATTTCATCTAAAACTCTTTCTTTTGAAAGATTATTTATTCCGTACAGATTCAATTTAATTGCCTCAATAGTTGAGGGTTCAAAATATTGTTGATTATATTGGAGTGTAAATCTTATAAATCTAATTATTCTTAAATAATCTTCCTGTATTCTTTTACTAGGATCGCCAATAAACTTTACTACTTTATTTTTTAGATCTTTAATTCCTTGCTGGGGATCAAATATTTTTCCTTTTCTATCAAGATAAATTGCATTTATTGTAAAATCTCTTCTTTCAGAGTCTTTTTCCCAATTATCAGTAAAAAGAACTTCTGCATGTCTGCCATCTGTTTTAATATCTTTTCTTAATGAAGTAATTTCAAATTTTTTTTTATTAAGCAAAAGTGTAACTGAGCCATGCTCAATTCCTGTGTCTATTACTTGTATTTGAGTTTTAGAGAATTTTCTTTTTATTTCTTCAGGTTGAAAAATTGTAGCAATATCAATATCATTTATTATTTCATTGTTAAGATAATTTCTTACACATCCTCCTACAAACATTGCAACCTTTTTATTCTTAGGTTGATTTGCTTCAAGAATACTAAAAATTTTTTTTATTTCCTCTGATCTATAAAAGGGAAATAAAAATTTTTTTATTCTGCTAATGAAACCTTTATTTAAAGATATTTTATTCATCTATTTGGCTGGGGCACTAGGATTCGAACCTAGGATGGTGGTACCAAAAACCACTGCCTTACCGCTTGGCTATGCCCCAAAGTTTAAGGATTTGATATATCATAAAATTAAACAATTAAATAGTTTTTGCATATACACACCAGTATTTTGGAAACCTTTTTTTAATTTTTCTTAACCCTAATAAGGCTAATTCTTTAGATTTAAACATCCCAAAACAAGCAGAGCCTGATCCTGTCATTCGAGAAAAATAGCAGCCTTTCTGAATCGATATAAAATATAAAACCTTTTTCAATATATTAAATTTTGAAATAACAATTTTTTCAAGATCATTTTTTTCTAGTTTTATCATTTCAATAAAGCGTTTTTTTGAAGTAATTTTTGATAAATCTACTTTAGTAGGCTCGCTAAAATTCTTAACTTTAGAATATATATCTTTAGTTGAGCATTTTATTCGTGGATATATTAAAACAAAATAAAAGGTAAAATTTCTATTGAAAGTCTTAAATTCTTTTAGACTCTTTTGATAGTTTTTTTTATATAAAAATAATTTCAGATCTGTGCCTATTTTTCTTTCAAAAATAGATAAAATATTATTATTAATTTTTTTTTTTATAAAATATTTAATAATAAAAAATGAATTGCTAGTTCCTCCTCCCAGGCCTGAAAAAACAGGAATTTTCTTTTTTATTAAAATTTTGTAAAAAAATTCTTTTCTAATTATACCTAACTTTCTTAAGATATTTAAGGTACTTAATACTGAATTTTTCTTCTTATTAACTAGACTTTTAAATTCTCCAGAAAAAATTATATTATCTTTTTTTTCATTTATTCTATTTATTTGAATATTGTCGTACAAATTAAGTAAAAAAGAGTTTGTTTGAATATTGTGAAATCCATTTTTTAATTTTTTTATAACTCTGATTGATAAATTAACTTTGCAAAAAGATTTTAATAATTTCATCTTAAAGATCTGAATTTTTTCCAAATAATAATTTATTCTTTACTGAGTTTCTAAGTTTTTGATCTGTTTCTTTTAAATTTAAGACATAGTTCCAATAATATCTTGCTTGAATTTTATAATTATTCATCCATAAACTATCTCCAAAGTGATCATTAATTACAGGATCTGAAGGCATAAGTAGTACAGCTAATTCTAAATATTCTTTAGCCTCCTCGTGTCTATGTAATTTAAATAAAGCCCATCCAATTGAATCAATAATATATCCATCATTTTTTTTTATTTGATTTGCTTTTTTTAACATCTGTAAGGACTTTTCAATATTAATTCCTTGTTCAATCCAAGAATAAGCTAAATAATTTAAAACATAGGCTTGTTCTGGTGATGCTTTTAAGGAATTTAAAAGATCTTTTTCTGCTTTTTCCCATTCGTTGATTCTTTCATAAGCTACCCCTCTACCATCTGTTACTTTTGGATAAAGGTAGTTATTTTCATCAATCAAATTTAAAACTTCAGTATAATATTTAATTGATTTTTCAAATTCATCATTATTTTTTAAAAAATTTGCATAATCAAATTTTTGATAAATATTTGGTTCAGAAATTTTTTTATATCTTTCGTATAAATATTTTAGTGGATCTTCTTCTTTATTTTCCTCTTTTAAAATACTTACTATTTGTTTTGAGGCAAACCAATAATATTCTGAGCCTTTCTTACCAATTCTTTCATATATAGTTTTAGATTTATCTAATTGATCCGTCATATAAAAATTTTCTGCTTGAAGAACATCAAATGAAATAAAATTTGGATTCAAGTATTTTCCTAGATTTAAATAAAAATTTGATAGAGCAAATTTATACTGTTTGGACATTGCATTTGCTAAAATATAGAAAAATTCTGCAATATTATGAGATATATTTTTACAATCAAAATTATTGTTTAAAATAACTTTTTTCTTATCCTGTAAATCAATTTTAAATTGATTTAAAATTAAATTTCTTGGATAAAGCTTAAGAGATTCTTCTATAATAATTTTAGCTTCTTTTTCTTTCCCTACGCTATAAAGATAATTTGCATGAAAAAAATTATATCTTGAAGAATTTACTTCCTTGTCAGATGTAAGTTCAGAAAATTTTTCATTTGTTTGTGTTGAGTTAAAAAAGCAATGAGTAAAAGTATCTTGTATTTTCTGAACATTTTTAAACCTTTTAGAAATATTTTTATTTGAGCTTAATGCATCTTCTTGATTAATCTTCGGAAAGGAGACCCAGCTGTTAAGAGTGTCGGATAATAAGATTTTGAAAGTTTGATCACCATGTCTGCCTTTAAGTCGTTTAAAATGATGATTTGCTTCTTTGAATTTCTTATTTTTTAAAAAATAAACCCCTATTATAAGATCACTTTCAAAATTATTTATTTGTTTTTTTTTTATCTTCTTGGAATAATTATAAGCTTCACTTATTTTACCCAGATTTACTAAGGAATACTGGTAAACTTTAGAGTAAAATGGATGAGCATCCTCTAGACCTTCTAATTTTTTAAGATAATCATAGGAAGTAAGGTATTCATTTTTGTTTAAAGATAATACCCCGGAAAAATACTGTGAAATCTTATCTGAGTTGTAATATTTATCTAATTTTTTAGCTTCACTTTCATTGAATATACTAAGCAATAAAAATGTGTATAATAAAATTCTAGAATAATCTTTAATACGTAACATAAAATAATTTAAAATGCCTAAAAAAAATAATACTAAATTAAAAAAACTTATTAAATATTATAATTTAATTAATTATAATTTAATATACGATAATCATTCAATAAATCGATACAAAAATAATTCAATCTTAAATGGAAAAAAAATTAAACATCTTAAAGAACTTGAAAAATCTATAAAAAATATAAGGAATTGTGAGTTGAAAAAAAATGCTACAAATCTAGTTTTCGCAGATGGCAACCCTAATTCTAAAATAATGATTATTGGCGAAGGGCCAGGTGCAAATGAGGATAAAGAAGGGTTACCATTTGTTGGCAGAGCTGGCCAGCTACTGGATAAAATGTTATTTTCAATTAAACTAGATAGAAAAAATGTTTATATCACAAATGTAGTTAATTATAGACCTCCCGAAAACAGAAAGCCAACTGATATAGAAATTGCTAGATATTTACCTTTCTTAACTAAGCATATAGAAATGATTAATCCAAAAATTTTAATTCTTCTTGGTAGTACTGCATTAAATACAATAATAGGAAATCAAGAAGTAATATCTAAAGCTAGAGGAAAATGGATTAAAAAAAAATTGGAAAATGTTTAACATTAGTTATTGCATCTTTTCATCCAGCTTTTTTAATGAGACAACCTGATCAAAAAAAAATGGCATGGATTGATCTAAAGATGATAAAAAAAAAGATTTCTGAACTTAAAATAAAAATTGAAACATAAAAAGATTACAGCAGGTGTAGATGAAGTTGGAAGAGGTTGTTTAGCAGGGCCAGTTGTGTCTGCAGCAGTAATACTTAAAAAAGATATAAATCTTAAGATTATTAAAGACTCGAAGAAAATAAACTTTAAAAATAGAATTAAAATAGCAGAACATATTAAAGCAAATTCTTATTATTCAATAGGAATTGCCTCTGTCGAAGAAATTTTAGATTTAAATATTTTACAAGCTGCTTTATTGTCTATGAAAAGAGCGATTGATAAACTTTCACTCAAGCCAGAAATAGTTTTAATTGATGGAAATTTTGCACCTAAAGGAATAAAAAATTTTAAAACTGTCATTAATGGTGATGAAAAAATAAAATGTATAAGTGCTGCTTCTATCATTGCTAAAACATATAGAGACTTACTTATGATCAAATTATCCAAAAAATTTAAACATTATGCTTGGGAAAGAAATTTTGGCTATGGAACTAAAGCACATATGGAAGCTTTAAAAAAATTTGGAATTACTTCTCATCATAGAAAAAGTTTTAAACCAATACACAATATATTGTCAAAATAAGATTCTATAACACAAGAGGACTCTTTTTTTATACAAAATAGTTTGACCGGGGATTCAATTTAGAGTTGAATCTAAAAATGTCAAAAATTTTAGACTCAGTTGTTGTTGGTGACTGTTTAAAAGAGTTAAAAAAAATTCCTGATAAATCTTTTAATTTAGTTTTTGCTGACCCTCCTTATAACATGCAGATTGGTGAAACTCTTAGAAGACCTGACTCGAGTAAAGTTAAAGGTGTCGATGACAAATGGGATCAGTTTGAAAGCTTCAAACACTATGATAATTTTTGTAAGTCTTGGTTGATTGAATGTAAAAGAGTCTTAAAAGATAGTGGAAGTATTTGGGTTATAGGATCTTATCATAATATTTTTCGTCTTGGTTATCATCTTCAAAATTTAAATTACTGGTTATTGAATGATGTTATTTGGAGAAAAAACAATCCAATGCCTAATTTTAAAGGTACGAGATTTACAAATGCCCACGAAACTTTAATCTGGGCCTCAAAAAATAAAAAATCTAAATATACTTTTAATTATCAATCCTTGAAATGTTTTAATGATGACTTACAAATGAGATCTGATTGGATGCTCCCTATTTGTAGTGGTAAAGAGAGGTTAAAAAAAGATGGAAAAAAAATTCACTCTACTCAAAAACCGGAGTCACTAATACATAGAATATTACTAGCTACAACCAATAAAGGTGACTCTATCTTAGACCCTTTTTTGGGTACGGGAACAACAGCGGTAGTTGCCAAGAAATTAGGTAGAAGGTTTTACGGTATAGAAAAAGATAAAAAATATTTCAAAGCAGCCCTTGCTAGAATTAATAATACTAGAGTTATTGAAGAAAATTACCTAGATACTTTAGAAAATAATAAATCTAAGCCAAGAATACCTTTTGGTTCTTTAGTTGAATTGGGAATTCTTAAACCTGGCACTATTCTTTTTGACACAAAAAAACAGTTTAATGCAAGGGTAATGGTTGATGGAAGTATTAAATATAAGAAGTCTGAAGGGTCAATTCACAAAGTTGCTGCTAAAATAATGGGTACAGAAAGTTATAATGGATGGACATATTGGCATTGTAATATAGATGGATCTACAGTTTTAATAGATAACTTAAGACAAAAGTTTCTTTCTCAAAAAAGAATTTAATTTTTATAAACTTTTCCAAGATAACTATTCATAAAAGTTTTTCTTTTAACTAGTATTTTTAAAATCATATTTCTTATCGCTTGAATCGCTGGATTAGAAATATGAAATGCAAAAAAATTAAAGTTTGATCTTTTTTTAATTAACTTCGCTCTTTCTGATCTTCTCCTAAAATAAATATTATAAGTATCATTATTATTTTCTTTTAATAAGTTAAATAAATCAAAAGCACCTTCTATTGATTGGGATGCTCCTTGTGCAAAAGTAGGTAGAAATCCACAGAAAGCATCACCCACATAAAATACATTTTTGTTATTTGATGGAATTATTTTTTGTGAGCTGTATAGGGGCCATGATTTTAGATCATCTTGAAATAGATCTTTTAATTTTGGATTTTGATTTAATATTTTTTTTTCAATAATTTGCTTTATATTGTCCAGTTTAAATTCTTTTTCTCTTAAAATACAAACTAGATTAAGATCATTTTTTTTATTTATTGGATAAATTACAATATGTGTATTAGAACCCATTAATAAACTTATATTTTTTTCATCAATATTTAGTCCATGATTTGATTGTAGAATTTTTCTGAATGCAATCGCATTATTAAATTTAGGTATATTTTTTTTATTTTGAAAAAATGATCTTGTGTAAGAAAATAAACCATCCGCACCTACTATATAATCTACTAGATCATTTGTATTGTCATCGAAGTTTATTAATATTTTATCTTTAATTTGAGTTATTTTTTTTATTACTTTTCCAAATCTAAGGTGTTGGCTATAAACCTCATCCTTTAAAAATTCTATTAAACTTGATCTTTGTAATGTTGTATATTTATTATCATAAGAATTAAATTTTGAGAGATCTAAATTGCAAATTTTTTGATTGTTTATTGAATAAAAATCTAATGTTTTAGGATGAAAAATTTTTTCAGAGCTAATATTTTTAAAACCTATTTTATTTAATATTGAAATACTATTGTTTGCTAATTGAATGCCAAATCCCTCCAAGGGTAAAATTTTTTCTTTTTCGTAAACCATGAATTCAAAATTAGAATTTTTTTTAATTAAATTTGCGAAAGTTAATCCAGCAATACCTGCTCCAATAATTGCTATTTTTTTTTTCATTAAAATATAGTTGATACTTGTTTAAGTATTTTTTTGGTGAAAGTTGGAAGAAATTTTTTTTCTTCGCTCATAGAATGCCAAACAAAATAAGGTGGTATTTTATTTGAAAACTTATAATACAAATTCATGTTTAGTTTTTTATTTGAAATAGAATTCTTATATCTTTTTAAAAATTTCCAATCGCTATTTGTTATATTTTTTTTTGTCTCTCTAATCTCAGGTAAACTAAATTTATTCAAAAAACCAAGATTATTTTTTTTAGTAAGCGCTATTTGTTTTTTTTTATTAAGGTAACAAAAAACATCATAATTTTTACTTTTAATTAATTTATTTTTTTTATTTTTAACTTTTCTTGTGGAGTTAAAATATTTACATCTCTTATTCAAATTACACATATTGCATTTTGGATTCTTTGGTTTACAAATCAATGCTCCAAATTCCATTAGTGCTTCAACAAAAACTGAATTTCTTCCAGAATTGAAAAGTTTTTTTTTGTTTATTTTTATAAACTCATCAAAATTTATTTTTTCTTGATTCTGGTTTAATATTCTAGAAAATACTCTTTTTACGTTTCCATCAACAGCTATCGTAGGTTGGTTATGAACAAGACCCAACAATGCATTTCCCGTATAATCTCCAATGCCTGGTAATTTTTTAATATCAATTAATTTTTTCGGTAGTTTATATTTATTTTTTACAACCAAAATTTTTGATGTGGCCAATAGATTTCTAGCTCTTCTGTAATACCCAAGTCCTTCCCATAATTTTAAAATTTTGCTTTCTGGAGATTTTGATAAACTCTTTAGGTTAGGAAATTCTTTTACAAATTTTTTAAAAAAAGGAATTACAGTTTTAACTTGTGTTTGTTGCAACATAAACTCACTTAAAAGTCTATAATAAAGCTTTTTTCTTGAGTTTTTACCAACACGCCAAGGGAGATTGCGCTTGTTATTATCATACCAAGCTAGAATTTTTTTTGTTAAATTATAATTAATATGCATAGTAAAAAAAACGATAATAATAAAACACAGTATTTCATACAAGGGCTTAGACCCTTTTCAAGCACTATACCTGTTGGTTTAAAAAAAATTTTTAAAAAAAAAGGTTATAACTTCTCTAATGTTGTTGATAACTGGGCAAAAATGGTTGGGGAAGAAATTTCAAGCTCTACCTACCCGGATACAATTAAAACAGGCAAAGGAGTAGATAATGGAACTCTTATTCTGAACGTAGTACATGGCAAAGAACTTGATATTGAATATAAAAAAAAAGATATTATTGATAAAATAAATAGTTTTTTTGGATATAATTTTATTTCTAAGATTAAGCTAAAAATTATACATGAAAAAAGAATTGATAGAAAAAAACCAAAAAATTTTAAAAAAGATATAGCAAAATTTAGTAAAAAATTAGAGACTATAGAAAATAATAAGTTAAAAAACTCATTAAATAATTTACTTGAAGCATTCAATGAAAAAGATAATTAGAAAATTTTATTTATTAATACTTTTTGTTATGTTGGCGACGCCAGCCTTTTCTAATATCAATGGAGTTTTAAAAATTGGTGATGAAAAGGCTAAAATTACAGTCAAAGTTTTTTCTTCCTTAACCTGCCCTCATTGTGCAAATTTTCATAACAAAATTTTCGAAAAACTAAAAAAAGAATTTATTGACAAAAAAAAAGTTAAATTTGAACATCATAGCTTTCCTCTAGATTTAGCGGCGTTAAATGCTGAAAAGATCTTGCGATGTTTAAAAGATACTGAAAAAAAATTTCAATTATTAAGTGAGATTTATAAAAAACAAAGTCAATGGGCTGTTGGATCTGATATAAATAAGATAAACGAATCTATTAAAAAAATTGGATTAGAATTTGGATTAAATGATAAAAAAATTGACCAGTGTCTTAAAGATGAAAAATTACAAGATGTTATTTTAAATGAAAGAATTAAAGCTCAAAGTAAATATAAGATTAACTCTACACCTACAATTTATATAAATGAAAAAAAGTATGAGGATAAACATGAGTTCAAAATATTTAAGAAGAAGTTAAATAAAATTCTTTAAAAAATGAAATTTAAAAAATTAGATATCTCTGGATTTAAATCATTTTTTGATAAGACTTCTTTTTTAATTGAAAATGGACTTACGGGAATTGTGGGACCGAATGGTTGTGGTAAATCAAATATAGTAGAAGCTTTAAGATGGTGTATGGGAGAAACATCGGCAAAAAGTATGAGGGGATCTGGAATGGAGGATGTTATTTTTTCGGGAACTTCTAACAGGCCTGCAAAAAATATATCTGAGGTTTCACTGCATTTAGAAAATCCTGATAAGGATGGACCTATTCAATACAATGATTTAGAGGAGATTACCGTAACAAGAAAAATAGAAAGAGATAAAGGTTCAAAATATTATATAAATAACAAAGAAGTTAGAGCTAAAGATGCTCAAACCTTTTTTGCTGATCTTTCAACTGGAGCACACTCTCCTTCTTTAATTAGTCAGGGTAAAATTGGAATGTTAGTTACATCTAAACCTACTGAAAGAAGATCAATTTTGGAAGAGGCTGCAGGTATTTCTGGTATACATGCAAGAAGACAAGAGGCTGAAACGAGATTAAATGCTGCAGAAAGTAATTTGAAAAGAGCTGATGAACTAAAAAGGCAGCAAGAGAAACAATTAGAGAATCTCCAAAAGCAAGCTCAAGAAGCAACACGTTATAAAGAAATTTCTAAAGAAATAAGAAGTATAGAAGCAGGTCTGTATTATTTAAAATTGAAAGAAATAGAAAAGGATAAAAAAAGCATTCAGGAAAAACTAGGCGAGCAAGATGATGAAATTAGTGCAGTAAAAATTGATTTAAATCATAATACTTCCCTTCTAGAGGAGGAAAATAAGAGACTAGCTCCTTTGAGAGATAGAAAGATGGAAAATCTTGCAAAGCTTCAAAAAATAAATCTAGATATGGCGGCCCTTGAAGAAGAAGAATCTAGAGTAAAAAGTTTAAAAGTAAAACTTGAAAAATCCTTTAAAACTATAGAGTCTGATTTAGAAAGAGAGAAAAGAATATCTCTTGATGCCTCTCTTAACGAAAGGAGAATACTTCAAGAAAAAGAAGAATTATTGAATACCGAAAAACAACTTTTTGAAACTGAAAATAGATCGAGTGAAAATCTAAGTCGATCAAAAAATAATCTAAAAGATCATCAAAATAAATTGGATGAACTAATTGAGGAAATAGAAAGCTACATAGACTCTGATAAAAAAATATCTAAAGATATTTTTAAAAAATTAAAAGATTTGATAAACAAAATTACTTTGTCTCAAGAAGAATATGCTATTTCTTATGGAAAAAATGAGTCAATAAAAAGCGACTCTATAAAGAGGAAGGAAAGAATTAAAAACATAGATCTAGAGCTAGAAAATTGGAAAAATCTACAATCTAATTCTGAGAAAATGAGCTTAGAACTTAACGAGAGAAAGGATAAAATAAAATTAGAAATAGATGAAAACCAAAAAAATCCAGAAAAAATTGCAACTAGTAAAGGCCAAAATATTCAAAACTTAGAAGATACAAAAAAAAGAGGTGAAGAATTAAAGTTAGAATTAGATGAAGCCGAAGAAAAAAATGATTCAATCAATAAAAACCTTGGAGATATTCAAGAAAAATTAACTTCCCTTAGAGAAAACAAAGCTAGAAATGAAGCAACAATAGAAGGAATAGAAAATAGAAAGAAAGATTTATTGTACTCGGTTAAAAATGAATTAAATATAGATAATGAAAATATAATATTTTCCATTTCAGACTTAAATAATATAGAAAATGAAAAATTTCCCTCAATAGAGGAACAGGCCAGTAAAGTAGAGAAAGTCAAAAAACAAAGGGAAGCCCTTGGATCAGTAAATTTGAGAGCTGATGAAGAAACTGCAAAATATCAAAGTGAAATTAAAAAAATGGAAGACGATAGAGCTGACCTTTACTCTGCAATAGTAAAATTAAAAACAAGTATTGACGAATTAAATCAAAAAGGTAGAGAAAAACTTTTGGATGCATTTACCAAAGTTAATAGAAAATTTAACGAGGTGTATACTAATTTGTTTAGTGGCGGAAGTGCTAAACTAGAATTAGTTGACTCAGATGATCCTTTAGAAGCAGGGTTGGAGATGTTAGTATCCCCACCTGGAAAAAGACTTCAATCAATTACTCTGCTTTCAGGAGGAGAGCAAGCTTTGACAGCATTATCTTTAATTTTTGCAGTTTTTTTAGTAAACCCATCTCCAATTTGTGTGTTAGATGAAGTCGACGCTCCTTTGGATGATGCTAATGTTACTAGATTTTGCTCATTGCTAGATGAACTAGTGAAAATAACAAAAACAAAATTTGTAATTATCTCACATCACGCATTAACTATGTCTCGAATGCATCGTCTTTATGGTGTAACAATGCCAGAAAAAGGTGTTAGTCAATTAGTTGCTGTAGATTTGCAAAAAGCTGAAGAGTTGGTAGCCTAATTTTAAAATGAAAGACCAAAAAGACTTTGAAACTCGCCTAAAAATTGAAAAACTAAAATTAAAAAAAAGTTCAGTATTTGACAATAATAAAAAAGGCTCATTTATGGGTAGTGCCTTTAGATTAGGCACAGAATTAGTTGCGGCAGTTGTGGTTGGGACAATAATTGGGTTTATTTTAGATACCTGGTTTGATACTAAACCTTGGTTAATAATAGTATTCTTTTTTTTAGGTTCTGTGGCTGGAATTTTAAATATAATAAAAACAGCTAAAAGAATGCAAAAAGAGAATTAAATTAAGGAATTTATGGCAGCAAATCCAATGCATCAATTTAATGTCCGAAGAATTGGGCCTGAGATTGAGATAGGAGGAATAGACATATCTTTTACAAACGCAAGTTTATTTATGCTGATTAGTGTGGGTACAATTTGTATTTTTTTATTTTTTGGAACAAAGGATAGAAATTTAGTACCGAGTAAAATTCAACTAATTGCTGAAATGTTTTATAATTTTATAGCTAAAATGATCAGTGATACAGCTGGTTCCAAAGCAAAACCATACTTTCCTTTTATTTTTACTTTGTTTATGTTCGTTCTTTTCTGCAATATGGTTGGGATGATTCCCTATTCTTTCACAGTAACAAGTCATATTATTGTTACACTAATTTTAGCAATGTTTATCTTTATTGCCGTTACTATTATTGGGTTTATGAAACATGGTTTTAAGTACCTTAAAATCTTTGTTCCAAGTGGGGTACCAGTATTGCTTTTGCCATTAATTACAATTATTGAAATTATTTCATACTTAAGTAGACCAGTAAGTTTATCTGTAAGACTATTTGCAAATATGATGGCTGGACATACTATGCTTAAGGTTTTTGGTGGTTTTGTAATCAGTCTTGGATTATTAGGTGGGTGGTTACCACTTAGTTTTTCGGTAGCATTAACAGGTTTGGAAATTTTAGTAGCGTTTCTTCAAGCATATGTATTTGCAATTTTAACCTGCATCTATTTAAATGATGCATTAAATTTACACCATTAATAAATAAAAAGGAGGAAAAAATGGAGTTAGAAGCCGCAAAAATGATTGGAGCAGGTCTTGCTGCAATCGCACTAGCAGGTGCTGGTGTTGGTATCGGAATAATTTTTGGTAATTATTTATCTGGTGCCATGAGAAATCCCTCTGCTGCACAAAAGCAATTCCCTAATCTACTTTTAGGTTTTGCTTTAGCTGAAGCAACAGGACTTTTTGGACTAGTAGTTGCACTAATAATTTTATTTGCTTTTTAAATAAAATAATTATGAAAGCATTTTGTTTCATATTCTTAGCTTTCTTAGCTATAGAAATTGATTTGTATGCAGCTGAGGCAGGGATGCCTCAGTTGGATCCAAAGTATTGGGCCTCACAAGCTTTTTGGCTTGTTCTAACTTTTACTTTTTTATATTTAGCAGTTGCTAAATTGTTTGTTCCCAAGATAAGAAATGTCCTTAATGATAGGAGTAACAAAATTAAAAATGATTTAGATGAGGCTAAAAATTTAAAAGATATATCGGAAAAAAAATTGAAAGATTATAATTTGCTTATTATTGAAGCAAAAAAAGAAGTTCACAAAATATTAACTGAAAATAAAAATAATTTAAAAACTGAAATAGAAAATAAAAGGAAAGTAATAGAAAAAGAAATTAATTCGGAAATAGAAAAAATTCAAATAGAAATTACTAAGCTGAAGAAAAATTCTATTAACGATATTGAGAAAATTTCAGAAGAGATTGCTTCAAAAATTATTGAAGAAATATCTGGAGAAAAATTAAATCAAAGTAGTATTAAAGCTGCTATTTCAGAGTCTACAAAAAAAAATATAAATAAATATTTATGATTATAGATGCTACATTTTGGGTTGCTGTTTCCTTTGTTATCTTTTTTGGATTAATTGTTTACTTTAAAATCCCACAAAAACTTAAAAGTGTTTTGGAAGACAATATCGATAATATAAAAAAACAAATTAGCAGTGCCGAAAAACTTAAAGAAGAAGCTAAAGATATATTAAGTGAACATGAAAAAAAAATTAGCAATTCAAAGTCTGAAATTAAAAAAATGATAGATAATGCAAATAATTTGTCTGAAAAAAATACTATAAAAACTAATGAGGAATTTCATACTCAAATGGATAATCGTAAAAAAAATGCAGAACAAAAGATCAAACAAATGAAAGATCAAGCACTTAAAGATATAAAAAATGCTTCTATTAAAATAGCAATTCAATCTGTAGAGAGATTGCTTAAAAACTCACTAGATAAAAGTAAATTGGACAAACTCTACCAATCAAGTATTGAAGAAACAAAATTAGCAATTAAAAAAAAATCCAGCTAAAATAGAGCCATAATAAAATGGCTAAAAAAATAATAGTTATAGGATCAGGCTTTGGAGGTCTTGCGGCGGCGTTAAGACTACGATCAAAGGGGTATGAAATAAGTTTATTAGAAAAACATCCTGATCTTGGTGGTAGAGCTAGAACCTTTAAAAAAGGAGATTTTACTTATGATGGTGGACCAACTGTAATTACAGCACCATATTTATTTGAAGAGCTCTTTACACTGTTTAATAAAAAATTATCAGATTATTCAAAAATTGTTCCATTAGATCTTTGGTATAGATTCGTGTTTGAGGATGGATCCTCTTTTGATTATTCGGGAAATGATAAGTCTATGCAAAAACAAATAAAGGAAATTTCTAAAAATGATTTATCTGGTTTTATACAATTAATAAACTTTACCGAAAAGATATTTGACAAAGGCTTTACAGAACTTTCTTCTAAACCATTCAATAGTATTGCTTTTATGTTAAAGCAAATACCTTCTTTGATTAAATTAAAGAGTTATGAATCTGTTTATAAATTAGTTTCAAGCTATATCTCTAACGAAAAATTAAGAAAAGTTTTTAGTATGCATCCTTTATTGGTTGGGGGAAATCCTTTTACTACCACATCAATATATACTTTGATTTTATTTTTAGAAAAAAAATGGGGCATACATTATTCTATGGGAGGAACTGGAAATTTAGTCAGCTCATTAGAAAAATTAATGATTGAAGAAAATATAAATATCTTAAAAAACTCTGAAGTGACTGAAATATTAATTGAAGGAAATAAAGTAAAAGGAGTGATGGTTAATAACGCTAAAAAAATAGATTGTGACTATGTAGTATGCAACTCAGATCCACCTAATGTTTACAATAATATAATAAAGACAAAAAAAAATTATGGATTTTTATTCAATCAAAAGATTAAGAGAATGAATTATTCTATGGGATTGTTTGTGTATTATTTTGGCTCAAAAAAAAAATATAGAGAGGTAGCCCACCATACTATTTGTTTTGGCAAATCATACAAAGAGCATCTAAATAAAATTTTTGAACAAAAAGTTTTGTCCAGTGACATTAGTTATTATCTCCATAGACCGTCAGCTACCGACCCTAATATGGCTCCAGAGGGGCAAGATGCATTTTATGTATTAGTTCCAGTACCAAATAACTTGTCAGGAATAAATTGGTCTAATGAAGGAGAAAAATTTAAAGAATTAATTCTTAATAAAATGGATAAAACCGTTTTGCCAAATATAAAAGAAAATGTTGTAAGTGATTTTTATTTAACACCTGATTATTTTGCTAATGAGTTGAATACGCTTCATGGCACTGGTTTTTCAATTCAACCACAATTTACTCAGTCTGCTTATTTTAGATTCCATAATAAATCAGAAATATATGATAATCTTTATTTTGTTGGCGCTGGAACTCATCCAGGTGCTGGAATTCCAGGAGTCTTGTCTTCAGCAAAAGTTCTAGATGAGTTGCTGTAATGAGAAATAATTTACTTTCAAAACATGCTAAATCTTTTAATTGGGCAGGTTTTTTTTTATCAAAAGAAACTTATAAAAAATGTTCCTTTTTGTATGATTTTTGCAGAACATTAGATGATATAGTTGATGAAGAAACTGAGCTGGAAAATAAAAAGAAAAAGTTCCTTATTTTTAAATCAAATTTTAAAAATAAAAATTACTCTGATCCTATAATCAAAAATATTTGGGGACTTTTAGAAAAAGAAAATATATCAAGTAAAATAGCTGAAGATCTATTTGACGGTGTAGAAACTGATTTAAAAAATGAAGTCAAAATAAATACAAGAAAAGAGTTATTTATTTATTCTTATAGAGTTGCTGGAACCGTAGGATTGATGATGTCTAGGATATTAAAAGTTAATGATAAAGAGTCTCTAAAAGGAGCTATAGATCTGGGTATAGCAATGCAGCTAACTAATATTGCTAGGGATGTAGTAGAGGATAAAAAAAGAAATAGATCCTACATAAGTCATGATTTTAATTCTATTAAAGAAACTATCGAAATAGCTGATACTTTTTATAAAAGTTCTTTTCCTGCTATTAGGGCTGTTCCACTAGCTTCTCGTTTCTCTATTATGGTTGCTAGAAGAGTATATAAAAAAATTGGAGACAATATATTAAAGCAAAAAAACTTAGATAATTACAATAATTCAGGAAAAATTTATGTCTCTAATGTTGGTAAGATTATCCAAACTATTTTATCATTATATGATCTTATAGGAGTATATTTTGTAAATTATAAGGAACACTTAAAGAAAAATGAACATTTAATGATTAACGAAGAGATAAATTTAGATGAAAGAATTTGATTATATCATTCTGGGTGGAGGTTGTGCGGGTTTATCACTAGCATATGAACTAAATATTCATCAAAAGCTAAACGATAAAACACTAGCAATCGTTGAGCCAAGAACTGAATACAAGAGAGATAAAACTTGGTCTTTTTGGAAAGTTAGCCCTCATAACTTTGATGATTGTATTAAGAAAAGCTGGAAAGAGTTTTCTATAAAGACACCCTCTGACACAAAAATTATTAAATGTGATAGCTTACCTTATCAAAGTATTGATAGTGGACTCTTTTATAAGAAGATTAATGACAGGTTAGCAAAAAATAAAAATATTA
>MDTG01101461.1_pt1 | contig 22742 bp, 18 predicted proteins | sample 811421 | NCBI WGS metagenome assembly MDTG01 (sample SAMN05326645, study PRJNA326480) | marine metagenome | isolation source: seawater | place: Pacific Ocean: South East | collected 2011
CAAAAAGGTCACCTCGAGTGTTTAAAACATTTGCACGAAAACGGGTGTCCTTGGGATGAAAAGACTTGTGCTTGGGCTGCCAGACATGGTCATTACGAGTGTTTGTAATACGCGCACGAGAACGGGTGTCCTTGGAATGAATGGACTTGTGGGAGTGCTGCCCAATTAGGTCACCTCGAGTGCTTGAAATATCTGCACGAAAACGGGTGTCCTTGGAATGAAGATGCTTGTGTTGCAGCTTGCTATGATGGTCATCTCGCGTGTTTGAAATATTTGCACGAAAACGGATGTGATTGGAATGAAAGGACTTGTTGGAAGGCTGCCGAAAATGGTCACCTCGAGTGTTTGAAATATCTGCACGAAAACGGATGTCCTTGGGACGAATAACGTGTATTGGTGCTGCCTCAGAAGGTGGTCACCTGGAGTGTTTAAAATATGCGCACGAAAACGGGTGTCCTTGGAATGAATATACTTGTTCTGGAGCTGCCTATGGTGGTCACCTCGAGTGTTTGAAATACGCACACGAAAAAGGATGTCCTTGGAACGAAGAGACTTGTTCTGAAGCTGCCAAAAATGGTCACCAGAAGTGTTTGAAATATGCGCACAAAAACGGGTGTCCTTGGGATGGAAAGACTCATAGAGAGTATGCTGCTGAAAATGATACACTGAATCGTTTACAACAAGGTTTGGGGATGGAAAAATTTCGCGATAGCGATATATGTCCCGTGTCCTGAGACTGCAAGGCTGCTGCTGAAAATGATCACCTCGAGTGTTTGAAATATGCGCGCGCAAACGGGTGTCGCGCGTACCCACGAATGAAGAAAGGAAGAAGCGCGCGGAAAGAGAAAAAATGAGAGAGGGAGAGAGAGAAAGAGAAAGTAAACGCGTTAGCGCGTAAAAGAATATATGGATGCAACGCTCTTCTAAATCACAATTCCCTATCTCTATTTGCACATGGTTTCTAAAGTGTACCTTCCTCGAAACTCTTCTCTTATTGTACTAAACCCTCGGTTCGGATTCTCGGCGTTTTTTGGCCCATACGTAATGTAAAACAAAATCCGTCTCGTCTCGCTGACGTTTTCGGTGCCGCAGTGCAAGAGTCGAGAGTCAAAGATGGAACCGTCGCCAGTTTTGAGCAAAGCTTTGACGTTTGGTTTTAGAAGGCTTGGACCTCCGAGTTCTAAGTTTTCTTGGAAGGATTTGTGCGCTTCTAACGTGTTCGTTTGTGGGATGAATAGAGTTGGACCCATGGATTCCGAGACGTCTTGTAAGGCGACGAAGGTGGTCACGGCGCAGAGGTTTTGGCGGTAGTTCGTGTCCGGGTGAACCGGTTGTCGAGAGCTCTGCGGGTCAGAGACTAACGCGGCCAGTTCGAGAAGTTCGATTTGATTCTCGCTGGAACTCGTGCCGCCTATGTTTCTATTCCCGCACGTTTTCGATAAGATCTGTCTCAAATTCGCGCTCGCCTCCTTGACAGCTTTGCGAACCGTCGGCTGTTTCAAATCCAACTTATAATCGAACCTATTTTTTCGTGAATACACGTTACCAAAGTTTGGATTAGTTCTATCCTCGATATCTTTCGCGATTGCATTGTTTACGTGTTCCAACAACTCTCTACACGTTGCTTCGGAGAGGACCTTTACCACGCCGACGCACCCTTGCGCCTCCAAGAATTTAGCGCCGTCGTCGCTACCTTCATCATCGTTCGCTACCATCTGCAAACTACCGCTCTTCCCCGCATACTTCTCCATGTACTCTTTCTGCTTATTTACTCGATCTATCGTCGCCGCTTCCGTCGTTTCCGCTTGATTTTCAAACGACGTCACCATCCCGTATCCGGCGAGGAGTAAAGTCACTAAAACAACCACAAAGTTCACTCCTGAGTCGAACCCTTCTGGCGTCGTTGGGCCGCCTTGAAAGATTTCGCCGGTGGCGGTTAAAATCTCTCGAGAAAAGGCCGATTGAGCGCACAATGCATTCATAAAAAGGAGAAGCGAAGACGTCGTCGTCGATGTCAACCTCCTTCTGTTGTTATCTGTTCCTTTTCCCAAATCCCCTTCAATGGATATATCTGTCGCCATCCGTGACGATGACGATGACGACGTGCCGACGGATTCCCGCACATTCTCAGAGATACGAGAACACGAGAGCTTTTTACACAACGCCACGCTTCGATGCCGGTTCTTTTGGGGTACGTTGCGACCTCCAGAGATGGCGGGCGACTGATGAGTGTAAATGCACGCCATCTGCATTTTTCGAGGGAGGGTCGTATTTGTGAAGTTTTGTGTGCATTGTTTCACGAAGAGATGTTTGCGAATGTAGACATCCAATCCCGCGCGTGCGTCGTGTATCCAGCGAGCACGTAGTGTTGGAAACTGTCGTAGAAACTCTGCGTGCTAAAAAGTACTACGGTGCAAATGCTTATTATAATGCTATTGTACTATTCTACACCTCCGTTCTCTCCGTTGTGTTCGTATATTGCCTCTCGCGTAACGCAGCTTCTTCGTTTTGCAACAGAGTCATCTTTGCCAACGGGCCTTGATCCGGGTGCAAATAAACAACTTCGCTCAATTCGTTCGAAAAATGTTCGGCAGCTAACGCGGCACACATTCGACAACACTGTAGCGTGACGAGGAGCGTCTTCTTGTTGGTAGAAGTAGGTCTCTCGTGGTGGTGGTTAAGCAGTAAGTTCATTTCCGCGTGCAGGGTTTTGTTACCTCCGTTTGTGTTTTTGGCCATAGATACGATTTTACCGGTAACATCGTCTCGAAGCGCAGCGATGACGTTTCTGTGTGAGGATCGCGTGAAATATTCTTCGTGTTCTTCGTCTTTTTCTTCTCTGTTTGAGTTGGAAGATCGAAAAAACGCATCCATATCGCTCGGGTACGAAGAAGCCGAAGAGGACGAAGAATTTTCATCCAATCTACCGAATTGCTCTTCAATCATTCTATCCGATTCCATTTTGCCTCGTTCCAACGCTCTCTCGCTGAACTCGGTCACGTCTACGCACCGATACTGAATTTCTTCTTCTCCTTTTTCGTCGTCATCTATATCCTCCTCTTCCATCTCTTTTTCCTGTATGACGCACACCTTCGAATGCCCAACTTTCACCATCGCTCGATCGAACGCGGACAGTGTCACCACAGAACTCCCGCAATCACCAAAACCACCACCTCTGCACACAAACATCCTCTCTCGACACTTCTTATCCCCGTAATTCCTCTCTTCCTTCCCACTCGCATATTCCGCGAACATTTTTTCTCTCAACCCAACTATCAAATTGAACACCGAACTCTTTCTCGCATCCGTCCTTTTCGCGCAATACAAAATCGAGCCGTCTTCGCCATCGAACGAGAACGCCACGTCCTCTTCCGCGCGATACTCTTCTCGAACGCGTCTCGCGGCTTTTCGTTCCTCCGCCGACGCTCTGTGCGGCGCCGTCTTCTTCTTCCGATGATGATGATGATGATGATGATGATGCAGGTCGTTACGGGGAGGCGAAATGATGTCGCGCGGTTGCGTCCTCCTCCGCGCTCTCGGTCGCGACCGAAGAAGCCGAGGAGACAAAGCGGCGTATTTTCCCGACGACAGCGATGGTCTCGTCGTCGTCGTCGTTTCCATCGCTCTCCTCCTCCTCCTCGCGTCCGTCTTTTATCCGCCGCTTTTGGGTGTCGATAGAGTTTTGAACACACTCTTTATGTATAAAATGCTCAAAAAAATAATCAGTCTCTTCTTCATTCTTGTTCTTCTTCTTTCCCGAAAAAAAAAAGAAAAAAAAGAAAAGACAAAAAATCGAAAAAAAAACATCGTCGTCGTCGTCTTTGCAAAAAAGCGAAAAGAAAAATTTCAAAAAAGAAAAGAAAAAATTCGTTCGTCTCGTCTCGTCTCGTCTCGTCTTCTTTTCCCCTCTTTACCACAAAACCAAAGCGCGAACGAAAAAGAAGGACAATACGAATCGCGACGACGACGACGACGACGACGATGCGCGTTTTGTCGTCGGCGGTGAGAGACGCGGTCGCTCTCGTCGCGTTTTTCGGGGGAGGGACATCATCGTCATCGTCATCATCATCATCATCATCATTTTCGCTTCGGGGAAAAGAAGACGACGGGAACGACATCGATGGCAGCAACGGCATCCTGTGGGCGTTTCTCGTGCTCGCGTGCGCGTCCTTTATTGCGCACGAGGCGTTGCACGCGGTGAGCGCGCGCGCGTTGCCGTCGAGATTTTTTTTCGGCGCGGAGAAATGGGCGCGACTTCCACCGCACCGACGGGCGCAAGTGCTGCACGCGCCGAACCAAATCCTCAACGGGCTCGTCGCCGGGACGGTCGTCGAGACGACGAGGTTCCCATCCGAGATGAAGAAAAACGGGAAATTTGACGTCGGAACGACGAAACGCGGGGTCGTCGGAAAATTCATCACAAAAGTTTTAGGAGGAGGAGGAAAACTACTCGGAAATGGGAAGAAAGCGGCGCTGTTTAAACGAAGCACCATCGTGGCGATGGCCGCATCGTGCGGGTATTTGATGTACGATTTCTTATTGCTGACGATTTTCGATCGGAAGAATATGCTCAGAGCGCACGGAAGACGACAGTATGCGATTTACGTCGTTCACCACCTGTTGCCGTTGTTGTTGTGGCCGCTGGCGTTGCAGCATGGGACGTTCGAGTATTTTGTCGCATGGGGAGTTCGGTCGGAGCTGAGTCAAGCCGCTATGGGTTTGAGAACGATATGCATTGGGATGGGAATTTTAGACACCGCCTTTGGTGTTATCGTGCAGTTGAGTTTTGTTGGGTTGTTCTTTTGGGTGAGAATGTGGCCTTTGTTCGATAACGTCGTCTCGATAGCGAAAGCAGATTGGTTCGCCGAGAACGTTCCGAGGTGGTTGGTGCCGTTTGCCTTGATTTCGGTGCCCCTACCGTTGATTTTGAACGTGTATTGGTGGTTTATGATTATGGGGGCATTTTGGAAAGTAGTTAGCGGCGGGAAAAAAAGGAAGAAGGAAGCGTAGATAGCGGTCTAGGAAAACAATAATAGAGTATACGCGAGGTCTCAGTTCGAAGTGAATTGCTTATTTATTATTACTACTGTTATTTCATGCGTGTCATCATTTTAAAAATCAATATTTCCGCCGCTCGTATATAAACGTTCAGGCGTCCACGACGTCCCGCTGATACTTTTTGTCGGTACGAGAAACGCACATTTGCGTTTCTCGTTCTTCTCGAATTCTTCTCGAGCTAATCCGACTGTTTTCGCGCGTTCAGTGATGCGTTTTTCGAGAATAGACACGCCCGAGAATGTCTCGAACTCTTTCACGGACCTTTTATGTCCGATGTTAAACTTGTCGCCATCGTATATGATAAGCTTCCCACCGGCTGCGTCTTCCGAAACTGCACCTTCGCACACGATTTGAAAAATACGCCGGCGCGAATATTCGTTCAATCGCGTACGTCGATTGACCGCTTGCGGTGTCCCGTATCCGGCGTCGTAAACGGTCGCGTATAATAAACGACCTTTGCGTCTATCCTCGAGAAACGATTCGCGTCGGTGCCGCGGATCGTGACAGTGTAAAAGCGGCACGTTTGGAGGTGTTCTCGCGTCCCAATTTTTTGTAAATAACTTGATAGACGTGGACACTTCTTCGCCTAAATACAAAAACGGCGTGTGCACATCCGATGGACAGTCTCGAATGAATGCCTCACTGGGACCAAACATAAAAAAATTCGAGACGAACGGCGATTTCAACGACCTTTCTGGTTTTGCGTGCAACTTGGACGCGGATAAGTGTGGAAATTGCTTCCCGAACGTGTGCGCGGTGAGCATAGCCGGGGCGTTTCTTTCCTCTTTCGCCGGGAAAATTCTTTTGCCGTACATGAACACGTGGTGATCCGTCTCGTACGTTTCCGGATTCAAAACGGGAGAAACTTCGAGGTCGTAGCCCAACGGGTGCGCAGTTAAGACGACGCCGTTCGTGTTTGTGTTCTCTTTCTTGTTATCCTTCTCCGCTTCTTCCAACTCGCGAAGCAACGTCTCGTCCCAATCGGCGTCGAACGCCGTTTTCGCGTCAACGTATAGCACGTGCGATTCACCGCCCCATAATCGATTGGCTAAATGTTTCGAATAACACGGTCCATCCGATGAATCCCAATTCACGTGCGTTTCTCTCACGTTCTTCAACCATTCCTTCTCCTTCTCGTTTTTGACGCCGTCGAAAATAGTGCGCACATTGTGTGCTTTCTTCTCCTTTTCGTCTTCAAACTGTTGCACTTCCAGCTGCACTTTCCTTACGTCGACCATTAGGTACTTCTCTGGATCTTGTTCACCTTTCATTTTAGCCGCTTCTTCCTCCGCTTTTGCGGTTATGCGATTGACCGCGTGGTGCAAGCGACAGACACATCGTTCGTGTTCGCCGGTTATCGAGGAGACTTCAGTGGTCGTTTCTGTTTTGTATTGCCAACAAATGCCGACAAATACTCGCGACGGGTCCTTAGCATTTTCGAATAAAGAGCGAAGGGTGTGCTGAGCTTCTAAATCGCGGTAAACGCTGAGAGAAACGAAGATGGTCTTCTTGGTTGGATCGCACGATTGTATTTTCATCATCGCGGCGGTTGTCGTATTTTTGAGCGCTTGGTCAAGTTTTTCGCGCATGCTCGCGCATCCAGAATCGTGCCTCCAGAAATCGTTCGCGATGGTTTCGTACGCTTGTTGCGCTTTTAAAAGCTTCTTCTTGGAACCAGCCGCGTCCGGGTGACACGAGACGATTTGGTTCAAATACGCGTCGCGGACTCTCGATTCGCCCGAGCCGAGTGGGATTTTCAGTTCGTCGTAAGCGCTTTGTAACGATGGATCGTATCCTCTCTTATGTTTGGAACTTCCGCGAGAAATGGAGCGAACATTGGGTCAGTTTGCCACCACCATAAAGAAGAAGAAGAAGAAGAAGGTGTGTTATTCTCACTTTTCGCCTCGTCCGTGGTCGATTGATTCTGTTGTCGTTCATTGCGTCTACGCGCGAGTGCTTCGAGACTCTTCTTTTGCCTATCTGATTTCGACGAAACCGGTAGCATTTGACGAATCTCCTCATAGTCGTCGTCGTCCTCATTATCACTCGAAGACGACGCATACGCATCCTTATCGTCTTCGCTGTCGCTCTCTTCCATTCCATCGTTCTTGCCCAAGGCAACTTTGGGGAGATTGTACACCGGCGTAAAGCTCGAGGCGTCCGCGAGCGACAAACAACACGAGGAATACGACATCATCTTGATGTTACAAACGTTCCCACACATCCTACACCGCTTAAAGTTAAAATCTTTACTTGGTTTCTTCTTCTCCTTCGTTTGAGCACCAAAACTTGATACATTATTATCAGACTGATCCATCGCTTTCGCCTCCTCTCGTTTAATTTGCGCCAACGTCATCATCTGTTCAATCGCTTCTAATCCCATGCCATCAATCATAGGTTTCTCGTGGAATTCTTCTTCTTCTTCTTCTTCTTCTTCTGCTGCTGCTGTGTTCCTTTCCTCGATTTTTTCCTCCTCGTTATTTTTATCATCTTCGACATCGATATCATCCATCCCTCTCGGCACAGTCGTTGAAATCTCCCATTTCGGCATCGTACCCGGTTGTTGTCCTTCCATTCTCCCTCTCTCCTTTCTCTTCTCTTTCTCTCGTTCGCTAATTGCCAACTTCTTCTCGTACTCTCTCTCTTTTACCGCCAAATCTCGCAATTTCGGATGCACTTCGTCCACGAACGTCGCGTCCAACCGCAACATTTTATCCAACGCCTCTCTGGCGCGCGGGAACTCTCTCATCTTCTCCAAAGCTTCCGCACGTCGAAACAACGCCTTCGGAAACGTCTTTTTCGACAGATCGAAACTTACATCCGCGTGTTCTAACGCCAGTTTCGCTTTGTTCGTTTTCAGAAAACAAGCGGACAAATTCGCGTGAATTTTCGCCTTCTCGTCTTCCTCCGTCGCGTCTCGCAAAGCTCTTTGGAAAAACTCAATCGCGGTATCAAACTTCTTACTCGCAAAAGCCGTTCTCCCGCACTCCACATCGTTCACCTCCACCTCTTCCGTGCCACCTCTTCCCTTCTCTCTCTTCTCCCTTTCTTTCGTCTCCTCCTCCTCTCGCTTAATCTCGTCGTACGCCGTTTTCATCCTCTCGAACGCCCTTCTCGACGACGCCGACGACTTTGCCCTTCTTCCTGAAGAAGCGTCGGGGTGTAACCGTTTACAATTCTCCAAGAAAACCCGTCTCGCGCGCGCCGCAGAACTCCCTCGAGGTATGCCGAGCGCATCGTACGGGTTGTTGTTGTTGTTGTTGTTGTTGTTGTTTGCAAAAGCGTTCTCCTCCTGTTCCTCCTCCTTCTCGCGTATAGTCGTCGTCGTCATCTCTTCCGCGTGCGATCTGATTTGTGAATGATCTGAAACGTGAAAGTCTTCTGTTGACTTTAACACCGGTGTCTTTTTTATTATTATTCGCAAAAAAGAAAAAAAAAGGCGTTACTCAATTTAGGGTTTGTATATTTAGGGACTCAGAAGAATGGATTATTTAGGGACTCGAAAAGCCCTTTCTTTCGAGACGTGTTTATCGTCGTCGTCGTCGGAACGCCACACGTGCGGTGCGGTACCGCACGGACGCGAGACAGACAGAGACAGACGAAAGAGGAGCGCCGTGAAGCAGTCCGCAAAGGAGACGGGAGAAGAGAGAGAGAGAAACACAAATAATGTCTGAGGTTCCGCCGTACGAGGAAGGTCTGCGCTCGGTCATCTCTTCCCATCATCATCGTCGTCGTCCTTTGGCGATGGACGGTGACGACGACGACCCGAAAGCCAGAGCAGAGGAAGACGCGGGAGGAGGAGGAGGAGGAAAAGGAGGAGAAGGAGGAGAAGAAGAAGACGCGCGAGAACAAACGCGACGACGACACCATCCGACGACGAGGAATACCGAAACGACCACCGCGACCATTCCAATCGTTTCGGGAGGAAACGGATGGGACGGCGGCTTGAGAAGAGACACCTCGGGACTCTCCATCGCGTCCTCGCAAGGGAAACGAAGCCGCTCGGATTTGCTCGCGGCGGCGGCGGAAGAGGAGAAGGTCTGCATGGTGGAGACCGACGACGCGGCGGCGGCGGCGGCGAAGAGCTTGAGGCCGACGAGTACAGCAGAAGCGATGAGAGTCGGAGCGACGAGCGAGGACCTCACCCAAGCGGAGTTTGTGAACGGGTCGAATTCGAATAGTTTAGGCGAAAGTCCGACGACGAGGTTGGGATACTTGAACCAAGCGACGTTTGATTCGAATAAGAGTAAGGGAGGAGTTTCCGGGAGCGGTCATAACAATAATAGTAGCACTACAAACGAAGGGAAACCGCCGAAGCACGCCGGCGGAGACTGTGGGACGCAAACAAACATGTTGGCGGAGAACTCCGCAGTTGCGAGAGTGGCGTTGGATGCTCATGCGGCGAGAGCGCCGAGCCCCGCGGAAGGCATGAACTCAAAGTTATTGAGAGTTCGGTCGATGGTAACGTTGGAAGGGACGGTACCCGACTTATCCGCTATGGGTGGCGATTCGAGCGCCGAGGGCAGTTTAGAAGTGACGGACGACGAAGACACGTTGATGACGGACGAAGAAATGGATGTTCCATGCATCAGACACAATCAACAAGATGTTAAAGAAGTAGATTCACCGATGACGAAATCAAAACAAACGAGCGAAAATGACGGAGGGGCGAATCTGGATAGAAGCGGCCACTCGGACGGTTCCGTGCGATCCGCCGAAGACGGCGTGACGACTGAAGCGACTACTTTGGTTCGCAAACAACCCAAAGCAACTTTGAAGCCGCCAGCGCGTGTTATTTTCGGCGCGCACGAAGTGCAAGGACATAGACCGTACATGGAAGATCGGTACAAAATCATCGAAGATTGGAAATTCGAGTGCGCCGGGAAAATGAGTGAAAACAACTACTATAACAACAACAACAACAACGGACAACAGGAAAGAAAAATCAGCGATAAGCAATACATTGGCGTGTACGATGGACACAACGGCGATTGGGCCGCCTCGTATGCTAAGGAGAAAATGCACACGCACTTGGAAAAATGTTCGTTCATCGCCAACGGCATCGCGCCGGATGCGCCACAACACGAACTTGAACAGTTTGAACTCGGCGTGAAAAATTCCTTAATCCGATCGTTTGTTGATTTAGACGAAGAAATCTTAGATGGTACCAAAGCTTTAAACAGGCGCGATGGTTCCACAGCCTCAGTCGTCTTACGCGTGTCCAACCATCTCTTTGTAGCGCACGCCGGCGATACCCGCATCGTCGTGGGCAAACGCTCTATGGGCCTCCACGACGTCCGCGTCAAAGCGTTAACGGAAGACCACAAACCATCGCTCCCGCGCGAACGCAAACGCGTCTACGACGAAGGCGGCCGCGTTGAATTCTGCGGCTGCTGGCGTGTCATCGCAGAAAACAGAGATCGCAACGTTCGTGCCGCTTTAGCCGTCTCTCGCGCCATCGGCGACATCGATTTCAAGCGTCCGGAAAACAAAGGTGTTACAGCAACACCAGACGTCGATCGGATAACCTTAGACGATGAAATCGAAAATGTCATCGTCGCCACGGACGGATTATGGGACGTCGTCGGCGACCAAGACGCCATTAGACTGTGCCGATTCGTTTTGAAGGGTCGATTCTCGGAGGATGCGTGTCGCGAAGCCGCCGAAGCGTTGACGGAAGAGGCATTGGAGAGAGGCAGCAGTGACAACGTAACCATCGTCGTCGCCTGTTTTCAGCATTAAAAATACAAAAAGAGAAAACATACTAAGAGGGAAAGAAAGCGCATGAGAGGGAGCGAGAGAGAGAGCGAGAGAAATATTTAGATTTTACGACGATTCCAAAGTCGTTATTTATGGTAGAAAAATTAGCACACGTCAGAACAAAGCATAACGAACGTCTGTCGTCGTCGCGCGAGAAACATGCGCGCATCCGCGCGTCTTCTCTCCTCCTCTCTTTCCAAGCGGCGCGCGATCTCTCCCTTTTTCTCAAAAGCGCACTCCTACTACTCCCAAACCGTCGCACATTTGCGGTCAATTGCATCTGAGAAAGAGATATTTCTCGTCGGCACTTCGCACGTTTCGAAACGGAGCGCGCAAGAAACCGAAGACACCATACGATTGATTAAACCAGACGTCATCGCGGTTGAACTGTGCGAAGAAAGATTGGACCAGCTGAAAGAGCAAATGAAAGAAGAAGGAGACGGAAAGAAGGAGAGAGAAAACAAGAGTTTTTTGCGAGATTTCTTTGCAATAGTAAAGAATGTCTCATCACAAAAATCCGACATGGGTGCTCTCGACGCGTGCTTAGCGATTGCATTAAAAGCCTTCTACGCGTCGTTAAAATCGAGCGGGATGGAACCCGGAGAAGAATTTCGAGTGGCGATACGAGAGGCGGCACGGTTGAACGCGAAATTGGTGTTGGCCGATAGAGATGTGAACAAAACGTTGATGGCGTTAAGAAGGAGCGTCTCAGTAGCGGACGTTTTCGGATGGTTCGTACACGGAGAGAAGAAAGGAGGACCATCATTACCTCCAGAGTTTGAGAAAATGGCGCAGTCTCCTTGGAAGTCATCGGATATGGAAGACAACATGGAAGCGATGAAGAATAGAAAAGCAGTCGCGCAAATGAAGAAATACATGCAGTTTCAATTTCCAAAGATAATGGCTGCCATGGTACATCAAAGAGACGACGTGATGGCAGAAGCGATTAGAAGGGAGAAAGAAGCTGAAAGAATCGTTATGGTCGTTGGATTAGCGCACGTTGATGGAATCGTGGAGAGGTTATCGGGTGAATACATGGAGGTTATGAGCAGTATTGAGTGATGTCGAGACAACAATTTCAGAGCACGGTGAGAAACGAAAACGTCTTCTTACCTAATACTCTTTGCGTGGGATTCCCGCAACGGTTGTGAACGACGGCGGCAAAATCGTCGAGTAGTTCGCCATCTTTCACCTCTGATTCGGGGAGCTTCCCTGGAAATAACCCGGCTGTCAAACATGCTTGAAGATTACACGTCGGACCTCGATATTCCGCTCTCGACGTGTGCTCTGAAATGACTCTCGTCGGCGATTGGTACCGTTCAATTTTCGCGTCTTCGCATCGACGTTCGCCATTTTCGAAAAGTTCACACGTCGCACCTTACAAAATAATCGAATATGATGGAAACTTTACAGTTTGTGGAATCAATTTGGGTTCGGCAAATGCTGCCGGTCTGCACACTTCAACTGCTTTTCGCAACGAGTCGCTCAAGTCTCTCAAAAGAAAAGAGGAGCTCAACCATTCGTTGTTGTTGTCCACCCATTCCTGCAAACTGGATTCGACTCTTGAAGACGCATTATCACTGCTGCTAGATAACGACGTCGTTAGTGGTGATCTCGCGAGCTCGGATAAGAGTTGTCCGTCTCCAAAAAGAGCCGAACTATTGGTTGAAAATCTAGAAAATTCTTCGGCGATGGATTTGATTTCCGCCAGCGCACGTTCTAAGAAGTTACTCTCGTTAGGTGCAGAACCATCGATAACTTGTCCTGTGATGCACGATATCACGAAGAAGAAAGGAAGTGTGAAGAAAAAATGCTTCTGCTTCATTCTGTGTCGATAAGACTTTTTTATGTAGCTAAAAAAACGCTTAGGCTGATGTGAAAAAGACAACATTGAAGTGACAAGACAAGAGGGCGCGAAAGCAAGAAAAAAAACGCATTTAATGAACGCATGAAAACGTTCCCGAAACCACCACAGAGATGCTTTTGGCCCATAGGTTCGATTAGGGGATGGATAGGACCGACGGGATTCTCCTCGAAATCGACGCCAGAAGAAGTGTTGAAGGATGCCGATCTATCGAATAAACTCGTGATTGTAACTGGAGCGAACAGCGGCATCGGTAAAGAAACAGCCGTTGCGGCTTTTAACCATCGCGCACACGTCATTTTTGCATCGCGAAACGTCAAAGAAGCATCAGAAATTACGAAAGAATTGAATAGAAAGTTGCCAAAAGGTTCAGAACCCCGCGCGTTTGCGTATAAGCTGGATTTGAGTTCTCTGGAAAGCGTGTTTAAGTTTTGTTTGGAAGTAAAAAAAAACTTCAACAGGGTGAACGTTTTAGTGAACAACGCGGGCATCATGGGCGGCGACAAATTCGAGAGAACAGTCGATGGACACGAGCTCCAGTTCCAAGTCAACTATCTCGCGCACGCGATGATTGTACGAGAATTGTTTCCTCTCATGCGTAAAGTTGTCGGCGGCGCTCGCGTCGTGAACGTTTCTAGTCACGTGCACTTCTTCACATATGCACAAGGCATCGATTTCTCAAAAGTTACTGGTGCCAGCGCGCACGTAAAATCAGATACGGCTAGAAATTACGGTCAATCGAAACTTGCACAGATTATCTTTACCCGAGATATGCAAGCGTTATCGACTGCTTCGAGACGAGCCTTTGAAAGCGACATTTTATTCTTTAGTGTGCACCCAGGCGCTATCGAAACGAAAGGGTCTCTTAAGCACGAAAACGGGTGGAAAGGTAGATTCTTACGAAGATTTTCAAAACCGTTTTTGAAAACGGTAGAGCAAGGCGCATCGACAACCTGCTTTGCCGCGTTCCACAAAGACGCAAAGTTTTTCGCCGGGTATTACTGGCCGATTGTAATTTTTTCCAAAGCTCGAAACAATCGCGCAACCGCGCCCTGAGAGAACAGTTACGCGAGGTCACCGAGAAGCTCCTTTCGGATTTTACGCATAACATATCGTAATAATGATGCTACCATGGTAGCTAAGGTACCAGGAACACCTGGAACACTATGCTAAATTAGTATTACAACAAACGCAAAACAATAAGTTACATATGAATAATCGTACATCCACCTCTCTTTCTACTTTTTAAGTACTACCACTAACAACGTCTCGTATACACCTCCGTATATCCGTACTCTTTCGCAAACGCGTCCACAATCTCCACCTCCAACCGCTCCCTCTTCACCTCTCCACCGACTAATTCCTTCAAACTCGTCACGTCCATCCCTTCTAATCCACATGGCATAATATGTTCCCTAAAAAACTCCAAATCCGTCTCGCTGTTCAGCGCGAACCCGTGACTGGTCACGCCGCCAGAAATCTTCACTCCGACGGCGCCTAATTTTTTCTTCCCAACCCACACTCCGGACATGTCCGACCCGTCGTTCTCGTTCTTCATTTGCCCGTTGGCGTTCGTAATGCCGTGTTTCTTTGCCACTTCAATCATTACGTTTTCTAATTTTTCCACGTATTTTCGTGCACCCAATTTCCTCTCTCTCAAATGGACGATTGGATATACCACAATCTGCCCTGGTCCGTGGTACGTCACGTCTCCACCTCTATCGCTCTTAAAAACGTCGCATTTTAACTCCTTCAACGTCGCTTCGTCCGTTTTGATCGATTTTAGACCGACCTCGGCCCTTTTGCCAACCGTCACCACCGAGGGGTGTTGGAGAATCAAAAGCGTATCCGGTACGAATGCATTTTTCCGCGCGCAATGGATGGCGGTTTGTAAGGATTGCGCTTGGCCGTATGGGACGAGCGATCGAAAGATCCGGACGCCGAGCTTTTTCGTCAAAGTCGTCGTCGTCGTCCCACTGGCCATGGTGACGGTGTGCTTTCTCTTTCGCGGACGCCGTCGATGGAAACCTCCGCGCAAAGCAAAAGCACTCAAAATGGTGGGGAAAAAAGTGGGGAATCCCGAGACCACCAAACAGGAGGACAACACGTCACTCGAAGAGACTTTGCGCGCGCCCCCGGCGAGAGGCGGTGAAGATGTCGTCGGCACTCGCGTCCTCCGCTCGCAAACGCGCGTTTCGTGTCTGGGAGGAGTTCCACGCGTCGCGTGCGTTGCGTTCGTCGTCGTCGTCGGTACAGACGATGAGTAGGTGTTTCTCTTCTCGCGCGGGAGATGATGATGATGCGAAAGGAAAAGATGTAGATGTCGTCATCGTCGGCGGAGGACCAACGGGAGTCGCTTTACATTCCATGCTGTCATCTTTCAACGTTCAAAAATCGGTGGTCGTGGAACGGCACGCGCGCGCGTCGAGACATCCGAAGGCACACTTTATTAACAGACGAACGATGGAGATTTTTAGAGACCAAAATGCGTTCGATTCGATGCACGCGCGAGTGCGCGAGAAGATGTCAAAGGAAAAGAATTGGCGGCACTTTAGGTACGTGACTGGAATATTGGATGAAAATGAAGAATTAGGGTCAGTGGATCACTTTAGCGAGGAAAGGATGGAAGTTGGCGAGAAATCGGCGTCGATGGAAGGGGTGGTGCACTTCCCGCAACACAAGTTGATGCCGATGCTGTGGGAGAACGTACAAGAGAAGGCGACCACAACGATGGATGATGATAATGGTGACGATGATGTATTTGTGAGAGGTGACGAGGTTGTTAGAATAGATAGAGTGAATAGGCATAATCAATCGAGTACAAGTAATGGCAGTAATAATAGGTGTCGAGTGACTTTAAAATCAGGGAAGGTGTTTGAGGCGAAATATGTCGTCGCGTGCGACGGCGTGAGTTCTTTCGTGGCGACAAAATTGAACGGGCATAGAAAACCAAATGAAAACAAATCATTCCCGACGCAAACGCTAGGTAACATTCACTTTGTCAGTCGTTCGCTTGCGAAAAGGATAGAAGAAAAAGGCAACGAAGCGATGTTGTATTTCGTGTTCAATAAGGATATCGTAGGGGTTGTCGTTGCTCACGATTTGTGCAAGGGCGAATTCGCGTTGCAGTTGCCGTACCACGCACCAATTCAGGATTTCAAGGAAATGTTTACGAAGGAAAATTGCGAGATGTATGTTCGAAATGCGATTAGTGGCGGTTATGAAAATGGTACTGTAGTTGACGATATCGAGGTTTTGGACGTAAAATCGTGGACAATGGACGCGACAGTGGCAGACATCGTGGTTGACGAAAAGCGAGCACCACGAATTGTCCTCGCCGGGGATGCCATGCACGCTTTCCCTCCAGCCGGCGGTTTTGGAATGAATACTGGGATTCAAGACGCGCATAATTTAGCGTGGAAACTTGCCATTGCGGTACAAAATGATCAGGATGATGACGTCGCCTCAGCGCTCCTCAACTCGTACGCATACGAGCGAAAGAAGATAGCATCGGAAAACAAACAACTGAGCACGAACAACTACGAACGCGTCTTGGAGATACCGCGAGCTTTAGGTTTAGAACCTCGTGCGCTGGATGCGCTCGTTTCAGCGTCCAATGCGCTGCCGGTACCGCAAGTTCTCAAATCGTTTGCGTTTGAAAAAATTTTGAGTGCCGGACGCATGCAAACGGTGCTTCTTGAAAGCAACAGGAAGAATCCTTTGGGAAAGTATCGTCGTGAGGCGGTGAAAAAATTGTGTGGAACGTCCGGAGAGACGCTCAAGTTGAAGTTTCTAAACGAGGAGCTTGGGTTTTCATACGTCGAAGGTACCAAAGCAACAAATCCAAATGTCCTCGCTGTTGGGAAACGCATCCCGCACTGCGCGATATTAAATGACGAAGGAGATGGTATCATCTCAACGATCGATTTAGGTGGATCAAATAGTAAAAGCGAATGTCGATTCTTTGCCTTGGTGTCGTCTCGCGTGACGATAGACGAAGTTGTTGTGGAAGAAGCTCAAAAGATGTTGCCGCAAGGGGCTTCATTGAAGCTCGCACGCATCCTTTCATCATCGAAGGACAAAGCAGAGAAGAAGAAAGGAAACGTTGATATCTACGTCGACCAATCATCAAACAACGCGTGGACAAGCATTCTAAACGAATATACTTCGAAGAAGAAAACAAAACAAGTGGAAGTCATCCTCTGTCGCCCAGACGCGCACGTCGCCTTCATCGGTGCTTTCGGGCATCTTCCGTCTGCCGTACACGAAGCCGCGAGAGGTAATCTAGTCCTTTAGTATATTTAGCCATCGTATTGTAAATGCTATAATAGTTTATGTAGGCGTGGAATGCTTTCGTATACATGATACTGCTAAGGAGCAAACGCTTGTTCTTCGGTAATCTGAAACGAGACGCAAACCATCGCTTTGTTCGGCGCGACGTCTCGTACCTCGTGCACTTTCGCGTTTTTAATCGGACATCCCAGATGACCTTCAGCTCGGGAAATGACGTCTTGGTCGGTATGTCCCGGTGGTCGAAACGCGTAGGCGTGTACGGTTGGGAGTTTTCTATTCGACCACGTCGCCCGATCGAACGAGTGTTTAAGACAATCGAGAAACTCCACAGCGGTGGCGGGAAGGTTCATGATGATGTGATCAAACGTGGCACCGCTTGGCGGCGTGTTTGCATCCTCTCCCGCAATTAAAGTCGTGGACCATTTTGGCTTCGGTACTGACTTTTCCTCTAATCGTTTGCGCTTCTTTTCTATTTTCTTCGTATCGGTTTCTTTTTCGTCGTTTCCTTCGTTCGCGGTCTTCTCTCGAAACTTTTTCAATTCTTCGTCGTACGCGAAAATGTTCTGCATCCACGTCTCCTCCGGTCCATTGTTCTTTCTCACAGGCGTTAACAACGATTTAATAAATGCTCTCGCGTCCAAGTTGTATAATTTCACCGAATCTTCCATCTTATTCAATTTCACGTTCTTTTGCATCATCTCGAAACAATCTGGGTTCAAATCGCTTGCATATACGCGACATCCTTTCGTTTTCACCGCTGGAACGACGAACGGCCCAACCCCAGCCATTGCATCTACTATGACCTCACCTCTCTTGAAAGCCACGTCCACTAATCGTTTATGCTCCGTCTCCAACCTCGAATTCCAATAGACTTTACCAAAATCCACCTCGAAAGAATACCCGTGTTGCTTCACCGTCGCTTTCAAATCTGGTTCGCCATACAACAACTCCCAATTCGGCACGCGAAACATCGAATCAATTACTCCTACTTTATTCACTACCGTTCGAATCCTCGGATTCTTATCCGCGATGACTTTTGCAATGGTATATTTATACGGCAAGAACTCTTCTCTCAAATTCACGTGCGCCACGTGCCCCACCTGTTCAAACGCGCTCGGCGTTTCCATCCCATCTGGAAGTAACTCTTTTAATACATACTCCGCCGTGTGATATTTATAGTCCAATTTAATCCTATGTTCTTTTACAATCCCTTCGCTACTACCCTCCAACGAAACTCCCACCTCTTCTTCTAACTTCTTTCTCACTTCCTCTGGTAAAAATCCCACAACCGCTTTCGCGCCGTCGCCTACACACTCTCGTTTCAATAATACCAATCTCTTCGTATTATCCTCCTCATCTATAACCACATCTTGCACTCCTCTTTCCTCTAACGTGTACCCTCTCAATATTTTCGTCGTTTTCGATACTTTCGTTCGATCGATGGAAATCGCCAACACCTCGTAAAAACTCTCGAATTTTTTGTGGTCTATGGACACTTCTGGGGGAGGCGAGAGGGAATGCGTCGGTTGGGATTTTAATTCGTTCGTATCGGTTGGGCCAATGACTATGTTCTCGTCATTTGCTGTAGCAGACGTCATAGTTCTCAAGGAGTTGTTCTTATCGATGCGCGTGGACCGTAACGCGCGTTGCACCGTATCCAAACTTGTTCTGGAGTCTGGCGGCGAATTGGACTTTTTTCCAATTTGGTTTGCGCGACGAGAAGAAATTGAAACTCTCGTGTGAGAAGCGGTGACCGCAGCGCGACCGCTGCTGCTGGCCAGCGTGCAACGAGACGCGATGTGCCTCGTGATTTTCTGCGATGGGAGAGAGAGAGAGGGAGAGAGTTCGAGTGCTCTCTCCCTCTTTCTCTCTCTCTCTCTCTTTAATTTGTAGAGGACAAAATCGCGCGATAAAAAAATGAAGAATTTTCACGTGGTACCTACTGTACTTACAATTAATACTACGACACCATCTAAATATCTATCCGTTATGCAGCGGTTCGGACATCTTGGCGACTTTCGAGCTTTTCACTTCACCAATAGCTCTTCCATCCATCTCGCCCAACGGCCATCTCGGTTTTAAGTTCACCTCAACCTCTCTGTCTAGTTCATCTTTCACATACGCTTCGGCGTCTTTTGGCACCGGTTTTTCGATCCCCAATGCTAAATTGAGCCTTTCAATGCCAGCCCAGGCGACCATGACGCCGTTGTCCGTGCACCAGGAAGGCTTGGGGAAGATGACATCGAGAGAATGGTTAGATCCAATTTGAAGTAAGCTATTTCTGACTTTTTGGTTGGCCGCGACGCCGCCGGCGACGACAAGGCAGGTTGGTGTGACGCCGTCGGATTTGAGCCATTCGAGTGCTCTTTCGACGCGATCTTCAAGATGAGTGACAGCGGCCGTTTGGAATGCATGTGCGATGGCAGCACGAGTTTCACGGTTTTCGACACCGTTCCAGTCTTCGGAGGGTAATGATTTTTGTTCCGGTTTTGACTCATCGATGATTGTTCCGAGGTGCTTTTCGATAGCCAATCGGACATTAGTTTTCAATCCGGCGAAGCTGAAATCGCACGTTTTGCGTTTTCGCAGTGGGACGGTGAATCTGATCGGATTCTTTACTTTTTTTTGGATGATTTTCTCGAACACTTTGTCCGTTATGTGATCCTCTTGTTCCGTTTCCTTCCTCGCCTGCTCCCGTCGCGGTTCCAAAACCGTCTCTTCGTACTCTTTGGCCAACTTTTCCAACGCCGGGCCGCCGCCACCGCCGACAGGCAAACCGAGAAGTCGTGCAGTTTTATCGTACGCTTCACCTATGGCATCGTCTAATGTTTGTCCTAATATGGTGTACTTTCCGACACCTTCTACTTTCAACAACACGTTGTGTCCACCACTCACGAGTAAAGCGACGAATGGAAACTTTGCAACCTCATTTTTGTTCGCGATCTCGACACTCTCTGAATTCCACTCTTCCTCCTTCACTCTCGCCACCAAACAATGCGCTTCCATGTGATGCACCGGGACGATCGGTATCCCATGCTCCCCACTTATTTTCTGCGCTTTTCTCACACCAACTCTCAAGCACATGGACAATCCCGGCCCAACCGTCACCGCCACCGCGCTCACTTGCCGCCCGATATCTGTTACCTTCGCTTTACTCAAACATTCCTTCACGACATCATCGATGGCTATTTGGTGCGCTTCTTTCGCTAAAGTTGGTACAACCCCACCCCATTCCTCGTGTATGGATACTTGCGAGCGGATGGCTTGCGAAACCACGTGCCCAGATTTCGTCACAATAGCCGCCGCCGTGTCGTCGCAGGACGTTTCGATGCCTAAAATGAATGCATTTTCAGGGAGGGATTTTAAGCGCAATTTGTCGTCTTCTGTTTCGAACACGCCACCGTCGCTCAAGATTGCTTTCTTATCTTTTACCCCAATTTCATCTTCGCTCTCTGATGTACCGCGCGTGGTCATTCGTTTTCTGCGTTGATGTAGAGCCTTTTGATGCGCGCGCCCTGTGCCAAACATGGCGGCGGTTACACATTGTGCGCTTTTCTTTTTTCCAATCGATGAAGAAGAAGTCGAACACAAAGCCCCCGAAAGGATTCGAGACGGTATAGAAGAACGCATTCTTAAGGCCGTATCGATAGTGGCGGCGCTGAAGATGCTCGTTGACGTTCGTCTCGCCGATGGTGATGTCCGAAGAACAGCCGCGCTGAGAGAGGAGAATACGCGTCGCATCGAATGACGAATGTGGAACGTCCCCTAACACCAAAAATCGAAAGACAAAAAATGTGTCTGCAAACGACAGTCTCCAAAAAGAAGAAGAAGAAGAAGAAGATGATGATACAAAGGTGGCTATTGGCTATTACACAGTTTGACGTATTCAAACGCGCATGACAACATGCGTGTGATACTACTAATTAAATTAACTCGCACCGTACGAACAAATGGTATTGTTGGTCATCAATGCTTTCGCTATCAAAGCGTCTCTTTTCGCCGTGTTCCAACTGTCCGATAACAATGCGAAGTGTGCTTTAGTCGCGGGGTTATCGTCATAATACGCCTCTGGTACGGCGGTGGCTTGGTCATCACTATTCAAAGGTCTGTATCCAAACCCGTACGCGTGAATGCTTTCGCATAAACCAGAAAACATGACGTTGAATAGTAAAGCGTAATGATCTTGGGTTTTGTATGTGTCTGGGATCGCGTCGTCGGCGCCTAGCGTAAACCATGCTTCGCTCGGGTCCTCTTTTTCGTGCGCGGCGGCTAACACTCGGTTCACGAAAAACCGGAAATCGAATGTTTGCAAATCCGAATTGTAATTCCGTATCGTGGCCGATGGAAACGGTCTGTTCACCCACAACACCGGTTTCCCGTCATGCGCGTTGACGCCATCCAACTCGCCTTCTTGATGCTTCTCGTCCTCGACGATCCAAAACTTATCGGGAACCCAACCATCTCTGACCGTGGTTTTTGAATTCACCGGCCCAAACGGCGTGTAGCTATCGTCCGCGTTCGTTTGCTCCCCAGTCGCGTAAATCACGCTCGTTTTTGCGCCTAAATCGTTCCTAAACTTTTCGTTTGGCATACTCGCTAGTCGAATCACTGTGTCGTGTTGATCGATTTTCGGTCCCATGTTCATCCCTTTATAAATAGCCGGTCCGACAATCGCGCACGTTCCAAACGATTGCGGATTGACGCTCGCCGCGCCGCTAAATCCACACTGAATCGTTTCTAACGGACACCTTTTCGTGTTTGAAAATATTAAATCCAACGCCCGTCGTCTCGATCTTTCCGTGCCGGCGAACATCACCTCCTCGTCGGGTGATATCCCGTTCACCATCCCGTTCACCCGATTCCCATTCCTTTTTCCCAAAATATCATCGATTTCGTTCCCACTTTCATCCGCGAAGACGATGTCGTCCGTCTCGTACGGCGCCTCTGGCATCGCGCACTCGCTCGGTATCTGCTCCCATTTATATCCCCAATACCATCTCAACTCCGCTGGTGAGATGTCGAATCCGGCCCACGGTGATTTTTTATGCGCGTTGCTGCTATTCGGTGACCTCCGCTCGTTCGTTTCCGTGGACGCGATCGCAATCGACGCTACGAGTATTCCCACGACCACCGCGGAGACGACGATCTTCCGTCCGTACATCCGCCACAACTCTCGCATGTCTTCCTTCAGCGTCGGCGCGTCCATCGCGTGGTGGCTCTTTTGCATTAAAACCAATGGCGCGGCATCGTCGTCGATCCAGTTTCCATCCGCCGATCCGAAGTACCCGTCTTGGTTCAGTTCGTCCAGCGCCGAAGATTTCCGGCTTCCCATGGCCGACGATGACGACACAACGTTATTCTTCTTTTTCCCATCGTCGTCGGATGATGATGATGCCTTCTCAAAATCGTTCTTCTTTTCGTCAAAGTCGTCCCTTTCGGGAATCATCGTCGTCTTTGTCGTCGACGAAAACAAAGACGACGATGACCTTCTTCTTCGACCGCGACAAAAAGTGCACCACCACCACTGCCTACGACTTTTGAGGAGGAGGAGGAGGTCTTTTTCGAGTACTACTAAAAAGGGCGTGTAGTATAACGTGCGCAAAGCGTTTCCCCTCGGGACTCTTTCAAAGTGTGTGTTTCTTTTTATCTCTTCAAAGTCAAAAATTTAGGGTTTGAGACCAAAATATTTAGGGTATCAAAAGAGAGAGAGAGAGAGGGCGAGAGTCCTTTCTTCATAAAAGAAGAAGAATCAACCTATATGCGTCCA
>MDTG01127336.1_pt1 | contig 22739 bp, 17 predicted proteins | sample 811421 | NCBI WGS metagenome assembly MDTG01 (sample SAMN05326645, study PRJNA326480) | marine metagenome | isolation source: seawater | place: Pacific Ocean: South East | collected 2011
CCCATGGCCACGCCGGCCACCGGCGCCTTCATCGGCACGCCGGCGTCCATCAGCGCGAGCGAGGTACCGCAGACGCTGGCCATGGAGCTCGAGCCGTTGGACTCGGTGATCTCGGAGACCACGCGGATCGTGTAGGGGAAGTCCTCCACGGTCGGCAGCACTGCCTGCACACCGCGCCGCGCGAGGCGGCCGTGACCGATCTCGCGGCGCTTCGGGCCGCCCATGAAGCCGGCCTCGCCGACGCTGAACGGCGGGAAGTTGTAGTGCAGCAGGAAGTTGTCCTTGTAGGAGCCTTCCAGCGCGTCGATCAGCGCCGCGTCCCGCAGGGTGCCCAGGGTGGCCACGACGATGGCCTGGGTCTCGCCCCGGGTGAACAGAGCGGAGCCGTGGGTCTTGGGCAGGAACGGCACCTGGATGTCGATGGGACGCACGGTCCGCAGGTCCCGGCCGTCGATGCGCGGCTCGCCGTTCAGCACCCGCTGACGGACGATGTTCTTCTCGATCTTGCCGAACGCTCCGGCCACGTCCTCGGCATCGAACTGCGGGTTGTCACCGCCGGCCAGACGCTCGATGACGCCGTTGCGGATCTCGGAGACCCGAGCCTGACGCTCCATCTTGTCGGTGATCCGGTAGGCCTCGCCCAGATCGGCCTTCACCGCGGCCTCGACGGCGGACTTGAGCTCCTCGTCGGTGGGCGGCGGCTGCCAGTCCCAGCGCGGCTTGCCGGCCTCGGCGGCCAGTTCCTTGATCGCGTTGATGGCGATCTGCATCTCCTGGTGGGCGAACAGCACCGCGCCGAGCATCTGGTCCTCGGTGAGCTCTTCGGCCTCGGACTCGACCATCAGCACGGCTTCGTCGGTTCCCGCCACCACCATGGACAGCGAGGACTCCAGCAGATGGGCGTAGCTCGGGTTGAGCAGGTACTCACCGTCCTTGTAGCCCACCCGGGCGGCACCGATCGGGCCGTCGAAGGGGATACCGGACACGGCCAGGGCCGCCGATGCGCCGATCAGCGACGCGATATCGGGATCTTCGTTCTTGTCCGCGGACATCACGGTGCAGATCACCTGCACCTCGTTCATGAAGCCCTTCGGGAACAGCGGCCGGATGGGCCGGTCGATCAGGCGGGACGTCAGCGTCTCCTTCTCGGACGGACGGCCCTCACGGCGGAAGAAGCCGCCGGGGATCTTGCCCGCCGCGTACGTCTTCTCCTGGTAGTTGACGGTCAGCGGAAAGAACGCCTGACCGGCCTTCGCCTGCTTCATGCCCACGGCGGTGCACAGCACCACGGTATTCCCCATGGTGACGAGCACGGCGCCGGTGGCCTGCTTGGCGATGCGTCCGGTTTCCAGGGTGACTTTCTGTTCGCCGAACTGGAATTGTTTCGTAACTGGATTCAAACCTTATCCTCCGTAATTCTTCCACGCCGCCCGCGGCCCCATTGCCCCGGGCGACTCACGTGCCGGCCGATGGCCGGCACGCACTTACCTGCGCAGACCCAGCCGGTTGATCAGCTCCGCATAGCGGCTGGCGTTCTTGCGCTTCAGGTAGTCGAGCAGCTTGCGTCGCTGATTGACCATCCGGATCAGTCCCCGACGGGAGTGGTGATCCTGCTTGTGGGAGCGGAAATGCTCCTGCAGCGCGTTGATGTTGTGCGTCAGCAGGGCGACCTGGACCTCGGGGGATCCGGTATCGCCTTCCTCGACCGCATATTCCTTGATGATTTCAGCTTTGGTTGCTGCAGACAGTGCCATGTTTGGATACTCCAATATGCCTGTTTGAATGAAGAGGCCATCCGCGCATATTTACAGACGCCTCATGTTGAAACGACGAGCCGGCGCGGTGCGACCCGCCCGTCGTCGAGAACTTCGCCCACGCCGAGAAACCGCGTGGCGCCTTCGTCCAGCCGCTCCGACAGCCGTACCCAGCCGCTGGACGGTGCCTGGGGCACCAGCACCGGCTGCCCCTGGCGCAGATAGTACGCCGTATCGTCACTGAGCGTGATCTCCGGCCAGTCGCCGACGGCGCTCGCCACCGGCAGCAGGAACGGGTCCAGGGAGCCCTGCTCGAGCGCCGCTTCGAGGGTCTCGAAGGTCACCATGTCCTGCTCGGTGAACGGACCGGCGGAGAGCCGCCGCAGAGCCACGACGTGACCGCCGCAGCCCAGGTGCTCACCGAGTTCCTGGGCGATGGTGCGCACGTAGGTGCCCTTGCTGCAATGAATCGACAGCGTCAGCTCGTCGCCCTCCAGCGATACCAGCTCGTTGGAGAATATCTTGACCCGCCGCGCTTCCCGCTCGATCTCGATGCCCTGCCGGGCCAGCTTGTAGAGCGGCTGGCCCTGGTGCTTCACCGCGGAAAACATGGACGGCACCTGGTCGATCTCGCCGCGGAAGAACTCCAGCGCGGCCTCGACCCGGGCCTCGTCGATACCTTCGACCGGCCGGGTGGCCATGACGTTCCCGTCGGAATCGCCGCTGTCCGTCGCCACGCCGAGCTTGATCCGGGTCCAGTACTTCTTGTCGGAGGACAGCAGGTACTGGGAAAACTTGGTGGCCTCGCCGAAACACAGCGGCAGCACGCCAGTCGCCAGCGGGTCCAGCGCGCCGGTGTGACCGACCTTGCGGGCATTGAACAGCCGCTTGGCCTTCTGCACCGCGTCGTTGGAGCTCCAGCCCTGGGGTTTGTCCACCACCAGGATGCCGCTGACGTCGCGGCCGCGGCGGCGCTTAGCCATGGCCGTCGCCTCCGTCATCGCCTTCGCCGTGCTGGCGCCGGTCCGATGCCACGGCCTTTTCGATCAGCGCCTCGAGCCGCGGACCTTCCTCCATCAGCTCGTCGTAATGAATGCGCAGCCGCGGCGTCGTGCGCATGCGGTGACGCTTGGCCAGCTCCGAGCGGAAGAAACCCGCCGCGCCGTTTAGCACCTCGATCAGCGTCTGCCGGGACTCGGCGGTGTCGGCGTCCAGCGACGACACGTAGACGTCCGCGTAGGACAGGTCCCGGCTCACCTTGACCTCGTTGACGTTCACCAGGCCCACGCGCGGGTCCCGCATCTCGCGGGAGATGATCGACGCCAGTTCGTCACGGATGAAATCGGCGACCCGAAGGTCACGCCCGGAATCCGCCATCGTTCCACCTCGTGGCGTTGCCGTACTCCGTCATCACAGCTCCCGCGCGACCTCTTTGGTGTCGAACACCTCGATCTGGTCGCCGGGACGGATGTCGTTGTAGTTGCGCACGCCGATGCCGCATTCGGTGCCGGCGCGCACTTCGTTGACGTCGTCCTTGAACCGCCGCAGGGACTCGAGCGCCCCTTCGAAGATGACCACGTTGTCGCGCAGCACGCGGATCGGCTTGTTGCGGTAGACCGTGCCCTCGGTGACCATGCAGCCGGCCACCTGGCCGAAGCGCGGCGAGCGGAACACGTCCCGGACCTCGGCCACGCCGACGATCTCCTCGCGCACTTCCGGGCTCAGCATGCCCGACAGCACCTGCTTCACGTCGTCGAGCAGCTCGTAGATGATGCTGTAGTAGCGCAGCTCGATGCCTTCGCGCTCGATGATGGTCTTCGCCGAGTTGTCCGCCCGGACGTTGAAGCCGAAGATCACCGCCCCGTAGGTAAGCGCCATGTTGGCGTCCGTCTCGGTGATGCCACCGACGCCGGAGCCGAGCACGTTGACCGACACCTCGTCGTTGCCGAGGTCGCCCAGGGCCTGGGTGAGCGCCTCGAGGCTGCCGCGCACGTCGGCCTTGAGGACCACCTTGAGGACCCGCTTCTCGCCCTCGCCGAGGCCGGCGAACATGTTCTCCATCTTCGCGGCCTGCTGGAGCGCGAGCCGGTGCTCGTGGCTCTTGTCCCGGCGGAACTCGGCCAGCTCCCGGGCGGTCCGCTCGTCGGAGGCCACCGAGAACTCGTCACCCGCGTCCGGCGTGCCGTTCAGGCCGAGCACCTCGACGGGCACCGACGGGCCGGCTTCCTTCTCCTGGTCGCCGGTCTCGTTGAGCATGGCCCGCACCCGGCCGAAGTACTCGCCGGCGATGATGATGTCGCCCTGCTTCAGGGTGCCGTTCTGCACCAGCACGGTGGCCACGGGACCACGGCCCCGGTCCAGGCGGGATTCGATGACCACGCCGCGGCCCGGCGCCTCGGGCACGGCCTTGAGCTCGAGAATCTCGGACTGCAGCAGCACCGCCTCGAGCAGCTGGTCGATGCCTTCGCCGGTGTGGGCGGAGACCTTCACGAACTGGGTGTCGCCACCCCACTCTTCCGGCACGACGTTCTTGGCCGCCAGCTCGTTGATCACCCGCTCCGGGTCGGCGCCCTCCAGGTCGATCTTGTTGATCGCCACGACGATGGGCACCCCGGCGGCCTGGGCATGCTGGATGGCCTCCTCGGTCTGGGGCATGACCCCGTCGTCGGCGGCGACCACCAGAATCACGATGTCCGTGGACTGAGCGCCCCGGGCCCGCATGGCGGTGAACGCCGCGTGGCCGGGGGTGTCGATGAAGGTGATGCGGCCATTCGGCGTGTCGACGCCGTAGGCCCCGATGTGCTGGGTGATGCCCCCGGCCTCGCCGCTGGTCACCCGGGTCTTGCGGATGTAGTCGAGCAGCGACGTCTTGCCGTGGTCGACGTGACCCATCACGGTCACCACCGGCGGCCGCGGATGCTCCTCGCCTTCCACCTCCAGCGACGCCTCGAGCTGCTTCTCGATGGCGTCCTCGTGGATCACCTTGGGCCGGTGCCCCATTTCCTCGACGACGATCACCGCCGTGTCCTGGTCGACCGTCTGGTTGATGGTGGCCATCACGCCCATATTCATGAGCGTCTTGATCACTTCGCCGGCCTTGACCGACATCCGGCTCGCCAGCTCGCCGACGGTCAGCACGTCGGGCACCTCGACCTCACGCGCGATGAAGTCGGTGGGCCGGAACTCGCCGCCCTGCTGGTCGACCTTCAGCGGCCCCTGGTGCTGGCGACGCTTGCCGCGGCGCTCGCTCTTCAGCGACAGCTCGCGACGGCGGCCGCGCCCGGCGAAATCGTCCTTGCCGCGATCGCGCTCCTTGCCGCGGCGGTGCTTGCCGGCCTTCTCGCTGGCCTGGGCCTGGGCCTGCGCGGCCACGGTGGCCTCCACCAGATTTTCCGGCTCGGCCTTGGCCTTGGCGGCCTCCGCTGCCTTGCGCTCGGCCTCCTGGCGCTCCCGCTCGGCCTTCTCCCGGGCCTCGGCGCGCCGCTGGTCGGCCTCGGCGGCCTCGCGGCGCTTCTGCTCGGCGGCAGCCATCCGGGCTTCTTCCTGCTCGCGGATGCGCTGCATCTCGATCTGGGCCTGGCTCATCCGGCGCTGGCGGACCGGCGCAGGCTTCGCCTCCGCGGGCTCCGCAGCTTGCTCGGGCTCGGCGGACGGCTCGGGCTCGGCCGCTTCCGGCTCCGCTTCCGCGGCGGTCTCCGCTTCGGACTCCGCGGCGGTTTCCTCGACTTCCAGCGCGGGGGTTTCCGCCTCCGGAGCCTCGGCGGCCGCGGGGGCGGCCGTCTCCGGCGCGCTTTCCAGGGCCTCGGCTTCCGCCTCGGCGGCAGCCGCCGCTTCGGCTTCGGCCGCCGCAGGCGCTTCCTCGGCCTCGGGCTCGGCACGCTTCACGAAGGTGCGCTTGCGGCGCACCTCGACGGTGACGTTGCGCCCGGACCGGCCCTGGCCGGACTTCAGCGTGCCGACCGACCGGCGCTTGAGCGTGATCTTCTTCGGCGCCGCGGTGTCGCTGGACCCGTGGCTGCGCTTCAGAAACGACAGCAGCGTCTGCTTCTGGTCCTCGGTGACCGGCTCACCCTCGCTCGAGTGGGGCAGGCCCGCCTCGTTCATCTGCTTGAGCAGACGGTCCACGGGGGCGCCGACCGACTCCGCCAGTTGTTTTACGGTGACATCCGACATGCCGTATCCCCTTTTATTCCTCGGCGTCCTCGAACCATGGCGCCCGGGCGGTCATGATGAGCTCCGCGGCCTTCTCCTCGCCCAGATCCTCTGCGATTTCCAGCAGATCCGGCACGGCCAGCTCGGCCAGGTCTTCCATGGTCACGACGTCGTTGTTGGCCAGCAGGTAGGCCAGATGGCGGTCCATGCCTTCCATGTTCAGGAGGTCCTCGGCCGGCTCCTTCTCGCCGAGCAGCTCCTCGCTGGCGATGGCCCGCGTCAGCAGCGCGTCCTTGGCCCGGTTGCGCAGCTCGGTGACGATCTCCTCGTCGAAGCCCTCGATGCTCTTCATCTCCTCGATGGGCACGTAGGCGATCTCCTCCAGCGTGGTGAAGCCTTCCTCCACCAGCACTGCCGCCACGTCCTCGTCGACCTCGAGGGATTCCATGAAGTCGGCCATCAGGCGGTTGGCCTCTTCTTCCTGCTTCGCGACCGCTTCTTCCTCGGTCATGATGTTGAGCGTCCAGCCCGTCAGCTCGCTGGCCAGCCGGACGTTCTGCCCGCCACGGCCGATGGCCTGGGCGAGGTTGTCCTCCTCGACGGCGATGTCCATCGAGCCCGTGTCCTCGTCCACCACGATGGACTGCACCTCGGCCGGCGCCATGGCGTTGATCACGAGCTGGGCCGGGTTGTCGTCCCAGGGCACGATGTCGATCCGCTCGCCCGCCAGCTCGCCCGACACGGCCTGGACCCGGGAGCCGCGCATGCCGACGCAGGCGCCCACCGGATCGATGCGGCCGTCGTTGGTGCGCACGGCGATCTTCGCCCGCGAGCCCGCGTCCCGGGCCGCGCCGCGGATCTCGATGATCTCCTCGGCGATTTCCGGAACCTCGATCTTGAACAGCTCGACGAGCATGCGCGGCGAGGTCCGGGTGAGGATGAGCTGGGGACCGCGGTTGTCCGGGCGCACCTCCAGCAGCAGCGCCCGCAGCCGGTCGCCCACCCGGAAGGTCTCCCGGGGAATCAGGTGCTCCCGGGTCAGCAGGCCCTCGGCGTTGTTGCCGAGGTCGACGATGATGCTGTCGCGCCCGAGCTTCTTGACCTGGCCGCTGACCAGCTCGCCGACCCTGGGCAGGTAGGCGTCCACGACCTGGGCGCGCTCGGCCTCGCGCACCTTCTGCACGATGACCTGCTTGGCGGTCTGCGCCGCGATGCGGCCGAACTCCACCGACTCCACCGGATCCTCGATGACGTCGCCGAGCTGGGCGTCGGGCTTGCGCTCACGGGCTTCCTCGACGGTGAGCTGGGCAGCCGGATTCCACTCGACGTCTTCGTCCTCGGACTCCAGCGCTTCCTGCGCCACGGCCTCCGGGTCCGCCACCGTCCAGCGGCGGTAGGTCTCGTAGTCGCCGGTCTCGCGATCGATGGCCACCCGGAAGTCCGCATTCTCGTCGTAGCGCTTCTTCGTGGCCGTGGCCAGAGCCGCCTCGATGGCCCCGAAGATCACATCCTTCGGGACGCCCTTCTCGTGGGAGACGGACTCCACGACCAACAGCACTTCTTTGCTCATAACCTACTCGATCCTTTCAACGCCCCGCCTCGCGGGGCACCGCACCCGCAGGTGCGCCAGCCGGGACCTCCCGGCGCCGATCAACCGTTTGCATGCGTCTCAATCGAACTGCGGAACGAGCCGCGCCCGATGAATGTTCTCCAGCGGCAGCACGTACTCCTCGTCGGCCGCCTCCGCATCCGCGCCGCTGCCGGCCAGCGGCTGCACCACGACCTCGCCATCCTCCAGGCCTGCCAGCACCCCGACGATGTGCTTGCGTCCGTCCAGGGGGAAATTCAACCGCACGTCGACCACCGCACCGAGATTGGCCTGGTACTGGTCGGCCTTGAACAGGATGCGGTCCATGCCGGGCGAGGACACTTCCAGCGTGTACGCCGCGGGCATGATGTCCTCGACGTCGAGCAGGTCGCTCACCTCCCGGCTGACGCGCTCGCAGTCGTCGACGCCGACGCCTTCCGGCCGGTCGATGTAGATGCGCAGACGGGAGCGGTGCCCCTGGGACAGGAACTCGAGCCCCCACAGCACACACCCCAGCGCCTCTATGGCCGGAGTGAGCAGGGTCTCGAGCTGATCTTCCCGTTTGTTCAACGTGTTGGGACTCTCCTGTCCTCGTCTTCTCGTTCGCGCCGCCGCCGTGTCCGCCGGGATGCCGGCCGGCACAAAACGCACGGAAAAAAAAATGGGCATACGCCCATTTTTCTTTCGCTCGACGCCGCCCGTTTCCGGGCCCTTGTCGATGCGCACAGGCGACACACCGATACGAGGTGGCCACCTCAAGGATGCTCCGCAGGGTGTCTGATGGACCTGCTGCTAAAAAGGCCCCGCAGGGCCTCTCAATCCTTTGGTAGCGGGGGCAGGATTTGAACCTACGACCTTCGGGTTATGAGCCCGACGAGCTACCAGACTGCTCCACCCCGCATCAGCGAGCGCGAATTATAGGGACTTGTGGCCGGGTTCTGCAAGGAAGTTATGCAGCCGTCTTTTTTCGGAACTCTATGCGGAACTCTTTCGGAACTCTTTCGGAACTCAGTCAGGTGTTCTCTCGGAATTCGGTCAGGTGTTCCTTCGCAATTCAGCCAGGTATTCACCAGGGGCGTTCAGGAACGTTCAGGCGGGGTTCGGCGCGTCGGCGAGCGACCTGACAGGACCGGGCTGGCCGATCGGAACGAAGCGCCGGCCAACTGGCCGGCCGCCTGGCGGCCCCGGAGACCGGGGCCGGGAATTGGTGCCGAAGAGAGGACTCGAACCTCCACGGGCGTAAGCCCACTACCCCCTCAAGGTAGCGTGTCTACCAATTTCACCACTTCGGCAGTATCTGGCGCCGTACTCGTCACGGACGCTCCCGGGTCATCCCTCGGGGATGTCGGAATCTACACGCTCAGACTGAGGAGTCAACTCCCCGCTGGGCACGTCGCTGCTCATTTCCTCCACGCCGTCGGCGGCGGCCGCCGGCGCGGTCTCGCTCGCGGGCGCCGGCGCGTCCACCTGGGGAATCCCGAGCTGGTCCATCGCCTCGGCCCGGTGGCTGGCCGTGTAGGCCAGCCCGAAGGAAATCAGGAAGAAGCCGATGGCCAGCCAGACCGTCAGCTTCGTCAAAAAGGATGCTGATCCGGCGCTGCCGAACACGGTGTTGGCGCCGCCGCTGCCGAACGCGGCGCCCACGTCCGCGCCCTTGCCGTGCTGCATCAGCACCAGCCCGCCGAGGGCAATGGCGTCGGCGACCAGCAGCACCAGCAGAACCGTTTCCAATGTCGCTAGATCCATCTCGTCTCCCAATCAGTGCAGCGGCGGCGCGTCAGGCAGCGCCGCCGGCAGCCGCGACGATCGCGGCAAAACTGTCGGCGTCCAGGGACGCCCCGCCCACCAGGGCGCCGTCGATGTCCGGCTGCGCCAGCAGCGCCGCGGCGTTGTCCGGCTTGACGCTGCCGCCGTAGAGCACACGCAGCCGCCCAGCCGCGTCGGCGCCGCACAGCGTTTCGATCTCCGAGCGGACCACCTCGTGCATGGCCTGGGCCTGCCCGGGCGTCGCCGTGCGCCCGGTGCCGATGGCCCACACCGGCTCGTAGGCCACCGTGGCCGACGCCAGTACCGCCGGGCCGGCCTCACCGGCCACCACGCGGAGCTGCCGGCGTACCACGGCTTCCGCCGAACCGGCCTCGCGCTCCGCCAGGGTCTCGCCGACGCAGAGCATGGGCGCGAGCCCGGCCCGCGCCGCCGCTGCCAGCTTGCCGGCCACCACCTCGTCGGTCTCGCCGAACAGGGCGCGCCGCTCGGAGTGCCCGACCAGCGTCCAGGCGGCGCCCAGGTCGCGGGCCATTTCCGCCGACAGCTCGCCGGTGAACGCGCCGCTGGCTTCGCCGTGGACGTTCTGCACGCCGAGCGCGACCTGCAGACCGGCGCCGGCCGCTTCCAGCGCCTGCGCCAGCGGCGCAACGTAGGGCGCCGGCGGCAGCAGCAGCACCTCCACGCCGGCCGACGGCCCGGCGTCGGCCAGCGCCGCCGCATAGCGGGCGACGAACGGCGAATCGCCGTGCATCTTCCAGTTTCCGGCAATCAGAGGCTTGCGCATGCGCTCGGAGCGGTCGAAAAGGCGCGCAATGGTACCGGCTCGGCGCGGGCCGCACAATCGGGGGCGTCTGCAAGGGCGGGTGCAACTGCGCCTGCCGGCGCGACGCCAGGTGCGGCTGAAAGGAGGCCTGCCGGCCCGCCCCGGACGACGGACGTATCAGGCCGGCGCGGCGCCCCGCACCACCTCGGCCAGCTCCGCGGCGATGCAGCCGACCTCGTCGGCATCCTCGCCCTCCACCATCACCCGCACCACCGGCTCCGTGCCGGACGGCCGGATCAGCACCCGGCCGCGCCCCGCCAGCCGCCGGTCCACGGCGGCGACGGCGTCCGTGACCGTCGCCGACGCCGCCTGCCGCCGGGGCTCGGGCGCCTCGACGTTGATCATGGTCTGGGGCAGCTTGACCATGCCGCCCTTGAGGTCGTGCAGGCTGCGCTGCTGCTCGACCATGGGCACCATCGCCTGCAGCGCGGCGACGATGGCGTCTCCGGTGGTGGTGAGGTCGAGACACAGCACGTGGCCGGAAGTCTCGCCGCCCAGCTCCCAGCCCTGGGCCTTCATCTGCTCCAGCACGTAGCGGTCGCCCACCTTGGCGCGGCAGAACGGGATGCCCAGCCGGGCGAAGGCCTGCTCGAGGCCGAGATTGGACATCACCGTGCCGACCACGCCGCCGGCCAGCAGGCCCTGCCTGGCCCGATGCTCGGCGATCACCAGCAGCAGCTCGTCGCCGTCCACCACCTCGCCGAGGTGGTCCACCATCACCACGCGGTCGCCGTCGCCGTCGAAGGCGATGCCCACGTCGGCGCCGCGCGCCCGGACCTCGGCGGCCAGGGCCTGAGGCGCCGTGGAGCCGCAGGCCTCGTTGATGTTGCGGCCGTTCGGCGTGCCGCCGATCACGTGGATGTCGGCGCCCAGCTCCTCGAACACGCCGGGCGCCACGTGGTAGGTCGCGCCGTTGGCGCAGTCGAGCACCACCTTCAGGCCGCGCAGCCGGAAGCCGCGGTTCACGGTCGCCTTGCAGAACTCGATGTAGCGTCCGGCGGCGTCCTCGATGCGGGCGGCCTTGCCGAGCTCGTCGGAGTCGACGCAGGCCATGCCGCTCTCGAGCTGAGCCTCGATCTCCAGTTCCACGTCGTCCGGCAGCTTGTTGCCCTGATGGTCGAAGAACTTGATGCCGTTGTCGTAATAGGGGTTGTGGGACGCGCTGATGACGATGCCGGCGTCCGCCCGCAGGGTGCGGGTCAGATAGGCGACCGCCGGCGTCGGCATGGGACCCAGCAGGCTCACGTTGGCCCCGGCGGAAACGAGGCCGGACTCCAGCACCGACTCCAGCATGTAGCCGGAGATGCGGGTGTCCTTACCGATGAGCACGTGGCTGCGCCCCTGACGCGCGAACACGCGCCCGACCGCCCACCCCAGCCGGAGGCAGAACTCGGGCGTTATCGGACTCTGGCCAACCCGGCCGCGAATGCCATCCGTACCGAAGAACCGTCTGCTGACCGTCACTGAATCATCCCCTTCCTCTGACGCGTCCTTCAACCATAGTCCGTTATCGACGCCAACACCTGTAATGCATCCGCCGTCTCCGCCACGTCGTGCACGCGCACCACGTCGGCGCCGCGCTCCGCCGCCAGCAGCGCCGCGGCGGCGCTGCCGGCCGCGCGCTGTCCGACCTCGCGGCCGGTGATGGCGCCGATCATGCGCTTGCGGGACAGCCCCACCAGCAGCGCGGTGCCCGCCACCCGCAGCGCGGGCAGCGCCCGCAGCAGAGCCAGATTATGCGCGAGCGTCTTGCCGAAACCGAAGCCCGGATCGATCAGCAGCCGCTCGCGGGAGATCCCGGCCCGCTCGCAGTCCGCCACCCGGGCCGCGAGGAAGTCGCGCACCTCGGTCACCACGTCCCGGTACTGCGGGTCCTGCTGCATGGTGCGGGGCTCGCCCTGCATGTGCATCACGCAGTAGGCGCCGGTGCTGGCCGCGAGCACCTCGAGCATGCGCGGATCACGGCCGCCGCCCACGTCGTTGACGAGATGAACGCCGCTGGCCAGCGCCCGGGCCGCGAGCTCCGGCTTGCTGGTGTCCAGCGAGATCACGGCGTCGAGGTCGAGCAGCCGCTCGAGCACGGGCATGACCCGGCGGGTCTCCTCCGCCTCGGACACGGCGGCGGCACCGGGCCGGGTGGACTCTCCGCCGACGTCGAGCACCGCCGCCCCGGCTTCGAGCATGGCCTGGGCCGACTCGGCGACCCGGCCGAGGTCGACGGCCGCGTCACGGGCGACGAACCGGCCGCCGTCGGAGAAGGAATCCGGGGTGACGTTGATGACGCCCATGATCCGCGGGCGGGTCAGATCGAGATGGCGACCGGCGCAGCGCAGCGACCGCTGCCCTGCGCCGGCGTCCGGCGGGCCGGACCGGGCGAGGGGCCCGGTCAATGCTCTTCGGCGGGACCGCCGATGGGACGCTCGCCGGAGTCGTCCGGCCTGGCGTCCGGCGTGCCGCCCGCCGCCGGCGGCGGCGGGGGAATGTCGCCGGGAGCCCGCGGCTTCGCGCCGGCCATGATGTCGTCGATCTGCTCGGCGCTGATGGTCTCGTACTCGATCAGCGCGTCCGCCATCATGTGCAGCTTGTCCTCGTTCTCCTCGAGCAGCCGCTTGGCCGTGGTGTAGCACTCGTCGATCACCCGCCGGACCTCCTGGTCGATGGTCTTCGCGGTCTCGTCCGAGAACTGCTTCGAGCGGTAGCTGGCCGACATGCCCAGGAACGGTTCACCGTCGTCCTCGGCGTACTGGATCGGGCCCAGCCGCTCGGACAGGCCCCACTTGGTGACCATGTTGCGGGCGAGCTGCGTCGCCCGCTCGATGTCGTTGGAGGCGCCGGTGGTGACGTACTCCGGACCGAGGATCATCTCCTCGGCGATCCGGCCGCCGAACAGGCTGCAGATCTGGCTGATGATCGTCTGCCGGCTGAAGCTGTAGCGGTCTTCCTCGGGCAGGAACATGGTCACCCCGAGGGCGCGGCCCCGGGGGATGATCGTCACCTTGTAGACCGGGTCGTGATCCGGCACCAGGCGCCCGACGATGGCGTGACCGGCTTCGTGATAGGCCGTGTTGCGCTTCTCCTTCTCGGACATGACCATGGATTTGCGCTCGGCGCCCATCATGATCTTGTCCTTGGCCTTGTCGAACATGTCCATGTTCACCAGGCGCTTGCCGGCACGGGCGGCGAACAGGGCCGCCTCGTTGACCAGATTCGACAGGTCCGCCCCGGAGAAGCCCGGGGTGCCGCGGGCGATGATCGCCGGATCGACGTCGTCGGCCAGCGGCACCTTGCGCATGTGCACCTTGAGGATCTGCTCCCGGCCGCGGATGTCCGGCAGACCCACCACCACCTGGCGGTCGAAGCGGCCCGGCCGCAGCAGGGCGGGGTCGAGCACGTCCGGCCGGTTGGTGGCCGCGATCACGATGATGCCGTCGTTCGGCTCGAAGCCGTCCATCTCCACGAGGAGCTGGTTGAGGGTCTGCTCGCGCTCGTCGTGACCGCCGCCGAGGCCGGCGCCGCGATGGCGGCCGACGGCGTCGATCTCGTCGATGAAGATGATGCAGGGCGCCTGCTTCTTGGCCTGCTCGAACATGTCGCGCACCCGCGAGGCGCCGACGCCGACGAACATCTCGACGAAGTCGGAGCCGGAGATCGAGAAGAACGGCACCTTGGCCTCGCCGGCGATGGCCTTGGCGAGCAGGGTCTTACCGGTACCCGGCTGGCCCACCATCAGGATGCCCCGGGGAATGCGCCCGCCGAGCCGCTGGAACTTGCCGGGGTCGCGCAGGAATTCGACCAGCTCCTGGACGTCTTCCTTGGCCTCGTCCACGCCGGCCACGTCGGCGAAGGTGGTCTTGATCTGATCCTCGGACAGCAGCCGCGCCTTGCTCTTGCCGAAGGCCATCGGGCCGCCGCGACCACCGCCGCCGCCCTGCATCTGGCGCATGAACAGCATGAACACCGCGATGATGATCAGGATCGGAAAGCTGGCGATGAGGAGCTGAGCCCAGATGCTCTGCTGCTCCGGCATCTTGCCGATGACCTCGACGTTGTGGTTGTACAGGTCGTCCATCAGCTTCTGGTCGTTGAGCCCCGGACGGATGACCTGGAACTCCTCGCCCGAGCGCTTGACCCCCTGAATCAGCCGGTCGTCGATGGTGACCTGGCGCACCTCGTCGTTGCGGACCTGCGAGATGAAGTCGGAGTAGCTGAGGGACTGCGGCTCCGGCTTGACGTTGAAGTTGTTGAACACCGTCAGCAGCACGGCCGCGATGATCAGCCAGAGCAGCAGATTTTTTCCCATGTCTGACAAGGACTTATCCTCTTGCTTGCGGCGCGCGCCAAACCAGCGGCACGGCGCCCTAGGGTGATTTGTAGCCTACACCAGGTCCCTGGCGCGTGAAACTGCGCCCCGGCGGGGCCGTCAGCCCTCCGTTTCGGGCACGAAACCCTGGGCGACGGCGTACACCTCGCGGGATTCGGAGCGGGAGGCCTCGGGCTTCACGAGACGGGCTTTGTCAAAATGTTTGCGCACCTCGGCCATCCAGGCGTCGACGCCTGCACCCTGGAACAGTTTGACCGCCATGGCGCCCCCGGGGTTCAGCCAGCGGCAGGCGGCGTCCAGGGCCAGATCGGCCAGGTGCATCGCCCGCGCCTGATCCGTCGTCCGGTTACCACTCATGTTGGGGGCCATATCCGACAAAACAAGATCGACGCCCGCTTCCCCAAGAATAGCCGCCAGCCGCTCATCCGCCTCCGCCTCGCCGTAGGCGGCTTCGATCACCACGGTGTCGGCGCCGGCCGTCACCGGCCGGGGGTCGACGCACACCAGCAGCCCGCCCTGCCGGGGTCCCTGCAGCCGGTCCTCCAGGTACCGGGTCCAGCCGCCCGGCGCCGCGCCGAGTTCCAGCACCCGCAGGCCCGGACGCAGCAGCCGGAACCGCCGGTCGAGCTGCTCGAGCTTGAAGTGGGCCCGGGAGACCTGGCCCTCGGACGCCGCCCGCCGGGCGAAGGGATCGCGCCGCTGCCGGCTCAGCCAGCGGTGACTGGATTTGCTGCGCTTGCTCAACGGACCGCTCCGGCGGCGAAATCGCCACGTCCGGCTACAGGTCGGGCGGCCTGCGGCTCTACAATGCGCCCCATGACGCAAGCCAAGACCACTTCAGACCTCGACCGCGCCACGGTCCGCCAGCTCCGCCGCATCGCCCACCACCTCGACCCCGTGGTGCTGGTGGGGGAACAGGGCATCAGCGACGCCGTGGTGGCGGAGACCGAACGGGCGCTCGCCGACCACGAGCTGATCAAGGTGAAGGTCCACGCCGGCGACCGGGAGGTCCGCCGGGAACTGGCGGAGGCCCTGGCCGCCGCCACCGGCGCGGCCATCGTGCAGAGCATCGGCAAGGTATCGGTGCTGTTCCGCCGCAACCCGGAGCCGGACCCGAAACTGTCGAACCTGACCCGGTTCTCCGCAGCCTGACGCGGCGCCCCGGCCGCACCGCGCGGCCGCGGCCGCAGGCCCGGCCGGCTCAGAGGTGCTCGACCCGGTCGATCTCGTACTCGACATCGCCCTTGGGCGTCTTCACCACCACCACGTCGCCCTCGGCCTTGCCGATGAGCGCCCGGGCGATGGGTGACATGACGGACAGCTTGCGGGCCTTCAGGTCGGCTTCGTCCTCGCCGACGATCCGATAGCGCACTTCCTCGTCGGTGGCGCTGTCGATCAGCGTCACGGTGACGCCGAAGATGACCTTGCCGGAGTGGGCGATCTTGGTCACGTCGATCACCTGGGCGTCCGCCAGCTTGCCTTCGATCTCCTGGATCCGGCCCTCGTTGAAGCTCTGCTGCTCGCGCGCGGCGTGGTACTCGGCGTTTTCCTTGAGGTCGCCGTGCTCCCGGGCTTCGGCAATGGCCTGGGTGATCTGCGGGCGCAGCTCGAACTTGCGTCGATTGAGCTCGTCGCGCAATGCCTGCGCGCCTTCCACGGTCATTGGAACTGGCATGAGACGCTCGTGACTCCTGATCCGGATCGGCGGCGGAGGCCCCGGTCCCGCGGGACCCGCCACGGGCCGTGGCGGGTCGCACGGCCGCAGCGAGCCGCACTCAGGTCGAAGACTGCTGGTACAGGTCCTGCAGTCGCCGTACCTTGATCTCCTGGTGTTCGCGGGAATAACGGATGGCGATGCAGAACGCCTCGCCGCCCGTCAGTGTGGTGGTGTAACACACTTTGTTCTGCAGTGCGAGCCGGCGGATGATCGCCGAATCGCGGATCGACTGGTGCCCTTCGGTGGTGTTGACGATCAGGTCGATCTGCTCGTTCTTGAGCATGTCGACCACGTGCGGCCGGCCCTGGGCGACCTTGTTGATCACCTGGCACTCGATGCCGGCCTCGAGCAGCCCGCGGGCGGTGCCCCGGGTCGCGACCAGCCGGAAACCGAGCTCGGCCAGCTCGGCACCGAGCGCCACCGCGCCCGGCTTGTCGGATTCCTTCACGGACAGAAACACCCGGCCGCCGCGGGGCAGAATCACGCCGGCGCCCAGGCTCGCCTTGGCGAAGGCCTCGCCGAAGCTGTCGCCGACGCCCATCACCTCGCCGGTGGACTTCATCTCGGGTCCCAGGATGGGGTCCACGCCCGGGAACTTGGCGAACGGGAACACCGACTCCTTGACGTTGAAGTGGGCGGGAATGATCTCCCGGGTGAATCCCTGGTCCGCCAGGCTCACGCCGGCCATGCAGCGAGCCGCGATCTTCGCCAGCGACACGCCGATGCTCTTGGACACGAACGGCACGGTGCGGGACGCCCGCGGGTTCACCTCCAGCACGAACACCTCGTCGTCCTGGACGGCGAGCTGCACGTTCATCAGGCCCACCACGCCGAGCTCCACGGCCATGGCCTTGACCTGGTCGCGGATGCGGTCCTGCAGCTCGGCGGACAGCCGGTAGGGGGGCAGCGAGCAGGCCGAGTCGCCCGAGTGCACCCCGGCCTGCTCGATGTGCTGCATGATGGCGCCGATCACCACCTCGGTGCCGTCGCTGACGGCGTCCACGTCCATCTCGGTCGCCTGGTCGAGGAAGCAGTCGAGCAGCACCGGCGAGCGGTTGGACACCACCACCGCATCGCGCAGGTAGCGCTTCAGCTCCTCCTCGTTGTAGACGATCTCCATCGCCCGGCCGCCGAGCACGTAGGACGGCCGCACCACGATGGGATAGCCGATCTCGCGGGCGCCGGCGACGCCGCTGGCCTCGTCGGTGGCGGTGCGGTTGCTGGGCTGGCGCAGGCCCAGCTTGTTGATCAGGCCCTGGAACCGTTCCCGGTCCTCGGCCCGGTCGATGGCGTCCGGGCTGGTGCCGATGATGGGCACGCCTTCCCGCTCGAGCTGCTCGACGAGCTTGAGCGGCGTCTGGCCGCCGAACTGGACGATCACGCCCGCGGGCTTCTCGACCTCGACGATGGCCAGCACGTCCTCGAGGGTGACCGGCTCGAAGTACAGGCGGTCCGAGGTGTCGTAATCCGTGGACACGGTTTCCGGGTTGCAGTTGACCATGATGGTCTCGAACCCGTCCTCGCGCAGCGCCAGCGCGGCGTGCACGCAGCAGTAGTCGAACTCGATGCCCTGGCCGATGCGGTTCGGCCCGCCGCCGAGCACCATGATCTTGCGCCGGTCCGACGGGGCCGCCTCGCACTCCTCCTCGTAGGTGGAGTAGAGATAGGCCGTGGCGGCCGGAAACTCGGCGGCGCAGGTGTCGACCCGGCGGTACACGGGGCGCACGCCCAGGGACAGACGCCGTGCGCGCACGTCGTCCTCCCACACGCCGAGCAGGTCGGCCAGGCGGGCGTCGGAGAATCCCTTGCGCTTGAGCTGATAGAGCGCGTCGGCGTCGATGTCGGTGAGCCGCCCGCCCTCGAGGGCGCGCTCGGTGACCACCAGATCTTCGATCTCGGCCAGGAACCAGGGGTCGATGGCCGACAGCTCGTACACCTCGTCCACGCTCATGCCGAAGCGGAACGCGTCGGCCACGTAGCGGACCCGGTCCGCCCCCGGCGTGCTCAGCTCCCGCATGAGGGTCTCGCGGGCCTCGTCGGTGCGCGCCGCGACGGCCTCGGCGGGGATCATCGGGTCGAGCCCGTTCATGCCGGTCTCGAGGCCGCGCAGGGCCTTCTGCAGCGACTCCTGGAAAGTCCGGCCGATGGCCATGACCTCGCCCACGGACTTCATCTGGGTGGTCAGCCGCGCGTCCGCCATGGCGAACTTCTCGAAGGTGAAGCGCGGGATCTTGGTCACCACGTAGTCGATGCTGGGCTCGAAGGACGCCGGCGTCACCCCGGTGATGTCGTTGGTCAGCTCGTCGAGGGTGTAGCCGACCGCCAGCTTCGCCGCCACCTTGGCGATGGGGAAGCCGGTGGCCTTGGAGGCCAGCGCCGACGACCGCGACACCCGCGGGTTCATCTCGATCACCACCATCCGGCCGTCTTCCGGATTGATGGCGAACTGCACGTTGGAGCCGCCGGTCTCCACCCCGATCTCCCGCAGCACCGCCAGCGAGGCGTTGCGCAGGATCTGGTACTCCTTGTCGGTGAGCGTCTGCGCCGGCGCCACGGTGATGCTGTCGCCGGTGTGCACGCCCATCGGATCGAAATTCTCGATGGCGCAGATGATGATGCAGTTGTCCCGCTTGTCGCGGACCACCTCCATCTCGTATTCCTTCCAGCCGAGCAGCGACTCGTCGATCAGCAGCTCGTTGGTGGGCGAGAGATCCAGGCCGCGGGCGCAGATCTCCTCGTACTCCTCCTGGTTGTAGGCGATGCCGCCGCCGCTGCCGCCCAGGGTGAAGGACGGCCGGATGATGCAGGGGAAGCCGAGCTGGGCCTGCACCTGCAGGGCCTCTTCCATGCTGTGGGCGATGGCCGAGCGCGGGCACTCCAGGCCGATGCGCTTCATGGCCCGGTCGAACCGCTCCCGGTCCTCGGCCTTGTCGATGGCGTCCTGACTGGCGCCGATCATCTCGACCCCGTACTTCTCCAGCACGCCTTCGCGCACCAGGTCCAGGGCGCAGTTCAGCGCCGTCTGACCGCCCATGGTGGGCAGCAGCGCATCCGGCCGCTCCTTGGCGATGATGGCTTCCACGGTGCGCCATTCCACCGGCTCGACGTAGGTGGCGTCGGCCATGGCCGGGTCGGTCATGATGGTGGCCGGGTTCGAGTTCACCAGGATGACCCGGTAGCCCTCGTCCTTCAGCGCCTTGCAGGCCTGGGCGCCGGAGTAGTCGAACTCGCAGGCCTGGCCAATCACGATCGGGCCCGCCCCCAGGATCAGGATGGATTTGAGATCCGTGCGCTTAGGCATCCTTACGCTCCACCATCAGCGCCATGAACTCGTCGAACAGGTAGCGGCAGTCCTCGGGGCCCGGGCTCGCCTCCGGGTGGCCCTGGAAGCTCAGCGCGGGCCGGTCGGTGCGGCGGATACCCTGCAGGGTGCCGTCGAACAGCGACACGTGGGTGGTGGTCAGGCAGTTCGGCAGCGAGTCCGCGTCCACCGCGAAGCCGTGGTTCTGGCTGGAGACGATGACCCGGTCGTCGCGCAGGTCCTTCACCGGATGGTTGGCGCCGTGGTGCCCGTGGGACATTTTCAGGGTTCTGGCGCCGCTGGCCAGGGCGAGGAGCTGGTGGCCGAGACAGATGCCGAAGATGGGCAGATCGCCTTCGAGCAGCTCGCGGATGGCCTCGATGGCGTAGCCGCAGGGCTCCGGGTCGCCCGGCCCGTTGGACAGGAACACGCCGTCCGGGTCGAGGGCGAGCACGTCGCTGGCCGGCGTGGTCGCCGGCACCAGGGTCACCCGGCAGCCGCGGTCCGCCAGCAGCCGGAGGATGTTGCGCTTGATGCCGAAGTCGTAGGCCACCACGTGGAAACGGGGATCGGCGAGCTCGCCGTAGCCGGTGTCCAGATTCCAGCTCGTCTGGGTCCAGGTGCCGACGTCGCGGCGGCTGACCTCGCGGGCCAGATCCATGCCCTTCAGCCCGGGGAACGCCTGGGCCGCGGCCAGCGCGTCCGCCTCGCTGGCGCCGTCGCCGGCGGCGATGCAGCCCGCCAGGGCGCCCTTCTCGCGGATCAGCCGGGTCAGCCGGCGGGTGTCGACGTCGGCGATGGCGACCACGCCTTCGGCCTCGAGGTACTCGGGCAGCGTGCGGGTCATGCGCCAGTTGCTGGCGCGGCGCGGCGCCTGGCGGATCACCAGGCCGGCGGCGTGGATCCGGTCGGATTCCACGTCCTCGTCGTTGATTCCGGTGTTGCCGATCTGGGGATAGGTCAGGGTGACGATCTGCCGGGCGTAGGAAGGATCGGTGAGGATCTCCTGATAGCCCGTCATGGCGGTATTGAAAACCACCTCGCCGACGCTGGTGCCCTCGGCCCCCAGTGCCTGCCCGCGAAAGACGCTGCCGTCCTCTAGTACCAGCAGTGCCGGTTTCAAATCGCCACCCAAATCACCCGTCGAACGTCGATCGCCCGCAGCCCGCTGCCGGCGACCCCCCTGCTCCCTGCCCCGCTCCCGCCTGCAGCCGTGCCCCGCGAGCTCCCCGGGAGCTCACCCGATTCCGGCGCTGCGGAGAGAACTGTGGTCGAAAGGCCGTTGCTGGAGCCTCGGCCCGGATCCGGTGCCTCGGGCACGCGATACGGACCGGCTTCACGCCGCCCCCGGAACGTCCTGCTGCCGCCTCGTCGAAGCCGCCGGTTCCGCTGTCGGTGCCGGCGTACGATCGGCCGCCCGGAGGGGTCGTGCACTGGGCGCGGTAGTCTACCGGAGAGCGTCGGTGAAGCCCAGTACATCCTGCATGTCGAACAGCCCCTGGCGCCGCTGCGCCAGGAATCTGGCGGCCCGCAGGGCGCCCTGGGCGAAGTTCATCCGGCTCTGGGCGCGATGGGTGATTTCCAGGCGCTCACCGGGGCCGGCGTAGAGCACGGTGTGCTCGCCGACGATGTCGCCGGCCCGCACGGTGGCGAAACCGATGGTCTCCCGGCTGCGGGCGCCGGTGTTGCCCTCCCGGCCGTAGACGGCGACCTGGTCCAGGTCCCGGCCCAGGGCGCCCGCCACCAGTTCGCCGAGCCGGACCGCCGTGCCGGAGGGCGCGTCGATCTTGTGGCGGTGGTGGGCCTCGACGATCTCGATGTCGACCTCGTCGCCGAGCACCCGGGCGGCGAGCTCGGCGAGGCGGAACATCAGGTTCACGCCCACGGACATGTTCGGCGCCATCAGCACCGGCACGCGCTCGGCGGCCGCGGCGATGCGGGCGCGGCCGGCGGCGTCGAATCCGGTGGTGCCGATCACCAGGCCCTTGCCCAGGGATGCGCAGGCTTCGGCATGCGCCAGGGTCGCCTCGGGCACCGTGAAATCGACGAGGATGTCGAAGTCGCCGGCCACCGAGGCGAGGTCGTCGGCCACGGCGACGTCCAGCCGCCCGACCCCGGCGAGCTCGCCGGCGTCGCTGCCCAGCAGACTGCTCCCCGGCCTCTCCAGCGCGGCGCCGAGGGTCAGGTCGTCAGCCTCGTGAATGGCCTGGACGAGGGTCCGGCCCATGCGGCCGGCGGCCCCGGTGACGGCGAGTCGGATCATGATTCGGTTACCCCTGAAGACACCACGCCCTCCCCCGTAGGAGCGGCCTCCCGGCCGCGATTCGACGCCGGTGCCATCGCGGCCGGGAGGCCGCTCCTACAGGGGAGTCAGGTGGCGAGTATGCCGCGCCGGGCTCAGCCGGTCAGCCCGTCGAAGAAATCCTTCACGCCCTTGAACCAGGACGAGCCCTTGGGCGAGTGCTTCTCGCCGCCGTCGCTGACGGAGGCCTGGAACTGCCGCAGCAGGTCTTTCTGCTTGTCGTTGAGGTTCACCGGGGTCTCCACCACGACCCGGCACAGCAGATCGCCCTGGCCGCCGCCGCGCACCGGCGTGACGCCCTTGCCGCGCAGCCGGAACAGCTTGCCGGTCTGGGTCTCGGGCGGGATCTTGAGCTTCACCCGGCCATCCAGCGTGGGCACCTCGAGCTCGCCGCCGAGCGCCGCGTGGACGAAATCGATGGGCACCTCGCAGTACAGGTGCCGGCCGTCCCGGGTGAAGATCGGGTGCTCACGGACCTCGATCTGCACGTACAGGTCGCCCGGCGGACCGCCGTTCATGCCCGCCTCGCCCTCGCCAGCGAGCCGGATGCGGTCGCCGGTGTCGACCCCGGCGGGAATGCGCACGTTGAGGGTCTTGCGTTTCTCCACCCGGCCGCGGCCGCCGCACTTGCCGCAGGGGTCCGTGACGATCTGGCCGGCGCCGCGGCAGCGCGGACAGGTCTGCTGCAGGGAGAAGAACCCCTGGGCCACGCGGATCTGGCCGGCGCCACTGCAGTCCGGACAGGTGGAGGGACTGGTGCCCGGCTTGGCGCCGGAGCCGTCGCAGGTCTCGCAGGCGGACAGCACCGGAATCTTGATGTCGACGGAATCGCCGCGCACCGCCTGCTCGAGGTCCAGCTCGAGGCCGTAGCGCAGGTCCGCGCCCCGCCCGACGCCGCGGCCCCGCCCGCCGGCGGCGCCGAAGATGTCGCCGAACACGTCGCTGAAGATGTCGCTGAAACTGCCGCCGGCGAAGCCCGCGCCCATGCCCGCGCCGCTGCCGTCCACGCCGGCA
>MDTG01134188.1_pt1 | contig 22739 bp, 15 predicted proteins | sample 811421 | NCBI WGS metagenome assembly MDTG01 (sample SAMN05326645, study PRJNA326480) | marine metagenome | isolation source: seawater | place: Pacific Ocean: South East | collected 2011
CTCCCCCTCCCGCACCGGAGCAAGCCCCTCGCACGCAAGCATCTAGGAAGAAGCGGCGCAGCCGCGCTCTTCCTAGCTGAGGAACACGTAGAGGAAGATCACGAAGAGCGAGCCCAGGATCACGACCGCGAGCGTGGCGCCCATGCCGATCATGATCCCCTGGCGGTGGCGCTCGGCGGCGCGGCGGACCTTCCCGACGAGCTGGTTGCTCCCCCGCACGCCCTTGCCTTCGAGCAGGCTGACGACGTCGGCCCGCAGCGCGGCCACGCTCTCGTAGCGGCGGCTGGCCTTCTTCTCGAGGGCCTTCATGCAGATCGCGTCGACGCCCGCGGGCAGGTCCTTGGCCATGGACGAAGGCAGGGGCGGATCGTGGGTCAGGATCTTGTTGCCGACCTCGCCCGCGCTCTGGCCCGTGAAGGGCCGCTGCCCGGTGGCGAGCTCGTAGAGCACGACGCCGAGGGCGAACACGTCCGTCTTGGGCCCGACCTTGGTGGCGTCGGCGACTTGCTCGGGCGACATGTAGTAGGGGGTCCCGAGGGCCGAGCCGGTCATGGTCAGCGCTGAGGCGGCGTCGGTCAGCTTGGCCAGGCCGAAGTCGAGGACGTGAGCCTTGAGCTCGCTGTCGATCAGCACGTTGCCCGGCTTGAGGTCGCGGTGCACGACGTCGTGCTCGTGGCTGTGGGCGATCGCGGCGCAGATCTGGGCGAAGAGCTCCAGGCGCTGGAGGTGGTCGAGCTGATCCTCGCGCAGGATCTGGCTCAGCTCGACGCCCTCGACGTAGTCCATCACGTAGTAGTCGAAGTTGCCTTCGCGCCCGTAGCCGTGGACCTTGACGATGTTCTCGTGCTCGAGGCGCTGCAGGGCGTCGATCTCGCGGCGGAAGCGCTCGCGCCGCTTGGCCTGGCTGCCGCGCGCGCGCAGGCGGAGCACCTTGAGCGCGTAGTCGGCGCCGCTGGTCGCGTGCCGGCCGCGGAACACGGTCCCCATGCCGCCCTGGCCGATCACCTCGATCAGCTCGAACTCGCCGAGGTGCGAGCCGACCCGCGGGCCGCTCTCGTCGCTGCCCTCGCCGTCTCCCGAGCCGGAGCCCGAGCCCGAGCCGAAGAGCGCGTGGGTGTCGCTGGGCGGCGGCGTGGCGTGGCTGCTGGGGTCGCCGGCGGTCGAGGGGACCGCGCTCTGCTGGCCGCTCCAGCTGGCCGTGGGGTCGAAGCTCTCGGCAGACGGCGGCTCAGCAGGCGCCGGCTTGGGCGGCATCAGCAGCCCGGGCGGGCGCTCGAGCTCGGGGAAGGTCAGCTCCTCGATCGAGGTCGAGACGTCGATCGGCGGCGGCCCTTCGCCGTCGGGGGGCAGGACCTCGTCGAAGCCGACCGTGCGGCCCCCGGGCGAAGGGATCACCTCGTTGAAGCCCATGGTCCCGCCGAACGGACCCGGAGCCGGGATCACCTCGTTGAAGCCCATGGTCCCGCCGGCTCTGCCGCCAGGCGCTGGGATCACCTCGTTGAAGCCCATGGTCCTGCCGGCCCGACCGCCGGGCGAGGGGAGCACCTCGTCGAAGCCCATGGTGCTCCCGCCCAGGCCTCGCTGGCCCGGCGAGGGGAGCACCTCGTCGAAGCCCATCGTGCTCCCGCCCAAGCCCCCACCCCGCTGCCCGCCACCCCGCTGCCCGCCACCCCGCTGACCTGGGGCGGGGAGCACCTCGTCGAAGCCCATCGTGCTCGCCGGCTGTGGCGACGGCGCGGGCGAGCGCTGGGCCGCCGCGCGGGCGGCCGCGGCTTGCTCGGCGGCCTTGCGCACCTCGGGCAGCGAGATCCGCATGCTGCCGAAGGACTCGACGTCCTGCTTGGCCGTGAGCGAGGAGGCGTCCTTGCCGAAGGGGTGCACGAGCTCGAGTTGCTCGGCCGCCTCGCGGCTGATCACGCGGCGATGGCTGAGGAGCTGGGTGAAGCTGCCGAAGAAGCCCTGCTTGAGGTAGCCGGTGTAGGCCTCGTAGTGCTTGCGCAGGGTCTCCTTGTCCGCGACCTCGAACTCGATGAGGTAGCGGGACACGGAGCGCGCGTGCTGGATGCATCCCTCGATGTCCACACGCGCAGGTTGGTCAGCCCGTGCCGATTGTGCAAGCCCTGCCTAGCCCACCATTTGCTTGCGGACCGACCACACGAAGCCGTCGTACCAGAAGTGCATGATCGAGACGACGAGGGCCACGCTGGTGATCAGATGGCTCGATTCGCCCAGGGTCTTGGTCACGACGCCGTAGAGCCCGGTGACCCAGATCAGGGAGCTGAGGGCGAAGGCGCTCGCGACCCGCCCCTCCGGCAAGCGCAGCAGGCGGCGCAGGTTCTGACCCTCGGCCCACCACACGATCCCGAAGTACTGGAGCGCGTGGAAGAAGTTCATGACGAAGAAGGCCTCGCCGAAGGCGTTGAAGCCCCAGGCGAAGAGCGAGCAGAGGCCCGTCGAGACGAGCAGGACCACCTTCTGCCAGGAGACGCGGTAGCCCGCCCGCGCGTAGCGCACGTAGGCGCCCACATAGGCGAGGAGGAAGGCGCCGCCGCCCAGGGCCAGCAGGTAGGTCAGCGGGCGCTGGTGGCTGTCGGCGTAGGCCGGGACGTGGTCGAAGAGGGCGGTCAGGGTGCGGGTGTAGGCGACCGAGGCCTGCAGGTGCGGCAGCAGCGCGGCGCCCGCGAAGATCGGCCCCATGTAGAGGAGCAGGTTGAGCGCCATGTCCCAGCGCCGCCCGAGCTCGGCCTCGTTCCCGCGCCGCTGGTCGTAGATCCGCCCCAGGCCGAAGGTCTGCAGGCTCGAGTGGTAGACGTCCCACCAGATCGAGAGGACCGCGACCGCGATCATGAGCGCCTTGCTCGCGTAGACGCAGGCGAAGAGCAGCAGCGGCGCGAGCACGAAGCGGAGCCGGTGCTGGCGGAACACCTCCTGGTTGAGGTGACTGCGCGCGAAGACCAGGAGCAGGTGCGCGGCCACGAAGGCGCCGATGAAGAACACCGGCACCGGGGCGCGGTAGCCCCACGCCTCGACCTGCCAAGCGCCCAGCCCGCTGGCCTGGATCCCGGCGCCGAGCGCCAGCGCCAGGAGCGGCGAGCCGATGAAGAGGACGAGGTCGTAGGCCGGGCCTGCGATCCAAGGAGAGCGGCTGGCGTCGCCGCTGGCGGCGGAGGGCGCGCCCTCCGCCACTACTGCTGCGGCACCAGCATGTATTGGTCCTTGTGACCCGGCACGCGCTTGAGCCGGCCCTTCTCGCAGAGCTGCTCCCAGATCTCCTTGGGGAAGCCGTCCGGCGGACGGATCCCCACGATCGCGCTCTGCTTGCCCGAGCTGAAGGCGCCGCCGATCCGCGACTCGTCGTCGCGGCGGGCCAGCTTGAGCCGCTTCTTGAAGGCCTTCAGGGCCCGCTTCAGCTCTTCCTTGCTCGCCTGGCCCGCTTCGGGGGTCGTCTCTTCGTCCGCCATGGCAGCCTCCCGTCCGGCAGTGTGCCGCGGATCATACGCCGCTCAGGCGGCTTCGCGCCCCGGCAGGACGCGCAGGGTCGGCGCCTCCTCCGCGGCGGCGGGCCCCTCGAGGGCGGCCAGGATCCGCTCCACCACGCCCAGGGTCAGGCGGCTCTTGCGGCGCAGCAGCTTGCCGACCGAGCTGGTCGAGGCGTAGCCGAGCTGCTCGGCCACGACCGCGCGCCCGGAGCTCTCCACCGCGGCCTCGACCAGCGCCAGCGCGCGGCGCGAGACCTCCTCGCTGGCGCGCCGACGATCCCCGCCCTGAGGCGGGCTCGGGGGCGCCTGGTCCGCGCCCTCGGCCGCGGCCGGAGCGCCCTCGCTCACGGACTCGATCACGAGCAGCGCCTCGACGAGGGCCACCAGCTGCTCGGCCAGGACCCAGTCCGCGAGCGCGTTGCCGTGGTGCCGCCCGCGGTGCAGGTAGAGCCGGTAGGCGATCTGAGTGGTCAAGCTGGCGCGGTCTTCGGGGTTCATGGTTTCTCCTTATCTCCCCCTTCGGCAGCCCGCGTCTTTATCTGCAGCCAAAGTGCCGCCCTTGGCGTCCTCTTCACGGCAGCGCTAGGTTGGACGAGTGCAAGTCGGGACCTACCAGGTCGTCGAAGAGCTGGGCCGGGGCGGCATGGGGGTCGTCTACCGGGCGGTGGATCAGCGCACCGGTCGGGAGGTCGCCCTCAAGCACATTCAGGCGGGGAGCTGGGCCGACGAGCCGGGCCGCCTCGCGGCGCGCCTCGGGCGCGAGCTCGAGGCGCTGAGCCGCCTCGACCACCCCGGAATCGTCAGCGCGCACGACGCGGGCTGGGTCAGCGGCCGCTTCTTCGTCGCGATGGAGCTCGTCGAGGGCGAGACCCTCGCCCAGCGCCTGGCCGACGAGGGGCCCTACGAGCCGCGCGCCGCCGCGGAGCTGATCCTCGACCTCGCCGACGCGGTCCAGCACGCGCACCAGCGCGGGGTGCTCCACCGCGACATCAAGCCCGAGAACGTCCTGATCGACCGCGAGGGGCGAGCGCGCCTGACCGACCTCGGCCTGGCCCAGCTCGAAGACCAGCAAGCCCGCCTGACCCGGACCGGCGCCGCGGTCGGGACGCCCGGCTACTGCGCCCCCGAGCAGCTCGGCAGCTCTGCGATCACCAGCCCGACCGTCGACGTCTACGGCCTGGGCGCCACGCTCTACGCCGCCCTGACCGGTCACGCCCCCTTCGAGGCCCCCTCGACCTACGAGGTCGCCGTCCTGACCGTCGAGCGCAAGCCCGTCCCCCCCAGCCAGCACCCCGCAGGACCCAGCGACGCCTCCCTCGACCGGATCTGCCTGCGCTGCCTCTCCAAGGAGCCGGGCGAGCGCTTCTTCAGCCCCGGCGCCCTGGCCGAGGAGCTCGAGCGCTACCTGGAGGGGCCCCCGGGCCGCGCGCTGCCGATCGGCGCGCTCGCCGGCGTGGGGGGAGTGTTGCTCCTCCTCGCCGCGTTCTACCTGCTGATCCGCCCTGGCCCCGCCTCCGAGCACGCGCGCGCGCGTCCGAGCGCGAGCGCGCGCCCGAGCGCGAGTCCGAGCGCGAGCGCGCGTCCGAGCGCGAGCCGGACGCCCCCTCTCGTGCGGCCGACCTCCAGCCGACCCCCTCGCTCGCCGGTGCCCGAGGTGTTCATCGACGTCAACCCGCCGGCGCCGGACCGGGGGGTCGCGGTCTCGCGGCCGGAGGACCTCGCCAGCCTGGGCCCGATCGCCGAGCTCTTCTGGCGCTCGCGCAACGACTGGAGCTTCTCTCGCCGCCCTGACGGCTTCGTGATCCTGAGCCACCCCAAGCCCAACTCCCTCAGCCACGTCTACGTCGAGCGCGCGCGCGCGGACCGCCTGCGCGCGAGCGTGGAGATCGAGTCGCGCCCCGGGCCGGCGGGAGCGGGCCGAGCCCTCGGGGCGCTGCTCTACGGCGACCTCGAGCGCCGCAACTACCTGATCGCGGGCTTCGACCGCGCCGGCAAGTTCGTCGTCCTGCAGCGCACCCCCCAGGGCCTGCAGCCGCGCGTCTCCTCCGGCCCGCCGCCGCCCGGCGCCTATCGAGTGGGAGTGCGAGAGCTCCCGGGCCAGCGCGTCGCGGTCGAGGTCGACGGGCGCCAGCGGCTCAGCCTGGGAGGGATCGCCACCCCCCGCGCGGTGGTCGCCCTCGGCGTGCTCGGCGAGATCGGGTTCGCGTTCCGCGGGTTCAGGATCAGCTACGGGCAGCGATGAGCCCTGACCCCGACTCCTCCAGCCCGCAAGACGCCTCCCCGCCCGCCGAGGCCGGGGAGGCCCCGATCGTGGCCCGCTGCCTGCACTGCAACGAGCGCACCGAGCACCCGCGGGCGGAGGCCGGTCGCAAGATCGACTGCCCTGCCTGCGGGGCGCCCCGCAGGATCCCCGACCTCGAGCGGGCCCGCGCCCGCGCCGAGGCGGTGAGCGAGGGCACCAAGCGCGAAGAGCTCCAGCGGGTCGAGCGCCGCTTCGCCCTCGGCACGCTCGTCTTCGCCGCCTCCTTGCTGACCCTGGCGATCGCGCTCCAGCTCCTGGGCGAGGGGCAGGCCGGGGTCCTGGCCAGCGCCCGCCGCGTCCGCCTCGCCCTCGGCGCGGTCGGCGGCGCCTTCCTCGGCTGCGGCCTCGGCTTCGGGCTGACCCGCCAGCTGCTCTTCGCCTACCTGGCCGCCCTCGGCCTGGCCCTGATCGCCTTCTCGCCCGTGCTCTTGATCCCCGTGCTCGCGCTCGAGCAGCAGGCCGCGCTCTCCCCAGGGGCGATCGTCGCCCTGCTGGCGCTGCCCCTCGTCGCGCTGGTCCCGCTCCACGACGTCCTGACCCTGGCTCGCCAGCGGGACGAGTAGATTGGGCGCCCATGTGCGGCTTCGTCGTGATCCTCAACCGCGACCCCCAGCGCCCCGTCGACGAGGCGCTGCTGGGCCGCATGACCGACGCCCTCAGCCACCGCGGCCCTGACGACCGCGCCCTCGAGCTGCGCGGCCACGTCGGCTTCGGCTTCCGCCGGCTCTCGATCCAGGACCTCTCCGCGGCCGGGCGCCAGCCCATGACCCGCGCGGGTCGGACCTTGGTGTTCAACGGCGAGATCTACGACTTCCAGGCCCGCCGGCGCGAGCTCGAGGCGCGCGGCGAGCGCTTCAGCGGACGCAGCGACGCGGAGGTCCTCCTGGCCAGCCTGGTCGCCGAGGGCGTCCAGCCAGCCCTGGAGCGCGCGCGCGGCATGTTCGCGCTGGCGACCTGGGACGGCGAGCGGCTGATCCTGGCGCGCGACCGCGCCGGCCAGAAGCCGCTCTACGTATGGCAGGGGCCGGAGCGGATCGTGGCGGCCTCCGAGCTCAAGGCGCTCCTGGTCGACCCCACCCTCGAGCGCCGGATCGACCCCCGCGCTCTGGCCGGCTACTTGACCTTCCTGACCGTGCCCGAGCCGCACGCCGCGATCGCGGGCGTCGAGAAGCTGGTGCCCGGGACGCTGCTCGAGCTCGACCGCGTCGGGCGCGAGGTGCGGCGCGCGCGCTACTGGGACCCGGTCCAGGTCAGCAGCCGCGGCGCGCCGCGCGAGTCGCTCGAGCAGGCCGGAGCCCGCGTGCGCGGCCGCCTCCAGGAGGCGATTCGCACCCACCTCGTGGCCGACGTCCCCGTCGGGGCCTTCCTCTCAGGGGGGATCGACTCGGCGGGCGTCGCCGCCCTGGCCCAGGCCGAGCTGCGTCGCCGCGGCGACGGGCCGCTCAAGACCTTCTGCGTCGCCTTCCGCGGCTCGCCCCTCGACGAGTCGGAGCTGGCGGCCCGCACGGCGCGCGCGCTCGGCACCGAGCACCGGCGGATCGACGTCACGCCCCGCCTGAGCGACGACCTGCCGGGGATCGCCTGGCACCTCGACGAGCCCTTCGGGATCGCCTCGGCCGCGGCGATCTACTACCTGGCGCGGGAGACGCGCCGCCACGTGACCGTGGCCCTCTCGGGCGACGCCGCGGACGAGCTCTTCGGCGGCTACCCCTGGCGCCACGCCTGGCTCACGCCGCACCAGCTCGTCGGCCGCGTGCCGCGCCTGGTCCGGCGCGCGCTGGGGCGCCTGGCTCCGGGCCACGGCCAGGACCTGGGCGGCCCCGACGGGGGCGGCGTGAGCGGTCGCCGCGCGCGGGCCCTCAAGTGGCTCGGCGCGCTGCGGCGCGAGGACGCCGGGATCTACGCGGACCTGATGTGCGGCTTCCGCCGCGGGGAGGTCGGGGCGCTCCTGGACCCCGAGCTCGCGCTCGAGTCCTTCTCGGCCACCGAGCGCTTCGAGGCGGCCTTCCGCGCCCTGCCCCGCGGGGACGGCGTGCAGCGCGGGCTGCTGGCCGAGTTCCAGACCACGCTCTGCCACGAAATGCTGGCCAAGGTCGACCGGATGTCCATGGCCTTCGGCCTGGAGGTCCGCCTGCCCTACCTCGACGACGAGGTCCTCGCCACGGCGCTGGCCCTGCCCAGCAAGCACAAGGTCGGCGCGCGGCTCGGCAAGCGGGCCCTGCGCGCGGCCCTGGCCCCGCTCCTCCCGGCAGAGGTCTTCCAGCGGCCCAAGCGCGGCTTCTCGGTGCCCCTCGGGGAGTGGTTCCGGGGGCCCCTGCGCGAGCTGGCGGAGGACGCGCTCCTCTCGCTGGGCCGGCGCGGCTTCCTGCGCGAGGCCGCGGTCCGCAGCGTGCTCGAGCGCCACCTGCGCGGCCCCTACGACCGGGGCGACCAGGTCTACGCGCTGGTCGCCCTCGAGACCTGGTGCCGGACCTACCTGGACCGGACCGAGGTCGACCGCTCGCCGCTCAGCTGAGCGAGCGGTAGAGGGCCCGCACGCGCGCGACGCTCTCGCTCAGCTCGGCGTTCTCGCGCACCCACTGGCGCGCCGCCGCGAGGGCCTCGTCGCGCTCGGGCTGCGGCGCGAGGGCCTCACGCAGGCCGGCGACGAGGGCGCCGTGGTCGGGCTCGCCCTCGCGGTGCGCGACCCGGGTCAGGGCGGCCGGGGCGAAGGGCAGCTCGCGGTAGGCCTCGAGGTCGAGCGAGAGGGTCGCGCGCTCGCAGGCCATGGCTTCGAGCAGGGTCTGCGGCAGGCCGTCGGAGGCCGGCAGCGAGGCGACGAGGTCCGCCGCGGCGTAGAGCTGAGGCATGGCCGCGTTGGACTGAGGCGGCAGCCAGCGCGCGCTGAGGCCGAGCGCGACCGCGCGGCGCTCGAGGCGCTCGGCGTAGTCCGGCGCGGGGGCGTGGCGGACGAAGGCCAGGGCGGGCGGGTCCTCCAGCTCGCCGAGGGCCTCGAGGAGCGGGGCGTGGTTGTAGAGGGGCTGGAGCGCGCGGCAAGAGACCAGCCAGCGTCGCGCGGGATCCAAGCCGAGGGCCCGCTGCGCCTCCTCGCGAGCTGCCGGCTGGAAGCGCGCGGTGTCGATCCCCCAGGGCAGGTGGAGCACGTTGCGGGCTCCGAGGTCGCGGCAGGCCTGCGCCAGGAAGCGCGACTTGGCGGTGACCGCGGCGGCGCGGCGGAGGATCCGCCGGACCGCGAGGTCGAGCGGCAGGGGGCGCGGGACCTGCTCGGCCAGGACGTCGGCGCCCATGACCGTGACCACGATCGGGACCCGCCGCACCCCCTGGAGCGCGAGGGCGTCGAGCTGGCTGAGGTAGTGGACGTGGATCACGTCGGGCCGAAAGCGGCGCAGGGTCCAGCCCACCTCGGCCAGATAGTCGGCGGTGTGCAGGAAGAGCCGCCGCGCGAGGCGCGAGCCGCGCAGGCGGGCGCGCGGCAGGACCGCGACACGCAGGCGCGGGTAGCGCTCGAGGAAGGCGGGGGGGAAGGGCTCGGTGCTGATCCAGAGCGCCTCGAGCCCCTCGTCCTCGAGGAAGGGCGCCACCCGGCCGCGGGCGATCCCATTGTGTCCAGGGCCCAAGAAGAGCACGCGCATGTCAAGACGCTACCGTGTTCTCCGCGTTGCACGAGCGAGGGCGGCTGACCAAGATCCCCTTGGGTGACCAGCGATCCGAAGAGCAGCGAGACCGACCCCCGGGAGGCCGAGACCTTCATGGCGGAGCCGGAGGACGACTTCTACCGAGAGCACCCCTTCCCGGACGAGTCGACGCGCACGGACCTGCCTCACCCGGGCTCGCGCGGCTTCCAGGCCGACAGCACCCGCCAGGACCTCGCGCTGCCGGCGCGCGAGCCGGCGCGCGGCTTCAACGTCGCCGACACCCAGAACGACCTCCAGCGGCCGGGCGGAGAGGAGCCGCCCACGCGCAAGGCACAGCGCCCCTCCTCCGCCGAGCACGAGCTCCCTCAGCCCAAGCCCCAGCCTCCCGCGGAGCCGCCGCTCGAGAGCTCCTTCGAGGACGCGCGGGACGGGATCGACGACTCGCTGGGAGGGCGCTATATCGACGGCTACCTGCTGGAGGAGCGCCTGGGCGCGGGCGGCATGGGCGACGTGTTCCTGGCGCGGCGCAAGGAGGACGGCGTCCAGGTCGCGCTCAAGGTCCTCACGAGCCTGATCGACGACGAGACGACCCGGCGGCGCTTCGACCGCGAAGGCCAGGTCCTGACGAACCTGGACCACCCCACGATCGTGGGGTTGGTCGGGCGCGGCTTCGACAAGGAGACCCGCCGCCCCTACCTGGCCATGGAGCTGGTGCCGGGCCGCGACCTCAAGCAGATCGTCGACGAGCGCGAAGGTCACCGCTTGACCCACGCCGAGGCGATCTACGTGCTCGAGCGGGTGGCGAAGGCGCTCCTGGTGGCCCACGAGAAGCACGTGATCCACCGCGACGTCAAGCCGAGCAACGTGCTCGTCACGCCGCGAGGCGAGGTCAAGCTGACCGACTTCGGGATCGCCCTGAGCGAGGACGCCTCGATGCGCCTGACCATGGGCGCCCTGGTCGGCACGCCGACCTACCTCGCGCCGGAGGTCTTGCTGGGCGAGCCCTGGTCCCCGGCGGCGGACGCCTACGCCTTCGGCTCGCTCGGGTTCGAGGTCCTCTCGGGGCGACCGCTCTTCGAGGGCGACGACACGACCTCGATCCTGGCCGACCAGATCACGACGGCGCCCGCCGACCTGGGCGGCCTGCGCGCGGACGCGCCGGCCTGGCTGACCGAGCTGATCATGGCGCTCCTGCGCAAGGAGCCCGAGGACCGCCCCTCTCTGGCCAGCGTGGCGGAGGAGCTGGCCGCGCACCTGCCGCTCCCCGAGGAGCTCGAGCAGCTGCGCCGGGACGCGGCCCTGGACCGGGAGACGCAGCCCCTGCAGCTGAGTGGCGGGCGCATGCTCAAGCAGGGGCAGGTCTTCCACCGCTTCCGGATCGACGAGGAGCTGGGCCGGGGGGGCATGGGCGTGGTGTTCCGGGCCATGCACCTCGAGCTGAAGAAGCCGGTGGCGCTCAAGGTGCTCGCCTCGGGCGCGCTCGCGAGCGAGCTCGATCAACAGCGCTTCCTGCGGGAGGCCCAGGCCGCGGGCGCGCTCAGCCACAGCACGATCGTGCCGGTCCTCGACGCGGGCGCCTACGACGGGACCTACTACCTGGCCATGGAGCTCGTGGAGGGTCGCCCCCTCGGCGACGCCTGGTGCCACGCGACTCCGAGCTCCCCCAGCGGCAAAGAGGAGGCCCCCCTCCTCAGCCGCGAGCAGTTCCTCCAGCTCTTCTCGGAGCTCTGCGGCGGCGTCGCCCACGCGCACGCCCGGGGCGTGATCCACCGCGACCTCAAGCCGGACAACGTGCTGGTCGACGCGGAGGGCCACCCCCACGTGCTGGACTTCGGGGTCGCCAAGCGAACCGACGAGCGGGACGAGGTCGACGACGGCTTGACGACGGGCGAGCACGTGGTGGGCACGCTGCGCTACATGGCGCCCGAGCAGGCTTCGGGCGACTCGCACCTGGTCGACGTGCGCAGCGACGTGTGGTCCTTGGGGGTGATCCTCTACGAGGGCCTCTGCGGCCAGACTCCCTTCCGCGGCAACGTGCAGTCGCTGCTGCGGCAGCTGCACTTCGCCGAGGTGCCTCACCCGACCTCGATCGACGAGTCGATCCCCTGGGAGCTCGAGGCGATCTGCCTCAAGGCCCTCGAGCGCGAGCCGGACGACCGCTACCAGTCGGCCCTCGAGCTGGCGCGCGAGGTGGAGCGCTACCTCGCGGGCGAGCCGATCCGCGCGCGCAAGGCGACGCTCCTCTACCGGGCGCGCAAGTATGTGCAGCGCAACCGCGCCAAGGTCGGCGCCGCGCTGGCCGTGACGCTGACGCTGCTCGTGATCCTCTCCGGCTGGGCGATCTCGACGATCCAGTCCCGCCGGGAGCTCGCCGAGGCGGAGCAAAGGCGAAGGCAGGCGGAGCTTCAGCGGGAGCGGGAGCAGCGCGACGCGATCCGGCTCAAGGTGGGCGAAGGTTGGCGAGCCTACGCGCGCGCGTCCTTCCCCGAGGCGGCCGCCAGCTTCGAGGCCGCCCGGACCCTCACGGCGCCGGACCAGCTGATCGCTCCCACCCCCGAAGACCTGGCCCAGATTCCTCCCGAGGCGACGCCGAACCTCGGCGAGGCCGAGCGCAGCGAGCTGCGCTACACGCGGGATCGGCTGCGCCGCTGGACGCAGCTAGCCCGCCAGCGCGAGCGGAGGTCTCGGATCGACGTCCGCCTCACGGCTGCCCGCCGGGCTCTCAGCCGGGGTGAGCTGGAGCAGGCCACCCGCGAGGTCGTCGCGGCGAGCGAGCTCGGCGGGCGGGCCGAGGCGCGGCCCATCTCCGAGGCGATCGCGACGGCCTTCGTCCGCCGCGCGCAGGCGCTGCTCAAGGAGGGTCTCTCCGCCGAGGACCTGCGCCAGCGCCGCCTGCGCCTCGAGGAGGCGCGCAAGCAGCTGGAGGACGCCCAGCGGGTGGTGGCTCGTGTGGCCCAGGCGGAGCTCGGCCAGGTCCTGCGCGAGCTCGGCAAGTTGAGCGAGCTCGAGCAAGCGCAGGCCGTCGAGCGAGCTCGTCGCCAGCGCGCGCAGGAGCTGGTCGAGCAGGGGGCGGTCCTCCTCCAGTCGGGCGACTTCGAGGAGGCCCGCCGGGCCTACGAGGTCGCGCTCGGCAACGACGCGCGCAACGTGGCTGCGCGCGAGGGCCTGCTCGACGCAGAGCGCGGTCTCCGCGAGCGCGAGCAGGAGCAGAAGCGCCAGGCCCAGGAGGCTCGCGCGATCGCGCTTCGGCGCGAAGCCAACCAGCTCTTCCTCGAGGGCCGCGAGCGCCACGGCCTGGGCGAGCTGCCCGAGGTGGTGCGAGCGAGCTACTTCGAGTCCCTCGAGCGCCTCCGTCGCTCCGCGCTCCTGGCGGATCTGCCCGAGACCCAGGGCCTGACCCGCGAGGTGAGCCGGGAGTTCGCCAGCGTCCTGGTGGACCAGGGCCAGGCCGCGCTAGCCCGCTTCGTGCGCAAGATGGCCGGTCTACCGGAGGAGGAGCCAAACCCAGCGCCTCTTCCCCGCGATCCACACCTCAGCGTCATCGAGGGCGTCGCAGCCAGCGCCCGCGGCGCCTACGGGAGCGCCGTCGTCTTCCAACCCACCCGCGCCTTCGACGCGCTCCGCGGCTACATCGCCAGCCAAGCGCGCACGATCGGCAAGAAGCTGCGCTTCGAGCTGAGGATCCTCGGCGTCGTGACGCGCAAGGGCCTGCACCCGCAGATCTTCTTCACCGGGATCGAGATCCGCATGTACGACGAGACCCGCAACACGGTCTCGGCCCCTCGCCGCGTCATGGCCCCCGCCCGCTACCTCCGCCCCGCCGCCGTCGACACCCGCGGCCGCCGCCTGATCCGCCCCTTCAAGCACGCCCAGCGCCTGGACCCCCGCCCGATCATCCGCGAAGTCGAGAAGATCGTCCAAGCGATGGTTCGCGACGGCTAAGGCCCATCTGGGACTTTCCCAGGGAAGGGCCCGAATGGCCCCGCCCGGGCCGCCGCGGGCGCCTCGCTGACGAGGCCGCGGGCGCCTCTCCTCGGGCGCTCCGGACGACGACTAGCCCCGGTCGCTGGGTGGCGACCGGGGTCTCGTCGGTGGGCTTGTGGGAGTCTGCGCGCCGGCCCGGGCGCTGGATCAGGCCGGAGGGCCGGTCGGCGTGTAGATCAGGCCGTCGTCGAGCGCCTTTTGCTCGCTCATGACCTTGGCGCCGTGCGCGACGGCCATTTGGTAGGTCCCCAGCGGGAACTCCTCGTTGCGCCGCTTGGGCCACTTCTTGCGCACCGCTTGGTAGCGGCGCCGCCAGCCGACCAGGCACTTGAGGACCTGCTTGCGCGTGTCGCGGTCCTTGCACGCCACCACGGGCGTCAGGCCGTAGTCGGGCACCGTGCTGCCTGCGCTCGAGAGCGGGTCCACGGCCAGCACCCCCTCGGCGCCGAGCACGCTCTTGCCCTCGCGCTCTCGGCGAGCGCGATGCTCGGCTTCGCGCGCGAGGAGGCTCGCCTCGATCAGCGCGCGGGCCTGGGGCTGGACCGAGGCATAGGTCGGGGGCGCGACGATCCTGAGCGTCGCGCTCTCGGGAAGCCGGCTCCGGTCTCGCTCGCGCGACTGCTCCCGCTTGCGCTCTCGGCGGCGGCGGGCAGCCCGTTGGCGGGCCTCCTCCTTCGTGTAGCCCGCGTCGCGGTCGGCCTGGAGCGCGGCCTTGAGATCCTGAGCGTATTCGTGCCGCTGCTCGTCGCGCTGGCGACGGGCGACCTCGGGGTCGGAGGAGAGCGCGTCTCCGACCCCGCCGAAGAAGGCGCCCTCGGGACGATCGAAGGAGAACGACTCGCCCCAGGCCTCGGGGCCGTAGTGCAGACCCGGCCAGTCCGCGAGCGTCTCGACCAGATCGGCGGCGGCGGGATTGGCCAAGGCGTAGACCAGGCGGTCGAGGAGCGCCGCCTCGCCGTGGATCTCGGTGTTGCGGTAGGACCCCGGCGCCCAGAAGTTCTCGCCGCGCCCCAGGCGGTGATTCATGGCCTTCGCGATCAGGGAGTTCGCGTAGCAGAAGAAGCGCGGCAGGTGACTCTGCTGACCCTCCTGGTCGCGGGCGTCGGTGGCCACGACCTCGAAGTGGTTCGACATGGCCACCAGCGCGTGGATCTGGACCCGGTGGTAGCGCTCGTTGGCCACGGCCAGGCAGTAGCCGACGAGCTGGTTCGTCCACTCGCTCGGGGCGAGGAAGAAACACCGCCCCGCGCAGCGGCGGCTGATCGCGTGGGCCTGGTTGGGCAGGAGTCGGCGAGCGAGGCTCATTGCCCTGGCACGGGCAAAGAGGGGGCCAAGAGGGAGAGCGCTAAGTTCCATGGGGCCGGTGACGAGCGAACGGGCGTTCGTTTCGTCGCGGAGGTCGATGGGCAAGATCTGCCCGTCGGCCGTCGCCGAAGGGAGCCGGTGAAGCGTTGGCTAGACGCTGTCCACGTCGAGGGCGTAGTAACGCAGCGGCTCGGCCACGTTCTTCACCTTGCCCGTCCTGACCTCGGAGAAGCGCGCCTGCGGACACTCCCTTTCGATCAGCGCGCGCATCGGCTCCAGCACCAGGACCTCGTCTCGGACCGCGAGACCCTGCAGCCGGGCAGCGTTGTTCATGCCCGGCGAGAAGGCCGTGAAGTCGTGGTTGGGCCCGAAGGTCCCCACCGAGACCGGACAGTGATTGATCCCGATCGCCACGCCGAGGGGCTCGCCCGCAGCGACGATCTCCTGGATCGCCGGGCTCTGGGACTTGGGCAGCTCGTGCTTGGTCCAGCGAGAGATCTCGGCGGCCGCCCGGGCGCAGGCGTGCGCTCGCTCTGCAGGCGAGGCGTCATAGAAGGGCGGCCCGAAGAGACCGATCACGCAATCGCCGACCAGCTTGTCGAACACGCCGCCCTGCTCCCACAGGATCCGCACCGCCTCCCGCGAGAAGACCTCGATCAGCTCCCCGACCTTGGCCGGCTCCCCCAGGATCTGCTCGCTGAGTCGCGTGAAGCTGCTCACGTCGGCGTAGAGGATCGAGATCTCTGCAGCGCGAGGCGCGAGGAGCGAGCGCCAGTCGGGCTGATCGAGCAGCCGCACCACCACCGGCACTCCGAAGGTCCGGTGCAGCTCGCGGCCCGTGCGGCTGTAGTCCACGCAGCGCTTCTGGAGCACGTCGGCGAAGAGGTCGAACACGTCGCGCTCATAGGTCGTCAGCGCCCGCCGGCTCCCGACCACCACCTTGCCCACCGCCGTGCCGTCCGCCAGCCCGCCGATCAGCAGCGTCTCGAGGTAGTCCTCGTAGCCGAGTCGGCGCAGCAGCTCTTCGCTCTCGTCCTCGGCCGAGAGCGGATCGAGCTGCTCACCCGTGATTCGGCGGTGCTCGAGCTCGGCGTTGCGGATCAGGACCTCGCTCTGCGAAGCGCTCGCGGACTCGGCCAGGAGCGAGTCCAGCTCGCTGGCCACCCGCTCGCCCGTGGCGAACTCGAGCTCGGGACCGCGGAAGACCAGGTAGTGCACCGAGTCCTGCGTGTCCTCCTCGAGGTGGTAGATCACGATCAGGAGGTCGAAGCGGACCGTGTCGTCGATCCGCGCCACCGCCCGCCGCACGCCCTCGCTCACGATCGGGTGGCGGAGCTCCTCGTGGATCTCCCGCAGCAGGCGCTGCTTCTCCCGCGCGTTGCGGACCGCCGCCAGGTAGTCGTCGAGCTCCTCCGCCGCCACGTGCAAGAGCGCCTCGAGCTCGCTCGCCGGCGTCGGCGCGCTCGCGGGGACCAGCGCCGCCAGGGTCCCGAAGGTCCTCCCCGCCACGTCCAGCCGGCGAGCGAAGAGGGTCTCCCCCTCGAGCTCCAGCAAGGCGCCGTCCGCGCCCTCCTCGCCGACGAGCTGCTGCGCTCGCTCCACGAGGGCGTCGCTCGGCGCGGGCCCCTCGCTGAACACACAGGGCTCGAGCCCCTCGTCCAGGGTCTCCACCCAGGCCTGGGTCGCGCCCAGGACCTCCAGCAAGGCAGGCAGGCACCCGCCCAGAGCCTCGGGCAGGGGCACCCGCCGCACGCTCGCGGACTCGAGGGCGTCGTCGAGGCGGGCCTGGAACGCGAGGCGCCGCCGGAGGTGCTCTAGCTCGGTCTCTGGCATGGCGTCCAACTTAGCGGAAGGGGACGCCGCAGGGTCAGCGCGGGGAGACGGTCCCGCCCACGCTGTGGTCCTCCTGCTGGACCAGGCGCTTGACCACCTTCCCGCCCACGGGGTCGAGCACGCGCACTTCCTTGCGCTCCGCCAGCTCGAAGACCTGACCCGTGGTCGTGTCGAACACGACCGTGGCGCCGCTGGTGTGCGAGCGGAGCTGGTAGCGCCCCGGAGCCTGCTCGCGCGCGGCGCGCAGCTCGCTCAGCAGCTCCTGCGCCCAGGCGGGCTCGCGCTCGCGGGTGGCGCGGCGGTCCTGAGCGTCGGCGGGCCAGCCGACCGCCAGCGCGCCCAGTCCGGCGCAGAGAGCGAACGCGAGCCAAGGGTGATTCTTCATGAGAGGCCTCGTAGCAAGAGAGATGAGGTGGACGCGCGGAGCCGGCGCCGGGTTTAGCTCATTCGCCCAAACCCAGCGCGTATCGTGAAGGGCCGTGTCCTTCGACTGGTCTGCGAGCGACTCCGTCTTTCAACCCACCCAGGGGCCCCTCGAGAAGCTCGGGGTGGAGCGACTCGGTCCCTACGTGCTCGAGGGCCAGGTCGGCGCAGGCGGCATGGGCGTCGTCTACCGCGCGCGAGACACCAACCTCGACCGGCCCGTCGCGATCAAGCTCCTGATCGCCGGTCGCAGCGCCGGGCTCGCGCAGCGCAAGCGCATGCAGCGAGAGGCGCAGACCCTCGCGCGCCTGCGCCACCCCGGGCTGCTCGGCGTGCACGCCAGCGGCGAGGTCGAAGGCTGCCCCTACCTCGTCACCGAGTGGCTGGAAGGAGAGCCCCTCGACGAGCGGCTCAAGCGCGAGGGCGGGCTGCCGATCGACGAGGCCATCGAGATCACGCTCGCCGTCGGCCGCGCCGTCGCCCACGCCCACGAGCGCGGGATCCTCCACCGCGACATCAAGCCCAGCAACGTCGTCCAGGCCGGCGGCCGCGGGCCCGTCCTGATCGACTTCGGCCTCGCCACGGCGCACCTCGACCCGGGCCAGAGCCGCCTGACCAAGAGCGGCGCCTTCGCCGGGACCCCGGGCTACGCGCCGCCGGAGCAGATCACCAACGCGGCCAAGGTCGACGAGCGGGCCGACGTCTACTCCCTGGGGGCGACCCTCTACGCGCTCCTGAGCGGTGCCGGGCCCTTCTCGGAGGCCAGCAACATGGCCGAGCTCCTGGCGCGCGCCGCCGCCGGCAGCCAGCCCCCCGTGCGCCAGCGCCGCCCCGAGGTCCCGCCGGCCGTCGAGGCCGTGCTCCAGCGCGCCCTCGCCCCCGACCCCGGCGAGCGCTACATGAGCGTCGACGCGCTCGTCAGCGCCCTCGAGGAGGCCCGCCACGCCCCCGCCGCCGGCAGCAAGCGCTGGGTCGCGCTCCTGGGAGGCGCGGCGCTCCTCGCCCTCTCCTTCGCAGGCGGCGCGCTCGCGCGCCGCACCAGCGCAGCGCCGCCCGCCAGCCCGGGCGCGCCCGGGCCCACCCTCGCCCCTAGCCTCAGCCCTCCGCCCACCGCCACGCCCAGCGCGCCCCCCACCCCCGCCGAGCCCCTCGACGAGCCCGAGGCCCGCGCCGCCCTCGCCGGGTCGCGCCAGCGCCTGCGCGAGCTGAGCGACGCAGCCTCCCTGCGCGGCTTCCTCGACCTGGCGGACGCCCGCCGCAAGGCGGCCGAGCTCGAGGCGGCCTACGAGCTCGCCCTGCGCGCCAGCGAGGTCCTCCTCCGCTCCGCGCCGCCGCGGGAGCGCGGGACGCGGACCCTGGCCCACGCGCGCCTCCTGGCCGACGCGGGACGCTGGGAGGAGGCCCTGGCCGCCCTCGAGCCCTGCCTGCGCGACCCGGCCCTGACGGCGCGGGCGTGGCTCACCGCCGGCGAGATCCGCGCCGCGCGCAGCTCCGTGGACCACAACGACGAGGTGGCCGGCCGCAGCGCCTTCAGCCGCGCGGCCCGCGTCACCGGCGAAGCCCTCGCAGAGCAGCGCGCCGCGCGCCTGGGAGAGCTCTGGGGCCTGGCCTCCGGCGGGAAGATCGATCGCGACGCCGCGAAGCGAGCCCTCGGGCTCGCGCGCGAGTCGCTCCAGGCCGGCGGCTGGGAGCGGCGCTCGGCCTGGCTGGCCCTCAACGGCGTCTATCAGCCCGCGCGCGCCGGGGTGCGCGACTGGCTGGGGATCCGCTTCTCGCAGCTCGAGCTGCGCGCCCCCCTCCCCTACGCCAGCCACGCCTTCGGCGATCCCTGGACGACGACCTTCGTCGAGGGCCGCGTGACCGCCGCCCAGCTGCGCCGCATGGAGCTCCTGGTCCACCACCGACCGACCCTCGCCACCCTGAGCGCCGCGCTCGAGCAGGCAGGGCGGATCGGCTGGATCGACTCGGTCGAGCGCCTGGCCGCCGTCGAGCTCGGCGGCGTCGGGATCAGCGCCACTCGGCAGCGCGAGCAGGCGCGCGCGGTCGCCGCCGGGCAGACCGGGATCGCGGGCGAGCTGCGCGGCCCTGGCGCGCTCGCGCTCACGATCACCCCCGTCCAGGAGCGCCTGCACCTGGTCGTGCACGTCCCCGCCGACGCGCGCGAGTGGGAGCTCGTCCTGCGCGGCTCCCAGCAAGACCTCGACCTCTTCGTGCGCCACGACGGGCCGCCCGCACGCACGCGCTACGCCAAGGAGCCTCCCGGCCCCCCGACCCTCTACGGCCAGACCATGGCGCGCGCCGAGCGCGTGGCCTCGATCCCGGGCCGGGTGACCACGGGCGCCCACCAGGTGCTCTTCGAGCGCGGCGTCCAGTGGCCCGAACCCCTCGCCGCGACCCTCGAGCTGCGCGTCGCGCGCGGAGGGGAGACCCTCCCCCGCTGGAGGGGGCCCTGGGAGGTGCTCCCCGAGAGCCAGTCCACCACGGCCAAGCGCAACACCCTCGCCCAGGCTCGCCGCAGGGCCCTGGCGGGCGAGCTCGAGCCGGCCCTCGAGCTGCTGGCGACCCTCGAGCGGGACTCGCCCGAGCTGGTCCTGGTCCGCGCCAGCATGCTGGCCCAGGCGGGAGCCTGGGCGCGGATCCCGCCCCTCCCGCGCGTCGGGCGCCCAGACATCGTGCGGACCCTCGACTACATGGCGGCCGAGGCGCTCCAGCAGCTCGGGGAGCCCGCGCAGGCCGCCGCCCGACTCGAGCCCCTCGCTCGGGATCACCCCGAGCTCCTCGCCGCCCGCGAAGAGCTCGGCTTGCTGCAGCTGATCCTGGGACGCGCTCGCGCGGCGCGGGCGACGCTCGCGGGGATCCTCGCGCGAGATCCAGCTCAGCAGCCCGCCCAGCTGCTGCTCGCGCTCAGCCGCGCCCTCGCCGAGGGAGCCGACCCCCTCGAGCTGCTCCGGCAAGACGAGCGCCTGAATCACGTCCGCGCGCGCAGGCTCGCGCTCCAGGCGCTGCTGCACCTCCAGCCCGCCGCCGTGCCCAGGCTCCTCGCGCAGCTCCCGCCGCCGGCCAAGCAGCTCCCCGAGCGCTTCTGCGAGCTCGAAGCCTTGATCGCCCTCCAGCGCGGCGCCGACGCGCGCGCGCTCGCGGACCAGCTCGCAGACCAGGTCGCCAGTCCGGCGAGCAAGAGCCGCCTGACAGCCCTGCGGGCGCGCCTCCCCCGGTAGGCGCCGCTCTCGTTCTCTTCGGTCTCTCCTCACGAAATGGACCTGGGCACTAGCCCGCCAGCGCGTCCACAGCGGACGCCCTTTCGCGCTCGGCGACGTGCGCGCGCGAGCTACTCCCGAGCCCCGCTAGACGGGTCTTTTCTTGCACTGAGGTGGAGCGAAGCCAGCCGGCTTCTTCCTGCGCTCACTCAGCTGACGCAGGTTCTCTCTCTCAATGAACACCCTGAGCTCTCCTCGACTCCCCGCAGGCCCGCCTGCGGGGAGTCGGCTCATTGGGGGCGTCGCCAGGCTCGCTCGAGCACGGGTCGCTGCGGAGAGCGGAGGACCGGGAAGTCCTCGCCGCGGGCGCGCCCAGGGAAGGCCTTCCAGAGGAAGAGCCCCACCACGCGCTCCTCGCGTCCGATCGCCTCGAGGGCCGCCCGCAGGCAGCGCAGCTGGAGCTCGGCGCCCTGCTCGCGCTCGCTCCTCGAGCGGCACGGCTTCCAGGGCTCGACCGCCGCGCGCGGGGAGCAGTCGTAGCCCAGCTCGGTGAACACGACCTGCTTGCCCTGGGCCTCGCTGTAGCGGCGCACCTCGCCAAGCACCCGCTGCCAGCCCTGCTTCAGCTCGGCGTCGCTCGGCGCGCGCGCGTGCCCGACCAGGGGGAAGTAGGCCTGGATCCCGATCACGTCCAGCGCGTCCCAGAAGCCGACCTTCTGGTAGCGATCCCAGTTGGCGGCGTAGGTCAGGTGCCCGGAGAAGCGCTGACGGACCGCAGCGATCAGGGCGCGCCACTCTCGCTCGGCCCTCGCCGTGCCCCCGAGCTCGGTCCCGACGCAGAACGCGTCCGCCCCCTCGCTCAGGCTCGCCAGCTGGCTGATCCAGGCGCCGTATTCCTTGAAGAAGCGCGCTCGCGTCGCCGCCTCGGCGAAGCGGATCTCCCCCCGCCAGCCAAAGCCGCTGCCCCAGTAGGCGAGGTGGGGCTTGATCAGGACCTTCAGCCCCCGGGCGTGGGCCCAGGCGATCGGACGCTTCAGCCAATCCGGCGCGGGCTCGCCAGGCTGGGGCAGGCGCGCCCGCACGCTCCCGTCCTTGCGGATCCGCGCGTAGGGGTGGATCGCGATCCAGTTGCCGCCGACCGCCTTGACCCGGTCGAGGGTCGAGGGCATGGCCTCGCTCCCCCACTCCCAGCCCCAGGTCTGACACGAGATCGTGACCCCCCGCACCTCCGCATGAGGGTCCTTGGGAGCGCCCCAGGCCGACGACGCGACCAGCGCGAACAGGATCAGCAGGGAATGTCTCATTGCGCTCGGTTCATAGTGCTCGCCCCGAACGATACACTCGCACGCCATTCAGCACCCAGGAGACACTCCCTCATGACGCGCGCCTTCGCTCTGATCTTGCTCTGCCTGCTCGGATCTGGCTGTATCGCCAAGATCCCCTACACCCCCAACGGCGGGCTGATCGAGGAGCTGGGCGACGAGCGGGCGATCGAGGACTTCACCGACCTCATGACCGGCAGCGTCCGCGCGCCCGGCGTGATCGAGGTCGAGGTGACCGACAAGGCGTTCATCTACCGCTACACCGGGGCCAACCCCTGGGCGTGGGGGGCGGCCTGGGGCGAGGCCACGGTGCGCGTGCTCTTCGACACGGTCGCGCGGATCGATATCTACGAGAACAACAAGGCCTTCACCTACGACGCGGGCGAGCAGCCCCTCTGCCACGAGTTCGTGTTCCGCACCCTGGCGGACGCCAAGCTCTACGCGGACTTCCTCACGAGCTTCAAGACGCGCCCGCCGCGCAACAAGTCGCCCAAGAAGCCCGCCAAGGAGAAGGCGGCGCCGGCCCCGCAGGGGGAAGGCGACGGCGAGGCCGGCGACGAGGAGCCCGCCGCTTCGGGCGAGTAGCCGCGCGCCCCAAGCCCGGGCTAGACCCTTGGGTCCTCTCCAGCGATTAGGATCTTGCTCCAAGGGAGGCCACAGTGTGGGTCGTCGTCGAGAGCGGTAGCCGCTCCTGGATTCAGGAAGTCCCCCGGGACCGTCCGATCTCGCTCGGGCGCGCGCTCGAGAACGCGATCGTGATCGAGGACACGGCCAGCTCGCGTCAGCACGCCGTGATCGAGCGCGACGACGAAGGCCAGTGGTGGCTGCGCGACCTCGAGAGCCGCAACGGGACCCGCCTCAACGGGCGCTTCGTGCGCAAGGCCCTGCTCCAGCTCGGTGACCGGATCGAGATCGGCTCGACGGCGGTGACCTTCACCGGCGAGAGCGAGGAGGCCGCCCGCGAGGTCGCGGCCAAGACCGGCGAGAAGCGCGACGAGCTGGCCGCCAGCCACGACGTGGGCGACCTGGCCCGCGACGCGCTCACCGGGCTCGCCTCCTACCCGGTCGTCCAGGCCCAGCTCGCGCGCGAGCTGAGTCAGCCCGGCCCGGGCGTGCTGATGATCAAGCTCGACCTCGACTACCTGGGCCTGCTCAACGACATGTTCGGCATGCGCGCCGGCGACGAGATCATTCGCCAGACCGGCCTCGCGATCCGCGCCGTGGTCGCCGAGCACGAGCACGCCGACCGGCTGCTGGCC
>MDTG01175533.1_pt1 | contig 22738 bp, 22 predicted proteins | sample 811421 | NCBI WGS metagenome assembly MDTG01 (sample SAMN05326645, study PRJNA326480) | marine metagenome | isolation source: seawater | place: Pacific Ocean: South East | collected 2011
CTCGGCCATATAAAGAAGGATTCCTAAACTTTCTAATGTCTTGGTGTATATGTTAAAGGCCTCAGCTGAAGCAAAAATGGCGTAATTACCGGCTAAATGAACAACTAAAAAAAGCATTAAAGCTATTCCAGTTATCCCAGTCATTAGTTTCCTGCCTACCTGCGATTGTAACGCCTTTATAATAGTTGGCATGATGATAGATTTTATACTGTAGTTTGTACTTGCTGAGATACTAAGACTCAGGTTAAGTACCTTTTACTTTAAGTAATGGGAATATAATAAATTGTATGGCTAAAATTCTTTAGATTTCACGCATAATTTCGCATAAAAAGGCATTTTTTTATGTTTTTGCCTCAGCAACACACATATCCCTCACTAAAGTTAAAATCTTCGGTCTTTAAATGTCACTTGATCCCTATTTCGTGTCCCCAGGAAGCCCCAAATCATATTAAACTGTTACGTAAGACTTATTATACAGCTGCTCATCACTGCTGGGCCTGGAGACTACTAAAACCGACTGAAGTTGCTCTTAATTGGCAAGAAAACCAAAGTGACGACGGCGAACCTAGGGGAAGTGCTGGATTTCCAATTCTACATCGGCTTAAACATCATGAAGTTGTAAATACTTTGGCGGTTGTTACTCGTGAATATGGGGGAATAAAATTGGGAAAATCAGGTCTAATTTCAGCCTATTCGGATGTCATAGATCTAGCGATTAGTCATTCTGAGCTTATTCCTCAACAGGCCTGCTATTTATTGAATATTGAAAATGCATACGATAAGGAAAATCTACTCAAACAATGGATGCATCAGTGGCCATTACCCTTAGAGTCCTCAGAATATGGGATGCAGGTGCGCCGCACCTTTCAGGTTAACTGGGATGAATTCGAGGATGTGAACGCAGAGCTTAAAAGCTGGGAGCATCGCTCGGTTCGGTGGCAATGGAGTAATCTGGCAGTACGTCCGTCCATTTAATTTTGTTTAGGCACCAAGCACTCATATAACCACTCAACCAACTAGCCTACCAGCTGGCCTCTAAAAATGTGGCCGGGTTAAAAATAGCCGAATCTAGTGTCGCTGGCACCTGAATATTGAAATATTCTTCGTAGAGCATTCGCTGCCCATTCATATTAAATACAACCTCAGGAGCTACCCATCCCCCTTTTATAGGCTCGTACTTATTAAATTGTACTTCTTGCATGGTTCCAGCCCTACCTGGCTTTAAACTACGAACGAATAAAAGGCGCTCTTGCTCAATCCAAAATTGAGCCAAACTATCCGAGGGAGCATCTACTCCAACTACCCAAACCGCTTTACCTTGCCACTCGTCGGCATATATTTTGGTCATGTCATAACCAACGGAACGGAGCTGTTCAACACTTTTGGCAGGTGCTTGCTTGTAAATGTCAAAACCCAATACCAATAAATCGTGCACTCTGGGTATTTCTTGGATGGTCTGACCGTTGACATAACCGTATTGCACCCCGTCTTTAAATAATATGCCATTACCAGAATTTTTTTCATCAAAATGAATGGCAAGTGCTCCAGGGGCTTCCAACGCTTCATACCACCACTGTACCCTCTCTACTTGACCATCGGCTGTGTAAAAAGTGGTCTTTTGATCAAAGGTTAAATGGGTATACCATTCTTGCTCGTATCGCTTGACCATGTGCCCAATAAGTTCTATTGGAGTATCTGGTTCTTCAGAGGAACGTGCTTTAGAGGTTTCCGGTTCCACCATTGTTGACATAAAAGATGAAGATACGAAGGACAAAACAATTAGATAGATAATCATAGCAACGACCGATCTTTTTGGTTTGAATGATCCAGGTTATTTAATTCAAACATACCATATATCCAAGATTGTTAACACCGATATTTTTTTAGTACTATTAAACCTATTCATTCAGCATTTTTCTATGAAAATTTACACCAAACAAGGCGATAAAGGTCAAACCGCACTCTTCGGTGGAGATCGCGTATCCAAACACAGCATCCGCATAGAAACCTACGGAACCGTTGATGAACTTAATTCTATATTAGGAGTGGCCATTGCCAATGAACACCAAGCACTCACAGGTGAGGTTATCAACGATGTGCAACATCAATTGTTCATTTTAGGGGCTGACCTTGCTACCCCTTTTCATTCAGATGCTCGTATCGATCGAATCTCAGAACAAGAAGTGCAGTATTTAGAACAAAAAATTGACTTCATGGAGGAAAGCCTTCCTCCCCTGAAGAATTTCATTTTACCATCTGGAAGTATGGCTGGTGCAACCCTGCATCACGCTCGAACGGTTTGTCGGCGAGCCGAACGATTGGCTGTAGTATGCAGCAATCAAGAAAATATTAACGATGTGGTAATTCAGTACTTGAATCGTCTAAGCGACTTTTTGTTTGTATTGGCGCGCTACGAGAACCATCAAAGTGGATGTCTAGAAAATCCTTGGATTCCAAAAAAATAAATAAAAAGAAGAAGCTTCCTTCATCACCAAAAGATAGGAAATCTAAGGCTGCAGGAATGCAACCTATCCGTTCTAAAGAACATATTGCTCTTTTTTATGGAATCACAGCGGCTATCCCCCTTGTTTTCTTTCTATTACTAGAGACCGGACTCCGGTGGGGTAATTATATGGGGGACTTAGCCTTGTTTTCCGATCCGGGAATCGGTAATAATGAGTACTATTTGCCGAATCCAAATTTTGCAGCCCGTTATTTCTTCTATACCAAAACCGTCCCCAGCCCTTCAATAGATGTTTTCAAGCAGGAAAAAACCCCGGATACATACCGTGTGTTTGCTATGGGTGGTTCATCTGTAGCTGGTTATCCGTACGGTTTTAATGGTACCTATTCTCGGGTGGTCAAAGACATACTGCAAGATCGTATGCCCGATAAACAGGTAGAAGTAGTAAATGTCGGTATCAGCGCTATCAGCTCGTATACCCTATACGATCAGGTTGCTGAAATACTCCAGCAGGAACCCGATGCTATTCTCATATATGCTGGCCACAATGAATTTTATGGGGCTTTAGGGGTTGGCTCCAATGAGAATCTAGGTGGCTTCCCATGGTTTGTTCGCGGCTACCTTAAACTTCAACAGTATAAAACTTTTTTGCTGCTGCGTAATGCTATAGTGGGCGCTGGTAAATGGACGGCTTCCCTATTCGGACTCCAGGAAATAGATCCGAATGCCACCCTGATGGAACGCATAATTAACTCCGGGTCAATTGCCTTGGATGGCCCAAAACATCAACTGGCCATGCACCAATTTGATAGCAACCTGAGTGCAATTTTAGACTCATTTACCCAGCAGGGAGTGCCTGTATGGTTAGGCAGCTTGGCCAGTAATTACAAAGATCAGCCCCCCTTTGTCGATGTACCAGACGCCGTTGACGCACAAGATCTAGCTTTACCGCTAGCCTCAAGTATTTTTCAAGAAGGCCAAACTCTAATGGCTAATGGGGATGCAAATACCGCTCAAGATAAATTCGCTTATGCAAAAGATTTAGACGGTTTAAAATTCAGAGCACCGGAGTCGATTAACCAAATCATAAGTGAAAAAGCCAGAGCATACGAGCAGGTTCATTATGTCCCCGTCTATGAAACCTTTGTCGAGCATAGTCCAAATGGAATTATAGGCAACGAACTAATGCTTGAACATCTTCACCCCAACGCCAAGGGGTATTTCTTAATGGGGGCAATTTTTGCCCAGACCATGCTAGAAAGTGGAACGTTGAACCATCTTACTACTCCTGCCACAAGCGAGACATCCACAACAAATAAACCAGGCAGTGACCGTCAAATAGACAACACCCTCATTCAGCAGGAACTCAAACACTATGAAAGGCGCATGTACCTCAGTGATTTTGACTACCGGGTGGCCTTTCATCGCGTGCGAACTCTAAAACAGGGTTTTCCATTTGTTCTCTCCAATAACACCCGGCCCTATCAACAAGGATATAAGCCCACTGGACCGGCTGACTCCCTTGCTTTTTTAGCGGTTCATGCCTCTAAAAGCTGGGATGAGGCCAAAGTAGAGCTAGGGGGATTGTATGAACGCACCAACCGACAAGAGAAAGCATTCTTGGAATACATGGGGCTTATTAGAAATCAACCCTGGAACGATTCACCCTATGTGTTCGCCGCTCGAGTTCGGTTGAATCAAAATAATTTTGACGCCGCAGAATCTCTTCTAGAACAGGCCTATTCCATTCAACCCAAGGATGCCTACACCACCAAAATGCTGGGAGCCATTATGGTCCAAAAGGGTGACTTCCAGCACGGTATTAACTTACTTTTAGAATCTAGATTGCTTTCCCCAAGAGACCCTCAGATGCTCTACAATTTATCCGGAGCTTACGGGTTAAATAAAAATTATCGGCAAGCTCTGGAGATTGCTGAGGAAGTGATCGTAATAAACCCTAATTTTCCAGGAATACAACAATGGAAGGCACAACTACAACGGGCCTTGAACTAAAAAATATATGGCATGGCATTAATGATTTCTGTCTCGGGTATAAGAGGCATTTTTGGATCCGATCTAAACCCAGAAAATCTAAGTCGATTTTCCGCAGCGTATGGGAGCTGGCTAAAGGGTGGAAAGGTAGTTGTAGGTCGAGATTCTCGAATCTCTGGAAAGCTGTGTGAAGACATTGTAATCGCCACTCTTCGAAGTGTGGGGTGCGACGTAATTCGTGTGGGTATCGTCCCCACCCCAACTGTTGCAATGGGTGTACTCAAACATAAAGCCCAAGGCGGAATTATCATTTCAGCGAGTCATAATCCCGGAGAATGGAATGCCCTTAAACTACTAAACAGCAAAAGTGAATTCTTAGATGCCGAACAAGGCAGAGCAGTTATGGATCTGACTGATAAGGGTGAATTTTCCTATGTAGATGCCTTCCATTTAGGCGAAGAAGTAGTCGATGATACCTTACTCGATTACCATATTGATACTATCTTAGCCCTCCCATTCATCCATGCCGATCAAATTTCCACTAAACGCTTCAAAGTAGCAGTAGACGCAGTAAATGGAGCAGGTTCCTATGCCATACCCAAACTCTTGGAGCGGCTTGGAGTAACTGTTTCTGCTATTCATTGCTCGCCAAATGGCTATTTTCCTCATAACCCTGAACCACTTCCTGAACATTTAGATGAAATTTGTAAATTAGTCAAAACCGAACAGGCCGACTTAGGGGTGGTAATCGACCCCGATGCTGATCGTCTTGCTTTGGTTGACGATAAAGGTCGCTTATTCGGAGAAGAATACACCCAAGCAACTGCCTTCGATTTTATACTATCAAAAAACCCGGGGCCATCTGCGACTAACCTTTCTTCTTCACAGATTTGTGATGAGGTTGCTGCTAAGTATGGACAAAAATGTTTCCGATCGGCCGTTGGCGAGATAAATGTGGTAAAAAAAATGCAAGAAGTTGGAGCCGTAATAGGCGGGGAAGGTAATGGTGGCGTTATCCTACCGGACTTACATTATGGCCGAGATGCCCTGGTTGGTATTGCGATTATGCTCCAATTACTCGCCGAACGGGATCTTAGCTCCTCCGAATATCGGAACAGTTGGCCTACCTTTCACATGAGTAAAAATAAAATTCAATTAAATGATTTGGGTGCTCAAGCAACCGAGGTGTTGGAAATGATAGAAGATCATTACGCAAGTCTATCACCCGATACAACGGATGGGGTCAAAGTCAATTTTGATGAAGGCTGGGTACATCTCCGCCCTTCCAACACCGAACCAATAGTCCGGATTTATGCCGAAGGGCCTAGTGTGAAAGCAGCACATGCCTTTGCCAAGCGAATTAAAGATCAAATCGCATCTAACTTTAGTCTTATTTTGTTGGTTTTATGGGCATTTGTTGACCTATCATGCACTCTAAAAGACCATGAGACAGTACCGGCAGGCTCGAGTGCATATTCTTCGGAAAAAAGTGACCAACTGTCCACTTCAAACTCAGCTTACTACAATGCAGCCACGGAGACATCAACCAGTGGGAATGAGCAACAACATGATTGGGTATACAATGAGCAGGATATGGCTATTTTTCATGAGGTAATGAAGCAATTTAGTCCAAATAAAGATGAGACTATAGCAAAGCTCATCCCTAAGATTGGGCGTTTTTTCGAAGGACAACCCTATGTGGCCCATGCCTTGGAGGTCACAGATCAAGAACAGCTTATCATTAATTTACGGGAACTCGATTGCACCACCTATGCCGAACACCTACTTGCTTTGTCAAGAACCTTAAAGTCTGAAACTCAAAGCTTTGAACATTATGCAAAAGAGTTAGAGGCCATTCGATATAGAGATGGCAAGCGGGGCGCTTATACGAGTAGGCTTCATTACTTTAGTGAATGGATATATGATAATGCTGAAAATGACTTGGTTCAAACACCTACTGATCAATTCGGTATACCTTATCCCAACCAACTTGGATTTATGTCCCAAAACCCCAATGCATACAAGCATCTAGCCAATAACCCAGACTATGTGAAACAGATACAACAAATTGAACAAGAATTATCTGATAAAAACTATTCCTACATCCCAAAGGAAGAATATGCGATGACGGAAGCTCAGCTTAAGGAGGGGGATATAGTAGGCTTTACCACCGATATTTCCGGACTCGACGTCTCACATGTAGGTGTTGTTGTACATGTTCAGGGAAAATTTCATCTCATGCATGCCTCTCAATCCAATCAAAAGGTTGAGGTTTCCAAAGAGCCTTTGTCATATTTTTTACGCCCAGCATCTAAATATACCGGCATAATGATTGCAAGACCAACCGACGTTTAAAAACCAGCCTATCATGTCCACTGCAGAAATAATGACCTGGAAAGAAGTAAAATATCGCGCCATAAATGGTAATCCTGCACCCCCAAAGCGTATAGAGAAATCCCAAGAAGAGTGGAAAGCGACTCTAGGTGAGGAAGTTTATGCTATTACACGGATGAAAGGCACTGAGCGGCCTTGGTCGAGTGAACTCTGCAGCAAATTTGTGCCAGGGCTTTATGCGTGCGCCTGCTGCCAAACCCAATTATTTGATGCCAGCGAAAAATTCGAAAGCCATTCGGGCTGGCCCTCTTTTACCCAACCAGTCGAAGACAGTGTGGTTGGCTACCATGCAGATTCTTCCCACGGGATGATGCGCGTCGAAATCGTGTGTAATTGCTGCGATGCCCACCTAGGTCATGTTTTTCCAGATGGTCCTGCACCCACTGGCCTTCGCTACTGTGTGAATGCGGCGAGCTTACAAATGGTGTAAGCATCCGTCAAAGGTTCCACACGCCCACTGCCGTACTACCAAGGAAATTTTAAATCCTTAGCTTCATAGGTTTTGTTTCGTATCTGGTAGTTGGTTTGCAAAGGTGGCTTTTTCTGAAGGGGATCATTTCCAAAAAGCCTAAATAATAACGCTATAGGACTAATAAAAAGCCAATACACTGCACCTAATACTACTGGATTAACAATCAAACTAAGAACAAAAGCGAGCCGGTACCAAAGCCATACTACCCGAATTCCTACACTGGGAAGCACGATGAATAATCCACCCAGCCCGATGGCCCCAAATTCTAACAACTGGAGTTCTAAAAACCAGGCTATGATCCAAAATCCCACCACCATGACTAGCTGAGTTTTAGAGGTCATTGGATCGTCCTGTAACTCTTTGAAGTTTTTTTGAGTCAAGTTTACCTTACCCTAGAATAATGTATATATAAATGGAGCAATCGATGAGCCTCCCCCAATAACAATCAAGGCTCCTAAAAGCACCAATACTACAATCACAGGAGCTAACCAAATCTTCTTACGCTCCTTCATAAATCCCCATAAATCTTTTAATAATTCCATGTAATGTGTGTTTAATTTAGCTTAATCTTTTTCAAATATTCGTTTTTTTACCCACTTAGGTTGCTCTGATTTAAGTAGAACATACTCATCAAGCACCAAAACATCCATTTCCGTATCCATAAAACATTCATAAGCATCGGCCGGGCTACAAACAATGGGTTCACCCCTAACATTGAAAGAGGTATTTATCAACATTCCAAGGCCAGTTTTGTTTTTAAATGCCTGTAAAAGAGATGTATAATCAGCATTAAACTCTGGATGAACGGTCTGTACTCTCGCCGAAAAATCAATATGAGTAATCGCCGGAACATCCGAACGTTCAACCGCCAATTTGTCACGTAAATCAAAAGAATCGAAGCCTGCAGGAAGCTCATTTCGATGCTCTTCGGAGACTGGGTACACCTGTAACATATAGGGTGAGGGGTGTTTTAAGCCAAAATATTCTTGCGCATCCTCCCAAAGTACCGAAGGTGCAAAAGGACGAAAGGATTCCCGATATTTTATCTTCAAGTTTAATTTTATTTGCATATCACTCTGCCTCGGATCGGCAATAATACTTCGAGCACCCAAGGCTCGGGGTCCAAACTCCATGCGACCCTGGAACCAACCAACTACAGCACCGTCTTTTATATGCCCAGCAACTACTTCGTAAAGGACAGGACGAGTGTATTCAGTATAGACTCCAGCATACGGCTTTAAGGCTTTTCTTATGGATTCCTTATTGTAGGAAGGACCAAGATACGACCCCTGCATTTCATCCATAACTAAACTCGGGAAAGTCGCTGTCTCAGAGTTCCTCGTGCTTCCGCAAAGGTGTGGCTTCACAGAGTCCGTCTTTGGTCGACGATTACCCTCAAAACTCAGATAATAGGCAGCTAATGCAGCTCCCAAAGCCCCTCCTGCATCACCGGAAGCAGGTTGAATATAAATATCACTAAAAATATTTTCACGTTGGAGCTGACCATTGGCCACACAATTAAGAGCAACACCACCCGCCATACACAAATAGTCTGACCCCGTAAGCTCTCGTGCATGCCCGGCCATTTTAATGACCACTTCTTGCGTAACTTCCTGTATGGCAAGAGCCAAATCTGCTTGCTCAGGACGTAAATCTCGTTCGTCATTGCGCCGTGGGAATCCAAATAAAGTTTCCCATTTTTTATCTGGAACCATCCTAAGACCAGTAGTATAACTAAAATATGATTCATTCAGCCACAATGAGCCATCCTCATAGAATTTGATCAACCGTGTATAAATGATCTCTTTAAACTTCTTCACGCGGGTGCTTCCAGAAACTCCATACGGAGCCAGACCCATTAACTTATACTCACCTGAATTAACTTTAAAACCTAAAAAATAAGTGAAGGCAGAATATAAGAGCCCCAGTGAATGTGGAAAGTTCAGTTCTTTGATGAGCGTAATTTGAGTCCCAGATCCTTTACTAATCGATGCCGTAGCCCACTCTCCCACTCCATCAATCGTTAATATGGCAGCTTCTTCGAAGGGCGATGGGTAAAACGCACTCGCTGCATGCGAAAGATGATGCTCGGGGAAAAGTAAAGGTATTTTTTTGACCCCTTCAAAGCCCATTTCTGTCAATGACTGCCGGATCATTCGCTTGAGGAACATCTTTTCTTTTAACCATACCGGCATTGCTGCTATAAAGGAGCAAATACCGCGTGGAGCATAGGAGAGATAACTTTCTAAAATTCGTTCTAGTTTTAGAAAGGGTTTATCGTAAAAGACAATGACATCAACTTGCTGCAATGAGTACCCCGATTCACCAAGTACATATTGTATAGCATTGCTAGGGAAGCCTGCGTCTTGTTTCTTTCGGGTGAAACGCTCTTCTTGGGCGGCGGCTATAATGGCCCCATCCTCCAAAAATACAGCAGCCGAATCGTGATAAAATGCAGATATACCTAAAATATTCATGCACCTAAGATAGGATTTCAGCCTTAATAAAACATAGTATTCAAGCTTGTTTTAATGCACAACGTTTTTAATCGGCATAGGCATTTTGTACTTTTAAGTAACCTTTTATTTCACAGACTATGATTATTTCGATGACCGGCTTCGGACGTGGTGAAGCCAGCGCAAATGGGGTGACAGCCATGGTAGAACTCAAGACCTTAAATTCTAGATACCTTGATATCAGTGCGCGATTACCACAACAATTTCAAGAAAAGGAATTACAATTAAAAGAAATGTTAACTCAGCATATCTCACGAGGAAAATTGAACGTGAGTATTCACTTAGACAATACTGATTCTCAACGTCAAGCACCTGTTGTAGACGGTCAAAAGCTGGCTAACTACATGCAGATTCTTCAGGAAATCCAAACAACTATTGGAGCTAACGCAAAAATTGAATTAAATCAACTGCTACAGTTCAATGATTTAATTACACAACCCGAACCGGTACATGACCCCGAGCATGACAAACTTTGTTGGTCACTGATTCAGCAAGCCAATGCGATGGCTATAGAGAAGTTAATGGAAATGAAGCGCCAAGAAGGAGCCCAGTTAAAGGACGACATTAATAGCCGAATATTGGGTATCCAAGAGGCTCTTAATCAGATTCAACAGACAACAAATGGTCGTGGAGAAGAATTAAAAAAGAAATTACAAGAACGTTTATTGACTCTATTGGATGATGAAAAAATTGATGCAGACAGACTGGAAATGGAGGTAGCCTTAATGGCTGACAAAATGGATATCACCGAAGAAACGGTTCGTTTAGCTTCGCATTTAAAGTTTTTCACCGAAGCTATCCAGTCTGATGAACATGCAGGTCGTCGGTTAAATTTCTTAACCCAAGAGATGAATCGAGAACTCAATACCATTGGATCCAAGGCAAATGACTCCACCATAGCTCATGAAGTAGTAAAAGCCAAAGAAATGCTAGAACAAATCAGAGAACAAGTCCAAAATATCGAGTAATGCAGCATCTTATTATACTGCTTGCAGCGCCTAGTGGTACGGGTAAGTCAACAATGGCAAAACGTTTATCCGAAGACTTTCCAAATTTAAAATTCAGTATTTCTGCAACGACCAGACTGCCAAGAAAAGGTGAATTGCATGGGGTTGACTACTATTTTTTGAATATTGACGAATTTCAGCAAAAAATAGATGAGGAGGATTTTTTAGAATGGGAAGAATTTTATGGTGGTACGCGTTATGGTACATTACGTTCGGAACTTGTAAAAAATACAGAAAAAGGATATTATACTTTGCTTGATGTAGATGTAAAAGGTGCTGTTAGAATAAAATCCCTGTTCAATGAATGTTGCTTGGCTTTGTTTTTACGACCTCCATCACTCGAGATTTTGGAAGAGCGACTCAAAAATCGCAATACCGAAAGCGAATCTTCACTAAAACTACGAATACAAAGAGCAGAAGCAGAACTTAAGTATGCAAGTCACTTCGATAATATTATCACCAATGATAATTTAGACAAGGCCTACAGCGAATTGAAAAATATCGTTCAAATCTTCATGAATTCACATTAAATCTATGCCGATTAAAACACTCGATATCGAACACCTAAAAGATATAACCGGAAACAAGTACGAACTAATGGTTATTTTGGGTAAGCGAGCCCGTCAAATCGCAGCTCAAGAAAAACTCGAATTAGACGAAAAACTACAGTACTTCGAAGGCTTCGAAGATGACGATGAATTTTCTTTTAACGAGGAACAAGAGCAAATCTCTAAGGCATTCGAAAAATTACCTCATGCCACTCGTCGTGCTATTAGTGAGATGGAAGACGACGCGATTTATTACCGCAGACCTGAAGTCGAATAATATATGCTCTCCGGGAGACACATCCTTCTCGGGGTCACCGGAGGTATAGCGGCGTACAAAGCGGCTTACTTAGTACGTGCTTTTCAAAAAAAAGGTGCCCTCGTTAGGGTAATCATGACTTCTTCCGCATCCAGGTTCATAGGCGAAGAAACTTTTTCTGCATTGACCGGTCATGAAGTAGGCATTCACACCTTTGTGCAAGACGATAGCCTACACTATTCGTCCGCAGATGCAGAGTCCGCTCATTCTATTGCCTCAGAACAATTTTATAATCCATGGACACGCCATATCCAGTGGGGTGAATGGGCTGATCTATTTGTAATAGCTCCTTGCACGGCTAATACCATCGCAAAAATTACTCACGGAAATTCCGACAACTTACTCACTGCAGCTGTTTTGGCTTCTAGAGCCCCTATTTTAATCTGTCCTACCATGGATGGAGAAATGATGAATGCTCCTGCAACTACCCATAATTTGGAGCTACTAAAAAGTCGTGGGTTCCATCTACTAGAACCTGAAGAAGGATACTTAGCCAGTGGGCTCATGGGCAAAGGGCGATTACCTGAGCCTGATGATATTGTTGCGCATGTAGAAGAATTATTGGTCGCAGAAGCAGGACCTCTCTACGGAAAAAAAGTAGTTGTCACCGCAGGACCTACTCGTGAACACATCGACCCAGTCCGTTTTATATCCAATCCGAGTTCAGGTAAAATGGGACTAGCTATGGTTAAAGCAGCACAACGCCTAGGAGGTCAGGTCCATCTGGTCCACGGTCCCATTTCATTGACTATCCCTGAGGGCATTCAAAGCTATGCTGTACTCTCGGCTCAGGAGATGTTTGAGCAAGTAAAAGCACTTTACCCTGCAGATATTTTCATTAAAGCAGCTGCAGTATCTGATTTTAAGCCCGCTACTATTCAAAAACATAAAATCAAAAAAAGACAAAGTGAATCCCAAATTTTCTTGGCTCCCACCCCTGATATTCTTAAATGGATTGGGGATCATAAAGATCCACATACCATAAGTATCGGTTTTGCAATGGAAACCACTGATTTACTAGAACAGGCCAAAGCCAAACGAACTAAGAAAAAAGCTGATTGGATTATAGCCAATTATATTGGGTCTGGACAACAAGGCTTTGAAAGCCACTACAATAAAGTAATTCTAGTTGGAGATGGTATAGAAGAATCCTTTGAAGGGCCCAAAGATGACTTGGCCATGAGTCTGCTGCGTAGTATATTTTTGAGATAATCTACCCCTATGAAAAAAAAAATAGTACTCGTTATACTTCTGACTTTTGGATGTGTTAGTAGCGCTTATTTACTTATATCCATACCTACTACCACTTCGATGCGTATTACTTCACAAGAGCATTTGGACGAATTAATTCAACAAGGACTACAAGAACAAGGTATTACCAATGAGCATTACCGAGTTTATACAGCCGTTAGGGATTCCCTTTTTACTCGTAAAGTTTATCAAATAGACACCCCTCCAGGCTTTTCTAAGACTACGCTGCACTATGAATTGCACAGATTATTGACAAATTATGGTGTTCAACTACCTGGAAAAGTACTATTCCCTGAACAAGACATTCACCTTTATGTCACCGCAAATGGCACCATTCACCGTACCCTACGAGTCCGGACCAGTCCTGATTTAACCTCATCTTCAGATTCTACTCGTAACAGTCTACCTGATTCAACCGAATTATGAAAGACCGAAGTGGGCTACTTAAAAGATTAGAACCAAAAGAATACCCACAGCCAGAGGTCTGGTCTCTGCGCCACCCAGTGCTTTTGTGTCACGGTTTTGGCGCCATAGGTTCTTTGGTTAAACCCTCTCCATTGCATGACCCTTGTATGTGGATGCGAAGACACGGATTGTTAGCCTTTGCTCCCAACATCGTTCCCTATGCTCCCATTGAAGTCCGAGCTCGAAGTTGGGTACGAATAATCACTTATCTAAGCCATAGGCATTCCATATCAAAATTCAATGTAATAGCTCACAGTATGGGCGGACTGGACATGAGGTATGCCCTTGCACATTTAGGCATAGAAAAAAAAATCGCCTCAATAACCACCATTGCAACCCCTCATAAAGGAACTTATCTGGCAGATTTTGTTCGAAGTACACCAGAAGTGTTATCCGAACGCATTGGGGATATTGTGGACTGGTTTGCCGACAATGTGTACATCAAAGAACGTAATGATGCATTTGGTTCAGTAGAACAATTGACGCGCAAGTATGTGCAGGAACACTTCAATCCAAACACTCCTGACCCTGCAGATATTCCAATTTTTTCTTATTCCGCAGCGGTAGGAAAAGGTACCAATGACACTTTGAACCCCGTTTTTCTCTTCCAAAACAACCTAATCCATGAAAAAGAAGGTCCTAACGATTCTTTTGTCTCGGTTGAAAGCGCACAGTGGGGTGAACATTTAGGTACTATTCGTTTATCGCATTTAAATCAGATCAATGTGCAAGTCGGAAGCAGAGAAGCTAAAAAAAGATATCTAGAATTTTGGACTGGACTTATTCAGCATCTTAAAAACCGAGAGTTTTAGAGTAGTTTTTTAAGATGTGTAAAATAAAACGAAGTCCAAATACATTGGTATTAATGGCTCATAAACTATACTAGAATTTAGAACTCTAAGTTCTGTTTCATTGCGTTGAGCAAGTCATAGTCGGTTAAATCATACTTAATAGGTGTGACTGCGGCATAGCCCTGATTTAACAATTGTATATCTGCATCCGGTGAGGTATCCAATAACTCAAATTTACCTGTTAACCAGTAATACGGTCTCTCCAATGGATCTTTTCGACCCTCATACTCTTCTACATATCGAGAATCCGCCATTTTTGACCACTTAAGCCCTTTAAACGGCCCCGAGGGTGCATTTATATTCAACGTCACCCCTTTTGGCAGACCTTTTTTAAGTACTTGATCAATCATCAAGCGCGCCGCTACAATGCAAGCACTCAGATCTGCGTTGCTATCGTAATCAGTGCACGAAACTGCAATAGATGGATAGCCTAAAACAGTACCTTCTGTTGCTGCACTTACAGTCCCAGAATACAATAAATTTATTCCAGCATTACTTCCATGATTAATTCCACTCAAAACTAAATCAGGCTTTTCCTCCAAGAGTTGATCATGTGCCAATTTAACACAATCTGCAGGCGTTCCTGTAACCGAAAAGCCCTTTATTTTGTCAACCACTTTTATGCGATTCACTCTCAATGGGTCATAAATGGTTACTGCATGCCCAACCGCACTTTGCTCTGTATCCGGGGCTACGACGATGACCCGACCAAATTCTGCAGCTAATCGTGCAAGTGCTTGAATCCCATTTGAAAAAAAACCATCGTCATTAGAGACCAATATGTAAGGTATATTTTTAGGCATATTGTTCATTTTCATTAGGAAAATCTTTGTTTTTTACGTCTTCAATGTACTGTTGAACAGCCTGAGTCATCACCAATTCTACATCTGCATAACGACGTAAAAAGCGAGGAGAAAAGTGTTTATTCATCCCCAACATATCATGTACGACTAATACCTGACCGTCACACCCCTGACCAGCACCTATACCAATAGTAGGTATTTGTAATTGCTTGGTTACCTTAGCCGCAAGTACTGACGGAATTTTTTCTAATACCAATGCAAAAACTCCGGCTTCTTGTAATTTTAGAGCATCCTCGATTAACTGATCTGCCTCAGTCCGATCTTTGGCTCGAACTTTATAAGTTCCAAACTGATAAATAGATTGAGGTGTCAAACCTAGATGACCCATCACAGGGATACCTGCGTCAATAATCTTTTTTACAGTATCAGTGATGGTTCTACCTCCTTCCAGTTTTACAGCATGTGCACCAGCTTCCTTCATCAAGCGGCCCGCATTGGTAAGAGCTTCTTTTGGGGTAACTTGATAGCTCATAAATGGCATGTCAGCGATGACCAACGCCCTGTCCACTCCTCGCACCACACATTGGGTGTGGTAAATCATATGTTCTAGGGTGATTGGAACGGTGGTATCATTTCCAGCCATTACATTCGAAGCAGAATCACCAACAAGTAATATATCAATTCCAGCAGTATCAACGATTCTAGCCATTGTGAAGTCATAAGCAGTAAGCATTGAAATTTTTTCTCCACTTTGCTTCATTTCAACCACAGTTTGGGTGGTTACTTTCAACGGGGTTAAGATGGAATGTACAAGCGTAGATTCGCTTTTTTTACTTATTTGGGAACTCATATCGATTTGGATGTATTATTTGCCTGTTTTTTCGACCAAAGCAGCTGAAGCCTCTAGTTCACAACAAATTTGACCATCAATCGTAGCTTTACCTTTCATGGTGACAAAATTTCGTCGCATACTGCCCAATTCAACCTCAAGAAACAATTGATCTCCTGGAACTACTTGACGACGAAACTTGCAATTATTAATGCCGGTAAACACCATTAAACTGTTGGATGGATCGTCAACTTTTTCAGTCATCAATAAAATAGCTCCCGTCTGCGCTAGAGCCTCTACTTGTAAAACTCCAGGCATTATGGGTTGCCCAGGAAAGTGTCCATTAAAAAATTCTTCATTAACCGTTACATTTTTATACGCTTTAATAGAATCTTCGGTTTTTTCAACCACTCGATCCACTAATAAGAAAGGGTAGCGATGGGGGATAATTTTTTTAATGTCATCAATAGTCATTATGCTCCTCAGTTTTAGTAATAATAATTAAGCAACAATACCAAGATAAATGTACGATATTCCGCCAGTGAGTGAAATTGCTTTGTGGGATGCAAACATTTCAGACTCATCCATAAGCTTTAAAAATTTATTACCTGCAGGAAATGCCGCACTCGTTTTTGGCAAATAGGTATAAGCGTCTCTGTTGCCACTTAGCAAGCCACCAACTGCAGGCAGAATATGCTGGGAATATAGTTTATATGGGAATTTCATTAATCCTTTTGGTTGTCCAAACTCTAACACAACTACTTTCCCACGAGGTTTAACAACACGTGCCATTTCTCTAAGTGCCTTCACAGGATCTTCTACATTTCGTATCCCAAAAGATATACTTGCTAGATCGAATCGATTATCTTCATATGGTAGGTTCATAGCGTCTGCCACTTCAAAATCAATCTCTAGACCTTCCTTTTTTGCTTTTGCAGGTGCTGGCTCAATCATTGGGGCACAGAAATCAGTTCCCAATACATATCCTTCCGGGCCAACTGCTTTTTTGAAGGCAATAGCTAGATCGCCGGTTCCTGTAGCACAGTCCAATACACTTTCTCCTGTATTAATGCCAGACTCAGCAATGGTCCGATCCCTCCATACATGGTGAATACCAAATGAAAGTACCGTATTCACCCGATCATAATCGGAGGCAATATCGGCGAACATGGATCGTACTTTTTCACTCATAAGCTTTCCCTAAGGACCCTAATAGGTAGATTTGATGATAAATTGATTGATAATATACGCAAAAACTTAGCATCAAGCCCGAAAAGTGAGTTAGAGTAAATGCTGGTTTATATGCAATTGAAATGGAGTGAATTCTTATCCATCCCACCCAATTAAATAAAGCTCTATCACTATACTCGATTTTATCCATTTTCTTTAGTCCATGACCCAACCAAATCGACAATAAAATTCGAATTAATTGTCAAGGCAACACCAGTATAGTCTTCACAAGATTTCTTCTATGGAGTGCCTCTAATTGCAAAACAAGTTCTTTCACTAATCCATTGGCTCGCGCAAAAACCCGTTCAGAGTTTTCTCTATTATGTTCTGTTACAGTAGTTTGTCCGGATCTCCGCATATCCTGTAATGTTTGCAGATAAGGCAGATAATCCGCGACATAGGCGCCCTCTAATGCCCCAAAGCTCATTTCATACAAATAAGCACTAGAAATTATTTGAAAAGTCTTGCATTAGCTATATGTGTAGCTGTTTCAGCTGTACACTTTAAACAGCTATAATACAATCAATCGATGGTCATCATGTCACTGAAAAAATACGGAGAGATCGCTTTTTAATGCTCGCATCCTACTTTATTCAGCCTAGCATCGAAACCCCATCTTAAAATCTAAAGCTCGCATTATAAACGGATTTACTATATAGAATGTGATATAGAATGATATTGTAAAGTGCTAATTGTTTGGGAGAATCAAATATCTAAGATTTATTTTTTTTTCGAGTTTGATGATAGTTAGCGACTCGAATAAACTTGTCCTGCATTGTCTTTAAATTTCCAGTCAACAATCCCTCCTTATACCCATAGCGAATTAAAACCATATTTAGTACTCGGTCTGTTATAGCAGTAGAGTATTCGCTACTAAAGCGTACATTAAGAAGGTGCAGAACCATAGAAATTAAACCTGTTTTGATGAGCAGGAAACTCCCAATTAATGTAGTGATTTCCAACGAAGATAACCCTAATTGAACCCATCCTTCCAAAGCAACTGAATCATACGAAAGCCCACCAATAAATGCTATATATAACAGAGTATTCTCACAAATCCACCGAATGCCTGGATGACCCCACGGATATATAAAAGCAGATAGCTGAGCTCTCCATAAAAGATAAAAGGCCGAACCAAGTACCAAGGTTATTGAAATTGATAGGGGGCTGTATACAAGCAACATGAAAACCAAGGCGGGTAATTGCTCTCTACTTCGGAGCCAGTCATCAGCTATCCGCACCAAATGTTCCACTGGATATAGCTTCAATAATCCTGGAACATAGCTTTCGATGCCCTCAGTGGTCATCGTGTACCAATATCCAAAACTAGTTCGAAAACCACCAGGTAGCTCAACCAATTCCCATTCACTTTTATTCCTCTTATTTGACATGAGTCAAAAGTAGCTATTATAATAATTAGCTGATAGGACTTTACAAAGAATTATACTTTCACATTTTGGAACAGATCCTCAAAATGTTACCGCACTTATGCCAAAACTATGCCATTACTAAGGTGATTAATACACTACATCGAACCCAAGAGTTTTGAGAGAACGTCATAGAGCGAAACAGGAAGAACCTGTGTTATAAACATAAGTTATGATAAGAAGTGATCTATCTATCCTATTTTACATACTTAGGTAAACCAGTTTGTAAAACTTTTCTTTATCTATTCTGGGTTCAGATTTACTTCTATTCACATGATGAATCCTAGAAATCCTTCGTGATATTGCCCGTTCGAGAAATATAGTAATTAGCATCTCTACTGCTCTACCCAAATCTGACCCAAAACCATAGGCTAATTTATCTTTAAACGATGTATTAAGTGCTGAATCAAATTGTTCTCATCGTATCTTCAATACATAATCTGTGATTCGATTCCCTCAAAATATATCCTTTTTTACCTCTATGTTAAACCAAGGTAACTCACTCAGAATATTATATCTGTCAAGCAAGACTCTAAAATCGAACTTCGCAATTCTGGCAGCATGCTGTAAAAGCTCAGAGTTTTTTTACATTGAGTCAGAATGATTATTTTTTGGCAGTGAAAGTGATTATGTCTTAGAGGCACAAAAATAGATTCATAGATTATGTTTTTTCTTTAATTCTACTAAATTACAGTGATTACCTTAAACGATAATAAATCATTACATGCTATATTATGGCTTTAGGAAAAGACTTAGCGGAAATTAGAGAAGAACTAGGTATTGATATTAATGATATTCAAGGCCTAACCAAGTTATCCCTTGAAATTATCGGGAAAATTGAATCGGATGCTATTTTCAAATCGGTTATTTATAACGATGCATACAAAAGGAACTTTGTACGAAGCTACGCCCGAGCATTAAAAATCAAAGAACCTACCATATTACGAGCCTTAAATGCTATGGAAGATGGTACTTATGACCATAGGATATTTAAAGAAGAAGAGGCTAGCAATCCAACAGATCCTTTTAGTAAAGAAGAAGAAAAGTCTAATTTAGAAGAGGATTCAAAGCCTAAAAAGGCGCTCATTCGAACGGAACTTAATTATGATGCTAAAACAAAGATTGAAGCTACAAAAAAATCCTTAACGAATTCCGAATCTAAAGAAGTAATAGATTTGTCGACTACCTCTAATAAAGCGGCAGAACCGTTAATCTCAACAGATTCCAAGAAAATAAATACTTCAGATAATCCACTAGCTAGTGAAGCAACCACAGAAAAAACCAGTCTCACCGATGAAGTGGAAAACGAAGTGGATTCCTCGGATTATTCAGACAATCTTTCTAGTAAGCCAAAAAAAGCTCCAAAGACTAAAAAGCAACCATTTGTTAAACAAACTGCTTCGTCCACTAAAACGTCAGATAATGTGAATTGGGCTCAAATGGGTAAACAGTTCAGTGCGCAACAGGATTCGAAGAATAATATTGTGCTAATAGCCGTCTTAGCAGTAATTACTGTGAGCTTGCTCTTATTCAGTTTTTTATACAAAAGTACTATCTCCAGTTGGTTCACTGACTTTTTTGATTCTAATTCAGTAATCGCAGAAGGAATCACTAATCTTAACTCACGTAATAATATTATCGCCGATTCATTGGTAGACAGCAACCTAATTGATAACCCTGATAACTCTGCGAATTCGAACCAAAATCCTGAGATTTCTGCAACTTCTGCTGTAGATGAGAATCAAAATACGAGCGCAATCACATTAACCGCTGAAGAAACAGCCCTTTTGGATTCAACTACATTGCAAAATCTAGCTCAATTTCCAGATACCTTGCAAATTGTGGTCTATGCTGCCTATGATAAGTTAGAACCGGTAAGGATTGGGAGTGATTTGAGAGAATCCGTTTATCCAATATGGGTAGAACAAGGTGAGGCGTACTATTTCGATTTTAATCAGGAAATTACCATTCGTGGGCAGCTCCGTAGAATGCTCATTTTATTTAATAATAATGTAATTGAAGCACCATTAGAACGATTTGCAGGAGTTCAAGCAAATACAGTTCGACTCACTCGTATACGCTTAGCAGCTGCAGAATTTGAAGAAAAACAAGAGTTAGTCTTACCTAATGGTGTGTCTGAGCCTGACACAATAGTCTACGCAATAAATTTTTAACCTTTAGATGAACTATATGAATCTTCTTGTTACGATTGCTTAAGTAATGAGCTCTTTATGAAAAAATCGAATTCATGACTGAAAAACGAGTACTCGAACTAAGAAAACTACTTTTAGAAGCCAACAAAGCTTACTACGATCAGGCTGTCCCCATTATGAGTGATCTACGCTATGATGAATTGCTTAGCGAACTATCCAATCTTGAAAAACAATACAGTCTTGAAGATCCCCAATCTCCAACTGCTCGGGTGGGCGGTGCCATATCATCCATTTTTGAGACTGTAGAACATCCTACTCCTTTATTAAGTTTAGACAATACTTATAATGAAGACGAGCTAAACGAGTTTGATACCCGCATACGCAAAATTTTAAGCCATGATTCATATAGCTATATGGTTGAACTTAAGTTTGATGGCGCATCTATACGTTTACGCTATGAAAAAGGAGCTTTGGTACTTGGTGCCACCAGGGGTGATGGGCAACAAGGAGATGATATCACCAAAAATATCCGCACTATACAGGATATTCCTCTTTTTCTTGAGGGTTACCCACCAGAAGTAGTTGAAGTACGAGGCGAGGCTTTCATGGAAAAAGAGGCCTTTGCGCGGCTAAATAATTACCGCTTGGAAGCAGGCTTAAATGTGTTTGCTAACCCTAGAAACTCAACTGCTGGCTCGTTAAAAATGCAAGATCCAAAAGAAGTAGCACGCCGGCCCATAAGATTTTTTGCTTTCGATTTACTCTTTGAAGATGGATTCAATCGTAATCAGGATCAAAAATTAGCCCTTATAAAAGAATATGGTCTACCTGCTAATGAGTTCCCTGTTCTTTGCAAGTCCATAGATGAGGTTCACAAAACCATAAAGTTACTGGGTCAAATCCGTCACGAATTACCCTATGAAACGGACGGAATAGTCATAAAAGTTAACGAAGAATCTCTACATGGGCAGCTTGGTAGTACCTCTAAATTCCCTCGTTGGGCTATTGCCTATAAATTCCAGTCAGAACAAGCTATCACTCGAATTAACGATATTAAGTTGCAGGTAGGGCGACTTGGAACCATTACACCTGTTGCAGAATTAGAACCTGTATTATTGGCTGGAACCACGGTAAAAAGAGCCTCCCTACACAACCAAGAAGAAATTCAACGCAAAGATATTCGTATTGGAGACCAAGTAAAAGTGGAGAAGGCTGGCGAAATAATTCCACAGGTAGTTGAAGTTGTTCCTACTAAGTTAAAGCGAAATACCCCTTATCAATTTCCCAAAAGCTGTCCTGCTTGTCTGTCAAAACTTATACAGTATGAAGGGGAAGTAGCCTGGAAATGTGTAAACATTCAATGTCCACCTCAAGTTCGAATTAAAATTGAGCATTTTGCTTCTCGAGATGCTTTGGATATTAATGGACTTGGTGAATCTATGGTTGATTTACTAGTGAGTGAAGGACTAACAACCAATTATGCCGATTTATACACCCTCACAAAAGATGATATTCTCCCTCTTGAACGCATGGCAGAAAAAAGTGCCAACAATCTGATAAAAAGTATCGAGCAGAGTAAAACACAGCCCTTTGAGCGGGTACTCTTCGGATTAGGAATAAGATTTGTTGGTAAGACAGTAGCTAAAGATTTGGCACGAGCATTCAAAAGTATGAAGGCTTTACAAAATGCAAGTGAAGAAGATTTATTGACTGTTGAGTCAATAGGCCCACGAATTGCCCACTCGGTAAAAGAGTTTTTTTCAGAACCTAGATATCTCGATATACTCTCAATGCTAGAACTACATGGGCTTCAACTTGAAAGTGAAAAAAAAACCATTAGTTCTAATCTCCTAGAAAGTAAAACTTTTGTGCTTACAGGCACCCTGCCTACTCTATCCAGAAAAGAGGCTAGTGAACTTATCGAACTACATGGGGGGAAAACCTCCTCTTCGGTCAGTAATAAAACTACCTATTTAATCGCCGGTAATGCAGCTGGATCTAAACGAACAAAGGCTAAAAG
>MDTG01278382.1_pt1 | contig 22738 bp, 25 predicted proteins | sample 811421 | NCBI WGS metagenome assembly MDTG01 (sample SAMN05326645, study PRJNA326480) | marine metagenome | isolation source: seawater | place: Pacific Ocean: South East | collected 2011
AATAATGCGCCTGTAGCTCAGGGGATAGAGCAATGGTTTTCTAAACCATCGGTCGGAGGTTCGAATCCTTCCAGGCGTGTTTTCCTTATCAACTTACATATAAATTGTTTGAAACTTATGAGAATATATATAACAGACATCGGAGGTCACATATGGGTATAAATCCAATTATTATCATTATTTCTATATGGAGTGGAACTATAATTTTCTTTTCAGCAGTAGTTGCGCCTACTGTATTCAAATCATTAGATGAGAGAGATGCAGGAGTCTTTTTGAGAGCATTTTTTCCTAAATATTATATTTTTGGTATTGTTCTCGGCGTCATATCCATAATTTATTTGTTATTTAACCCAGTACACAGCCATTTGTTATACTCAATTATAGCGATGACTGTTCTAACTATACTTGGAAGAATGTCTATACCAATTATAAATAAAGCAAGAGATACAAATAATGAACAAGCATTCAAAAGATACCATTTAATCAGCGTAATGATGAATGTACTTACGCTTGTAATAGGAATTATTATCCTAGGAATGCTTATATAAATGCTATATAAAACAATAATATCAGAGGTTAATCTAAAAGATAATATAGATAATGAAGATTTCATTATTTTTGATTCACGCTGTGATATCAAGGATAGAGGTTACGGAATTGATTCATATACTGAGGGGCATATTCAAAACTCTATCTTTGTAGATGTCGACACTGATTTAGCGAGTGAGAAACAGCAAGGCACTGGACGACATCCATTACCAAAGGTGGAGACATTTTGTGACAAGTTATCACATTGGGGTATGGATAATAATAAGCAAGTTGTTATTTATGACGATGCTGGAGGAGCCTTTGCTGCACGTATGTGGTGGATGTTAAGATGGTTAGGGCACGAAAATGTTGCAGTTTTGGATGGAGGTTTAAATTCATGGGTAAAAAATGGAAACAAACTTGTTACATCTCCCACTTTATTTCAAAAATCATATTTTGAACCTAAGATTAACAACGAAATGATTGCAACATTGAGAGATGTTGAAAATGCACAGCATGTTTTAAATACAATATTAATTGATGCAAGATCGAAAGAAAGATACGAGGGAATTAGTGATCCTGTAGATCCTATTGCTGGACATGTCCCTGGAGCAATTTCTCACCCCTTGGGAATAAACCTAGACAGAACATCTAAATTTAAAGGTAAAGAAGAGCTTAAACATAATTTTAATAAGATCGCTCATGATTTGAAAGAAAAAGAGATTATCTCGATGTGCGGTTCTGGTATTACAGCATGCCATAACATTTTAGCGCTTGAAATTGCAGGTATAAAAAATGCAAAACTATATGTAGGGTCCTGGAGTGAATGGATTACAGATCCAAATCGCACGGTTGTAACAATTAAGTCTAACTAACTCTTTTGTAATTTTTAGCTATATATTCTTCAATTAAGGCTATAAATTCATCCTTAATGCTATCACCTTTCAGTGTTGTTACTTTTTCACCATCTATAAAAACAGGAGCGCTAGGGGATTCATTTGTTCCAGGAAGGCTTATACCTATATTCGCATGTTTTGATTCGCCAGGTCCGTTTACTATGCAGCCCATAACTGCGATATTTATTTCCTCTACACCAATATATTTAGACTTCCAATCTATCATTTTGTTATTTATATGATTATTTATATCTTTAGTTAGATCTATAAAATAGTTACTAGACGTTCTACCGCAACCTGGGCAAGAAATTACCTTAGGTTTATATTGTTTAAGATTAAGACTAGATAAAATATTTCTACAAACTTCGACTTCTTTAGTTCTCACGCCCATCTTGTCAGGTGTCAAGGAAACCCTGATCGTATCCCCAATGCCTTGATTAAGTAAAATTGATAATGCTGCTACTGATGATACAACAGCTTCATCGCCCATTCCGGCTTCTGTTAAGCCCAAATGAAGTGGATATCTACATTTAGCAGCTATTGCAGAATAAACATCTAAGAGTTGAGTTACGGATGACACCTTACAAGATAAAATAATTTTTTCAGATGATAATCCTAGTTTTTCAGCATAACTTGCAGATTTAAGAACAGAATCTATTAAACCTTTTTTAATGATATGCTCATAATCATCTACTTTTTGACCTTCAATAACAGTATTCTCAAGATATTGTTTGCTTAAGCTGCCCCAATTGCCCCCTATACGTATTGGTTTGTCATTCTTAATGGCAATTTCTATAATTTTTGCAAAATTATCATCATATTTGCTCGACGTTCCAATATTTCCAGGATTCAATCTATATTTATCCAAGACATTTGCAGCTTCAGGATAATCAGATAAAAGTATGTGAGCGTTATAATGAAAGTCACCAATTATAGGGAGATTATAATTAGATTTAACCAATAAATTCTTGATATTTATAATATTCTCAGCACTTTTTTCATTATTAACAGTCACTCTTACTAGTTCAGACCCAGCGTCGTATAGTGACTTTATCTGGTCTACTGTTGCATCAGCATCTTCTGTAGGCGTATTAGTCATAGATTGGATACGAACAGGGTTTGAAGACCCAATAACTACACCGCCAACATCAACATTATATGTATCTCGTCTTTTAATCATTAATGGTATTATAGTGAATAGTTATTCATGTTGACAGAAAGAGAGAAAATTTTAATAAAAAACCTTGTAGATGAATACATATCTACCGGAGAGGCTATTAGTTCGGAAAAAATATTAGTCAAATCTAAACTTAAATGTAGCGCAGCTACTATTAGAAAAGATCTTAATAATTTAGAAAGCAAGGGCCTTATTGAAGCTACTCATACCTCATCAGGGAGAATACCAACTGTCAAAGGATACAGACACTATATTGATAATAATCTAAGAAGAAAACCATTATCTATTGAGGAACAAGCAGCTATTAAAAACCTTATCAATTCGGATGCAGGTAAAAATAATATCATTTCTTCGACCAGCGAATTTATATCTGAAATATCTGATTTTGCTACTGTTATCGGTTCGCTAGACAGCGATAAGAAGATATTTCTTAAACTTGATATTCACAAGCTTTCTTCAACTAGAGCTCTAGCTGTTGTTATAATGGACAACAATCAAATAGATAATAAAATCATTGATATTGATAACATTAACTCTAATAAGTTAGATTCTTGCGTAAAGTACCTAAATGAAAACTTTTCTGGCATTGAGTTGAAAAATATTCCTCAGATTCTTACTAAGAGTCTAGAGACAATAAGAGGAGAGATAGATACCGCATTAAAGGTCCTTAATAACTTCATATATCCTGATGTAGATGATTTTTATATCACAGGGCAAAGGAAACTCGTGGATTCACAAGATTTTTATGATATTGAAAAAGTAAAAAATCTTGTTGAACTTTTTGAGAAAAAACAGACTCTTAAAGAGATATTAACAAATTGTATCTCTAATGAAAATATTCAAATTTATATTGGAAATGAGTCTGGAAGTGAACTTTTAGCAGATTGTAGTCTAATTTCTGCCCCATACAAAAAAGATAATAAAACAGTAGGGGTACTGGGTGTGATTGGCCCAAAAAGAATGAATTATCAGAGAATAGTTGAGATTGTAGATTTTACTGCTAAAATATTTTCGAAAAAATAAGAGGATTATATGACTGATAAGGATGATAACTTAGATAACAACAATATCGAAGAATCAAAACTTGATGATATTTCAAAAAACATCGATACAGAGGAGGAAGCTGAGGAAAAAACAATTGAAGAAAAATACAACGAAACTTACGATGCATTATTAAGAGCAAAGGCAGAAGTTGAAAATATTAAAAAAAGATCTGAAAAAGAGATTAATAATGCGTACAAATTCAGCACTGAGGGAATTTTTCTTGATTTAATACCCATTTATGAGTCCTTAGATATTGCATTATCTCAAGAACAGGAAAAGACTACAACCGATAAACTCCTGGAAGGAAACAAGCTTTTGAAGAATATGTTTGACTCACTATTACAAAAGAATTCTTTAGAGGTAATAAATCCTATTGATCAGAAATTTGATCCTAATCTTCATCAGGCTATTAAGACTATAAAAGATGCTAAAAAGGAGAATAATTACGTAGATGAAGTTCTTCAAAAAGGATATAAACTCGTAGATCGTGTTATCAAACCTGCCCTTGTAGTAGTTATAAAAAATTAATTACTTGAAAAATACCTTTTAGTACATATATTACCTTTGTAATTAATAACACGGAGATAACAAGTGGCAATTATTGGTATAGATTTAGGAACAACTAATTCATGTGTTTCCATTATTGATGGAAATAAAACTAAAGTAATCGAAAATAGTGAAGGTGACAGAACAACACCATCATATGTTGCTTTTACAGATGATAACGAAACTCTTGTTGGACAATCTGCAAAGAGACAAGCTGTTACTAATCCTTCAAATACTCTATACGCTATTAAAAGGCTCATTGGAAGAAAATTTGATGAAGACGCAGTTCAAAAAGATATTAATCTAGTCCCATACACTATTGTTAAAAATACAAACGGTGATGCATGGGTTCAAGCAAACGGTAAAAAAATAGCACCTCCTGAAATTTCAGCAAAAATACTAATGAAAATGAAGCAAACAGCTGAAGATTATCTTGGGTCTGAAGTCAAAGAGGCAGTAATAACTGTTCCCGCATATTTCAATGACTCACAAAGACAAGCTACTAAAGATGCAGGTAAAATTGCTGGACTTGATGTTAAAAGAATTATAAATGAACCCACAGCTGCAGCACTAGCTTATGGATTGGATAAAAACACAAATGAAAAAAAGGTCGTCGTTTATGATTTAGGCGGAGGTACCTTTGATGTTTCGATAATTGAAATGACAAAAATTGATGGCGAGCAACAATTTGAAGTACTCTCTACTAGTGGCGATACTTTCTTAGGTGGAGAAGATTTTGATCTAAGACTTATAGATTATTTGGCAGATGAATTTAAAAAAGATCAAGGTATAGATCTTAAACAAGACCCTCTAGCTATTCAAAGATTAAAAGAAGCTGCAGAAAAAGCAAAGATAGAACTCTCTTCAAGTTCACAAACAGACATTAATCTGCCATATGTAACTGCAGACGCTTCTGGTCCAAAACATATGAATCTAAAGCTTAGTAGAGCTAAACTTGAATCTTTAGTTGATGATTTAGTTCAAAAAACTCTAGAGCCATGCAAAATTGCACTTAAAGATGCAGGCATTTCTGTAAGTGACATCGGAGAAGTAATACTTGTTGGTGGTCAAACACGCATGCCCAAGGTTCAAGAAGTTGTAAAAGATTTCTTTAGCAAGGAACCTAAAAAAGATGTTAATCCAGATGAGGCTGTTGCTATGGGTGCAGCGATACAAGCTGGTGTATTAGGTGGAGAAGTTAAAGATGTGTTGTTGCTTGATGTCACACCATTGACATTAGGTATAGAAACAATGGGCGGAGTAAGGACTCCTTTAATAGATAAAAATACAACAATACCTACAAAGAAATCACAAGTATTTTCAACTGCAGAGGATAATCAACCTGCTGTTACAGTTCATGTACTTCAAGGTGAGAGAGAAGTTGCATCTGGCAACAAATCACTTGGAAAGTTTGATCTATCAGACATTCCGCCTGCACCAAGAGGCACACCTCAAATTGAAGTGACTTTTGATATCGATGCAAATGGAATATTAAATGTTTCTGCAAAAGATCAAGCTACTAATAAAGAGCAATCTATTGTTATTAAAGCTTCAAGTGGTTTAAGCGAAGAAGAGATTAATAATATGGTCCAAGATGCAGAAAAACATGCTGAAGAGGATAAAAAAGTTAAGGAGCTGGTAGATGCTAAAAATCAAGCTGAAGCAATGATTAACGGTTCTGAGAAAGCAATAAAAGATCTAGGAGATAAAGCTGATAAGGCTGATGTGGAAGCTACAAATAAAGCAATTGATGCATTGAAAGAGGCGGTCAAATCTGATGATGGTGAAAAAATCAAGGATCTAACAATGAAGCTAACCGAGGTTGCGGGCAAGATTGCGCAACAAGCTTACCAAGAACAGGCTCAAGCCCAAGGAGCTGGTGGTCAAGCTGAAGCTGATCCGAATAGCGGTGCATCCGGAGCATCGAAAGATGCGGTGGATGCAGAATTTGAAGAGGTCGATGATAATAAAGACGAACCTAAAGAAAATTCTAAATAATGGCTAAGGCCGATTACTACTCATTGCTCGGGGTCTCTCGAAATGCCTCCGAGCAGGAACTAAAAAAAGCATATAAAAAACTTGCTATGAAATACCATCCTGATAGAAATCAGGGTGATAAAGAGACTGCTGAGAAAAAATTTAAAGAAGTGTCAGAAGCATATGAAGTTTTATCTGATCAAAATAAAAGACAAGCTTACGATCAATTTGGTCATGATGGACTAGATCAAAGGTTTGGACAAAACGGCGGTTTTCAAGGCGGATCCTTTAATGATATTTTTGGTGATGTATTCGGAGATATATTTGGAGGCGGTTCAAGATCACAAAATCAACCTAGAAGAGGTTCTGATTTAGAATATCGCATAGAAGTGTCACTCGAAGATGCTATTAAAGGAAAAGAGGTAAAAATGAGCATACCTCGGAAAATTAGCTGTAAATCATGCAATGGCACTGGTGCTAAAAATGGTACTGCGATGAAAACTTGTAGTCATTGTAATGGTCAAGGCCAAGTTCGTGTAAGCCAAGGATTTTTCTCTGTTCAACAAACATGTCCTGTCTGTAAAGGAAGAGGCACAGTAATAGAAGAACATTGTCCAGACTGTCAGGGAACAGGCTTTAGGCAAGAAACTAAGAAACTCGCTGTTAAAATACCAGCTGGAGTAGATACGGGGGATCAAATAAGATTATCTGGAGAAGGTGAGGCAGGACCTAATAATGGGATAGCAGGTGATTTATATGTTTCTGTAAAAGTTAAGCCTCATAAATTTTTTCAAAGAGATGGAGATGACTTATTGTGTGAAGTGCCAATTAGTTTCACTTCTGCAACATTGGGGGATAAGATAATATTACCGACACTTGAAGGTAAAGTGGAATTAACTGTTCCGGCTGGTACTCAAAGTGGTCGAGCATTCAGGGTCAAAAATAAAGGAGTTAAGTCAGTAAGGTCATCGTATAAAGGTGATTTATACTGTAAGGTGAATATTGAGACTCCAGTTAATTTAACAAAGGAACAAAAAGAATTATTAAATCAACTTGATAAATCCTTTTCAAAAAGTAAATCTAAGCATAGACCAAATGAAAAGTCATGGTTAGATGGTATTAAGGAATTTTTTGATAAATGAATGTAAGTAAAATAGCTATAAATGGATTCTTTGGAAGAATGGGACAAACTATTTATAACTTATCTATAAAAGACAAAGAAAAATTTGAAGTGACCGTAGGCTGTGATCAAAAAGATAAATTAAATCTGCAGCACGAAATTTCATTAACTGATGATTTATCCAAGTTTTCTGATTTATTCGATGTGGTCATCGACTTTTCACTTCCAGAACCATCTATCAAAGCAGTTAAAACATGCAAAGAAATCTCAAAACCTATTACGATTGGTACAACAGGCTTTAGTACCGAACAAAAAAAATATTTAATTGATGCTAGCGAAAAAATACCATTGCTGCTCGCACCTAATATGAGTCTAGGCGTAAATGCATCACTTCAATCAATTTCTGATTTATCTAAGTTATTAACAAACTATGAAGTATCTATTGAAGAGACACATCATAAAAATAAAATTGATTCACCCTCGGGTACTGCACTAAAAATTGCAGATGTCATAGCAAATGCTCGAGGAATCGAAGCTAGTAGCATAGATATCAAAGCTTACAGGGAAGAGGGTGAAATTGGAGTCCATAAAACTATATTTAAATCAGATGCTGATGAAATTATTATTTATCATAATGCATTTAATAGATCAATATTTGCAAAAGGAGCCCTAGAGACATCTCAATGGATTGCAAATCAGAAACCAGGACTATATACATACAAAGACTTCATGGAAAGCGTTTAATGAAAATTGCAGTTGTATTCCCTGGACAAGGTTCACAAAATAAATCTATGCTAGATAGTTTTGAAGAAATAGATGTATTTAAAAATATTATTAGTGAAGGCTCAGACATATTAGGCTATGATATTGCATCAATAATAGCCGATGAAGATAAGATAAATAATACCTTATACACACAACCCCTTGTGTTAGCTGTATCTTATGCTATCTGGAAAACTTTAATAAACAAAGTAACTTTAAATGTATCTTTGGGCGCTGGTCATAGCCTTGGTGAATATACTGCTTTAGTTGCAAATGGAGCTCTCACCTATAAAGAGGGTTTGTTGCTTGTAAAAAAACGTGCAGAACTTATGTCTAACGCAATGGAACACATTGATGGAGCAATGGCAGCTGTGATAGGCATTGAAGGTGCCTCAGTTGATAAAGTCTGCAAACAAGAAACAAAAGAAAATAATATTATTGAAGCGGTTAATTTTAATTGTCCAGGACAAACGGTAATCGCAGGGCATTCATCAGCAGTTGATGCCATTACACCAGTACTAAAAAGTGCCGGAGCTAAAATAGTAAAAAAATTACCGGTATCATTGGCTGCTCATACAAGTTTGCTAAAGCCCGTTGCTGATAAATTAAGTAATGTACTTAGTAAATTAAGTTTTAATCAAAGTGATTTTGATATCATACATAATTATGATTTATCTGTTAGCCAAGATGGTGAACATCTAAATCGAGTTCTTTCAAATCAAGTTTGTTCACCTGTAAGATGGATTGAAACTCTTGAGAAGTTTAAATCAAGCAATATATCCAACATAATTGAAGTTGGACCAGGTAGCGTATTGTCTGGTTTGGTTAAGCGATTTGATAAATCGATCAATGTATATCCAACTAAGTCGATAGAAGATATCAAAATGTTATCGCAAGCATTATAATATTAAAGTATGAAAGATAAGATAATATTAATTACAGGTGCAAATAGAGGGATAGGGCATAACATACTTAAAAAAATAGCAACATGTGGATACACAGTTATTGGGACCTCTAGAAGTAAGGATGGCGCCGATTTGATTACAGAAACTTTAAAAGATTTCATGGGCAAGGGGATTGTCATGGATGTTACTAATCAAGAGTCTATTAATACCTCTGTAAGTCAAATTAAAGATGATTATGGGGTAATATATGGATTAGTAAATAATGCAGGTATTACAAATGATAACTTATTAATGAGAATGTCCGATGAGCAATGGAATACAGTAATAGAGACAAATCTCACATCATTATATCGAGTCACAAAATCAGTAGTTAAAGACATGATGAAAGCAAGAACAGGGCGAATAATTAACATTGGATCAATAGTGGGGATGATGGGTAATGCAGGACAATCAAATTACTCCGCTACTAAATCTGGGCTTTTAGGCTTTACAAAGTCTTTAGCAAGAGAGGTATCATCAAGAAATATAAATGTTAATGCCATTTCACCTGGTTTTATTGACACTGACATGACTAGAGCGTTATCAGAAGAACAAATTGAAGCTCTAACAAAGAATATCCCGCTTGGAAGAATAGCATCTCCAGATGAGGTTTCATCAGTTGTAGCATTTTTATTATCAGAAGATTCATCATATATAACGGGTGAAAATATTAATGTAAATGGCGGCTTATATATGTAAAAATACATATAATTTTAATATAATCAATTCAATTCCTGGTAGGAGAAATCAATAATGAGTAGTATAGAAGAAAGAGTAAAAAATATAATTGTTACTCAATTAGGTGTAAAAGCAGATGAAGTCAAAAATGAATCAAAATTCATAGATGATTTAGGTGCAGACTCTCTTGACACTGTCGAATTAGTAATGGCCTTAGAAGAAGAATTTGAAACTGAAATTCCTGATGAAGACGCTGAAAAAATTACCTCCGTACAAGAAGCTATAGATTACGTTAATTCAAATCAATAACTATGACTAAAAGACGCGTAGTAGTCACAGGTATCGGATGTCTCACGCCCTTAGGATCTACTAAGGAAAAATTTTGGGATGCTTTATTAGAGGGGAAATCTGGAGCTCAAACTATTGATTTTCTAGATATTGAAAAACTTCCAGTAAAATTTTCTGCATCGGTCAAAGATTATGACCCAGAGAAATACTTTGACAGAAAAGAACTTAAAAAAATGGATTTATTCATGCAGTATGGCATGGCTGCAGGGATAGATGCTGTCGATGATTCAAAATTATTAGAATCACAAATAGATTATAATAGAGTAGGCGTATCGATAGGTTCTGGGATAGGCGGTCTGCCTAATATTGAATCAACTAGAGATACTTTCCAAAAAAACGGTTCAAGGAGAATATCTCCATTTTTTGTTCCCGCAACTATCATTAATATGATTTCAGGTAATTTATCGATTAAGTATGGATTTAAAGGACCAAATTTATCTATCGTAACCGCATGTACAACAGGTACGCACAATATAGGCGAGGGATTTCGACAAATACAATATTCACATGCGGATGTAATGATTTGTGGTGGAGCTGAAATGGCAACATCTGATTTAGGCATTGGAGGTTTTGCTGCTGCTAGAGCTCTATCAACTAGAAATGACTCTCCAGAAACTGCCAGTAGACCATGGGATACAGATAGAGATGGTTTTGTCCTTGGAGATGGAGCTGGAGTTTTAGTACTAGAAGAATTAGAGCATGCAAAAAAAAGAGGAGCTAAAATCTACGCTGAAATTAACGGTTATGGCATGAGTGCGGATGCATATCATATGACATTACCATCAGAAACTGGTGAAGGAGCATCTCGCTGCATGACCTTAGCGTTAAAAGATGCGGAACTAGATTCAGCTAAAATCGACTATATTAATGCACATGGAACATCGACACCAGCAGGCGATATTCTAGAGTTAAAGGCTGTTAAAAAGACGTTTAATGATCATTCAAAGAACTTAATAATAAATTCATCAAAATCGATGATAGGTCATTTGCTTGGCGCAGCTGGCGGTGTTGAAGCGATCGTTTGCATACTTTCTATATTAAATAGTAAAGTCCATCAAACTATCAACGTATCAAATTTGGATGCAGAGTGCGATTTAAATGTTAATCATGAATCCGCTGTAGATTGCAATATAAACTATGCTTTGTCTAACTCATTTGGGTTTGGCGGAACAAATGGATCTTTAATTTTTTCGAAATTCAAAGATTAATTCTTAACTTGAAAATTCAAGTACATATTAATAAAACATCTGTGTCTGTAAAAGACAGAGGTTTTAATTATGGCGATGGTATATTTGAAACAATTCGTGTAAAAAATAATAAATGTCTTTATCAGTCAGACCATATAAATAGGTTGATAAAAGGCTGTAAAGTGTTAAAAATTCCTTCTCCGAGCAAACAGCTATTAAATAGCTCTATAAAAAAATCTATAGGTAAAACTAGAGAATGTATAATAAAAATTATATATACAAGAGGTTTGTCTGATCATGGATATGGTTACGATAAAGATATCATTCCACAGCTTTATATAATCAAAAAAATAAAGGCACTTCCAAAATATAAAAAAGCTATTTCACTTGGTTATTCACAGTACTGCTTGAGTGATAATAGCTATCTTTCGAAAATAAAACATATGAATAGGTTAGAACAAATATTAGGTATAACTTTCAAACCCAAAAAGATATTTGATAATTATATTTTGGTAAATAGAAAAAATCATATTGTTGAATGCATATCTTCAAATATATTCTTTTATAAATTTAATAATAATAAATTTATTTTTCATACCCCAAATTTAAAAAATAATGGTGTAGATGGTATTTTGAAACAACAAATTATTAAAACTCTTATAAAGAAAAACATACCTGTCTTTGAGAGAAATATTAAAAAGAATGATATTGCGAAATATCATGGTTCTTTTATATGTAATTCAATTTCTGGTATAGAGCTTGTTGGTCAGATTGATAAACAATCTTTAAATCATATTGAATATTTAGAAGATTTATTACATAAATATATATATGAGTAATAAATTTATAGTGGTAGAAGGTAGTGAAGGAGTCGGAAAGTCATCTCAAATAAAGATAATTGAGCAGTATCTGATTGATAATAAGATAGATTATATTCTTACTCGTGAACCGGGCGGCACAAGCTTTGGAGAATCAATACGAGACGTAATTTTGAATAATGATAATAATACTGAAGAACTTACGGATTCATTGCTTTTTTATGCCTCAAGGTATGAAAACTATAAGAAAATTATATTACCTGCTTTGGATGCTGGTAAAACTGTTGTTTGTGACAGATATCATTATTCAACGCTAGTTTATCAGGGTATAGTTGGAAATAATTCTTCTGTTAAAGCTATTCATGAAATATTTGATGCTATATATTCTAAAATGATTGATCATATAATTTATTTATACACAACTCCTAAAGAAAGTTTTAAAAGAATTTCAAAACGATCTGTAACAGATAAATTTGAAAGCAGAGGACTTAGCTACTTGGAAGATCTATCAAATGCATATGAATTAGTTTTCAATGATATGAGAAATATAATAAAGATTGATACGTCTGAACATAAAGATATAACTAAGGATAATTTAATTAAATCACTAGATAAGATATTCATTAAAAGATGATAGATCAATTAATATTGAGTAATAAGCCAAGTAACTATTTAGTTACATCAACAGACCCAAATAATAGATATTTATTAGTAACTCAAAAAATTACCAACGAGATGAATATCACAAAAGATCAATTAGAAAATAATCCAGATGTAAAATATGTATCTTTACCGCTAATTGATAAAACGGGCAAAACAGTTAATTCGGTTTCAAACAAAGACTTGCTTCTTAATAGTTATGGTTTAATAAATAATGTAGAATCAAATAAGATTGGCTCGGAAATAACAATTAATCAAATCAGAGATATCATTTCTTTTACACAAATATCAGCTCATAAAGATAAAAAACTAGTAATTATAAATGATGCATCTAGGATGAATATAGAAGCATCATCAGCTTTACTGAAAACACTGGAAGAGGTTACATCAAATTGTTCGTTTATACTTATTTGCAATTCAGTTAAAGATGTACATGAAACAATTAAAAGTAGGTGCTTGCATATCAATATTGATTCATATGTCGATGATAACTCTCAGAGCTTTGAAGAGTTCTTCTTTTTAAGACATTCTTTTTTAAAAGATAATGATAATATTTATGACATAACTACATCACTTAATGAAACAGTTGATCAAATTAATGGACTTCTAGATAAATCATATGATCCTATTGATGTCTCTATAATCTGGAATAAATTAGGTATTAAATTAATAATAGAGATAGTTAATATGTATATTATATATATATTAAAGAGATATATTTCTACTGATCTCAAAACTATAGAATCTAAATGTCATATAAAAAAGCTTTCAAATATCTATGAAATAATTCCAAATATTAAAAAAAATATCTTGATGAATATAAACCCTAAATATCTACTCAATAACTTATCAATTGAATTAGCAAGCTAATCATAATAATATCCAGTTATGCAAAAATCTGATAAAAAAGTTGTAAGTTTATTTGAAAAAACTAATCCTGGATTTCAAAAGATTACTTTAACTGATTCATTGCACCTAAAAAGAGGAGGTTATCTAAAAAATCCTACTCTAGCTTATGAAACATGGGGCAAGCTATCAAAAGAAAAAGACAATATTATAGTCATCTTAACGGGCCTTAGTGCTAGTTCACATGTTAGCTCAAGCGTTACTAACCCTGAAACTGGCTGGTGGGAAGGTATGGTCGGTAAAGGTAAAGCATTTGATACAAATAAATATTACGTAATATGTATAAATTCCCTTGGAAGTTGCTTTGGATCTACAGGTCCTGCATCGATAAATGAAATAACAGGAGAACCCTACAGATTAACTTTCCCTGAATTGACGATTGACGATATGGCTACGGCATCAAGATTATTATTTGATAAACTAGAAATTAAATCTATTCATACTTTAGTAGGCCCATCTATGGGAGGTATGCATAGCCTTGCATTAATAATTCAAAATAATAATTTTGTTAGAAACTTTATTGCTATTTCAACTGCAAGAGAGTCATTACCATATTCTATAGCAATCCGATCATTACAAAGGGAAGTGATTAGAAAAGATCCATTATGGAATAATGGTTACTATTCATACGATAATCCACCTCTTAATGGTGTACGTATTGCGCGTAAACTTGGTATGCTTTCTTACCGTTCAGCTAATGAATGGGCGCAGCGCTTTGGTAGAAAAAAATCTGCTAAAACAGAAATAACACAAAATACTTTTGGTATAGAAAATACTGGTTTTGAATTTGAAATAGAATCTTACCTAGAACACCTAGCAATAAAATTCCAAAATGTTTTTGATGCAAATTCTTATTTATATCTATCAAGATCTATTGATTGGTTTGATTTAGTTGATTATGGTTCTTCGCCAAATGAAATACTAGGGCAGACCGGATTAACTAATGCGCTTGTTCTTGGAGTAGAATCTGATACTTTATTCCCGGTGAGCCAACAAAAAGAAATTGCTGAATATCTAGCCAGCGGTTCAACAAAAGTTGTTTACAAAAGTCTAGACTGTTTGCAAGGGCATGATTCATTTCTTGTTGATATTGAAACATTCTCAAGAGAAATAAAATGTTTCTTAGAAAATATATAATTTTTTTTAGTCTAATTATTACTACCTCTGCCTTTTCAGGTCAATTTGATGCCAAGGTAATTAAAGTAATAGATGGTGATACAATTTGGGTTAAAACTGAGAATAAACATGTAAAAATTAGACTCAGTTACATAGATGCACCAGAGTTAAGGCAGACCTTTGGCGTTCGAAGTAAAAATTATTTAACAAATTTAGTTCTAGATAAAAAAGTACAGATTGATACATATAGAAAAGATAGGTATAACAGAATAATCGGAGAAGTTTACATACATGATGATAAAGAGTCCGTATTTGTAAATGCAAAACTTCTAAAAAGCGGTAATGCCTGGGTATATAAGAGATACAGAAAAAATCGATATCTCATAAATCTTGAGGAGTACGCTAAAATAAATAACAAAGGTCTTTGGAGTACAAAAAATCCACTAGAACCATGGGAATATCGAAAAAAATAGACTACAAATTGTCAGTATCGTCAGCTGATATTATCTCGATCCTTTTTTGCAGCCTTACGACACCTTTCTGAGCAATATATTACACTCTGCCAATCTCGCTCCCATTTTTTTCTCCACGAGAATGGCAATGTACAGACAGGACATATTTTTTGAGGAAGGCTACTTTTTTTCATTTAACTGATGTCTATTCTTATAAAATAGAAGTAGTGCTATGACTTCATAAAATATTACACTGACTTGATATACTCCTGGCAATGCGACTAAATTACCAATCCATTTGTACTTAGGGATATTTCTCCACATAATAACGAATGCCTCTACTCCAGAATAAACCTTATTGTCTTTAACAACATGTAATCGTCTAAGAAGATCCTTATGGCTCTTTCCAGATATCTTAGTAGATGTTTCTAAGTCATTGATATCTATCCAATTTATATCATTATCTATCGACTTATAATGATTTATCTCCTTGGAACATATTGAACAACTGTCATTAAATAAAACCTTGATCATCGCGTATTATCTCTTAAAAACTGATTTGCTTTGGTTAAGATTGTTTCTTTTCTCTCTTTTTTCATTTTATCAAATAAACTTACCATCATATTCAATCTTGGGTTAGTTTTAAAAAATTTCCGGTTCTTATCTATGAACCTCCAATAGAGGCCATCAAAAATATCACACCATTCACCTTTTTTGAAGTCCATCATTTTTAAGATATAATTTGAACCGCATATGTAGGGTTTAGTCGCCATTATTCCTCCGTCAGCAAAAAGACCCATGCTATATACATTTGGTGTCATAACCCAATCTGAAGAGTCTATATACAGTTCCATAAACCATTTATAAGCATTCTTTGGTTCTATTTCACATAAATTCATAAGGTTAACCTGTATCATCAACCTCTCAATATGATGCGAATATGCATATTTGATAGTACTTTTTATACTGTAATCCAAAGGATCTATGCCAGTTTCTCCTGTGTACCAGGAATCACATAGTTTTCTTTTATGATTAAAAAAATTACCTCTTTCAATATTTTTACCTTCCAAGTGATACAAACCTCTCATGAATTCACGCCAACCGATAACCTGGCGCAAAAAACCTTCAAAAGAATTCAAAGGAATATCTTTTATATTATTGATTTTATTAATTATATCAGTGGGTGTTATTAACCCCAGATTTAAAGAAGAGCTTAAGTTTGAATGAAACCAAAGATATGATCTTTGATCAACTGAGTCTTCGTAATCACCAAATGACTTAAATTTGTTTAGTATAAAATCGTCTAAATTATCAATTGCTTGTTTACGTGTAGTAGGGTAGTTAAATTCTTCAATGTTGCCATAATGCTTTTCAAAGTATTTAGACACTATATCTTTTACATCTTTAGTGTGTTTTGTATGTTTAAATTTCTTAATTGGAGGCGGTAGCAACTTGTGACCTATTTTCTTTCTATTTTCACTATCAAAAGTCCATTTGCCACCTATAGGCTTATCATTATCCATCAATATATTTAATTTCTTTCTTTGATTAATATAAAAGTTCGTCATTTTATACGTTGGTTTTGATGTTTGAGGGCACATGGATATAAATTCATCTCTACTTGTGAGAAACATAGGGCTATCAAGTATTATTAGTTCATCTAAATCCTCTGAGATTTTTTTTATTATTTTTTCAAACCATTTATCTTCAATTGACCAAATACTCATTGTTTTAATTTTTTCTTTATTTATATAATCTTTTAAAGAATCTATATAACTATCTGATTTATCTATTTTTAAATATTCATAATGCACTTTATAATTATGTTTACTTAAATAATCTTTGTATGAACGCATAGATGATAAGAAGAGGGTAATCTTATGTTTATGATGCTTCTCATACGTACATAAGCCATAATCCTCTTTCATATAAATCTTTGTGGGATTGATCTTATTTATATTTGATATAGGAAATAACTGATTTCCTAGTACTAGATGAAGATCTATTTCCTTTTTACCTACACTTATATCCATATATAAGTAGAATAGGTTATCTGGATTTCATATGCTAGATCAATATATAGGTTCGTATAATATATATTATGTAATTAATCAATATAGAAAACTTGATTGTTTAGTATCCTATAGTTTGTAATAAGCTCTGCGGCATCTTCAGATGCAAGCCATTTATATAATTTTAATGAAGATTGATAGTTAAGATTGGGACACTTTTCAGGATTAACTAATATCATGCCATAATTGTTTCTGAGCTCTGATGCATTTTCATATAATACTTTGTGATTTCCTTTATTTTTAAACCTTAACCATGTAGATCTATCTGAGAACGTATATGCATTAAGTGAAATTGCAATATTGAGCGACGGCCCCATACCTTGCCCCGACTCAAGATACCACTCACCACTGTAAATAGCCGGATCGAGTTTTAATCTATTCCATATAGCTATTTCTGAAGAATGTGTTCCGCTAGAATCTGCTCTTGATATAAACTTGTATTTTTTCTCGTAAATACGATTGAATGCATCTTCTACTGATGTAGAGGTTGATATATTTGCTTCATCTGACTTAGGTCCAATTATAATGAAATCATTATACATAATGTTATGTCTATCTGATCCATATCCTTCATTCATAAACTTTATCTCTCGCTCAGTATCATGAACAATAAGTATATTGCCATCACAATTTTTGGCATTCATAATAGCCTGACCAGTTCCAACCGCAATTACTTTTATGTCTACTTTATTAATATCTGGATAATAAGGTAAAAGGTATTTATAAAGCCCAGAATCGCGTGTAGAGGTGGTAGACTGAATGATCAATGGGCTAGCATATGAGCTAAAAGAGATAGAAATCAGTCCAGTAATTAGCCATAGTCTTTTCATTTAAATATAGCACCCTTTTTGATTACTATTTCATCATGTTTCAATATTTTTGTAAGCGCATCATCATGACTAACAATAATTATCGAGCTACCACTTAAATAATATTTATTTATCATTTTAAGAATAGTTTCAATATTATTACTATCAAGATTATTGGTTGGCTCATCAAAAAATAAGATATCAGGATGAATTAATATACCTCTAACAAGAGCAAGTAATTGAAGTTCGCCACCAGAAAGAGATTTTAAGCTTAGAGATAGCATGTAATCTAAATTAAATTCTTTGAGTATACTCAAGATTATAGACTTCCATTTATTTTTGTTTATATTTTTGCATGACAAAACATGTTTAAGGTTTTCTTCAACAGATCTATTCAAAAAAACAGAGTTTTGGAAAACATATGATAATTCATATTTTTGAAAATCAAATAACCTTTGCAAAGATCCTGATGTAGGTTTAAGCATACCGAATAGAATTTTCAATAATGTTGTTTTGCCAGCACCATTTGGCCCCTTAATAATTGTTACCACATTCTTTTTAATCTCAAAGGTAGCATTTTTGATTATAAATTTATCAGATACCTTATATGACAGATTGTTTACAGAGAAAATATTCATAACAATTTATTTTTAATATATAGGATTAATAGATTCATTATCACAGCTATAAATATGAGTGATATACCCAGACTTAATGCTAAAGATAACTCTCCCCTCGATGTTTCAAGTACAATACTAGTTGTCATTACCCTTGTTAAATTATCTATATTACCACCCACTATAATTACAGCTCCTACTTCAGAAAGCGCTCTACTCAAGCCGGTTATGACTATTATTAACAAATCATATCGTGATTCATATATTATTGTTCTCCGAATCTTGTTTTTACTTGTGTTTAAGGAAACTAAATAATCATCTAATAGATTATACCTATCATTTAGACTTTTAAGAGATAATGAAATAATAATAGGCGTAATGATAATGAACTGCGCTATTATCATGATTTGTGGAGAGTATAGAAGATCCATAAACCCCAGAACACCAGAAGAAGAAAATATTATATACAATACTAACCCTACAACAACAGGAGGTAAGCTCATTAGGGAATTAAAGATAAGAGTAAGAATGTTTTTCCCTAAGAAATTTTCAATAGCCATATAACTAGACAAATAAATAGATATCACTGATGAAATTATTGTAGCTAGCACAGAAACATAAAGTGATAGAAGAACTACCTCTTTAAAACTATTGTTGAGTTCAAAAATATTAGTAAATGATTGAAGTATTAGTTCCACAAGAAATGATAGTACTACATTTATATACAAGCATATATAGTTCGAGTTTAAATCGTACTATTTATGATTAATATTAGAATAAGCCTATAATATTGCCATCATCATCAATGTCTATTCTTTCAGCAGCTGGTACTTTTGGAAGCCCTGGCATTGTCATAATATCACCACATACCATTACAATAAATTCTGCTCCTGCAGACAACCTAACTTCTCTAATAGGTATTTCATGATTTGATGGAGCGCCTCTTAGAGTAGGGTCTGTGGAGAACGAATATTGTGTTTTTGCAACACATACTGGAAACTTACCATAACCATTAGCTTGCAGATCATCAATTTGTTTTTTAATATTTGCAGGTGCAGATATACTTGAAGCGCCATATATTTTTTTAGCTATTGTTTCCATCTTATCCCATAGAGGCATATCATCTGAGTATAAGTAGTCAAAATTATTTTCTGCTTCATCAATAGTTTTTACAACAGTTTCTGCTAATTCTTTTGCGCCCGCACCGCCATCAGCCCAATGAGTAGACGATACTATAGGCACATTTAACTCTTCTGATTTAGCCTTGAGTAAATCTTTTTCCTTTTCGGTATCAAAACTAAAACCATTTATGCCAACAACAACAGGTAATCCATAATGATTTTTTAAATTATGCACGTGTCTTTCTAAATTTGTTAGCCCCTTTGAAAGATAATCTGTGCTTTCTTTATTTAAATCTTCGATTGAACATCCGCCATGATATTTTAATGCTCTTATTGTTGCCACAAGAACAACAACAGATGGTTTGAGACCAGCTTTTCTACATTTTATATCAAGGAATTTTTCTGCTCCTAAGTCGGCTCCGAATCCCGCCTCTGTAACTACATAATCTGCTAATTTTAAAGAAGCTTTTGTAGCAATTACAGAATTACATCCATGAGCAATATTAGCGAAAGGGCCTCCATGAATCATCGCTGGATTATTTTCAAGTGTTTGAACAAGATTTGGTTTCATAGCATCTTTTAATAGAACTGTCATTGCGCCATGAGCATTTATATCCTTTGCAAGAATAGGAGTTCGATCACGAGTATATGCTATAACAATCTTACCTAGTCTCTCTTTTAGGTCTTTAACAGAAGTTGCAAGACAAAATATTGCCATAATCTCCGATGCAACAACAATATCAAAACCATCTTGCCGTGGAAAACCATTTCCTATCGAACCTAAAGAACATACAGTACTCCTTAGTGCTCTATCGTTCATATCTAAAACTCTTTTCCATACAACTCTTCTTACATCTATACCAAGTTTATTTCCATGATGGATATGATTATCTAACATGGCAGCTAAGAGATTGTTGGATAATTGTATAGCATTAAAGTCGCCAGTAAAGTGAAGGTTAATATCCTCCATCGGTATCACTTGTGCCTTCCCTCCGCCTGCAGCACCACCTTTCATTCCAAAAACAGGACCTAGAGATGGTTCTCTAATTGTTACTAAAGCTTTTTTTCCTATTTGGTTAAGTGCGTCGCCTAATCCAACTGAAGTTGTAGTTTTACCCTCACCTGCTGGTGTAGGACTAATTGCTGTGACAAGTATTAACTTACCGTCTTTGTTTGATTCTATTGAATTTAAGTATTCTAATGAAATTTTAGCTTTGTAGTGCCCAAATGGCTCAAGGGAATCCTCTGGTATATTTAATTTTGCAGCAATACTTGTTATTTTTTCTAGCTTTGCTGCTTGGGCTATCTCAATGTCTGATTTCATAATTTTCTCTCTAAAGTAGTGTCTTGTAAATATAATGTTTTCTTAAAAAAACATCAACAATTATCAATTATTCAGGGTTAAACAACGATTCCTCTACACATTCACACATGATATGCCCTGCAATAGCATGAATTTCTTGTATTCTTGTAGTTTTTGAAGTTTTGACTGAAATAACTACATCAGCATACTTTGAGATTTCATCTGTATAAATGCCAGTTAGTGCGATGATATTTTTTACTTTATCTCTAGCTTCTGCCACTAATTTAATAATATTTTTTGATTTTCCTGATGTACTGTATACGATAAGACTATCATTTTCGTTAGCAAGTGCGTGCATTTGCCTTGTAAATATTTCTTCATAGCCATAATCATTTGCTATACATGTCAAATTAGATGTATTAGAAGTTAATGCTATTGCCGGTAATGGATCTCTGTCGAAATTTAGTCTCCCGATGAATTCCGCAGCAATATGTTGACAGTCTGCAGCGCTTCCTCCGTTGCCAGCCAAAAGCAACTTACCCTTTCTTATAAATGTTTCGATTAATAAATTCGAAGCCTTTGATAATGCTAAAATTAAATCTTCATCTAATAAAGCCTCGGAATTAACTCTAGCTGACTCTTCAAGAGATAATTTTATGATATCTGATATGTCCATTTTTAGAATTTAGTTTTATTTGTTAATTTGCACATACCATTTTTTAGCTCCTCATTCTTCAAAACGGCTTTACCAGATACTCTATTAATAGTTAACTCTATAGCTTCATTACTTGCAACAATATATGTTTCATTAAAGTTTAATGAATATTGAATAATATCAAGCTTATCGATGAAATTGAATGATTCTTCTTTGATATTAAATATATATGTATTTTCAATACTTTCAAAAATACATAAAATATAAATATTATCCTCATTTATAGATACACCTTTACTGCTTTCTATTTTAGCAAGATTGATAGCATCTTTTTCTGAGGCGTCAGGCTTGTTATCAATTTTTTTGAGTTCTCTATTTTCCTGCTTTAACTTTTCAAGTTCAGTTTCTAATTTTTTAAACTTAATCTCTTCTTTGGATGTTAACTTTATATTATCCATCTGCCCTACGCTTATCTCCTTATCGTTATCGGGTATATCATCGACATAAAGTTCTTTCTGACTATTTCTTGAAACGCAATATTCAAACGGTATAGTCAATATGCCTGCATCGTATAGGTGAAGGCTGACTTTATTATCATTTATTAAGAAAAAATGATTCCTATAACCAATATAGTGCGCCCCTCTTTTTTGATTTATAGATAAACATACTCTATAACCTACATAGTTATTTCCTAGATGATCAATACTAATTTTTGAAGGGACATTTATGAATTCAATTTTTGAAGTTTTAGAATCTTCTAATTTATTTATAAGATAGTCTTTTAAAATTTTTTGATAATTGTCAGGTTCTGCGCCATAGCTTACTTGTTGAATATTATTATTCTCACTCGGGGAAAAAAGTACTGGAGCAGGAATTTTACTACATGAGGATAGTAAAATAAGTAATAGAAGAGTCAAGTAGATTTTCATTTGCCCAGGGCCGGAGTCGAACCGGCACGAGATTGCTCTCGAGGGATTTTAAGTCCCTTGCGTCTACCAATTC
>MDTG01174086.1_pt1 | contig 22737 bp, 20 predicted proteins | sample 811421 | NCBI WGS metagenome assembly MDTG01 (sample SAMN05326645, study PRJNA326480) | marine metagenome | isolation source: seawater | place: Pacific Ocean: South East | collected 2011
AAGGCGATGGCCTCCCTTGGCCGGTTCTCCAGAGAACCCTCAAAGGTCTTCTGCATTGCTTCCAGCGTTCTTAGAACAAGTCCAGCCTCCCTTACGAGGGACTCCTGCTCGGTTTCCTGGAGCTGTCGGGAGATCGCAAAGTCGCTGCGGCGCCGGGAGGCCGACGGTTTTTGTGAAGCTACGATGAGGGCCACAGTCTCATGCAGGTTGGAGGACTGCCGGTCACCAAGGGCCTGAACCCGCTCGGCCAGCTGGTAAAGCGCGAGCTGGCGCTGGTATTCAAGAACTACCTGCCGCATCTGGTAAGAGGCGGATTTCTGCCCCGCAAAAGCGCTCAAGGCCTGCGCGTGCCTGCCTTCTTCGTCCTGCTTGATGCGTGCCGCCTGCAACTGGCCCACGATCGCCGGCATGAGCTCTCCGGAAACGTTTCCCAGAACCTTCTGAATGCCTCCTAGGATTTCGACGTCCGTGCCCTCCAGGCCATTGCGACCAAACTCATCCACCAGCTCGGCAAGAAATGCTGCACTGTCCGCAGTTGCATTTTCAATACGCTGCTGCCTCTGCTCCTGCTTGAGAAGGGAGGTCTCTCCCCGAGCCCCCGGACCGAGAAGAAGTCCGCACGCAAGAACGAGGCAGGCCCTGTTCATCACCCCGGATGCGAAGCAGGAGGCGGGACGCTTCCGGGATCGATCCTTCCTGACCCTGGCGGCGCGGACATTATTGGTCCACCTCCGGTCGTCCGTCGCCTGCCTGCACTTTTTATTCATTGGTCTTCTCTGGGTTCCAACTCGCACCACCCGGCGAGCGCTGGGCTCGGATCCACTCGGCGAGGACGGCATTCAGGCGCTCCTGGTCTTCGGTAGCCTGACCGATCCGCCCCAGCGAATCACCCACTCGACTTAGCAGATCGTTGCGCTTCTCACGAGGCGTAACCACCTTGAGAACCCGGGGAGCGCTCAGACCTGCCTCCGTGGTGTCGTTCCGGTCATACGCCTCAAGCCAGAATTCAACCTCATCGCCAACCTGCAGGGGTGGATCGCTCTGGCCCAGTTCCCAGTCAAACAAGGCGGAAATCTTTCGGGCTCCCTTTTCGACGAGGGGCACCTCAAGGGCCCTGACCTCTCCATTGGGCAACAATCGACTGGAAAGAACGAGTTTCTCGATACCGAAACGGTCCTCCGCTTCATAACCGACCAGGACCCGGGCCTCGGCAGTAACCAGCTCACGCTGTCGCGACGGCTTTACGATGCGCACTGACGGAGACTCGTCACTCAGGACGTCAACCCGGTAGACGGTAGCGTCCCGGGAGGTCATCTCTTCGGTGTCCAGCAGCTCCACCGTAAAACCAGTAAGCGCATCCTCCACCCCGACCCGGGCCCGCAGAAGGCAGGGATCTGCTTCATCGACCACGCCCAGGACTTCCTCGCCCCCTCCACCCATGAGACGAACAGTCCCGGCCTTCAGGGGCTGATTAGCAGTGATGCTGAGGTCGAGGCGACTCTCGGGGTAAAGAAGAAACTCACCTGGCCGATGGGTGCTGGCTGGCAGGTTCATGTAGGAGGGGTAGCTCTGCTCGCCCACAAGCTCGACCACCGCCGGACGGGCCAGAACACGGACGTTCTCCCTTCCGCTGCGTCCATCATTAACCGCCACCACGAACGTGAAGGACTCCTGCACGTTCTCAAGGGTGGCCCCGTAGCGATTTCCCTGCCTGTGACGTTCCATGCGGACTTTTTGCCGGCGTCCCGAGTCATACCGGATCCGCAGCATTCCATCATCCGGCTCGTGACCCGATACTTCAGCCTCCACCGTCACGCTGTCACCGATACCGACCTTCAGGTTCTCGGAGGTCCAGACCACCCGGGTGGCCCGCGGCACCGGCACATTGGCGAGGAAAGCGCGCTTGAGCAGGTCCTGCGTGATTCCTCCCCCACTGAAGTAGCCCCCTGCCGCCAGCACTGCGAGAAGGAGCAAGGCCAGCAAGGCTTTCCTAAGGGGGCGGGTATTGACGACCTCAGTCAGACGCAAAGGATTCGCATATGCTTCCGTCTCCTCAACCATGCGTTCCACCATCAGCCGCGCGCCCTCGTCCGGCACGGTAGCTTTGCCGCGGGCGAACTGCACGGCCGCGATGAGGCGGCTCCGGAAGCCCGGCTCCTGCCCCTCAACCATGAGGGCGAGGGATTCCTCATCCCTTCGCTGCGTAAGCAGGGCCGTGAGGGCCCGCAGGAGGAGAACGGCCACCAGCCCCCCGAGAAAAAGGAGAACACCCGTGCGGATCTCGAGTGAGAGGTCCACAACCCAGTCCACTACCACGAAGACCGCTAATCCCATCAAAGTCATAATCCCCGCCAGTGCGAGGCGCCGCACGAACTCGACTCGGACTAGTTTCCGGCGCACCGCCCTGAGCCTGCCACGCAGGTTCGCTCCGAGGCCTTCGGGCAACGCGCTTGATGAAGTTGGCGTCCTTTTGCTCATTACTTCAGTTCGGAAATCTTGCGCACAATCCACTCGGTTGTGATGAACAGGAGAATGAGAGCAAGGAAGAGGGGCGAGGACCAGAGGTCTGCTTCTCTCAGGCTGGTAAGTTTGACGCTACGCTCATTAAGAACAGACGCTACCTGGTCAAGTTGTCCGAGTGGGAAATAAGCGCCGCCGGTCTGTTCCGCCAGGTCACGCAGAAGGCGCTCGTTCAGAGCGGTCCGGGAAAGCTCCAGATTTTCATCCCGAACCGCAAAATCCAGTGAGGCAATTTGGTCTCCCGCCAGCGCGAGGCGATAATTACCGGGATTCCCCGCCACGAATTCGGAACGATAAACTCCCTCCTGTCCCGGAACGGCTCGCATGACGACCTCCTGTCGCCGGTCCGGATCTTCCCCTGCCGCCAGGACGGCCTGGACCGCTTCTTGCTCGCGAGGTTCCCAGTTTGGAGTGAAGAGCCGGGCGTAGATCCGGACCCTCTCCCCCGGCCGGAAACTCCGCTTGCTGGCCTTCAGGGTGATCCGGGGGTCTTCGGTCAGCAGCCGCGATCCGGCCATCCGTTGAATGATCTGACCCCAGAGGATGGAGTGATAGCGGTCCCCCACGTTGCGACGGAAGCGCCAGAAATTGTCAGTGCCCACGAAGAGTACTTCACCCGCCCCATAGCGATGTAAAGCCACCACGGGGGTGGTTTGCGCAGAAGAGGTGGCCTCCGCCCTGGTGAGGAGAACCTCCGCCGCGGGCTTCGCCCGCTCCACCCGTGCGGTCCAGTAAATTGGCGGGAGACTCCGCCAGAGGGCTTCGCTCGCGTCGGGATCATCACCGAGTTGCAGCATGACACTGCGGCGACCCGCCGGGGTGAAGTTGAGTCGCAAGGGGCGGGTCGCAGCGGCATTGGCTGTCCCAACGGACGCTGCAGCCAGCTCAACCGGAAGCAATTGTTCTAGAATGGTCCGACGATACGAAGACGGCATGAAACGCTTCCCGGCGATTACCACTAGCGCACCCCCCGCACTGGAAACGTAATCTCCCAGCAGGGCGAGGCGCTCTTCCGCAAGGTAGCTCGGATCGATATCTCCAAGTAGCACGAGATCAAAATCGAACAGTTCCTCAGAGCGCAGGGGAAATTGCTCGAGATGAGGACTACCCGGCACCTGTGCAATTTCCTGGTCTCCTTCAAATAGAAAGCACGAGAGATCTACCCTCCGCTCTCGAAGGAGCATGGCTTCCAGGTATTTGAATTCCCAGCGGGGCGCTTGATCGACGAGGAGGACCCGCAAGCGCCGGTCCACCACCCGCAAGGCGGCCTGCCCCGAATTGTTATCGGCCAGGGCCTCCCTCGTGCCGTCCACCTCGAACCGGGCCTCCAACACGTAATCCCCCACTCGCCTGGGAACGAAAACCGTGCTGACCTCCTGCAGGCCGTCCTCCAAGATATCAACTTCCTCCTCCGCCACCTCCACTCCGCCCAGTGAGAAGACTACCCGGCCACCTCCTCCCTCCATCCCCTGCGTGCGCAACTTCACGGTGACCGGAGCGGCATCATCCGCGAGGAGGATTTCCGGAACTTCTACCGATTCCATGGCCACGTCCCGGGAGTCTGGGTCACCCACTCCAATCGCAATAACAGGAATACCCGCCCCCTTCAGTTGCGGAACCGTTTCCCCGAGGGTCTGTCCGCTGTTCTGTCCTCCATCGCTGATAAGCACTAATCCCGCCAGGGAGGCCCCCCGGTAGCGCTCGATCGCCTCATCAATTACATCCCCCAGGGCTGTTTCCTCTCCCGCCGCTGCGAGGGGCGGCCGAAGGTCCTCAACCTCCTCCAGTGAGTCGGCATCGAAGGTGAAGCGTGGAATCTCGAGCTCCTTTTCCAGAGAGGACAGCAGGGACACGCCCTCCGCAGAGGTGAGGGCTGCTTCTACTTTCTGCGACCGGGTCGTTCCGTCCGCATCCACCAGTCCCATGCTCCCTGTGCAGTCAATCAGAACAGGTAGCGTCCTCGGCGCCTCCCGCTCCAGCTTGAGGACCACGACGGGTTGCAGCAGGATGACAAGAACGAGGGCCAGAAAGCTCATCCGTAACAGGGTAAGCAGGTATCGCCGGCTGCCAGAAACCTCCTGTGGGCTCCTCCGATACAGCCACCAGCATAACACAGTTAGAACTGTCATCAGGATCGCGGCCAGAATCCCCCACGGTGCCAACTGCCAGCGTAGCGACCACTCGACCACGCCGTCGACACCGTCAACTTCTGCGCCCAGAGCTCTGAGGATCCAGTCGGTCATCACTTTTTTACTTCGAACGGCTGAACCATTGCGCGAGGACAATCTCGATCGCAGCGAGAGCGACTACGATCATGAGAATGGGCCACCAGAGTTCCGACCCCTTGCGGTGCGCGCCGAAATCCCCTGCACTGCTCGCCGGGCCCCACCCGACTATTGCAACACTTTCCCCCAGACGACCCACCTGCTCCATCCCGAGGAGCGCAAGGCTCGACTCACGCACGCTCGGCCGGGCCGCAAAGAGAACCGGACCAGGAAACCCTTCAATGGTTGCCTGGTAGGCTCCAGCCCGATGACATTGATCAAACTCGAGCAGAGAGCTGCCCCCTGCCCCACTCAGTCGCGAGAGTCGCCCAAGCGCTTCGGGATCACCAATCTCAAAGACCGTAGCTTCCCTCCCCTCCAGGGCAGCATCAAGCCGGTGCCGGAGGATCTGGCCCGCCTCGATATTCAGACTTCTGCCACGGTTCTGCACGATGCCACCCAGAAGCCGGTTCACGAACGGGACGAAGGCGGGCCGGATGGCCAGGTCGTTCCACGCCAGGTCTGCCGTGCTGCTGAAGACAAAGACCTTCCCGAGGCCAAACTCACTCTCGACCAGAGCCGGACTGCCATCACTGTAGCGAAGGACGAGACGGTGGTCCAGATCCCCTGGTTCCAGCCCGACAGACTGCTGGAAATTCGCGCCAGCGAGAATATCCCGGTCGAGGCCAAGCGGATTGGTCTCCGCCGGCACGACCGTCCGGGGAGCGGAACCCGGCCCCTCACCAGGCGTGAAGGAAACCGGAAGAAGCGCATGCTTGCCGTACAGCAGGGCGTTGTAGGATTCCGGGCGCAGATTTGCTCCCGGGAAGATTACCAGTCCCCCTCCGGCTGCGACATAGGCCGCCAGACGGTCCGCGAACGCCAGCGGAATATCTGCCACGTTAGCAAGAACCACGGCGTGGTAGGATTCGAGAGACTCGCCCACAAGGTCTGAGACGGAAACGACAAAGGGCTTCACCGGATAGGCTCCCCGCATGGCCTGGGAGACGGGCGCAAGGGCGTGACTCAGGAAAAAGGTCTCAGATTCGCGAGCTTCGGTCCCGGGATCACCATCGACCAGAAGCACCCTCACGTCAGCCACTCCCTGAATGATCAAGGTCCACTCGTCGTCGAAGGGCACCTCGTCCCCTTCCAGAGCTACCGTGACCCGATGGGAACCACCGCTGGGGAGAGTAGCATAAAGCGTCGCAGTTTCACTGCTGCCCGCATCAAGCTGGCCGATGATCCAGGGATCGCCCATCGGCTGGCCGTCTACCAGCAGCCTCACTGGCACACCAAGGGCCGGTGATTCTCCGTAATTAGTGACATCGACATCAATCCTGAAGGGCTGGTTGACCACCGGGAGAGAGGCGGCCGGAGCGACGCGGCTGATGCCAAGATTGCTCACGATTGGATTGCCCACCATCACGAGATGGACCTTGATCCCGGCAGCTGTTTCACGCAGGCGGTCTTCCAGCGCGGAAAAGGATCCCCACTCTTCCGCGTGTCCATCAGTAACTACGTAGAGCTCCTTCTCGGCCGCTGCCTGAGCATCGAGGCCTCGGACGGCTTCCTCTATCGCGAACAGGAGATCGGCGTGTCTGTCGGTCTGGGGCACCTCATCGATCCGCTGCATGGCGAGATTCCGGTCAGCAGTTGCCTCGTTGGGACCAAAGGCTCCCGAGACCGAAACCGCAGACCCCTGAGGAAGACGCTCCACGATGGCACGGGCGGCTTCCCGGCCCAGCTGGAGACGGGATTGCTTTCCCTGCCTCGTGCCCATACTCGCCGAGTTGTCGATCACAATGCCGGCCGCCACCTTGGAGCCAGGCACTCCAGTGAGCCCTTCCACGACCGGGCGGGCGACCAGGAGAGCGAGCAGGGCGACCATTGCACAGCGCACCAGCAAAAGAAGCCAGTCCTCCAGCTTCATGCGCCGCTGGTTCTGCTCCACGCTCACCTTGAGAAAGCGCATGGCCGCCCATGGAACCCGCCGGAACCTCCGTCGGTTCAGAAGATGGATGAAGATGGGCACTGCCAGAGCCGCCAGCCCCCATAGCATGGCTGTATTCAGAAAACTCATCTTCAGCTGGCGGTGCTTCTCCGGAAGGCGAGGTAGTTGGAAAGAACCTCATCGAGTGGATGGTCTGTCCGGACATCCACGAAGTGACACTGATGCCGTTCACAGGCGTTCCGGAGCCGCTCGCGAAAGGCTTCGAATTCACGAAGATAGCTCTTCCTGATCTGGCTGGGGCGCGTCTGAATCCGCGCAATGTTCTCGAGGCCGTCAAACTCGACCATGCCTGAGAATGGAAATTCTATTTCATCAGGATCGAGGACCTGCATCACGATAACTTCATGGCCGTTGAAGCGGAGATTCTGAATCCCCTCGATCACCTTCTGTTCATCGTCGAAGAAATCACTGATCATGATTACGACCCCCTTGCGCCGGATCTGGTTGGCCATTCCGTGCAGCACGGAGGCAATCCGGGTTTCACGCTGCGGGTCGAAACCCGCCAGGCGATCCATGATCTTGAACAGGCTGTCCCGGTTGTCGCTCCGGGGCAGATACTCCTGAACCTCTTCATCAAAGATTCCAAGGGCAACGGCATCCCGCTGCTGAAGAACGAGGTAGGCAAGACAGGCCGCCATCATCTTGCCGTACTCCAGCTTACTGAGTTCCCCCGAGCCGTATTTCATGCTCTCACTCCCATCAAGCAGCAGGTGCGCAACAAAATTGGTCTCCTGCTCGTATTGCTTGATATAGAACCGCTCGGTCTTGGCCTGCACTTTCCAGTCGATGTGCCTCACATCATCTCCCGGGGCATACTCCCGGTGCTGGGCGAACTCGATCGCAAACCCGCGGTAGGGGGACTTGTGCTCACCCGCCATATACCCCTCAACGATGAATCTAGCATTCATCCCAAGGGCCTCCGCCCGGGCGATCGCGCGGGGATCGAGAAGTTTGCGGGTTTCAGCGTCCATGAATCAGCGCATTAGCATCCGGCAGTGGCCTCGCATCCAACGGTCAATTCTCCGACGGAACTCCATGCTCGCAAAAAAGGGATCGTGCGCCCGAAGCGCGAAACGTCTGACAGAAGGTCCATGCGGGATTTCCTGGGAGGTGCTAGTCCATTTTCTTGTCCTTTGGAACCGACTCCAGAATCCTGGCGGTGATGTCGTCCGGAGTCAGTCCTTCGCTCTGCGCGCTAAAGTTCGGAATGATCCGGTGCCGGAAAACTGGAGGGGCTACTGCAGCCACGTCGTCGCAACTCACATGGGTCTGACCGTTCAGGAGGGCATGAGCCTTGGCTGCCAGAATCAGGTTCAAGCCCGCCCGGGGTCCGGCTCCCCAGGTGAGCCACTTCGAACAAAAATCAAGTGCCTCGCCCGAGTCTGGCCGGGTCACCCGGACAAGTTTTTCCGCATAGCGCAGAATGTGGTCAGCGACGGGCATATTACGCACCGCGCGTTGCATCCCGAGAATCTCCTCTGCTCCCAGGACGGGATCAGGACGCACCCCCTCATTCCCAGTATAGGCTTTCAGAATCTGGAACTCCTCCTCCTCGCTCGGGTAGTCCACCTTGATCATGAACATAAAGCGGTCCAACTGTGCTTCGGGGAGCGGATACGTCCCTTCCTGCTCAATGGGGTTCTGGGTAGCAAGAACGAAGAAGGGCTCGGGGAGGCAATGATCCTCACCGCCTACGGTCACCTTGCGTTCCTGCATCGACTCCAGCATCGCAGCCTGGGTCTTGGGCGGCGTGCGGTTAATTTCATCGGCAAGAATGATGTTGGCGAAAATTGGACCACGCAGGAACTTGAATTCGCGCTCATTCGTCTCCGGATCCGAGTAAATCACCTCGGTTCCCGTGATGTCAGAAGGCATCAGGTCCGGTGTGAACTGGATACGCTTGAAGGACAGGTCCAGCGTCTCCGCCAGGCTTGAGATCAGGAGCGTCTTGGCCAGCCCGGGCACTCCTACCAACAGAGCATGGCTCCGGGTCAGAATGGCTATCATCACCTCGTTAACAACCTGATCCTGTCCAATGATGACTTTTGAAATCTCGGCGCGGACGCGGTTCACGCCGTCCTGTAACTGGGCGGAATCCGGGGCAGCTGATTCAATGCTGGGGCTCGTGCTCATGGGGTGGGCTGTTCTACGGCCCGAATCCTGAGGTCATTTCGGGCCAGTGGCAATTGCGGGTGCGATTTAGTGTCCGCTCACCGCACCATCGGGGGAGCACGCCTGTGAACCAAGCCATAATGGCCTGCCGGGTGCCCGCGACCTTTCCGTCCGCCGCACCCTCGCCCCGGCGGGGGCCTTCAAGGGCATGGTCTGCTCAACCCTGACTGGCCTCTGAAGGAGCTGCCTTCTCGTCCCCGCCCTTCTTCCCGTGCGGATTCTTCTGCTGCCTCTCCGGCTTGGACACATCCCACGCCGTTATCCAGTGCTGCTTGCCTTTCTGATATTCCATTTTCAGCAGACGGTCCTCAAGGTCAGGGTTATGGGCAGCCCCGTAGAAAATACCGACCCGCTTCTTCCCCTTTTGCAACTGTTTCCGAAGGACCCTGATACACTTGGCGTTTCGATCACCGATAATCACATTATTCCCGGCGAGGGCGGCGATCTGGTCATCGCCCTGTCCCAGTGACTTCATCATCTCGAGCTTGAGCCCGTCGGAATTCCCACTGAGCAGAGCCGCAATCAGGCGGGCTGGATTCGGTTGTTCCACACCCTCGTTCTGGGCCTGCTGGGCGGCTGCCAGGGCGAAGCCAAAAAGCGATTCTCCTTTTTCTTTCTGCCTCTTTTCGAACTGCTTCATGGTGAGATCCGCATGGACGAAGTTCTTTGGAGAGTAATCAATCTCCTGCACCTGGCTCGATAGTTTGAGAAAGCGGGACATCCCATCTACCATCCCGCGGAGGAAAGAAGCCTGGAGATCTCCACGGGCCTCCTGCTGGCCGGGGAAGGCCCCATCGACCATTTGCTCTCCCCCGACCATCTCGAAAAGGAGAACATCATACTTTTTGAACGAATCGTTCAGATGTTCGTAATACTTCTTGTCCGCGATGTGGACGGCACCGATAAGATCGACAGTTACTTCACCCTTCTGGTAGGTAGTCACCGAGGTCTGCAGGCGGGCCGCTTTATCGTTCTCATCTATCCGGATGAAATCTGTAGCCTCAGGCGCATCCCCTTCAGCTGCAGGGCTCCTTTCGTCCCTCTCCGGAACCTGCGCGAGAGTCCCGGCAGAGGGCAGGAACACGAGAGGGAACAGGCAGAAGAGCAGACAAATCTTTTTCATGGAGGAAAGGATGGTGTTAACCCTTCAGCGGGGCAAGACCCGGAATTTGCGTATTCCTCGTCGGGAAATCCCCAAAATCCGCCTGCTGCGCCGCTAGCCACCAAGGAGGAACCGCGCTATAGTCCCAGCCTCATGGAGAATCACCCACCCCTGAGATACTGTCCGGATCTCTTCCGCTACCAGCGGAGAGAGACGCGGGAAGTAATGGTGGGCGGGGTCGGAGTGGGAGGAACAAACCCTATCCGGGTGCAGTCCATGATCACATCGGATACGCGGGATACGGACTCTTGTGTAAAAGAGGTCCTGCAACTGGCCGAGGCTGGGTGTGAGATAGTACGAATTACCGCCCAGACGAGACGGTATGCCGAGAACCTGGAACATATCCGTGATGGGGTCCGGGCAACGGGCTGCGATGTTCCCCTCGTAGCCGACATTCACTTCAAACCAGATGCAGCTCTGGAGGCTGCCAAGTGGGTGGACAAGGTACGGGTCAACCCGGGAAATTACGCCGACAAGAAAAAGTTCGAGGTTCGCGAGTACTCGGATTCGGAATATGGTGAGGAGCTGGAGCGGATCCGTGATAAATTTATCCCTCTGGTCAAGCTTTGCCAGGACCTTGGCCGCGCGATGAGGATCGGGACAAACCACGGGTCCCTCTCTGACCGGATCATGAACCGGTATGGCGATACCCCCATGGGGATGGTTGAGAGCGCATTGGAATTCGTTCGAATCGCCCGGGAACTCAACTACCACGACCTCGTCTTTTCGATGAAAGCATCCAACCCGAAGGTCATGATCGAAGCCTACCGGCTTTTGATCGCCCGTCTTGAGGGAGAAGGTCCGGACTGGAACTATCCAATCCACCTGGGGGTTACCGAAGCCGGCGACGGTGAGGACGGGAGGATCAAGTCCGCCATGGGAATCGGCTCAATTCTCAACGATGGGATCGGGGACACTATCAGGGTTTCGCTGACTGAAGATCCGGTCCATGAAGTTCCGGTTGCGAGGGCCATCGTCCTGAATCAACAGGAGTGCTCCGACCCCGGGGTACTCACGGACGCAGCTACTGTTGACCTTCAACCATGCTGGGATCCATTCTCCTATCGGAGACGGCCTAGTGCAGTTCTCACCATCGGAGACTACGACCTCGGTGGAGATCGGGAGTTCCGGGTGGTCACCACCCGTAGAAAGTGGGACGCCCTTGCCCACAAACTAGACAAGATGGGAGACTTCCAGCCGGAAATCGTCTTGGAGGATAGTGGCGCCGTAGAGGTTGATCCCCGGGACACCAAGGCCCTTGATGAGCTGTCTCTGCAGAACCAAGCCTCGCTCGTTACCGTCCCGGATGGCTTGGATCTCGAGGTCGTGCCGGCTTTCCGCCTGCTTTCCTCACGGATCGACGATCGGCACCCGATCCTACTCAAGGACACGCTCCATCCTGAAAGGGACACCAGGAAGGACTTCCTTCCCACCCTTCTGACTGCTGCCCGTAATATCGGGTCCCTCCTCTGTGACGGAATCGGTGACGCTGTCCTCATCCAGGGAGAGGACGCCCCCGGCCAGAGTATGCGAATCAGCTACAACGTCCTGCAGGCTGCGGGAGCGAGGATTTTCAAGACGGACTATGTTGCGTGCCCGAGCTGCGGGCGAACGTTGTTCAACCTGCAGACCACCACCCAAAAGATCCGTGAGGCCACCGGACACCTCAAGGGAGTCCGGATTGCCGTGATGGGATGCATCGTGAATGGTCCCGGGGAAATGGCCGATGCCGACTTCGGTTACGTGGGAGGAGCACCGGGTAAAATAAACCTCTACGTTGGGAAGGAAGCGGTGAAACTCAACATCCCCGAGGAGGAAGCGGTAGACCGTCTCATCGACCTTATCAGCGACCACGGGAAGTGGATTGAACCTCCCGTGCGGGAACCGGCGGAAGCCTAGGCTGAGAATACCAGCGCTCTTCTAATTCTGTCCCGGGGACAGGAAGTTGCGCCCCGTCCGCACCCTTGTTAAAATGCTCGGGGAGGCAATAAAGAGCTTATCCCCCTCGCGAAAGTGCCAATCCAGCCTGAGATCACGTCCGGAACGTCGACGAAAGAAAAAGAGCAGGTCGTCACCAGTCTGGCGGACACCTGGAATGTGCTGGTCTTCGACGACCCGGTCAATCTGATGGAATATGTCACAAAGGTATTCCAGAAAGTCTTTGGCTATCCCCGTGAAAGAGCTGAAAAACTCATGATGACGGTTCACGAAGCGGGACAGGCATTGGTCTGGAGCGGTGATCGCGAACCGGCCGAGCTCTATGTTCAACAGCTTCACAGGTATCAGCTACTGGCGAGCCTCCAACGTTGCGAATAGGATGAACGTCGTGCCGACATTGGAAGGAGGACTCAAGATCGAGATCGAGTCCTCGATTGACTGGATCACTCTCGAGCGCATTGCCCCCGACGCCCTTTCCAACGGAAGGCAACGGCTGCCAGCCAGGCTTGGAGCGCTCATGGATGAGGGAGCAGAATGGGATGAACTTGTTGTCCCGGAACTGGAAGAGCTCTTTACCGGCCAGTTGCGTACGGTGCGCGATAGCATTGAAGCCGCGCAGCAGGAGCCCTCCACCCCGTCCGGAGGGACCCTTGTCATCAGGCGGGCAGAGGGCGTGGACTGGTATGGCGCACTCAACCAGGCCAGAATGGCCTTGGAGAGCTGCTACCAGTTTGGAACGTCTGAAGAGAATGTGGTGACGGAGGAATTCCCTCCCCCGAAACGCTCGGCCTACATCCGCAGCCAGTTTTACCAGGCCCTGCAGAGCGTTCTCCTCGAACATCTCCTTGATTAGCTTGGGGAGGGAGACCTTGCTTCCCTGCCGGAACGGCCTTCCTTTCCGCCATAGCAGGTCCTCGCAATCATACGAGCTTGACCAGCGAATACCCGGAGAAGAGCCCTGGTCGATGGAAATCAGGTTCTCCACCCCCTAATGGGACATATGTTAGAAAGCGCTGGGAAGGAGAATCGATAATGAAGGCCACATTAATCCGCGTTGAGGACCCAAAGTGGAGATGCTCCTCAAGCCACGCTACAGGGAGAGCTGCACAAGCACGCCAGCAATCCTGGTCGCACGAACCTGTTGACCTTACGGCGAGACCGTCCAGCTCAGAGAGGACCTGGCGGGGGGAATCGAAGAGGCAGGCCCAGTGCGCACCATTGGGAGAAAGGTTGCATTCCAGGTATTTTCCACTCACCGGGTCGGCAAGAAAGAACTCAGCCGCGTCGTAGTTCCAGAGCTCAGGCTGGAAGAGCCCGGATCTGGCCTCGGGATGGCAACGAGCCGTCGCCTCCCTCGAGGCCGTGAAAACCAGTTCGCCGGCATCGATCGCGAGGCTGAATAAGACCGGGGGCACTACTTCATCTCCAAACCAGTCGGTGGTAAGTCTGCTCGGAGGGGGGACCTGCTCTCTGGAGACCTCAAAGAGAATCATCACTAACTTCTTCCATGGTGTTCAGGTGATCTATTTCGGAGATACAGATCTTTAAGATTTATGAACAATTTCTCTGGCTCACGCGCCCCGAACTGAATACACTCTGTTCGTCCCGGATTCTCGATACATGTTGAATTTGCAGCCAGTTGAAATCATTGGCAAATCTTCCCGCCGACCAAATCCCAAGCGAACCAAGAGGCCCAGTTTTTTTGGAGGCTGGTTCCTGCTGATCCTGACTCTCGGTATTTGTTTTTTCTTCCTGCGCCCGATGATCCCCTACCTGAAGTCGCAGCAGGACCGGGCTTCTTCCGCAAACAGGGAAAAGGCTATCGAACAACTGCAGGGCTCACAGGAATTCTCCAAGAAGCTGGCAGCGGCTGCACTGCAGCGAACCAACGAAAAGGTCGAATATGACCCGGGATACTATGATCTCCCCTATCCGGGCGGCGACCTTCCCGCGCACAAAGGAGTCTGCACCGACCTCGTGGTGAGAAGCTACAGGTCACTGGGAGTTGATCTTCAACAGCTTGTGCACGAGGACATGTCTGACCACTTCCGGCTCTATCCCCAGCTTTGGGACCGCAAAGGACCGGATAGTAATATCGACCATCGACGTGTCCTCAATCTCCAGCGCTTCTTCTCCAGATTCGGAAAAGTCCTCGAAACCTCCCATTCCCTCGACGATTACGCAGTCGGGGACGTGGTGACGTGGAAGCTCCCCTACGGAGCTACAGAACAGGGTGGCAGTCATATAGGAATCGTTGTTCCGGGGCCGGGTGCCCGCAGCAGTGAAAAATGGGTCGTCCACAACATTGGCTCCGGCCCCGAGTGGGAGAACAAGTTGTTCGATTACGAGATTGTCGGACACTTCCGTTTCGTCCCGGAAAGAGAGACCATGACCGCCTCCACGGATAAGGAAGCCGGGACTACTCTCTCCACTGCCCCGTAATCCTCCCTCCCCAAGGGCCCTTTTGACCAGGAGCGGCAAAAGAGTCCCTTCCCGACCCGGTTTGCCTTCGTACAAGAAACAAGGCAGCTGGATCGCGGAGGTGAGATCGCCAGGTCGTTTACGACTAATACTAAATTTTGGGGCAGGACTTGGGATCTCACTCCTTGAAAAGCTGCCTGTTATTTTACCAACCGCACTTCCGCGGCGGCATTTCCAGAATTCCAGCAATTTTCCCCACGCGCTGTTGTCGGCAACGCGATCCCTTCAGTTCTTGAAGAGGTCATGATCAGGATCCCCTTCCGAAAGCAGGAAGGCTAGCAGATCTAGAATTTCCGTGTCGGACATCGTGTTAAGAAGGCCGGAGGGCATCATGGAATCCGGGTAGGCCTCTATCGAGGCTACCTCTCGTGGATTGAGACTCCTGATATCTTCCGGGAACATCGGATCAGTCACGATCTTGAGGACCTCCCTGCCTTCCTGCACTTTCCTGCCGACGATCTTTCCCCCTGTCTTGAGGAGGAAAACACTCGATCCGTAGTGATCAGTGATTGTCTTCCCTGGATTCACGATGCTCTCAAGCAGGTCGTTCGGGCTGAACTGGTCCGAGATGCCCGCCAGAGCAGGACCACCTGTTCCTCCTTCCCGACCAAAGCGATGACAGAGGTAGCAGCGGCCCGCTGCAAACATTCTGCGTCCACTGGCAAAGTTGCGCCCACCCTCAAGTCCGGCTCCGAGGAGCCCCTGCAAATCCTCCATCTCCCATTCCTTGACCAAGGGACGTTTTACCATTTGGATCTCGAGCCATTCCTCGCCCTGCTCCTCATTGGCGAAGCGCAGCGGTTTTCCTCCCCCCATGGGGTTTACAACACGCACCCGATAAGCGGGAGCCCGCGGAACCCTGCTTTGCCATACCACGGGCTTTCCGGGAAGAACCATCCGCACATCCCACTCGGGGTTGAAGTTCATTCTGGTTCCGTCGACCACCTGCAGCTCGACGTTCCAGTTATAGTAAAAGGGAGCTACTCCGAGATTATCAACAGTGAGGTAGAGGTATTCCTTCTCCCACTTGGCTTCACGGACGTACAGTTCGTAGCCCAGATGGGAGGCCTCGAAGAGGGCGGTCTGTCTACGCTCTTCGTCTAACGGAAACCGTTTGTCGAAAAGGCCGGAGTCCATGAGCCAGCTTGCATGCGTGCGCTGCACACAGGCGTTAAAGTCCTGCGCTTCAGGATGCCACCGACTGGTAAAACTGTTCGCCCAAAGTTCAGGCCGTATCTCACCACCGACTGGGAAGCGTCGCCAGTTTCCATCTGCCCCGGCCGCCTTCAGGGCCGTTTCGAAATACCAGTTATCCTTCTTCTTGCCGGTTTCAAGGGTGGCCCATGCGAAGGAATCATCGTGATAACCAAACGGGCGACCAGCATTCGCTGCATAGAGAGGGGAGGGTTCTCCTACCGGGTAACGAAGGAGCACATGCGTCCTGCGGAAAGACTCTTCCAGCTGCGCCATGACCTCTAGCTGCACCTCCTTCCCCGCCCAGAGTCCTTCCCGGGGGTGATTATGCCACTCTCCCCACTTCCCCAGGATCCCTGCGGTGACAAACGCGATGCGTGGATCTCCGTCAAACTTCTCGCCCATTGCACCGATGAAATCCACAAGGAGCTCCCGGAGGTCCGGGTTGGAGTAGTCAGGCGTGTGGTTGGTAACCCCCGCATGGTCCTTCCACTCCGTGATCTTGAGGCCCCCCTCGACCAGGAAACCTGGCACGTGCAAGCCCTTCCCCGGATATTCGCAGAACACGCGGAAAATAAGCTGGTTCCCGCGCTCGCTCACTTCGCGCAAGGTCTCCTCCACGGCAGACCAGTCATACCGGCCGGGAGCTGAAACAAGGTCGCGGAGAGAGAAATAACGAAATTCCATACTGTGGGGAAAGTGATCCTTCCCGGAAGCCGAGACGAAGGGCACCAGTCCCCGCAGGGGATTGTCCACCGGAGCCGGCCGATAGGAGAGCTCCACGGGGGCCGACCCGATCACGGGGCCAGCGAGTCCCGCTGCGAACAGGACCGCTGTTAACCACCAAACCCGGAGCGCTTTCGCTTCCATGTCCGCACTGTAGACAGTTTTTGGCCCAGCGAAACCCGCAAGCGAAGAAAGAGTATGCCCCTCGCACCCGGGGCCCCGCCCGCACGGTGCCGGGATGGCCTCACTGCCATCACCGGTTCGCTCCACCACGGGTAAGGCCCCGCTGGAAAAGCAGGATAGGGTGGCAGTCCTCGATGTCGCATCCTGCAATGCCGCGTGATTCAATCCCCCGAGCGGCAGGGCCCTGGGCTGCGACCACCGATTTGCCACTTGCTCAATGCCGCCCGGATGGTTCCTCTTTCAGGCGATCTCCTTCCGCATGGACGACTCCTCCCCAGCGATTACCCCCGAGCTCCTGGCCCGTGTCCGGTCTGGTGACGAGTCGGCCAACCGCACCCTGGTAGAGATCCTGTATCCCTCCGTCCAAGCCAACGTCCGTAACCACCTTCGCCGCCAGGCCGACCACGACGACGTAGCCCAGGAGGTCTTCCTCAAGATTTTCCTCAAAATGGAACAGTATCGCGGACCGCAGCCCTTCGAGCACTGGGTCTCGAGGATTGCCGTGACAACCTGTTACGACTGGTTGCGTAAACACCGGATCCGTCCCCTCGTTACTTACTCTGATCTAAGTGAAGCGGAGGTCGAGATTCTTGAAAAAAGCCGGCAGACGAGCTCGCGGGGAACTTCGGACACCCAGCGCGAGCTATTCTCAGGCCTCCTCGACAAGTTGATCTCCACCCTGAACCCACGGGAGCAGATTGTCATCCGCCTCCTCGACCTCGAAGAGCGCTCCGTGCGGGACATCTCCGAGCTAACGGGCTGGGGTGCCAGCAAAGTCAAGGTCACCGCCATGAGAGCCCGCCGCAAACTAGCCGATCGTCTGCGCCAACTCGAGAGCTCGCAGGCGCAGGGCAACGAACATTGCTGAATCCGTGAAACTCCAGAAACATGCCCGATCCTGAAAAAAACAATCATTGGAACCGACTGGTCGATGCCGCCCGGGAGGCAGGGGTGAACTCGAACGAAGAGACCAAGAAGGCCTCCTCTTCCTTCGTCTCCAGCGTTGTCGCCATGCAGAAAGGTCTCTGGGTCTTTGCCCGAACCATCCTCTGGCGCCGCTGGTCCCTCTTTGCGGCCCTTCTTGCCATTGCAGTCTACCTGTCCTTCTTCTTCCTGATGAAATCCGGATCGTCGGCGGTGAACACTTCGCCTGCACCAGTTGAAACCCTGCCTCCTCCTCCAGAATCCCTGCCATGAAACCAACCTTCAAAGATTACCTCAGTATCGCCCTCGCGCTGCTGGCTATTTTCCTCTGCGGCTACGGTATCGGATTCCTGGTCGGAGAGCGCACGGGAAAAAACGCCCCGTCGCCCGCTCCAAACCCCGCCGCAGCTCCTGCCTCCGACCCACGCATCGTCGATTGGGATAACTGGGAACGGTCTACCTTCCAAGTCATCGAGAATTCAGTTGGCGATCTCTCCTCGGAGCAGCAGGGGGCCATCCGGCGGGAAGTCTCCGAAACCGCCAGCCGGATCAGGAAAGCACGCGACTCGGGGCGCAGGGAAATCGCCAGGCTCCATGAGCGCCTCAAGGAACATCTTACCCCCGAGCAACAACAGAAACTGCCCGGACCCTCCCCCAATTGAGGGACGAAAGGCCCCCATTTCACTGTCTTTGTTCCTCCACCTGTAACTGAAAACATATCACCCGCGTCGGCTTCTTTATGGAGGCTTTCTGCCTGACCGATCAATCCCCCCCAAGGTCGCAAGGGCAGAAGGCCTCCCTGATTTGTCCTCCTTCGAGAGGACCTTCCCCGGAAAACCCTCGAGCAACCAATTCTCGACATCAGGGTTAAATTCAGGCGAGAATCCTCTCCCTTCACTCTCACATGCGATTCGGAAACCTCATCTTCGGCGCTGCCCTCCTCCTGGTGGCTGCCACCCTGGCCCTCACCATAACCTTCCGCAGTAATCCCGCGGAGAGCGCCAAGGGCCGGCCGGCGGAGGCCACTACCCGTTCCCTGACTACGGGAACTGGTTCCTACACCACGCGATCAACAGCCAGTTCAGTCCGGGGCCGAGTGCAGCGGAGCCAGACATCCCGCCAGCCACTCCCCGACGTCGAAGATCTTGAGGTCGTCATGGACGATGGCCCTGCTCAGCGTGCACTCACGCCCGTCCAGCGCCAGGATATCGCCAGGCGGCTGCCCTGGGTCAGGGACAACGCCCTCTCCCGCCTGGACCGCATGACTGAGCGTCTCGAGCTCACTCCCACGCAGCAGCACAAGGTCTTCCCGCAACTACTCCGTGCCACGACCGGCTACCACCCGGCCATGACCATCAATTATCCACCAGGGGTCTCCCTTCCCACTGCGGAGGTCGCCACTACCGAGAAAAGCCCCGACGAGGCCATCCACGACTCCCTTGATCCGGAGCAGCAGGAGGACTTCCTCCAGCAGCAGTTGGACGATCAGGCGTGGTGGGACGAAATCGTGGCCCAGCTGGAGGCTGATTTCGATGCCTCGGTCACTGCCGAAGCTGGCCCGGTGGCCACTGGACAGGCCCCGCCGGAGCAGGAGGCCGTTCAGGAAAGCCAGCCAAGTTCGCAGCCCCAACAGGGGAACAACCTCTTTGACCTGCTGAACGAATAAGCATTTTCCGGGTGTAACCAGCACCCTCCCCAGACCGTCAGGCCCTACACAAACCTAGTCTCAGACAAACATGAAAACCAATTACCTGCTGCTCAGCGCTCTCGCGCTTGGCCTTGCCAATGCCAGCACCGCTCGAGAGAGAACCTTCGGTGACGGTGAGCTTCCCGAAATGCTCGCCCAGTTTGACCTTAACGAAGATGGAAAGATTGATGAGGAGGAGCGCCAAGCCGCGAAGGAGGCCCGTCGGGCCGCCCGCGCCGAGCGCCGGGCCGCCCATCTCGCCGAGTTTGACACAGACGGCGATGGAGAGCTTTCCTTGGAAGAACGCGAAGGAGCACGTGACGCTCGCCGTGCCGCCCTACAAGCTAAGAGGGAGGAAAAGTTTGCTGAGATCGCCGGTGAAGACGGATGCCTTGATGCCGAAGAGTTTGCTGCCCTTCCTCCATTCGAAGGTAGGAACGCCGGGCGCGTCGCAGCAATCTTCAGCAGGCTGGATTCTGACGAGGACGAGTGCGTTACCTTGGAGGAATTTACCGCGCGCCTGCTCCATCACCGAAAGCCACCCCGCCGACACGACGATGATCGCGAGCGGCCCAAACCACCCGTCCGTCCTGGGCCACCCGTCCGTCCAGGGCCACCCGTCCGTCCTGAGCCGCCCGTCCGTCCTGAGCCGCCCGTCCGTCCTGAGCCGCCCGTCCGTCCTGGGCCGCCCGTCCGTCCGGATGCGGAAGATGAAAGCGAGGAGAAAACCATCCCGGATGAGCGGCCTACCAGGCCGCGCGAGAGGGGCCAGAGATAGATTTCTCCCCTAGATTCCTCAACCCCACTTCGAGGAGGCAGCCTGAATCACGGGTTGCCTCTTTTTCTTGAACACAGGACAGGCTCACAACCCTATTCATGGATTTTTCTGCCCGCATCTGGCTCGTTCCACTCTTGGCACTCCTCCTTGGATCGGCCCGGGCTGAATTGCTCTACTTTACTGACTTTGATGATTTCCCGGTAGGAGACAACCAGTGGCATGGTTTCGACGGATGGCAGTCCAACGACCGAACCAGCGGATCGCAAGCGATCATCGATAACCTCCTCGACGGGGCTCTTGGAAAAACTGCGGCTCTCGGTTTCAATCGTCCTCAGCAGTCGTTTACCACTGTCGTCAGGAGGATTTCCTACGATCCCGCAGCGCAGGGCAATCCGAGGGTCTCCTTTGCCCTGCTCTTCGGGGTCGAAGACTCTACCGCTGAGACTAACTTCCGGAGGGACGATTTCTTCGTCACGTTCTACAACGGCGCTGGAGCCCCGCTCGCATCCATCCGCATCTCCAATACCGATACCGATTACGGGTTCTGGTATCGCAACGGAAGTCCACAGTCATCCGGCTACGAGGAGATTGATACCGGGTTGGATTTCGTCCAGGGCGAACTTTACGAGTTGACTGGCCTGATCGACTTTTCGGCGAACCGCTGGAGTGCGGAGATCGACGGCCTGCCCCTCTTCTCCGACGCGGTGTTCAATGGGACAAATCGTCCCCTGTCCCTTGGATTCATCGGCATTGAGTGGCAGATTGCACAAGGATCTCCGGGAGGATATGGAGACAACTTCATCCTGCTCTCGGACCTGCGACTCGAGACGTTGGAAGAATCTCCACCGCCAATTGCCATCGATTCGATACAGCTTCTCGACAATGGCGCACTTCAGATCTCGTGGCTGGCTTTGCCCGGCTACACCTATGCGGTGGAATACTCTGATGACCTCGTGAGCTGGCAAAGCGATCTTCCCGATTCAACCTTTGCTACGCCGTCTTCATCGCAGTCCTATTCCTTTACGGACACCACCAGTCGGCAGCCCGCCGGACGCTACTATCGCATCCGGCAAACCAGCGCAGAGTAAAGGGGACCCGCACTTCGGGCTACCTGCCCCTGGCTAGCCTCAGGGGGATCCTGATGATGGATTAAGGCACGCACTCGGGTAAAAGTTACTCGGAAAATTGTAACCTGCACCGTCCTCTCATCGTCGTTCCTCCTGAAAGGCACGGGGGGAACCCCCTTTCAAAACCAACCTAAAGCAGTAACAGAAGATGAGATTCAAATACCTTGCGATTCTCGGGATCACCCTGGGAACCGGAATTGTAACCAGCAGCGCCAGACACCGCTCATTCGGTGATGGAAAGTTACCCGAGATCCTAGAGCAATTCGACCTCAACGAAGACGGACAAATCGACGAAGAAGAACGCCAGGCAGCCAAGGAGGCTCGTAGGGCGGCTCGTGCCGAACGGCGTGCCGAGCATATTACGGAGTTCGATACCGATGGAGATGGAGAACTTTCCGATGAAGAGAAGCAGGCAGCCCGCGACGCTCGCCGCGAGGCCTTACAGGCCAAGCGGGCAGAGAAGTTCGCTGAGATTGCCGGAGAAGACGGTTGCCTCGATCTTGAGGAGTTCTCAGCTCTCCCAGCCTTCGAGGGCAAGAACGCCGAGCGGGTAGCAGCCATCTTCAATCGCCTCGATGCCGATGATGACGAGTGTGTCACGCTCGAGGAATTCACCGCCCGTCTGCGCCATCACCGTAAGCCCCCGCGCCGCAGGCATGATCGGCATCATCACCACCGCCGGGATCGCGGTGTCGACGAAGAGAGCGAAGACGAGGAGTAAATCTTGAGCCTCTTTGCGTAAACCCTGCAAAATATTCAGGAAAAGGCGACCCGGTTCTGGGTCGCCTTTTTTGCAACGCTCCGATTATCAACGCTTTACATGATAAAAGGTGCTTGGGGCGGGATTTGGGTAACCAATGTCTACTTTTATTCGTCGGACTCTAGAGAAGGTTGATATAACTTCCCAATCCCCCCAATCTCCGACTTCACCACAACGAAATGAAACTGAAGCACATCGCAGTCTCACTTGGCCTCATTGGCACGGCACTTGGCGGCACTGTCACTGTTACAAACAACACGGGAACTACTTCCCAGTCCGTCCTCGACAATGCTGGCAACCCAGTGGATGGCGGTTACGCCGCCATTGGCACGTTCGACGAGAATCAACTTGCCACCCTGACTTCTGGTAGTGAGCTCGCCGACGCATTCACGATTTTTGGAGATGGCTCCTTTATCGGTTCCACTTCGGGACTGATTGCCTTGAACGGAGTTTACAACGTCCAGGTATCGGGAGATTTTAACACGGACCCGAGAGCAGGTGAGCCTATTTACCTCGTGCTCGGGAATGGTGCAGATCTCGCAAGCTCCACCGAAGCTGCCATCCTTGAAGTTGGCAACTTTCCTTCCTCCGAGCCTGCAGTTACCGTAATCAACGTGGATGACTCCACCAACGTTCTTTGGGGCGACTACAGCCGATCCGCAAGCCCGGGAACTTCTTTCGGGGACCCTATTGACCCACAGCCCGCGCTTGCTCTTCAGCCTGGACTTGAGCCAGAGCCGGAGCCAGAGCCAGAGCCAGAGCCAGAGCCGGAGCCGGAGCCGGAGCCGGAGCCGGAGCCTGAGCCAG
>MDTG01023511.1_pt1 | contig 22733 bp, 20 predicted proteins | sample 811421 | NCBI WGS metagenome assembly MDTG01 (sample SAMN05326645, study PRJNA326480) | marine metagenome | isolation source: seawater | place: Pacific Ocean: South East | collected 2011
GCATGACGCCCGATCTGGTGTACGACTTTTTGATCGGTGCCGGCTGCGCCAAGAAGCTGATTTTCTCCTGGGGCGGTAATCCGGGTGTGGGTTCTCTGCACCGCCTGCGTGATGCGGTCGAGAAGGGCTGGCCACAGCCGCTGGCCATTGAAGAGCACAGCCATGCTGCCATGGCCAACGCTTATGTGTCCGGTGCCTCGAACCTGCCGTTCGCAGTATTGCGCGGCTATCAGGGTTCGGATCTGGCCAAGGTCAATCCGCAAATCAAGTTCATCAACTGCCCGTTTACCGGCGAGAAGCTGGCGGCCGTACCGAGCGTACGTCCGGACGTAACCGTTATTCACGCGCAAAAAGCCGACCGCAAAGGCAACGTGCTGATTCAGGGCATTCTGGGTGTGCAGAAAGAAGCGGCGTTGGCAGCCAAGCGTTGTATCGTCACCGTCGAAGAAATTGTCGACGATCTGCAAGCGCCAATGAATGCCTGCGTATTGCCAGCCTGGGCACTTACCGCCGTTTGCGTAGTTCCGGGTGGTGCCCATCCTTCCTACGCACATGGTTATTACGAGCGCGACAACCGTTTCTATCAGGCGTGGGACCCGATTGCCCGCGACCGTGACACTTTCACCGCCTGGATTGATAGCTTCATCCGTGGCACTGCCGATTTTTCCGAGTTTCAAGCCAAGCTCGCGGAGGCCAAATAATGAGCGCCTACAGCACCAATGAAATGATGACCGTGGCAGCTGCCCGCCGCCTCGGCAACAACGATGTGACCTTCGTCGGCATTGGCCTGCCATCCAAGGCCGCCAACCTGGCGCGCCTTACGCATTCGCCGGATGTCACGCTGATCTACGAATCCGGCCCGATCGGTGCCAAGCCGTCTGTTTTGCCGTTGTCCATCGGGGACGGTGAGCTGGCTGAAACCGCTGATACGGTGGTGCCAACGGGTGAAATCTTCCGCTATTGGCTGCAGGGCGGGCGCATCGACGTCGGCTTCCTCGGTGCTGCGCAAGTCGACAAATACGGCAACATCAACACCACGGTGATCGGTGATTACCATCAGCCGAAAGTACGTTTGCCAGGTGCTGGTGGCGCGCCGGAAATTGCCGGTTCGGCAAAGAAAGTGTTGATCATCCTCAAGCAAGGTCATCGCACCTTCGTCGACAAGCTGGCGTTCATTACCTCTGTCGGCCACGGTGAAGGCGGCGACAGCCGTAAGCAACTCGGGCTGCCAGGTGCCGGTCCGGTCGCGATCATCACCGACCTGTGCATCATGGAGCCGGAAGAGGGCACCAACGAATTCATCGTGACCTCGCTGCATCCCGGTATTACCCGCGAGCAGGTGATTGAAGCGACTGGCTGGCAGATTCGTTTTGCCGCGGTTGTCGCTGAAACCGATGCCCCGACAGCTGTTGAGCTGGAAGCACTGCGCGCACTTGAAGCGCGTACTGCAGCCGCTCATGGCCAAGCCGGAGGTGAGGAATGAGCCGCGATGTATTTATTTGCGATGCAGTGCGTACACCGATTGGGCGCCTGAACGGCGGTCTCTCGGCGGTACGTGCAGATGATCTGGCGGCGATCCCGCTGCGGGCGCTGATCGAGCGTAACCCGAACGTCGACTGGAACGCGCTCGATGAAGTGTTCATGGGCTGCGCGAACCAGTCTGGCGAGGACAACCGCAACGTTGCGCGTATGGCATTGTTGCTGGCCGGTCTGCCGGAAACCGTTCCCGGTGTGACCCTCAATCGTTTGTGCGCCTCGGGACTTGATGCGGTCGGCTCAGCCTTCCGCGCCATTGCGCTGGGCGAGATGGACCTGGCAATTGCGGCTGGCGTTGAGTCGATGACCCGCGCGCCGTATGTGATGGGTAAAGCCGACAGCGCGTTTGGCCGTGGCCAGAAAATCGAAGACACGACCATGGGTTGGCGTTTCATCAACCCGCAGATGAAAGAGCAGTTTGGTGTAGACGCCATGCCGGTGACCGCCGACAACGTGGCGCAGGAATACGCCGTGAGTCGTGAGGATCAGGATGCTTTCGCGCTGCGCAGCCAACAACGCGCCGCTGCTGCACAAGAGTCCGGTTACTACGCCGAGGAAATCGTGCCGGTGGTGATCAAGACCCGCAAGGGCGAGACCATTGTCGACACCGACGAGCACCCGCGTGCCGACAGCAACGCTGAAGCCATGGCCAAGCTCAAGCCGGTTAACGGCCCTGATAAAACTGTCACAGCAGGCAATGCGTCGGGTCTTAACGACGGTGCCAGCGCAATCATTCTGGCCTCGGCAGAAGCGGTGCAGAAGTACGGCCTCACGCCGCGCGCCAAAGTGCTTGGCATGGCCAGCGCGGGTGTGGCGCCGCGAGTCATGGGGATTGGTCCGGTGCCTGCTGTGCGCAAACTGCTGGCGCGTCTTAACCTCGATATCAACGCCTTCGATGTTATCGAGCTTAACGAAGCTTTTGCCGCGCAAGGCCTGGCGGTCACCCGCGAGCTTGGGCTGGCGGACGACAGCGCCAAGGTCAATCCCAATGGGGGGGCAATTGCGCTGGGCCACCCACTGGGCATGAGCGGAAATCGTCTGGTGCTGACTGCGGTGCACCAGCTGCAAAAGACTGGCGGCAAGCTGGGTCTGGCAACCATGTGCGTAGGCGTCGGTCAGGGCTTGGCGCTGGCAATCGAACGCGTCTGAGTTGCACCTGTGCCACTGTAACTACTGAAGCAAGCGCCGTTTGCAGTTAGCAAAAGCTGGCCGCAAACGGCGCGCTGTTATACAACTGATGTTTGTTCTTTTGCTGGAGTAACGGCTTGAATAGCCCGAGCAATCAACTTTTTGACGCCTACTTCACCCAGCCGGCCATGCGCGCAATCTTCTCTGATGATGGGCGTGTGCAGGGCATGCTGGATTTTGAAGCCGCGCTGGCCCGCGCTGAAGCCAAGGTCGGCCTGTTTTCTCCGGCGCTGGTGGCGCCCATCGAGGCCGCTTGCCGCGCTGAACTTTATGACTACAACAGCCTGGCTCAAGCCATTGTGATCGCGGGCAACTCAGCCATTCCGTTGGTCAAAGCGTTGGGTAAACAAGTTGCCAGCCGCAACCCCGAAGCCGAACGCTATGTGCACCTTGGCGCAACCAGTCAGGATGTCATGGACAGCGGCTTGGTGGTGCAGTTGCGCGCCGCAATTGAGTTGCTGGAACATGATCTGGCCAGTCTGGCTGAAGCACTGGCCGAGCAAGCTGAGCGCCATGCCGACACGCCAATGGCCGGACGCACATGGCTGCAGCATGCAACGCCTGTGACGCTGGGCATGAAGCTGGCCGGTGTACTCGGCGCGATCACACGCCATCGTCAGCGTTTGGCTGAAATAAAGCCGCGTTTGCTGTGCCTGCAATTTGGTGGTGCTTCCGGCAGCTTGGCAGCGTTAGGCGAGCAGGCCTGGCCGGTGTCCGAGGCGCTGGCGAGTGAACTGCAACTGAGCCTGCCGGATCAGCCGTGGCACACCCAGCGTGATCGGCTGGTGGAGTTCGCCAGCCTGCTCGGAATGCTCGCCGGTACCCTTGGCAAACTTGGCCGCGACCTGAGCCTGCTGATGCAGACCGAGGCGGGTGAGGTATTCGAGCCCGCAGCGCCAGGCAAGGGTGGCTCATCAACCATGCCGCACAAGCGCAATCCGGTCAGTGCTGCTGTGCTGATCGGCGCAGCAACACGAGCGCCGGGGCTGGTGGCAACCCTGCTCGCCACGATGCCACAAGAACACGAACGCAGCCTTGGCTTGTGGCATGCCGAGTGGGAAACCTTGCCCGAGTTGTGCTGTTTGGTCTCGGGCGCGTTGCAACAAGCATTACTGGTGGTGCCCGGGCTTGAAGTGCAAGCGGCGCGGATGCGCAGCAACCTCGATCTGACTCAGGGGCTGGTTCTGGCCGAAGCAGTCAGTATTGCGCTGGCGCAGAAAATCGGTCGCGACGCGGCTCATCATTTGCTCGAAAGCTGTTGCCGCCAAGCCGTGGAGCAGGGCGCGCATTTACGCCAGGTTCTCGGCGACAACAATGAAGTCAGCGCGCACCTGAGTGCGGCAGAACTCGATCGCCTGCTGGATCCTGCATTTTATCTTGGTCAAGCCCGTCGCTGGGTCGAGCGCGCTGTGGCCGAACATCAAAATTTCTCCCGATAGGAGCGCGGTATGTCTGCCGTACAACTCGCCGATGGCGAACTGAATTATCTGCTCGAAGGCCCCTCAGATGCGCCAGTGCTGGTGTTGTCGAATTCGCTGGGCACCGATTTGCACATGTGGGATGCGCAAGTGGCGGCGTTCTCTGAGCACTTTCGCGTGCTGCGTTACGACACCCGTGGCCATGGCCAATCGCTGGTCACCGAAGGCCCTTACAGCATTGAGCAAAATGGCCGTGATGTGCTGGCTCTGCTGGACGCGCTGCACATTGATAAGGCCTACTTCTGCGGCCTGTCGATGGGCGGCCTGATTGGTCAGTGGCTGGCTATTAATGCACCTGAGCGCCTGCACAAGGTTGTGGTGTGCAACACCGCGGCGAAGATCGGCAATCCGGATGTGTGGAATCCGCGTATCGAAACCGTGCTGCGCGACGGCACAGCAGCCATGGTTGCCCTGCGTGACGCTTCGATTGCGCGCTGGTTTACACCTGAGTTTGCCAAGGCCGAACCGGCCAAGGTCGAGCCCATTGTCGGCATGCTCGCGCAGACTTCCCCGCAGGGTTACGCCGCCAATTGCGCGGCGGTACGCGATGCTGATTTCCGCGAGCAACTGGGCAGCATTCGCCTGCCGGTTCTGGTGGTGTGCGGTACGCAGGATGCAGTGACGACACCGGCGGATGGCGGCTTTATGGTTGAGCGCATTGAAGGCGCGCAAATGGTCGAATTTCACGCCGCGCATTTGTCCAACGTCGAAGCTGGTGAGCTGTTTACCCAGCGCGTTATGACCTTCCTGCAAGCCTGACCCGGAGCTATTCAGATGGATGAGAAGCAACGCTATGAAGACGGCATGCAAGTGCGTCGCGCTGTGCTGGGCGATGCCCACGTCGACCGCAGCCTGGAAAAGCTGACGCCATTCAACCAGGAGTTTCAGGAGATGATTACCCGTCATGCCTGGGGCGATATCTGGACGCGTCCCGGCCTGCCGCGCCACACGCGCAGCCTGATTACCATCGCCATGCTGATTGGCATGAACCGCGAGGGTGAGTTGAAGCTGCACCTCAAGGCCGCCAAGAACAATGGCGTGAGCCGCGAAGAGATCAAGGAAGTGTTGATGCAGAGCGCGATCTATTGCGGCATTCCGGCAGCCAACGCTACGTTCCACCTCGCAGGAGAAGTCTGGGACGAGATGGGTGTGGAATCGCTGGCCGACTAACGCCTGCCTGACTCTGCAAAGCCCCGTATTTCGGGGCTTTTTGTTTTTACCGGTGTAGCCACCAACCAAACACAGCGCAGTGAGTCATCTGCCCTTATCAGCTTTGATTATCCCAGTACGGCGGGCTGCCGAACGCCAGCTTCAGGCAGTCAACCAACGCCCTTAGCTTGGCCGATGCATGGCGACCTTCCGGGTGCGCTACGTAGATGTACTCGGGGCGGTGCTCAGGCCAATATCGACCACGTGCAATTCACCCGAACGGATAGCCGCGCCCGCGATGAATGTGGGCAACAGCGCGATGCCTAATCCCGCCAGAGTTGCGTCGAGCATCATGTCGCCGTTATTGACCCTGAATGCATTTTTGGCGCGGGCGATTCGGGCGCCGTGCTGGCCATCGAAGCGCCAGTCTGCAGTGCCGCGGTTGGTATAGAAAATACCCTTGTGGTTGGGTAAGTCATCGACCGAAGCGGGGCTTCCATATTGTTCAAGATAAGTCGGGCTTGCGACCAACAACCGCTGGCTGGTAGCTAGTTGCCAGGCAACTAAGCGCGAGTCTTGCAGCGGGCCATGGCGGATCACTGCATCGAAGCCTTCGGATGAGGCGTCGATACGCCGGTCATTCAAATCAAGCGTCACCTCAAGTTGCGGGTGCGCAGCAATGAACGGGTAGAGCGCCGGGCCCAAATGCATACGGCCAAAGGTGACAGGCGCCGAAATACGCAGCGGGCCAGTCAATCCGCCACGGCGCTCAGCCATGTCCGCCGTTGCCGCCTCGACATCACGAATTATCCGTGTGGCCTGCTGCAGAAACACGGCACCATCTTCGGTGAGGCTGACCTTGCGTGTGGTGCGATGCAGCAGGCGAGTGCCGAGCATCCGCTCAAGCTCTGCCAGCCGTTCGCTGACCACCGATTTCGACAGATTCAGCCGTCTGCCGGCCTCACTGATCGAGCCTGATTCGGCCACGGCGACAAAACTGGCGATTCCGTCGAGCTTTAGCATTGTTCTGGTTTTCCGAAAGGTAGATCCGGTATTTGCAGGCTAGTCCAAACACTCACCACGGCCCAAACTCGCCTCACCAGCCAGGCCCAGTCGGGCACGCTGATAACCCAAGCCTTTCACTCAGGCAGCCAACAGCTGCTAAGGATTACTCAGGAGAAGAGACATGAAACGTTTAGCAGATAAAGTTGCCATCGTCACAGGCGCAAGTTCGGGCATCGGTTACGCAACCGCCAAATTGTTCGCCGCCGAAGGGGCCAAGGTTATTGTCGGCGCACGCCGCGAAAGTGAACTCAACGATTTGGTCGCAGAAATTCGCGCTGCCGGTGGCGAGGCGCTGGCTCTGGCCGGCGATGTGCGTTCGGAAGATTACGCCAAAGCGCTGGTGGCGCTTGCAGTCGAGCAATACGGGCGTCTCGATGTGGCTTTCAATAATGCCGGAACCCTGGGTGAGGGCGGCCCAAGCACCGAAGTGTCATAAAAAGGCTGGACCGATACCGTGGAAATCAACCTGACCGGATCGTTTCTTGGGGCTAAGCATCAAATCGCCCAAATGCTCAATAATGGTGGCGGCTCGGTGATCTTCACTTCGACCTTTGTCGGCCATACCTTCGCGTTTCCTGGCGTTGCTGCTTATGCCGCGAGTAAATCCGGGCTGATCGGCCTCACGCAAGCGCTGGCCTCTGAGTACGGCCCCAACAACATCCGGGTGAACGCCATTCTGCCGGGCGCAGTTGATACCGATATGTACCGCTGCATGAACAATACGGCGCAATCACAAGCCTTCATCACCGGGCTGCATGCACTTAAACGCGTAGGCGCCGTCGATGAGCTGGCGCGTTCGGTGTTGTATCTGGCATCGGACGATTCATCGTTCGTCACCGGCACCGCCTCGCTGGTTGATGGCGGCGCCTCTATTACCCGCAGTTAAGGTTGGCGGACAATGCCCCGACTCAGTCTGGTTATTGTCCGCCTGGTGGCGTTATCAAGATTTTGGATTTGTGCTGTGGTCACGACAAGGTTGGCGCGGTTACTCAAGCATTGCGTTGAACACTTTGGCGTCCAGCGGCCGGCTCAGGAAGTATCCCTGGCCTTCATGGCAGTCCACTGTCTCGAGCCAGCTGAGTTGCTCGGTGGTCTCGATGCCTTCGGCTGTAACGGTGAGCGACAGCGCGCGGCCGAGGCTGATCATGGCCTGGATGATGGATTTATCTTCTTCGCTGTCAACCAGGCGATTTAAAAAGCCCCGGTCAATTTTTAGTCCGTCGAATGGAAAGGTGCGCAGGTTATTCAGCGAAGAATAACCCGTGCCGAAATCGTCCATGGTGATACGAACACCGAGGTTTTTCAGCTCGTTCATCACCTCGAGGGTGCCGACGGCATCGTCCAGTGTGGCGTTTTCGGTTATTTCCAGTTCCAGTCGGGCAGGGTCGATTCCGCTGAGAGCGAGGCTGTTTTTAACCCGCTCGGCCAAGTTGCCGCGTTTGAATTCGCTGGGTGAAAGATTGACCGATACAAACAGGTGATCAGGCCAGCGCGCGGCGTTGATGCAGGCGTTTTCCAGTACCCAGTTGCCCAGATGCACGATTAAGCCGGTGTCCTCGGCAATCGGGATGAAGGTGTCTGGCGCTATCAAACCCCGCGTCGGATGTTGCCAGCGCACCAGTGCTTCGGCGCCGACCATCTGACCGTCCGAGATACGATAGCGCGGCTGGAAATGCAGCCTTAACTCGTCGTGATTGATCGCATAGCGCAGGTCACTTTCCATGCGCCGACGCTCAATGATCTTGTCATTCATGTCACTGGCATAAAAGCGCCAGGTATTGCGCCCGGCAGCTTTCGCTTCATACAGCGCTATGTCTGAATAGCGCAGTATCTCGGTGACATTGTCGGCATCGTTGGGCGCCATTGCGATACCCAAGCTGGCGCCGACGAACACCTCCTGCTCAGCCATTTTGATGGGTTGCTCGATTGCCATGATCAGCCGGCGACACACTTCTTCAACGGCCTCTTCATTGTTGATTCCCTCAAGAACCAGCACAAACTCATCGCCGCCCACACGCGCCACCAGATCGCCGTGGCGGATACAGTTAATCAGCCGGCTGGATATTTCATTCAGCACCAAGTCACCCGCGGCGTGCCCCAAGAGATCGTTGACCGGCTTGAAGCGATCCAGGTCGACGCTGAGTACCAGCAGCGGATGTTCTACCGAGCGCTTGGATTTGAGTTTCTCACCGAGAAACGTCAGCAGACGCGTTCTGTTGGCAAGGCCGGTGAGCGCATCGTGTAGCGAAAGGAATTCGATCCGCCGACGCGCTTCTTCATCCTCAGTCACATCGGTTGCCGTGCCCCGGAAACCGCCACCCACCATTGCCCGCGCAGAAAGCCGGGTAATACGTTCCTGCCCTTGTGTATCGCGGTAGTGGCATTGGATGCTTGGATGCGGGTCTCGCTCGGGGTTGTTCAGATAATCAGACATTGAGCTGGCCTCTCTGTACAGCAAGCTGTCCATGCTCAGGCCAATCCACGACGCGACAGGCAACCCTGTGACGCTTTCAAATCGCTCAGATAAAAAGGTGAAGCGCATATCTCGGTTGATTTCCCACACCCAATCCGAACTTGCCTCAACGACATCCCGAAACCGTTTCTCACTGGTGTTAAGCGCAGCTTCACTGTGTTTAAGCGACTCGTAACTGTTATCAAGCGCTTTGGCAGCGACGGTTGTGCGTCTCAATATGACCCACGCCATGAGGCATACAATCAACGCAGCACAGCCTATTAAGGGGATGCCAATAATCAATATTCCCCGGCTCGGCACTTCGGGATTCCACTGGATCTTTCCGGCATTGCCGGCTTCACCCAGTGCCATAACATTCGAGCCAACGGTTTGCGAGTTGTTGGCTAGGCGCAAACCGTCGACACCATATTCCTGACCCAGCGCTTTAAGTCGGCTGTTATCCAAGAGGGTCGCCAATACCATCACCGATGGCGACCGACCATCATCTTTTATCGTTGGATCGTCGCCCGTGGTAATCGCCATCGCGGTTACATAGGCTGGCGTGCCAGCAACCTGCATATAAGTGGCTACCGGTATCTCCGCTTCGGCACCAGCGCGTGCCTGTTCTACCAGTGGGAGTGTGGGTTGTTGCAGCCACTTTTCGGCATTAATTTGTGCAAGCTTGCCATTGATAACCGAGTAAACCGTGCGGCCCTGCGGATCAATGACAAACACCCCGTTAATAAAAAAGTCGCTATAAAGTGATGCGCCGAGATTCTGCTTAACGTAAGCCCAGTCCGTGTCTACTTGCAGGTGCAAATGCTCATACGCATCTCCCCAGCTAGCGTTATCCCGGATGTACGAATCCATCGAGCTTTCAAATGACTTCAGCGCATTGGCAGTGTGAAATTGGCCTTCTTTGATCTCCCGGGCATCCAGCGTATGGGCGATATACGCCAGCAGACCACCGGTGAGCATGAATAATCCAACCAGCAGGCAAACGAATTTGAACAAGGATGTGCGTATCAGCGCCACGCTTGAGTGATTTGGCTGGGTGTCATCAAGGGAGAGAGGGTTGCTCGGCATAGCGTCTCGCGGTCGGCTCAGGCACGGAGGGGCTCAATTACGTATCGGCTGCACGCGCGCAATAATGAGTCCCTTGTCGCGCAACGCAGCATTACCTTCGCCAATAGTAGACAGCATTAAGCTGCTAAGCCGTTTGTTTGCAGCCGGCAACTGGCCATTTCACGGCTATTACTCGCCTGATTGGACGTTGAAGCCCGTGCGTGGCGGGGCTCTACAGGCTACTGAAGGTAATCGGCTAAATTATTTGGTCGATTCACCAGGCCGTCAGAGGCGTTTGCTTGCCTGCGGTTTATTCTTGGCAGCGCATCCTGCCGGCAATGATTACACTATGCGCTGATAATCCGGGCCATACCCATGGCTGTACCGAACAAGGAACTCGCCACTATGGCCTCCGCAGAGAAACAGCAAAAGCGTGCAAAGCGCGCCAAATTCAAGGCCAAGCAAAACCGCTCCGGCAAGTCCAAGGTCAATGTTGTGCATCCGGTATTGGCCAATCCGCTGATTGATGAGCCGTTCGATGATGTCGAGATCGACTTGAGCACTTTCGACTTCAAAGATATTGAAGAGAATGGCTTTGACCCGGCGCACTTCGACGACTTGTTTCAGACGATGAAAGTCGGCGAAGGCATCAGTCTGTTGGCAATGTGCCTGGTGTTCCTGCAATACCCGGTATTGGAACTGGTGGTCGCTGAAGAGTCGGAAGACGCAGCCACCGACTTCATGATGGGCCTGCTGATTACCTACCGCGGCATTTTCCATGATGAAGACGAAGAAGCGGCAGTGAACTGGATCGGTGGTGAAGCCTTCCAAGATGCCTACAACGAAGCCTCGATAATTCTGCAGAAAAAGAACGCTCGCGCCACGACGCCCGCACGCGGATAAAGCCGGGGCGCTTGTTTGCCGCGCACATTAATGCGATGCCCCTTTGCGCGGCGAGAGTGTGTTGGGTGTGGTGGCTGTGGGCGTTACAATAGCGTCAGCGCCGATTGCCCCGATCGGGCACGCCCGGAGCCAGCTTCTCGATGTTCACCCTTGTGTACTTGGAAACACCGCCCCCCGAAGACCTGAAAAGCCAGGTTCTGCAAATGGTGGTGGATTACTTCAGCGACATCAGCCCGGTTTCGTTAACGCCAAGCAATCCGCTGTATCAGTTGTACCAGTACGTGATTGGCTACGAGGTACACCTGTACCTGCAAGCCATGAACAGCGATCAGCAGAGCAGCGCCCGGTTGATTCTGGCACTGGATGATGAAGATCCTTCGCAGGTGCTCGGTTTTGCCCTGTACCTGCCCAGCGAGGATGATGCGCAGGCGTGCACGTTGGCTTACATGGCCGTTCAGGCTGATCATCGGCGCAGCGGAATTGCCAGGGCCATGCTGCAGAAGATGATTGCGCATCGCCCGCATGCGGAGTTGGCATGCGCCGCCGACAAGGTGCCAACCTTTGAGGCTTTGGGTTTTCAAGTGCTGGCCGCGCAAGGCCCACATGTTGTCATGAGCACGCGTAATTACCGTTCGGGCGGCATGGTTGCCGTGCAGGATCTGGCCCCGATATTCCAGGCGACTGAAGTGCGGCAGATCCACGCGTACCTGCTCAAACAACACGGCAAAAAGGCCATGAGCGACGCCGAAAGCAAGCGTGATCGGGTACTCGACCAAATGGCTTATCAGGCTGAATTATTGGTTAAAGAGCGCTTTCCGACGATTCACTGATGCGGGGCATGCTGTTTTTTTGCATGTTGCTAAATAGGGCTGTTGGCGTCTCGCTAGGCTTGGCTTGTTCAAGACTAACTACATTGAAACGGCGACATATGCACACCGTTTCATTGGCCTATTAGTCGCACGCACCGCTGAGCCTTAGCTGTGAGTGACATCAATCATTTTTCCTTGAATTGATTTATGCCGACATTTTTGTCGGCCCAAGTGATTGATAACTCTTTAAATTTAAGGTTAAATGCCGAGCGCTTAAACGCACTGCTTCTGCCGCCCGAATGGCGAAATCGGTAGACGCAAGGGACTTAAAATCCCTCGGGGGCAACCCCGTGCCGGTTCGATTCCGGCTTCGGGCACCAATTCAGGTTTCGCTGGGTTCCGCTAAACGCCGCAAGCCCAGCAAAACCAAACACTTCGCAACATTTCACTTCCTCTGGCTTTCGCCAAAAACCGCTCCCAGCCGCGAATTTTTAGTACATTATTAAGTACATCTGAATTCGATGGACTGGAGATGTACTTATGTCCCTTTCCGATACCGCCGTCCGCCGAGCTGGGCCATCGCAAAGAACATTCGCTTCTTGAATGACTCGGAGGAAAGACCGACTGCTTGAGCGATTTCCTTGGGCGGGCGGGTTTAAACAATGGCTCTCAATGAAGGAGGGTCAGCGGAACGCGCTTATCCAAAACACTCGGCCTAATATGGTTATTCCGTCGTTTGGATCGAGCACAACTTGGTGTGAGAATTTTTCGGAACTATGTTCGTCGCGGTTGAAGCTGCGCAGTCGAAGTCCACCACCGGGGAGTTTGTAGAGTTGTTTCACTCTGAGCTGGCCTGCGTGATCGACCGCGTAAATATCACCGTTGTTGACGCGGATTGTGGACGTGTCTATCCCGACTATAGAGCCCTTGGGGATTACGGGACCCATGCTGTTATCGGAGATTAGAACGCAGCGTGCAACGTCTGGATTTATGCCCTCTGCCGCGAGCTGCGATCTGCTAAACGGGAACTTTTTCTCATTGTTGACTGCAATTGGCATTCTGCCCTCCATCCGTGGCGACATTTCAATCTCAACCAGGAATGGCACGGTGATGATGTCGGAAGGTAAGTCGTTTTTTTCCTGCCAAGTGCTGTAACCCCCGACCATATTTACCTGTTGATGCTCTGGCGCAGGTGTTAGGGCTGCAGAGTCTCCAGCATTTTCTGTTTTACTGGAGTTGTAACTGAGTTGGTCTGCGCGTTCAGGTCCGGTCCCGCACTCAAGCCAGTCTCGAGAGATCCTAAAGTAGGCACTGACGCGCTTCATCTGCCTGGCCGGCACACCTCGAACAAACCAGTTTTGTAGATTTTGAGGGACGATACCTAGTTCAGCTGCAGCCGCGGTTTTGCTCAGGTCCAGGTCGTGTATTACTTTACGAAGTCGATCGCCAGAATTTGATTTGGTCATAAGCAAATAGCTTATGCGCCTTGTGAGATTTCTGAAATAAACTTATTAGTGGTAACAGGTAAAAGCGAAGATGCACTGTTTTCATATCCAGTTCAGTACTTTCAATGCTTGATAGGGCCATTGAAGAACCCGGCACTGCGAGGGCTTTAGCCATAAAGCTCGGGGTGGCGTTTATGGCGGTTTCACAATAGAAGATCAGAGGTGTACCAGCCAAATGGGTTCGACCGATTATTGCTGCGTGTTATCACGTTGATAGCGCGGCACAGCTTTGCCCTTAATTTATCGGAGTTTTTGCAGGTAGCCACTCACCACGTAGTGCTCGCTATCGAACTGACGCAAATAAACAGATTCACCTAGTACCGCGCAAACCGACCGCACATTTCGTCGCCTCCATCAATCCAACCGCGCACAGAAAACTGTGCGGCAGCCAAACCAGTGCTGAAAGGGCAATCATGCTGACGCCAATTAACCTTACATTTATAATGTGTAATAAGACTTGCCTGCTCAACCCGTGCCAGCATTTGGCGTTATTGCGCTAAACACAGCGCAAATGGACAGTGTGTTGAGTGATTGCAGGTGCAAGGTGCGAGTTCAGGCTGATAAGGAAATGTTATGCGCGTGATGATTCTGGATAACGACCCATGGAACGCGGAGGTTCTAGAGAAGATCATCCTGAGCATCAGCCCCAATCTGAAAGTCGATATATTCAGCCGCGTTCACCAAGCGATTGCTGCGCACCGCGAAGGCGACTATCAACTGGTGATGAGTGAACTGAGCCTGCCCGATGCGCCAGGCAGCGACTTGCTCAAACAGATCCGGCGAACCGACAGTACTACACCGCTGGTGATCATTACCCGGCAGGCGGATCGGTCTAGCATCATGGCCGTCCGGCCGTTGGGTATCAGCGCCTTTATCACCAAGCCGTTTCAGGTGCGTCATGTGCTCGACTGCCTGAGCAAACTGCTGCCTGCCGATACCGCCACAGATAGCTCGCCTGCGCACAGCACAAGCTTCAAGGAGCATCTGGCTACATTACCGGCGCAAGCGCTGGACCTCCCTGTGATTGCCACGGTGCGTACGCAATTACTCAGCTATCTGGATGGTCAGCCATTCGATCTGCGCAAATTAGCTGAATCGATGAAGCATGATCCTGCGCTGTGCGCGAAGCTGGTCGCGGTAGCCAACAGTACGGCCTACAACCCCGATGGGCGTGCGTGCCTCAGCCACCTTGAGGCATTGCGCAAGCTTGGCGTGCAAACGAGTCTGAATATCGCTCTCGGTATGGCGCTGCGCCAATTTACACAACAGGCTGAGGGGCCGGTTAAAGAGATGATTGGACGCCAGCTTCTCGCCACAGATCAGCTCGCTGAAAAGGCGGTCGCATTGGCCGTAAAGTGCAATAAAGAACCGGCTCTGCTGCATACCGCCGCGTTGCTGCACCGCATGGGCGAACTCTGTGTGCTTTATCATGCGCAGGTCTGGGTCAACAGTGGCTCGAGCCTGGATGAAGATGAATTGCTGCGAGCAATCAACCTGTTCAGCGAAAATTTTGCCAACAGCCTCAAGGTTAATTGGCAGTTGCCAATGCCGCTGCGTGAGTTGATTGGCGCGGTCTACGCGCTGCCCAAGACTCAAATCCGCCGCAAGCAGGTAATCATGCGTCTGGCTGCGGCAGAACAGCTGGGCGAAGACGCTGCCAGTGTCGAGCGGTTGAAGCGCATGGCCGGTTTGACCTGATCGTTTCAGTCGCAGCATGAGTGCTGCGTAGTCGATAATCACTTGGCGTCGGCACGCGTTGACTCAGCTGTACGTGCCTTGCAAAACGTTTTTGATGGCATGACGCGCTATTCTCGCAATCAGCACCTCGCCACTTCACCGGTGAATTAAACCGGCCTGTGGCAGTCTATGACGCAAGTGTTTGGATAAAAGCTTTGGAGCCACTATGAGCAGCTCAACCCCTGTATTGCAGATCGACATTGTCTCTGACGTGATGTGCCCCTGGTGTGTGATCGGCTACAAGCAACTCGCTCAGGCGTTGCAAGCCACCGGTACGGCCCATGAGATCAACTGGCAGCCGTTTGAGTTGAATCCGCAAATGCCCGCCGAAGGACAAAATCTGCGCGTGCACATCAAAGAAAAGTACGGCAGCACTGATGCAGAGTCGGCAGAAAACCGTGCCCGCATGACCGAAATCGGTAATGAGCTGGGAATCGATTTTCGTTTCAGCGAAGACATGCGCATGCACAACACCTTCAACGCCCATCAATTGTTGCATTGGGCCGAGCAGGGCGGGCGCAAACACGACCTGAAAATGGCGCTGTTCACGGCTCACTTTACTGATCGCCGTAACCTGTCCGATATCAACGTGCTGGCCGATATCGCCGCTGAAATTGGCCTGGACCGGGCGCAGGCACTTGCCGTGTTGCAGGATCAGCGCTACGCCGATGAGGTGCGCGAGAACGAGCAGTTCTGGGTCCAGCAGCAAATCACCGGCGTGCCTGCGGTTATCTTCAATCGCCTGCATCTGGTCACGGGTGCGCAGGGCGTTGCTAACTACACTTCAATGCTCAAGCAATTGAGCGAGATGCAGGACTGATCAACGCAGCGAGGCAGCTCAACATCTGACTGCCTCGATCTCGCGGGTAATAAATCGCGGTGGTTCACCCATCACAGCGCGCCCCTGTTGTTGTGTTGCTGATGTGCTGCGGTTTATTTCCAGTTTGGCGGCTGCCAACAGCATCTACACTTTGACCCAAACCGCGTAATCCCATCGGTGCTGACAGGAGTCCATGTGGCTAAATCTCGCCAAGATCTTTTCATTAATGGCTCGATTCCGCGTGCATTGTTAACGCTGGCATTTCCAATAATTCTCGCCAACATTCTTCAAGCAGGTTACCAACTCACCGATGCGTATTGGGTCGGCCGTGTCGGCGCCGATGCCATCGCGGCTGTGGCCGTCAGCGCGCCCGTCACATTCCTGGTGATAGCCATGGGCTCGGGCCTGGCTATGGCCGGCGCCACACTCACGGCGCAATACATGGGCGCCGGCAAGCAAGACATGGTCAACCATGTGGCCGCGCAGTCGATGCTAATGGTGACTATTACCTCGGTTGTGCTGGGGGCGCTCGGCTACTTCCTGTCACCGCATTTGCTCGGCCTGCTTGGCGTAACGCCTGAGGTTCAGGAGGGCGCACTCGGTTACATGCGCGTCTCGTTTATCGGGGTGATATTCGTCTTCATTTATGTGATGTTCCAGTCATTGATGCGCGGTGTTGGCCAAACACGCGTGCCGCTGTTTATCGTATTGGCCACGGTTATCCTCAATTTTGGCCTCGACCCGTTGTTCATCTTTGGCTACGGCCCGTTCAAAGGGCACGGCGTGATGGGCGCGGCAATGGCAACGCTGGTGACGCAGGGCATTGCCGCGTGCATCGGCATGATTATTTTTCTGCGCGGCCGGCATGGCATCAAGCTCAAATGGAGCGGTTTCAAGCCTGACTTCAATTACATCAAGAAAGCGTTTTTCCTCGGTTTTCCGGGTTCTGTTGAACTGTCGACACGCGGCCTCGGGCTGATCGTGATGTCGTTCTTGGTGGCCAGTTTCAACACCACAACCATTGCCTCTTACGGCATCGGCTCGAATGTGCTGCAGGTGGTAATGATCCCGGCCATGGGATTGTCGATGGCTGTCTCGACACTGGTCGGGCAGAACATCGGCGCCGGAAATATCCAGCGTGCTTCAACCATTACTCTGCTCGGCACGGCCTACGGTTTTACCGCCCTTACGCTGGTGGGCTGCATTGCATACTGGCTGGCGCCGCTGATCGTTGCGGTATTTGCCCCAACCGACCAGGCGGTGATTCGTGAAGGCTCACAGTTCATCCGCACCATGTGTCTGGCTTGGGGAGGAATCGGCGTTCAGCTGTGCGTGGTGTCGGCGTTTAGGGCGTCAGGCAATATGCTCAGCGCGATGATTATTGCCATGGTCTCGCAATGGATGATCCAGTTCCCGTTGGCCTACGTGCTGGCTAAGCACACCACCCTTGGCTCGGCCGGGATCTGGTGGTCGTTTCCGGTCACCAACATTCTGGTGGCGATAATTGCGCTGTGCTGGTTTGCCCGCGGCAGTTGGAAAAAGACCCGCATAACTGAAGAAGATATTCAGACCATCAAGGTTACCGATGGCGCGTTGACCGAAGAGGGCTATCGCTAGCCCGGTAATCTGCTCGCTACAGCCGTAATTTTCGCAGGCTTTTACGCGCGATGAGAGGCGGGCAACAAAAGTACATGAGATTCGCTACCCTTGGCTGATCAGCGTCTAGAATGATGCTTAATTTCTTACAGGGAAGTCGTTTCATGCCACATGCTCGCTATGCCGTTCCGTTGATCGGTATGTTTTTGGCAGCAGATGCAGCTGCAGAAGGCTTTATACTCCCAGAGGGCAATATTCAGGATCGCGCAAACGGCATTCTGGCGCTCATGGCCTACTCAGTCGTGCCCGACCTGGCCTCCAGCTCAATCAGCGTGGATGACAACAGCGCCGGCAATCCTGAAATCAACATGACCCAGTTCGGTGGCGGCGCCACCATCAGCAAAGAACTGCCGCTGTACCTCGAAGGTGCAGCCGCTTACAGCCGTTACGATCCAAGATTCGTCGCCTCTGCCGGTAACGAGTCGCGCAGGGTGCCCGCTAAGTGGACCTCGGTTTCGGCCACAGGCGGTATCGGCTGGGACTTCCCGTTGTCAGATGAGGTGGTGTTGCGGCCGATCGGCAACGTATCACTCGGCTATGTCACCAGCGACCTGAACACCGCGCGGATATTCGTCAACAGTCAGTTCGACAAGGAAATCGACTTTCTTGATGACGGCCACATGAGTGCAGCCGGTTTGGGCGGTTCAATGATGATCGACTGGGAGCGTGTGCGCCCTGAGTATGAAGTCGATCTCGAATTGCGCTACAGCTACATACATCTCAAAAGCATCGGCGGCTCGGATGTGGTGCAGGGCAGCGCCAATGCCGAAACCGCCAACCTCTGGTCACGCTGGCGCGCGCCAACCCCGTTCAATGTCATGCACCGGCCGCTGCGCTATGTGCTTGAGTTTTCTTACTCGGAATACCTTGGCGACCAACGTGGAGTGCTGGGATTTGACCGCCTGGCCACAGCGGGTGTTGGCCTTGAGTTCGACTCAAGTGCGTATGACCTGTTTATTACGCGCACACGCCTGGTCGTACGTCACGTACTGGGCGATAACCTCTCAGGCTTATCGCTGGGGCTGGCCGTGAGTTTTTAAACATAGTCGCGCAGCGTGAACCGAACGACTGCCAACAGTAAGCGTTTAAGCAACATTAAATAGCGCTCACCTAAGCCATACAAACAGCTAATTAATGCTATTTTTGTTGAGGAAATCGACTTGCCAGTTGTGAGCCTGCGAAAGGAATGAAGCAATAACTTGGCTAGCAGCTATAACCAATCTTAAGACAGTAGCCAAATACAAAAGATTCGACTCTTCGAATACATCATGGGGATTCTTGATGGTAAGTGCACTTCGCAAAATCGCAATGTGGTCGTTTGCTGCCAGTTTGGGCGCGCTATTGACCACACAATCTGCACTTGCCGACGTTGAGCTCGGTTCGCTGCAATTGTTATCTGAAGATAACGACACATCGCCGATTCCGCGTGGCTTTGCTGTCGGCGGCGTCGCACTCGGTACAAGTGCCCGCTACGAAGCATCGGGCAGCCAGGGTTATGTGATTCCGGGCTTTGTCTACTTCGGCGACGATTTACTGTATGTCGGCGACCGGGGACGCTATTACTTTCACCGTAATGAAAACTTCGCGGCATTCGCCTATGGCCGTGTTCGCTTCGGTAATCTCGACCCGGACGATGAACGCGAGTTTGAAGGCATGGATAAACGCCATTCGCAGCTTGAAGCAGGTTTAGGCGCCAACATTATTACCCCGTATGCCTTGCTGACCGCCCGGGCATCGACGGATATAACTGGCACCAGTAACGGCCAGGAAATGCTGCTCTGGGCTGACTTCCCCTGGCTGCATGATCGCTGGCTGGTGATGCCGGGAATGGGCGTTGTCTGGCGCTCGAGCAAAATGGCCAATTATTATTTTGGTGGCGTGTCGGACGATGAAGCTACTTTCGAGCGCCCCAGCTATTCAACCGGCGCAACGGTCTCGCCAATGGTCTCGCTGATTACCATGTACCGCATCAGCAAGAACTGGATCGGCACCGCCTCGTTGGCTTACGAGCATTACGACAGCGATATTGCCGACAGCCCGCTGATCGATACCAAAGGCGAAACCACTTTCCTGATCGGCGCTGGTTATACCTGGTAAATACGCGTTGAGTCGGCTGGCGCAGGTGAATTCGCCAGCCGACTTGCTGCAATCTGGCGATGCAGCTCAGGCCACATGCATTGCCCGCAAAGAGTCAAACAAGGCCTGCGCTGACACTGAAAGCTGATTATCCGGCTTGGTAAGAATGCCGATATTTCGCTCGACAATCGGCGCTTCCAGCTCAAGGCAATGCGCGCCCAACTCGCGCATCTGCTGCCTGCACAACGCCGGCACCGCGCTCACGCCAAGGCCGCTGGCAACCATCCGGCCCACTGTCGCCAACTGATGGCTCTCGAACACCACCGGCAATTGCATTGCGTGGCGCGCCAGATGCTGTTCAAGCATTACCCGCACGGCAGAGGGCCGTTGCAATGTAATGAACGGCTGTTGCAGAAGGGTTGGCCAACTGACTGTGTGCTGCGCTGACAAGGGTGAATCGGTGCCCACCACGGCGATGAAACGGTCACGGTAGAGCGCGGTGAACTGCAACGATGTATCGCCATCCGGTTCGAAGGCAATGCCCAGCTCCACTTCGCGGTCGCGCACCATCGCAATCACTTGCTCGTTGATGACATCGTTCACTGTCACGTTGACGTTGGGGTAGCGCGCCCGGAAATTCATCAATACATCGGGCAGTAAGTTGCAGGCGAAGGAGGGCATGGCCGCAAGGGTTACGCGCCCTTGCTGCAAGGTGAAACGCTGGCGAAGTTGTTCCTCGGCATTCTCCCAGTCAGCCAGCAGCCGGCGTGCCATTGGCAGCAGTGCTTCGCCCTCGGGCGTCAGGTTGACGTTGCGGGTGGTACGGCTGAACAGGCGCCCACCGAGGCCGTCTTCCAGCGCCTTAATCGTCAGGCTCAACGCTGACTGAGACAAATGCAGCCGTTCGCAGGCCTGAGCAAAACTCAGGCTTTGCGCCACTGCTAAAAAGGCCCGCAGCTGTTTGATGGTCATCTGTTGATTTTTCCTGAACGTGTATTGTTTCGATTTTCTAATTAATCATGCTTAAAAATCAACTTAACAAAATACGCTATTGCGTCGAGACTCAAGCCATACAGCCGCTTGCGGCCCAATAATAAAGAGGACAGTGCACATGGCAGGTTTTGATAAGCGCGTTAACTCCTACGCAGAGGCAATGGCTGGATTGAGTGATGGCATGACCGTCATCGCCGGTGGTTTTGGCCTGTGCGGCATCCCTGAAAATCTCATCGCCGAAATCAAGCGCATGGGCGCACGCGACCTGACAGTTGTTTCGAACAACTGCGGCGTCGATGGCTTTGGCCTCGGTGTACTGCTCGAAGACCGCCAGATCCGCAAAATGATCGCCTCATACGTTGGCGAAAACGCGCTGTTTGAAAAGCAACTGCTCAGCGGCGAACTAGAAGTCGAACTCACGCCGCAAGGCACCCTGGCTGAAAAAATGCGCGCCGGCGGCGCAGGCATTCCTGCGTTCTTTACCGCAACGGGTGTCGGTACGCCGGTAGCCGAGGGCAAAGAAACCCGGCAGTTCAATGGCCGCGATTACCTGATGGAAACCTCTATCGTTGGCGACTTCGCCATCGTCAAAGGCTGGAAGGCCGACTGGTACGGCAACGTGATCTACCGCCACACGGCACAGAATTTCAACCCGCTTGCGGCCGCTGCGGGCAAGATCACCGTGGTTGAAGTTGAAGAAATCGTCGCACCGGGAGAGCTGGAACCTACCCAGATTCACACCCCCGGCATCTATGTCGACCGAGTGATACTTGGCCAGTTCGAGAAACGCATCGAACAACGCACCGTGCGCTGCTAATCACCCGCGTCGAAACCGCGATATTTCAGATAAGAGAGAGATAAGAAATGGCCCTTTCCCGCGAACAAATGGCGCAGCGCGTTGCCCGTGAGCTGCAAGATGGTTTTTACGTCAACCTTGGCATCGGCATCCCGACGCTGGTCGCCAACTATGTGCCGGAAGGCATGGAAGTCATGTTGCAATCCGAGAATGGCTTGCTTGGCATGGGCGCGTTCCCGACTGAAGACACAATCGATGCCGACATGATCAACGCCGGCAAGCAGACGGTTACAGCGCGCATCGGTGCTTCAATTTTTTCCTCCGCAGAATCATTCGCGATGATTCGTGGCGGCCACATTGACCTCACCGTACTCGGCGCATTTGAAGTCGACGTCGCCGGCAATATCGCGTCCTGGATGGTGCCGGGCAAGTTGGTCAAAGGCATGGGTGGCGCCATGGATCTGGTCGCAGGGGCCGAGAACATCATCGTGACCATGACCCACGCCTCAAAGAGTGGTGAATCCAAGTTGCTGGAGCGCTGCTCCTTGCCACTTACAGGCGCTGGCTGCATCAAGCGCGTGCTCACCGATCTGGCTTACCTTGAAATCAGCGATGGCGCATTCATCCTCAAAGAACGTGCACCCGGTGTGAGCGTCGAGGAGATTATTGAAAAGACAGCCGGCAAATTGATCGTGCCGGATCACGTGCCAGAAATGCAGTTCGCCTGAGTCTACGGAGAATCACAAGTGACCGAACAAATCATTCAGGACGTCGTCATCGTCGCCGCCACCCGCACGGCTGTCGGCAGTTTTCAGGGCGCGTTGGCGCAAGTACCTGCAGTTGAATTGGGCGCGGTGGTGATCCGCGCGCTGCTGGAACAAACCGGTATCGACGGCGCAGAAGTAGACGAAGTCATCATGGGCCAGGTGTTGACCGCAGGCGCAGGGCAAAATCCTGCGCGCCAGGCTGCAATCAAGGCGGGCCTGCCCAACGCCGTGCCGGCGCTAACCCTCAATAAAGTCTGCGGCAGTGGCCTTAAAGCGCTGCACCTGGGCGCGCAAGCCATCCGCTGTGGCGATGCCGAGGTGATTATTGCCGGCGGCCAGGAAAACATGAGCCTGGCGCCCTATGTAATGCCGGGCGCACGCACCGGTTTGCGTATGGGCCATGCGCAAATGCTCGACAGCATGATCGTCGATGGCTTGTGGGATGCATTCAATGACTACCACATGGGCATCACCGCCGAGAATTTGGTCGACAAATACGCTATCAGCCGTGAAGAGCAAGATGCATTTGCCGCTCAATCGCAAGCCAAGGCCTGCGCGGCAATCGAGGCGGGCCGCTTCACTGCAGAAATTACCCCGGTGATGATTCCGCAGCGTAAAGGCGAGCCAGTGGCTTTTGCGACTGACGAACAACCTCGGGGCGCAACCACCGCAGAAAGCCTGAGCAAAGGCACGTACCCTTTCACAGTGGATGAGGAATTCTACAAAAGGCATCGTACA
>MDTG01220978.1_pt1 | contig 22729 bp, 24 predicted proteins | sample 811421 | NCBI WGS metagenome assembly MDTG01 (sample SAMN05326645, study PRJNA326480) | marine metagenome | isolation source: seawater | place: Pacific Ocean: South East | collected 2011
CCAGAACCTACACCTACAAATGTTCCAGAACCTACACCTACAAATGTTCCAGAACCTACACCTACAAATGTTCCAGAACCTACGCCTACAAATGTTCCTAGTCCAAGCAAAAAGGATATGACAATTGATATATCAGGATTTACATTTCAAAAATCTGAAATATCAATTGAAATAGATACAACTGTAACTTGGCAGAATAAAGATTCATCGATGCACACAGCATCTTCCTTAGATTATAAGTTTGATTCAGGGTATTTAAATAAAAATGAACAATTTTCATTTAAATTCATTAATGCAGGAGTCTACACATACAGATGCAATTTGCATACAGGAATGAGAGGAGTAATCAAAGTTTTTACATCCGAAGGAGCTTTAATTGATCCTACCCCTACACCTACACCTACACCATCTGCACCATTGCCTCAACCACCGAATAACTCCAATTACATAACTCCACCTTCTACTCCCTCAGGTTCCTCAGGCTATGGATACTAATACTTGTCTAAATTAAAGTTATATAAGGCCTTTTTTCTGGAATCTTCATGTAAAACAATTTGCTTAGGGTAGCTTAAATCAAGATCATAATTTGATGGATCATGTATGTATTTTGTATCTATATTACGTAATTCTGGAATCCATTTCTTAATGTATATTCCTTTGGGATCAAATTTTTTACCTTGAAGAATAGGATTAAAAATCCTGAAATATGGAGCAGCATCTACCCCAGTACCTGCGGTCCATTGCCACCCTCCAACATTTGATGGAGTGTCAGCATCTACAAGATTCTCCATAAACCATTTTTCACCTTCTTTCCAGTGAATAAACAGATCTTTAGTTAAAAATGATGCAACAATCATTCTTCCTCGATTATGCATCCATCCTAATTCTAACAATTGCCGCATACATGCATCGACGCAGCTATATCCGGTAAGACCATTTTTCCAATGATCTAAAAATAAATTATTTTTCTCCCATGGATAATTTTGAAGTTTATTTTTAAATGATGAATCTAAAATATCTGGAAAATGAAACATTATGTAAGCATTAAATTCTCTCCACAATAATTCGTTTACCCATGTATTAACTCCACTATTACCTCCTGCATTTGTTGCTAAATTAAATACATGTTTTATATCTAGTATTCCTGAATTAATATATGCAGAAATCATTGAAGTGCCGTCTAAATCTAATCTATTTCTTTTTGACTGGTAACTTTTAATGTTATTTTCTATAAATAAACCTAACTTTTCTTCTGCAAAATTTGAAGATCCTTTGAATGGAGTTCTATTTAAAGGAGGGTTGAATTTATTTTCATTCAATATCTCAATATTTTTAAATCTTTTAATTTTAAATGACTTAGCACTTATATCATTATCTTTTTTAAACCATCCCCTAGCAAAACTAGAAAAAGTTAAATATGGTGATCCATCGTCTTTTACCACATTATTAAAATCAGAAACATAAGATGTATTATAAGTTTTAATATCAAATTTCGTTGAAATTCTTTTAATTAAATCATTAAATATAGGATTAACATTTTGCTGACAATATATTTTTTTAAAATTATAATCTCTCTGCAAATTTAATAGGATTTCTTGAGTGTCACCTTCAATAGCAATAATTTGTCCATTTAACCTGGATATTTCTTTTCTTAAATCACTTACAGCTTCATTATAGAAAGAAGCTTTGTTTGAATTAACAGAACATCTTCTAATTTTTTCATCCCATATGAATAGAGGAAGTACAGTAGAACACTCATTGAGAGCTTCAGCTAAAGCCTCGTTATCAAGCCTCAAATCGTTTGTTATTAACCAAATACCTAATGAATTCATTTTTATATAATGTTGACTATAATCAATATTAATGTTAATTTACATGTTATATTATTATTTTTAGAAAGGCAAAACTATGACTATAATAAACAGTTGTCCAAAATGTAGAGGAACTCTAATAGTTACTCAAACAATGGAAAATGAAGATGAAATTAGATGTGTTACTTGTGGATTAGCCACACCTACCACAGACAATTTTCATAAGTTAACTGGAAGAGAAATAATTTTAATGTTGTCAGACAAGGCGAGATTAATCAGTGAAAGACTTGAACCTGAGAAAGTTGCAAGTTAATTCATAATTTCATTTAAGCTTACATCTAAAGATTTAGAAATTTTATGAAGTGCACTAATACTTAAATTTCTTTTTCCATTTTCAACAGAACTTAAAAATGCTCTATCAATTGAAGATGATTTTGCCAGTTCTGCTTGGCTTAATCCCTTTGAAATTCTGATACTTCTGATTTTACTTCCAATTGCGTCTAGAGTTTTGTCCAAGTTAATAGGAAAACTGCCTTGAGTAAATTTACTTAAGAAACCTTTACATTTTTCAGATTCAAAATATTCAAAAGTACAGCATACAAAGTCAGGATTAGATTTTAATGTGTAATACTTTGATTTAATTTTAAATTTTAATAAATCTTGATTTTCATCTTTATCATAATCAGTTTTTGAATCTTCAACACATTTATTAATACCGGGGCCTCCCCATATTACTTTTACAGGATTATTCATATTTTGAATTGAACTAGTAATCTCATCACATTCGGTAATCGATGAGTCCATAGTAACTGAAATTGCTAATAAGTCAGGGGACCTTTGTTTAATAAATTTTTTTAAGTCAAATAATGGAACCTGATTAGTTATAAAATCTACTTTCCACCCATCCATCATAAGAAAGTCTGCAAACATTCTTGCTCCTGTAACATGTAAGTCTGTTTTTGGTGATGTAACTATAATTAAGGGAGAGTTTTCTGTAGATTTAAAATTTTGTCTCAATCTAGACATTAGATCCAATGTTATTCCAGTAGCTCTATTCTCATGAGATATGGAAATTTTACCATTATGCCATAATTCTCCAATTTCCCTTAATGACTCGATAAAAATTTTTTTATAAAGTAATTTTTCCCCCCAACCCTCAGCTAATATATAAGAAACACAAGCGTATGCGTCTTTGGAATTTCCTTCAATTAAGGCGTCAGTGAATCTATTTTTTATATTATTTAGAGATTTATTTTGAGATTTCAATTTGTGGAATAAATTAATCTAACTAGTTATTATAAGTTGATTATACTACACAATTTTGACTTTAGAGACTAATCCATAATACTGCCGCCATTAATATTAAGTGCCTGGCCTGTGATTTGGCTTGCATCTTCAGAGGCAAGAAATGCAATAGCGTTGCCTATATCTCTTGGCTCTTGAGGTCTTCCTAATGGAAAACTAGATTTAATTTGATCCAAAAAAATATCATAGGGGTCCATTTCAGCAAAATCTGAATTTAATACTTTATGGTTTTCAGCAATTTTCTGCCAAAAAGTGGTCCATAATCTTCCAGGACAAACAGTATTAACATTTATATTAAATTTTCCTAACTCAATGGCAAGAGCATGAGTAAATTGAATAGCAGCTGCCTTAGAAACTAAATATGGATTTAAAACATTTCCCCTTCCTTTGTCTCCAATCCCTCTTGGCTTCCTTCCGCCTTGAGAAGAAACTATAACTATTTTTCCGGTTTCTCTCTCAATCATGTGATTTTTGACAGAATCTGTTGTATTTACTAGCCCCTTAACATTAACTTTATAGGTAATATCCCAGTCCTCATCATTGTAGTCTTTTCTATCTGAAAATCCTGAAGAACCTATTGCTCCTGCATTAGGAATACAAACATCAATTTTCCCAAACTCACTAATTGTTTTTTCAACAAATTTACTAATTTCATCCTTATTAGTAACATCAACTTCTCCTGTTATTATCTCTGTATTTTTAGAAGAAAATTCAGTTTCTAATTTCTTTAGTTCTTCTCCGTCAAGATCTGATATAGCAAGTTTTGCACCTCTTTCTGAAAATACTTCAGCGGTTCCTTTACCAATGCCTCTTGCCCCACCAGTTATAAACACAATTTTATCTTTAAATTGATTTTGCATGATTTCTCCCAATTAGTTAAAAAGTTTAATTAAAGCCTTTTTTCTATAATTAAATATATTCAATAAATCTCTTTTGACAAATAAATTATGTATAAGTGCTCCCCCCGGAACTATATATTCAACTTTATCAGTAACCTTTGTCTTGTCATCAAAGCTTGCAAATGAATGAATATGATGCCATTTAAGATATGGTCCAGTTAATTGAACATCCATAAATTTATTTGGAGGAGACCACTGTTTAATTAAACTTTTCCATTTAATTGGAACTCCATGTATTTTTAATCTATATCTCAAAATAGTTCCTTCTTCAATAGAAACAGAAGATTGAGACAAAATATTAAAATCTAAAAATTTCGGAGTGATTAAATTTAAATTTTTTGCTTCCGAATAAAATTTAAATACCTCTTCAATAGAGCATGGAATATATTGTTCGGTAAATAATTCGAATTTCCATAATCCTATTTTTTTTATATGTATGTCATTATTTTCAGAATTCATTGAGCTTAATAAAATTTACTTATTAAAATACCAAAAGATAAGGCAGTTTGCTATTGATTCAAAAGTAATCATTATTTATACTCGCAGAATATGCATATCCCTGTAAAACTAATGAGTTGCCTATATTAATGTTTGCTATTGGTGAAATATTAGCTTTAGTATCTGCTTTTCTTTGGGGAAATTCTGGAGTCCTATTAAAATCACTTCCCTCTCATAAAAGAATTTCTTTCATATTTTTAGAAAGTATAATTTCAGGAATTATTATTTTGATATTAATTTCAATTCTGAGTCAATGGAAAGAATTTACTGAATTTACTTTTATTTCAATTTTTTTAGCTGTCCTCGCTGCCTCAATTAATCTTGTTGGCTCAGTTTTTTATATCTACACAATTAAGCATGTGAAAGTAGGCATGGGATTTGTAATTATAAATAGCCTTTTTCCATTATTTTCTATAATTGGAAGCATATTTTTTCTTGGAGACAAATTATCTTTGCCGATTTATCTTGGTGCAATTTTCATTCTCTTAGGGATATCAATTATTGCAATTAGAAGAGATAGAAGTTTCAGTTTCTTAGAAGAAGGCTCATCAATAAAAATAGCAATAATTTTTTGCACCTTAACACCCCTTTCGTGGGCAATTGGAGCATTAATTATGGATCGACTATTAGATGATCATCAAGTATTGCCTTTAGTTTTCATAAGAGCCATAAATACTTTAATTATTTGTATAATATTATCGACTATTATTAAGAAAATTTCTTTTAAAGTTCAAAGGAGTGAAAGAAGGTTAATTTTTGCCTCCTTCCTCACTACTGGTGCAATGCTGGGATGGTTTACTAGTCTTAGTTTATCTGAAGCTGCATTAACAGTAATATTAGGAAGCAGTGCTCCTATATTTGCTTTATTTGGAGCGTGGTTATTTTTAAAAGAAAAGATTAATAAAGCAGGTTTTGCTGGAATTACTGCATGTCTAATTGGAGTAATGATTGTTATATTATAATTAGACCAAATTAGTAATCCACCTGCTCATTATTATCCTTAAAATTGACAAGGTTAGGGCAGCCAAAAATACAAAACTTGCATTACCAAATGTTACTCCTCCAAGAGTTAACCCTAATAAACATCCGGCGGCAGGAGCGTGCTCACAATTTAATATGCCCATAAATATAATAAGAAACCCTAAGCTTATAGAAGAATAAAGATACAAATATATCAATGGAATTTCTTCTCCCGAAAAAATCAATCCAAATATAAAAGATGCAATAAAAGAAATTATAATTGCTATTGAATGCCCTCCCATAACTCTTCGAGTTTCAGAAGCATAAGAATGAGGTGCAAAAAATATAAGTGCAGCAGTCCCTGCAATTCCTGCAATTATTGCACCATCAGTGATGCTACCTTCAAATAATAAAATGAAGAATAGAGCAATCGAAGCAAAAAAAGATTGCAATAAATATCTTTTTCTTTTGGATTTAAATCCTGGATCTATTAAATGAAATTCTCTATCTAATTTTAATCTAATTTTCATTATGTATATTAATATCGTAAAGTTGGTTGATAAATCTATAATAAATCATTATGAAAAAATTAATTATAATACCAACCTCAATTATATTATTGGTACTCATATTATATATTGGTCTGTCATTATATATTACTGATTTGGCTTATGCTGCCGAAAGAAAAATACCCGAAGAAACACCTTCTGACTATTTACTTTATTATGAAAATGTTTCTTTTAAATCAATTAGTAAAAATGACATAGATTTAAATGGTTGGTGGATACCAAGTGATAAAAAAGATGTAGCTATAGTTTGGATTCATGGGCTTGACTCAGAAAGAAGTGGAGGAGAGGGCAAATTAGAAATGATTAAGGAAATAAATGAACTGGGTTATTCAGTGCTCACTTTTGATCTAAGAGGACATGGAGAATCCGGGGAAGCACCTCTTGGGTTAGGTGTTAGAGAAAAAGAAGATGTTTACGGGGCAATAAAATTTTTAAGCAATGAAAAAGATATTAAAAAAATAGGCTTATGGGGAATTAGTTACGGAGCTGTAACAGTAATTGACGCTGGAATTAACGAACCTAATTTAGATGCAGAAATTGTAGGAATAATGGCTGATACTCCATATTTTAGTGTGCTTGAACTTTTAACTAAAGAGGTTGCAGATAGAACCCCTATACCAAAATTTGTTGCAGATATATTGAAATTTGGAATTATACAAAGCGGAAAAATACTTCAAGATATGGATATAAATGACGTGCCAGATTCAATGGCTAATAATAATAAGATTAGCTATCCGATTTTAATTATTTCTTGTAAATCTGATGAAAGAGTTCCGGAAAGTCATCCGAGCAGAGTATATTCTTTCTCTAAAGAATCTTCTGAATATTATGTTTTCGACAAATGTGAAGATCATGGGGAAGCATATGAGACAAACAAAAGTAAGTATATGTTAAAATTTCAGGAATATTTTTCTTTAAGATTTGAATAATTTATAGAGAATATATAAAAATTCATCATTTAGTCTAATTTAGTTTTTTTATCGTATAATTTAATTATGGAACAAGAAAAAAAATGTATAATATGTGATCTGCCTCAAAAAGATCATAAAACCAATATGCATATTTTTGGTGTACAAATTGGTTGCCCATGGAATGGGGTTAAACCCAACAAAGATAAATCTTCAAAAAAATAATTTTATAGGCACTAACTCAAAAATATTTTTCTTATCTTGATCACTTAAAAATTCTAGTCTTCTTACAGCCTCCAAAGCATTTTTATAGCCTTCCCTATTTGAAACAGGGGGAAAGTCACTTCCCCACATCATATGATCAGAGCCAAATGAGCCCAATGTCTTTTTTATCAAATTATTATTATCAAACTCAAATGGACTGTCATTACTTAGTGATTGAGGCCTAATATTTAATTCACCTAATCCTGGCACTTTAATGAAAACATTTTTATATTTTGCTAATTCAAGAACAGAATCATACCTAGCTAAACCTTCTGATTCAATATCTAAATCCTCTGACAAAATATAACCACTAACTCCAGCAAGATGCTCAATTATAAAATTTGTATTTTCCGATTTCATCACAACTTTCTTAAATTCATCTGAAGAGAATTGATCTAATGTTCCAGCTACACTTGCAACTAATCCTAATTCCCCAAGAAACTTACAGAATTGAATCCCTAAATCTGAGAATAACTCTTCATAATTTAAATAAATTCTGATTCCTGATGCGCCACTTTTTTTTATTTCCTCTGCCTGATTAAATTTTTCAGGGCCCCATTTAATAATTGGCACAATGCTAAATTTATCTGGATAGCTTTTCAAACAATCAAACAAATAGTTATTTCCTGAGCCATAGTGCTGTATAAGTACTGCTTTGCCTACATTATTTAATTTCATTTGATGAATTAGCATCTCTACAGGTTCAAACCAATTTTTGCCTGCATGACAATGAGTATCTATAATCATTAACCTAACCTTAACAATGTATTATATAAACATGAAAAAAATTTATTTATTTTTGATTTTAACTTTATTTTGCGTATCTTGTCAGGAAAAAACTGAATTTCAGAAGTTATTTGAAGAAGAGCTTTATGCTGAATCATTTTTTTCTTCATTAGATTTAAAAACTGTATCTTCAAATTCATTTAAGAATGATGAACTAACAAGATTTACTCTTGTAAGCCATTTACCATTTAATAATGAAGAATTAACAAAAATTCGAAAAGATAACGGAATGAAAATTCAAAGATTAACCTTATCTGAAAAAGAAGTTGAATCAATGAGAGGAAATTTTAAATCTTTCGTGTCTTCAGGAAAATTTGAATGCTATTACTTAATGGATAATCAATATCCAGAAATTGACTCTTCAGAAACATATGGCATGTGTGACCAAATGTCTTCAAGCCTTGAATTATTTTTAGGAGATAATCAAATGAAATTGTTTGGAGTACATACAATTATTGATGGAGAACAATTCACAAAACATAATGATAAAACAAAAAAATATACAAAGTACTTTAGCATCCATATGTTAGATAAAAAACCAGATGAAGATTTAGTATCTAGGCTAACTAAAACTTTTTTTCAAGAAGAAACTTTAAACGATGTAAGGATAGTAGGAAAGAATATACTTCAGTGCAATCTTAAAGTAACCTCAACTTCTGAACCAGACTCTAGTGGGTGCGATAAAATAGAGAAACTGCTATCAGGCAGGATAAAGTAATTAAATTATTTCTTTAACCATTTCGTTATTTCAGATATAGAATTAGGTATATATGGAAATTCATTTATTTGGCCTATCATGATTTCTATCATTCCCTCCACTCTTTCTCGCGAATCATAATAATTTGAAATTTTACTCTTAGAAAATCTCTTATGGGCTGACTTATAATCTCTTGGTTCAACTCTATGATAAATATTCATCAAATCAATAACAGATCTATTTTTAACTGAAAAGAATGTCTTAGATTTTCTAAATTCTTTCCTTAATAAAGGCAAAGAATATCTTTTGATTCCAAATCCAACTAGATCGCAACCCTTCAAATGCTTTGAAATTGATTCAGAATAGTTAGAAAATGGCCTTTCCTTCCCTATGGTTTTGTCATTAATTCCATGTATTCTTGTGGCTTCCTTTGATATCTTTATTTCGGGATTGATAAGGTTGGTTACAAAAATCTTGGTGCTATCTGGTAAAATTTTTATGGTTGATATTCTTACAATTCTTGCAGATTTTAGATCTAAGCTGGTTGAAGCTAAATCTAAAAATACTATAGGATTAACCAAGTTAATATAATCATTAAACATTATAATTCCTAAAAATGGGCTTTGATAAATACAGAAGAATAATAAACATAATCAATGAATCAATATACCTTTTTGTTGTTTTTTCAATTCCATTAGTTTTCTCTCCTGAAGAATTCTTGGGATTTTATCAAATCCCTAAAGAATTCATTTTGCATTTTGGCGCGAACCTCCTATTGATATTATTACCAATCATATTTATTTTGAATCCCCAAAAGTTAATTTCAAACATAATAAATAATCGCTTAATTTTATTTTCAATCCTATTTATACTTTTTTCATATGCTATTTCTACCTTATTTTCTATTTCTATATTAGGGAGTTTATGGGGCAGAGAATACGGAATGTCCGGCAATTCTTTGCAAACTTTCTTTTCATTGTCAGTAATATCAATAAGCGTAATAGTTACTAATTCTGATAAATCCCAAATAAGAAGATTATTTCTAGCTATTTTTGCCAGTTCCACAATAGTAGGTTTCGTGGGATTAATGCAAAACTTTTTACCGAATATTTTCGAAACTTTTACTTTCTATCATCAAGACAGAGTTGTAAGCACCCTTGGAAACCCTATTTATCTCGGATCATATTTATTGATCAGTAACTTATTATCAATAATTTATTTCTTTGGGTTTTCAGAAATCAAGCTCAAAAACAAATACAGTATTACCTTATTGATAATCGCACTTTCAGTTCAAATTAGCGCTATCATGTTGACTTTAAGTAGAGGGCCTATTATCTCATTTTTTGTTGGCTATATAGGCATTACAGTTGCGTATTTTTATTTAAAGGATAAATCTATAAAAAATTTAGTAACTTTTTTTGCTATTCCTATTCTAGTTAGCATAGCAATATTGAACATACCTAATAATTATGAAGAAAAATATTTCGATTCATTAGTTGAAAGATCTGGAAGTATATCAAAAGAACTTGAATTATCTATCGATATAGAATCAGGGGTTAATATACTTTCCCCTAACTCATTTAATTATAGAGGTGAAAACTGGATAGGTGCATTTAAACTTTTAAAAAGTTGGCCAACAGTTTTAGATAATTCAAATTCTAATTACTTGAGGATGCTTGTTGGGTATGGGCCTGATACATATATCTATGTATACCCAATAACGGTGCCGATTCAAGAAAGAATTGTTATTTCTTCTCACGCTCACAATATATTTTTAAATATATTAATAGAAAATGGAGCAATTGGATTCATATCAATAATTTTTTTAATTTGGGCAATATTATTTAAATTAAAATATAAGTTTATTAATTCCAATAATTCTTTAAAATTTATTGCTATTTCTTTTGGAATGATTATTGTATCTAGACTAATTGAGCAAATGTTAGGAGTCGCTGTAATAAATGACCTTTTATATTTTTATTTATTGATTTGTATAGTTGCTTTATTTACTCAGGAAGAAATCGAAAGAAAAGTTAGTTTAAATTTAGAATCTTCATTTGTCAGAAATGGACTTAGCATAACAATACCTATATGTATTTTATTGTCATTTGTATTAACAGTAAAAGATTATAATTCTATTATTTCCGGATTCTACTTTGGAAAATCAATAGCTCAATTAAATGATAGTGACGTAGATAATTCGATAATTAATTTAGATAAAGCAAGAGAACTTAATAATCGTTCCGAATACATACAAACTGAACTATTTAAACTTTCTTATAAGATTTATAAATATCAAAACCAAAGAGACTCTGTAGCTGGTGCTAAATTACTTGCTAGGATATATTCAACGCTTTTATCTCATGAAAAACTTGAGCCTTATTCTTTTAATACTCAAAACTTTCTTACTCAAACAGCATGGGAATTACAACTCAGAGAACCTGAAATATTTAGAGAAGAGGCGATAGGAAGATACATAAGGCTTAGAAATCTCATGCCCCAATACTTAATTACTCAAGAAATTCTATCAAACGTTTTAGTTGGTGTAGGCGAAATAGAACTGGGCAAAGAAGAAGCAAAAATTGGAATAAGAATGGGCAAGATTGGAGGTATATTGTCTCCTCAAAGCTGGTGGGTATTAGGGGAGGCAGAGAAAATAAGTGGCAATCAAGAGGAAGCAATAAAGGCATTTGAAGAATCAATAATTGCTGGCTCTTTACAGATTGAAAAAGATGATTCATCAGAAAATAGAGCATATGCCTTCCTTGTATTGGCACATCAATCTTTAACATTAATCTATGAGTCTAAGTACGAAGAATCAAATGAAGAATCGTATATAGAAAAGGCAATTTTTCATATTCAAAAAGCTCAAGCTTATGCTTATAATTCTAATAATGTCCTTTTATTAGAGAGAAGATTTCAGTAAATTATTTATTTTTTTCCGATTTATCATTAAGAAGTATAGAATTTGATATTATCTTTATTTTGCCGAGGTGGCGGAATGGTAGACGCGCTGGTCTCAAACACCAGTAGGGCAACCTGTGCGAGTTCGACTCTCGCCCTCGGCACCAATACAATATAGATAACAAATTTATTATTATATAAAATGAAAAATAAACTAAAAAGAAGGCAATATGATTGAGATTCCTAAGATAAAAAGACCAAGTAAAGAAATAGTAAAAAAAATAGAAGAATTAGGCAGTGCGACAGTTTCAGGGACTCTATATGGTATGGGAATCACAAATCCTTTCATCATGGGGCCAACTACTAAAACACCAGGAAAGTCAGTTGCAGGGCCTGCCATAACTTTGCAATTTCTTCCTAAAAGGGAGGATATCTACAACGAAGACGAGTATAGTGATCCTGAGCTGCAGCTTCATAGGCATGCTCTTTACCAAACAGAACCAGGAGATATGGTAGTAGTAGATGCTATGGGAGATATGACTAGCGGGGTATTCGGTGAAATGATGCTAACTTTCTTTCAAGGAAGAGGCGGGGCAGGAGTTGTTATAGACGGCTGTATAAGAGATTTTGTGCATGCACAAGAATTGGAAATTGGCATGTGGCTTAAAGGAGTTACTCCAAATTTCCATACTCAAACAAATAAATATCCTCATGCTGTTAATATTCCAATTGCTTGCGGAGGAACATTAGTAATACCTGGAGATATTATTGTAGCGGACGATGATGGAGCTGTTGTAGTTCCTCAGAGCATGGCTAATGAACTTGTTGAATCAGCAGGTTCTCATAGTGATTGGGAAGTATGGGTAAGGCAGAAATTAGCAGCGGGAGGCCATTTAAAAGATTATTACGGACGTACTGTGTGGTCTAAAGAAACAGATGACGAATATAAGAAATGGTGCGCAGAAAATAATATTAAGTACATTTCTCTAGAAGAAGAAATGAAACACAAAAAAAAGTAGAGAATTGAAATCCTTAATTCTTACAATTTCATGTAGTGACAAGCCAGGCATAGTTGCTGAAGTTACGAAATTTCTATTTAAAAATGGATTCAATATTTTAGAATCAGGCCAATTCAATGATAAATATACTGATAATTTTTTTATGAGAACTGAATTTCAATTGCATGATAAAAAAAATTTATTTGATGAAAATTCATTTGATGAATTAAAAGATAAATTTAATTCAGAGGTTGCAAATAATCTAGGTATGACTTGGGAAATGACTTATGCTGAAGAAAAAATTCCTGCATTAATATTAATATCAAAAGAAGATCACTGCCTTAACAACATTATTTCAAAAATAGATAACATCAACATATCAATAAAGGGAGTTATCTCAAATCATGAGATACATAAAAAAACTGTAGAACAAAAAGGTATAGATTTTTATTATCTACCAGTCAATAAAAAAAGTAAGCTAAGCCAAGAAAAAGAAATCTTAAAAATTTATAATTCCACAAATTCTAAATTAATAATATTGGCAAGATATATGCAAATTCTTTCGGAGGATATGTGTAAATTGATTGAAGGTAATGCAATAAATATTCATCATTCATTTCTGCCAGGATTTAAAGGAGCTAAACCTTATCATCAAGCACAAAGAAGAGGTGTAAAAATAATTGGGGCCACTGCCCATTACGTGACTAGTGATTTAGATGAAGGGCCAATAATAGAACAGGAAACTTTAAGAGTTAATCATTCAATGCCTATAGAGAAGTTAATTGAAATGGGAAAGGATATTGAATCTATTGTTTTGGCAAAAGCAGTCCAACTTCACTGTGAAAAAAGAGTGTTCTTAAACAATAACAAGACTGTAATTTTTGAATAATTATTAGACTTACTTGAACTTTTTAATTCAACAAATATACTTAAAAAATGATAAAAAAATTTATATTAATAAACTTGATATTAATTTTATTAATTTCTTGTTCTTCAAATAATAATGACGATATAGATGTTTCAGAAGAGATTAAGACTTCTATGATAATCAATGAAAATGCAATTTATGAGATTGAAAATTTTAAAAATATCGGCTGGAAGCAAAATAAGAAACTTGATAATTCAAGCTTTCCAAAGACTATAGGTATTTGGTACGGATTTTTCAATAAAAGAGACGTAGAAATATGGATTTATAGCTCTCATTCTGATGTGTTAGAAAATGCTATGGCCTACGCAGAAAAAGCTATTAATAAAAGACCTACAAATAGAGACCCTACTAATCCTACTGAAATTAGATATCATGCATACGTTATATCTGGGAATTCGCTAATTCTTTGTGAGGATAAAATAGAAGATTGCCTAGAGCTACTTTCTAAAATCAACTAACTTATGAATTTGCACTGGAAAAATAAGCCAGAGAAAATAAATTCATTATCGTTATCAGATAAAAAAATCATTAATGAGTTAAATGAATATTCAAGCCATAAATTAAAGAATATTTTAATAAAGTCTGAAAATAAAGTAGGAATTTCTTCACTTATTCATTCTAAAGCTATCAATAAAATTAATGATTTAGGAGGTATTAAATTAATATATATTGACCCCCCTTATTTTACAGAAAAACCACAATTGATGAAGAAAACAAAAAAAGAAATAGTTGCTTACGAAGATATATATAATCACTCTCTAGAAAATTATTTAAATGAAATATACATACAAATTAAACTTCTTTACTCAATACTAAGTAATGATGGTTCTATATATGTACATGTTGATTACAGGACAAGTAGCTATATTAGGTTAATCCTAGATGAAATATTTGGTTACAAAAATCTTAGAGGTTACTTAATATGGAATGTAGATAATGGGGCTAAAAGTAAGAAATTTTGGAGTAATCAGCATAATGATATATTAGTTTATTCAAAATCTAATAAATTCATTTTTAATGCATCCTCTAAATTACTTAAAACGAACTTTTCGGAATCAAGTCTAAAAACTCACTTTAGAAATAAAGATTCTGATGGGAGGGCATACAGAGAAAGGAAAATTAATTCTAAATCATATAAATATTATGCGGATGACGGAAAATTAGTAGGGTCTGTGTGGAATGATATTAAATCAATGGAAGCAAATTCACCTCTAATGAAAGAATACACTACATACCCCACTCAAAAACCAATCAGCCTGCTAAGTAGAATTATTTCAGCCTCTTCAAGAAAAGGAGATTTTGTTATGGATACTTATTGTGGCTCCGGAACATCATTAGTAACAGCAAATAACCTAAATAGAAATTGGATCGGAATAGACCAAAGTGAAAATGCTACAAAAATAACTAAGTCTCGGCTAGATAATAATTACTATGAAATTTAGAATCCTAAGATCCTAGGCCTATATATTTTAGCCCTGAACTTTCGACGCTAATTTTATCTAATATATTCCTCATATCAAAAATAGTATCGGATTTTATTAAATCTTTTAGCTTGTATAAATCGAGAGATTTAAATTCTTCCCATTCTGTCATGATAATCACGCAATCTGCAGATTCTAATGCTACGTACATATTATCTAATTGAGAATATTTATTATCTTCAGAAATAAATTTTGCAACTGGATCATACGACTTAACTGAATGCCCATCTTTTAATAGCATATTTATTAATTTAATTGATGCAGAATTTCTAATATCATCCGTTCCAGCTTTAAACGCTAACCCTAGAACTGCAATAGTTAAATCAGAAGAACCTAATTCTTTAACAATCTTATCTCTAATTAAATTTATTTGCCTTTCATTTCTTTCCAGAATTGCTTTCATGAAAGTAGACTCTAATTCAAAAAAGTTACCCAATTCTACTAAAGCTTCAAGGTCTTTTTCTAAGCAAGGACCTCCAAAGCCTGGACCTGGCTGCATATAATTACTGCCAATTCTTGGGTCTAAGCCCATGCCATAAATAACATCCTTAACGTCAGCTCCAACTGATTCACAAATTTGCGCTATTTCGTTAACAAAAGATACTTTATTTGCTAAGAATGCATTAGATCCATATTTTATCATTTGGGCAGAAGGTAAGTTTGTAACAACAAAGGGAATTATTTTCTTCTCAATTAGTATATCTTCTGGCACTGAAAGATTTCTTTCGATCAATGGAGAATAAAAACTTCCTAAGGAATCTATAGATTTAACAGAATTTGCGCCTAAAACAATCCTGTCTGGATTAAAGAAATCATATACTGCCCTACCTTCTCTTAGAAACTCAGGATTTGAAACAATTTCAAAATCTTTTCCTTCCTTAAAAACTTTACACAATTCATCTTTAAGCATATTTACAGCAGTTATAGGCAAGGTGCTCTTGATAACAATAAAAGTAAATGGGTTCATATTATTAACTAAGTCATTTAAAACAGACCTAACTTGAGAAAGATCAATGTTGCCATTTATATCAATTGGGGTGCCTACAGAAATTATTATTAGATCAGAATTCTTAATTGCTAAACCAGTATCTGTAGAAAACTCAATTAGTTTATTGTTATTGCAATAGTCTAAAAGAGGCTTTAACCCTTCTTCAAATATTGGAGGATTTCCATTTCTTAAATGGCTAATTTTATCTTTATCAATATCAGTAGCTATTACTTGATGGCCCATTGTTGACACACCTAAGCCAGTAATAAGGCCAACATATCCAGCGCCACCTATTACAGAAACTTTCATATGAACCTTAACTCCAATATTTGCTATAATAATAATTGAAATAACATTAATTTATTTAAACAATAAAGTCTAACAATAATTATAGTGAAAAAAATAACAACAATACTTGTTTTATTAACATCAATATCAATACTTTCTTGCGGCTCTGCTGATGTACTAAATTTTGATCCTGACCCTACTCCTACTCCGGTTCCTACTCCTACTCCGGTTCCTACTCCTACACCAGAAGGATACTCAGACACTATAAAAGAATTATTTTTAGGTTTATGCTCAACTTCAGCTACTGAAGAATTTTGCGAATGTAGTGTTAATCAAATTGAGGATAATATTCCTATAGAAGATTTCCCAGTAGAACCTCTTATGGAAAAGGTTTTAAGTGGAGAAATTGACGAAAGTTCTGATCCTTCAGGTTTAGCTAACATTTTTCCTGCCGAAGTAATGCAAGCTGTTGCTCCATGTTTTGAACTTATTGAGCCAGCAGAAGATATAAAATTAGAAGTTACAGAAGAAGTTGAAGATTTAAAACTACCCGAAAATACAGATGATTTATCTAGAGACGATCTATTAGCACCTATTACAGAATTATGTTTAATACAAGGATCACCAAAGTTTTGTGAATGCACAAAAGAAACAGTCTCAGATAACTATACCGATGATGAATTGCTTGAATTAAGGAAGGAACTAGAAAAAGGATCATTGCCTCCAGAACTAATTCAACTTGGCATGATGAACTGCGCTATTTATATAGGTCAGTGAGTTAATACCTTTTGATATTCTTGAGTAATTTTTTCTATAGTAAAATCTTTTGACCTTAACTTTGCATAATTAATCAGTTCAGAATTATCAGATGATATTATTTCCTCGATAATATTAGCTAAGTGATTATAATCTCCCACTTGAAACAACTTTCCACTTTTCCCGTTATTCAGAATCTCTCTAGGGCCACTTGGGCAATCCGAAGAAATCACAGGTATGCCTATAAGCATTGATTCTACTATTACATTTCCGAAACCTTCCCATATTGAAGGCAAAACAAATAGATTAGATTTAGATAAAAACTTCCAAGGGTTGTCCTGATACCCAAGTAATTTTACTTTATTATCAATATTATTATTTTTAATAAATTTTTCTAGATTTCTTCTTTCTGAACCTTCTCCAATAATATATAAATTACAGTCAATATTAGAGTGAATTTTATTGAATGCTTTCAATAGAGTAATATGATCTTTCTGCTTAGTTAGCCTTCCAATACTAACAATCAACGGTCTATTACTTATTAGATCCCTGTCTATATCCTCTTTAGCCAACGATAATATTTTTTCATCTGCTGAAGGATTGTATATGGTCTGTATTTTAGATGAATCTAAGTTAAAATTTTTAACTAAACTTTGCTTTACTCCTTCAGATATTGCAATTATATTATCTGCCTTTGGATATAATAATTTCTTAAGATTATTAACAAATATTCTGGATAATAATGATCTTTGAGTAATAGAAGAATATTTAGGATTAACAGCCTCTCTAATAATCAGTTTAAATTTATTTTTTAATATAATTTTTAGAAAAATAGATACTGGAATATTTTTAACAGCCAATAAAACATCTGGTGAATATTTTTTTATATATTTTTTAATTTTAAAATAATAAAAAATATTTTTAAAAATCGAAAAAATTATATTGGAATTTTGATTTATAAAGCTTGATCCTAAAGATAATAATTTAACTCTCTCATCAAAATAAGAAATACTCTCTTTAGAAGGTTTTTCAGAAATAATTGATACATCCCAGCCACGATCTAATAAACCTCTGGATAGCCTACTCATAGATCTTTCAATCCCCCCTTTTTCTAAAGAGGGAATTAGTATAAATAATTTCATATTAATACGGCCTTGGTGATTCAGAATTAATTACAGAACTTGCTGCTGAAAGAGATGATCCTTTCTCTAACTCATAATTATTTTTAATTAGTAAATTCTCAAAAGCATTAAGAATACCAAATACATTAGATGCAACACATGATTCACCCATAAGACCTATTCTCCAAACTTTACCTGAAAATTCACCTAAACCTCTGCCTATTTCAATTAAATAATTGCGTAATAATTCTGTTCTGAAGTTATTATCATTAATACCATTAGGTATTTTTACTACTGTCAACTGATTTAGGGCTATAGACTCATCTATAGGAAGCTCAAGGCAAAGAGATTTTAATCCAGATTTTAATGCCTTGGACATTAATTCATGTCTTTGAAATTTATTTTCAATTCCTTCTTCAAATGTAATAGTTAAAGCTTCTCTTAATGCATAAACTAAATTTACAGGAGTAGTTTGATGTGCAACATGTTCTTTGCCCCAATAACTAGCTATAGCAGATAAATCTAAATACCAAGAAGAAGGTGGAGATTTTCTATTTCTAATATAATTAAGTGCATTTTCACTAATTGCCACTGGACTTAAACCGGGTGGAGCCGCTAAACATTTTTGAGTTCCACTATATGCATAATCAATATTCCATTCATCAAATTTTATTTCAGTACCTGCAAATGAAGTTACGCAATCAACCATAAATTTTGCGCCATATTTTTTACATAACTTACCTACTTCTGATATTGGATTAATTACTCCAGTAGATGTTTCTGCATGAATTGCAGCAACTAATTTTATTTTCGAACTCTTTAATTTATCTTCTAATATATCCAAATCTATAGCTGTCCCCCATTTAAAATCTAAGGTAGAAAAATTAAGCTTTAGTCTTTCAGCCATTAATGCCATTCTTTTACAAAAGTATCCATTATTTAAAATAAGCACTTCTTCATCATTATCAACTAAGCAATTCAACCCTGCCTCCATTCCAGCAGAACCAGTTCCTGCAATAGCAAAAGAAGTATCTTTAGTATTAAAGATAGCGGAAAGCATTTCTGAGACTTCCTCTAAAATTTCAAAAAAGTCAGGATCTAAATATCCCATTACAGGACTAGACATCGCCCTTAATACTCTTGGGTGAGCAGAGCTTGGTCCTGGTCCTAAAATTATTCTTCTTGGGATTTGTTTCATTTTCTATAAATATTTATCTATTTCAATTTGATAAATGATTCTACATCCTAAATCAATAAAAAAAAAATTTAATTAATTATAATTCCAAATTCTTGCTATAACAAATTAAATTATAGTAATGTTTTAATATGACCAACCAAAAAAATAGTTTTGAGATCCACAAATTCAGTGAAGTTTTTGTAATTTTTTATGTGATATGGATCTATTCATCCGATAATAATTTTTCAACTAAAAAATCTTATCTTAATAACCAATTTAAACTGAAATATGGAAGCGAAATTGAAGAATACTTAATCAATAATCCATCTTTAGAGCAAGAGTTAAAAGATGATTTAGAAACCAAAGATTTAGTTAATTCTATTTTTTCATTAATACTTATACAAAATTCTTTAGATAAAAAAATATCTAATTATCTTATCGATAATTATAGTCTGAAAAAAACTAGCACAAACCTTGAAAAGCTATCTCAATACATAAATCAAAAATTAGAAAAAATTATCATAACAACTCGATTATCAGATAAAGGAAAGAATAAATTTTCATCTGTAAATACATGTAATTCTTTATTAGGTATAGCATGGTTGAATATTTCAGAAATTATTTCAAATAAAAAATTAGTAAAAGTATGTACATACATAAAATGCAATATGGTCTTCGTTTCAAATAGAAAATCTTCTGCATACTGTAACAATAGGTGTCAAACAAGAGCTAAATCACATAGGGCTTATTATGGCACATCCAAAAAATACAACGAAGATAAATTAGGGGCTACTTCAACTGCAAATATTGATAATAAAAATAACGTAAATAGGCTACCCCCTGAAAAATATAAAATACCTGAAGAATATGAACCTGATTTTGGTTTTTTTGATGGCGAAGATGATAAATTAAAAATATTGGGTAGATAGATATCAGATAAAATAATAATATTGATTATTATCGAGAGGAGCTAATTATGTATATTAAAAATTTATTTTTTGTTTCAACTAAATTATTAATTTTAGTTATTGTCTTTTTATTATCATTCCTGTTTATTTCTTGTAGTAGCGATGGATCTTCAGATGAAAGCTCTGAGGATGGAGGAATTGTAACTTCAAGAATAAAAAATGAAAATTCTAATCATTCTATTTCGGATTATGAAAATGCTGGATTAAAAAAACCAAAATCAATTAAAGCAGATGCTGTAGATAAAAAAACTGGAGAGAGAATAACACCTGAAGCTAAAGAAGTTCATGTAGGATTTTTTAAAAGTTCATTGGGCCCTAAGGATATAGAAGTTAGATTTTATAAAAGTCATGAAGATGCATTGAATTATGGAGTTCCGCCCGCTGAAACAACTATAAATGCTGCCGTGGAAGCAGGGGGTGCAGTTAAAGGTGCAGGCACATTTGCTAAATCAAGTTATGGTGCATATATAGTAAGTGGTAACACAATTATGTTGTGCCAAGTTCAAATAGAAGTTTGTGATGAATTAGTAGCAGGACTAAAATAGTGAAATCATATGATCTGCTTTTAAAAAATGGAAAAGTAATTGATCCAAAAAATAATTTAAATGGGTCATTTGATGTAGCAATATCCAAATCAAAAATATCAAAAATAGCTAAGTCTATAGATCAAAATAGTTCTAATTCAGTTATAGATGCAAGTAATATGATTGTTTGTCCTGGATTAATAGATCTTCATGCACATTGCTATGGATATTTTGGAGCTATTTTTCCAGATGAAATGTGTCTTCCGTTTGGCACCACAACAATGCTAGACGCAGGGGGATCTGGCTGGAAAACTTTTGATGACATGAAAGAAAAAGTTATCACTAAAAGTGTCACTAGAGTTTTATCTCTTTTAAATATTGTAGGTTCTGGAATGATTATAGATAAAGAGCAAGTAGTTTCAGATATGGATCCAGTTGCTACAGCAAATAAAATTAAAGAAAGGAAAGATTTAATTGTAGGTGTTAAAGTTGCTCATTTTGAAGCTAATTCTTGGGAAGCTGTAGATAGAGGAAGGAAAGCCGCAGAATTATCTGGAACATTCATTATGGTAGACCAAAACCCAATAAAAGGCAGATCTATGAAAGATTTATTATTAAATCATATGGTTAGTGGAGATGTGTTGACTCATATGTACGCTTGGGGTAAACCAATACTAGGTCCAAAATCAGATGTTGAAAGTTACTTCATAAAAGCAAGAGAAAATGGAATTATATTTGACCTTGGTCATGGTGCAGGTAGTTTTTCATTCTCTATGGCAAAACCAGCAATTGAGCAAGGTTTTCATCCAGATACAATAAGTACTGATCATCACAGAGATTCTTTATTATCTAATCACTCAAACATGCCAAATTGTATGACCAAAATGATGCACTTGGGCATAACCCTAGAAGAGGTTATAAAAAAATCTACTCTTAACCCATCTGAAATTCTAGGTCTTCCAGAATTAGGGCATTTAGGAGAAGGTTCTGAAGCTGATATAGCAGTATTAAAAATTGTAGATGGAGATTTTGGTCTTATAGACAATGGTCTTACTGGGAATCGAAAGTTAAAAACTACAAGTATTATTGAAAATGAATTAACAATAAAAGGCGGCAAAGTAGTTTGGGATAGAAACGGATTATCTTTTGGTAATTATGAAGATACTCCTAAGCCAGATTACGATAGCATCTATTAGTCTGCTTACTAATCAAGAGTATATAAAGCAGTATCGACTGCTTTCCAATTATTGAACTGATATGTACTCTGATTTCCGTCAGGATCAGTAATCGTAATTAGAGGGTTATATGTGTAAAAAAACCACCCGGTTGGGGTTCTAACAATTATTTCTGAATTATATATTATAGTGCCTTCCCAACCTTGATCTGCAATAGCTGGTATCCATTTAAATTCAGCATATGTGTAATCATTAAGTGCTGGCTGTGCCATTAATACCGCATATCCATCTTCTCCGCTTGATTGCCAACAAGGTCTTGCTTTTGGATAGCAAAGATCAATGTCTACCTTTAATTCTGATGATTTATATCCAGAAACAAAACTTAAGCCAGCATTATAATTTTTTGATGCAGAGGCATTGAATTCTCCTTCTAATACACCTGAATTAATTTTACATGCTTCGCTATCAGCATCACATATCCATTTTTTTTCAATATCACTTGCAGATATAACAGTTTTAACTTCTGGAATTGGAGTTGGGGTTGGGGTTATTTCTACTTCTTTTTCTACAGGGACCTCAACAATTTTTTCTACAGGGACCTCAACAATTTTTTCTACAGTGACCTCAACAATTTTTTCTACAGGGACCTCAACAATTTTTTCTACAGGGACCTCAACAATTTTTTCTACAGGGACCTCAACAATTTTTTCTACAGGGACCTCAA